>Ga0160423_10002969_pt1 | contig 14104 bp, 11 predicted proteins | sample CRUFie14St8metaG_FD_108191 | JGI IMG/M metagenome (GOLD analysis project Ga0160423, IMG submission 108191) | Marine microbial communities from the Costa Rica Dome - CRUD Field 142mm St8 metaG | ecosystem: Environmental > Aquatic > Marine > Oceanic > Photic zone | place: Costa Rica: the Eastern...
ACACCGCCAAGAGAAACGCGGCCAGACTCGCGCCTCTGTTGTGTTCGGAGCGCATCTCGCCTCTGCTGTGTCGTTGTTTTTTCTTTCTCTTCGAAGGACGAGGGGAGGGCGGCGCGGACGTCGACGTCGGCTTTTGGCTTTTGGGTTGCACCTCAAGCGGCGGAGTTCAAACCCTTTCGCAGGGGACCGCCGCGCACCGCCCTGGCTTGGCTCCCGCTGCCTCCATCTATTTCTCCGCTATTCGATGCCACCACCATCGCACATAACGCCCCGCTGGGGTGGGGCGATCTAGCGATATGTTCGAGGCGGTCATTTCGCATTTCACTTTTGAAGCAAAAAAGGTCGAAATCTGGAGGAGGGAGGGAGGCGCATCGCTGCTCGTGGTGGTCGGAACGGGGGATGCGCGCCGTGTTGACCCCCTTGTCGGCGAAGTACGCGAAGACGTGGTGGCACAAGGCAACGGGATGCCAATTTACGACGAACTAAAAATATATATTGTAGAACAAGGGCTGAAGTACACTAGCAAACATATACATCGATCCGCACACGTGAGGATTGCAAAAGGCAGCACGCTCTCACGGCGACAGCACGATCACGGGTGGTGGCGACGTCGGCCGAAGCGCCGGCGACTCTGGCGAGGGCGGGCATCCCCCTCCGGCCGCGAGCCTTTCCACCAGCCGCCGCCGCAGAGGCAGAATCGAGCCGTCGCCCTCCTTTGTCCCCACCAGCTGCTCCCTTCCAAGCTGCGCGGCCTCGTCCAGGGTCAACGGGTACTCGCACAGCGGGCACCCGCTCTCTTCTCCGAGGTGCCTCTCCAGACAGTTGATATGGAAGGTGGACCGGCACCTGCACGCCATGGCCGCGCAGCCCTCAATCAGGCCGCCGTAACAAAGGTAACAGATCCCGGGCCCGGGGTCTTCACGTCGCGCCGACGTGGCCTCCCCGACCGCATCCCACTCATCCTCGCCGAAGCCCCCGGCCTCGTCCAGCTCGCTCGCGTCGCTCCTCGAGGAGGCAGTCTCGTACTCCTCCATCGGGACCTCCGCGAGCGGAGCGACGGAAACCGAAACGTTCGTGTCGGCCAGGATGGGCAGCACCTCGGCGTACTTGCTGTCCAGGAGCTGGACCCTGAGGCGCGGAACCTCCTGCGCGAATGTCTCCGACGCGAGGAGCTCGCGCAGGATTCTGGCCTTGCCCTTCACGCCGACCAGGCTCCCGCGCGTCATGGTGAGAACCTTGTCCTTGATGCTTCGGCTCCTCCTCGGGTGTTGCCACGCCCACTCGAAGGCCAGCGCCCTGGCCTTGGACGAAAACCCGTACACGACGAGAACCATCTGCCACGGGCGGAGCGCCCTCGTGCTGCACGCCCCCATAGCCAGCTCTCCGTTATGCTGGCGTATCCTGCGTTTTGGGTTGACCGTAAAACCGATGTACGTCCGTCCCTTGCCGCCCTTGCGCTTCTCGCTGAGGGACACGAGGAGGTAGCACGCGTAGAACCTCCCGCGGCCGGGTAGCGGCGCAGGCCGGGGGCCGTCTTTGGCCCCCGCCCCCGGCCTCTTCCGTGCTCCACGCGCCATGGCCTGTCCCAGCCTGCGTCGAGGTCGATTTTTTGAATGGACAGATGGAGGCCAAATCGCGAACGATCGAAAATGAGCGGTGAGGGGAACGAAAAAACGTGGAGCGCCGAGAAAGGTAACGCCCGACGAGAAGGGACCTGCGCGCCGCTGAGCGAGAACGAGGGAGAGAGAGAGAGAAGGAGGACGAGGATGGCGGCGAGGACGCTCGCGCAGGCGATCCTTCTGAGCGAGGCGGAGAAGAGGGAGGGATCCGCGACGGGCGCGGTGTGCCTCCAACAAGGGCTGCCCAAGCAAGGGACCAAGGACGAGAGCGAGAGGCTCAAGCCCGTGACCTTCGGCCACCTCAGCGAAGCGCTCGTGCGTCTGGCGGGGGTCCTGCGCTCCCCCATGAGCGGGGCGCCGGCCCTTAGTCCCGGGTCGGTCGCGGCCATTGTCATGCCCAACAGCGTGGCGTTCGCGGGCGCCTTCATCGGAACCACCGTGGCCCGAGGGGTTGCCGCGCCTCTCAACCCAAAGTACACAAAAGCAGAGTTTGCGTTCTACCTCGAGGACCAGCGGGCGTCCGCGGTCTTCCTGCCGAGGTACGGCGCGCCGCAGGCCGCCATCGAGGCAGCGGGGGACCTTGGCATCCGTTGCTTCCAGATCGACGCGGTGAACGACCCAGAGTGGGGAGGGATCCTCTTCACGGTGTGGGACGTCGGTGCGGGTGACCTACTGCGCCCCGCGGCCGGAGCGAGCGCCTTCTCGGACTTTCCCCGCCCGGAGGACGTCGCCCTGCTGCTTCACACCTCGGGCACCACCAGCAGGCCCAAGGGCGTGCCTCTCACACACGCCAACATCTGCGCCTCCATCGGCAACATCCGAAACACGTACGAGTTCGGCCCAAAAGACGTCTCCTTGCTGGTGATGCCGCTCTTCCACGTGCATGGGCTGATGTGCGGCCTACTGACCGCCCTGGCATGCCGGTCCCAGGTCGTCATCCCGGAAGGCGGGGCCTTCAGCGCGCAAATGTTCTGGAAGGACGCGCAACACTTCAGGATCACGGTGAGCACTCGCTTCCCTCTTTCCTCGCGATTGCGTCTTCTTCCCCCGCCCGGCACCGAGCCCAGGTTAATTCTGACCCCACTCTCCCGCCGTTTTGACCTCGGCCTGCCGCCCTCCACACTCTCGCCCGTCCCAACAACAAAAATAATGAAAGTGGTACACCGCTGTGCCGACCATTCACCAGGTTCTGCTTCTGAGGGCCGCGAAGGACTACCCGTCGCAGGACCCGCCACCCCTCAGGCTGATCCGAAGCTCGAGCTCCTCCCTCGCCCCCGCCATCCTGGCCCGGCTGGAGGGGACCTTCAAGGCCCCTGTCGTGGAAGCCTACGCCATGACGGAGGCCTGCCACCAGATGACGTCCAACCCTTTGCGCGGCAGGAGAATTCCAGGCAGCGTGGGCAGGGGCACCGGCGTCGACGTTGCCATTCTTGATGACAAGCTCAGGGTCCTGCCGCCCAAGAAGGTGGGCGAGGTGTGCATCCGCGGTCCCAACGTCACCCCTGGCTATCTGAACAACCCAAAGGCAACTGAGGAGGCCTTTGCTGGGGGATGGTTCCACACAGGAGACCAGGGCTGGCTGGACGAGGGCGGTTACCTAACGCTCACAGGGAGGCTCAAGGAGCTCATCAACCGCGGTGGCGAGAAGATCTCGCCTCTGGAGATCGACGCGGCCATGATCTCCCACCAAGCGCTCGCCGAGGCGGTCGCGTTTGGAATGCCGGACGAGAAGTACGGGGAGGTTGTGCACGCGGCGGTGGTGGCCAAGCAGGGCATGGCGGACAAGGTCACGGAGGCCTCCGTCATTGAGCACTGCAGGCCGAGGCTCGCCTCGTTCAAGATCCCCATCAAGATCCACTTCTTGGAGGTGATGCCCAAGACACCGACCGGGAAGGTGCAGAGGCGGATGGTGCGCGCCTTCGTGCAGGAGCAGGCCAAGAGGGGTGGTGCTGGAGGCGGCGGCGGGTCGGACGGGCCGGCGCGGGGCCCAGCGGAGGACGCCAAAGGCTTCGACGTGGTCGCCAGGTGCCTCTCCCGCCTGGGCGTGAAGCACATGATGGGCGTTGTTGGCATCCCGGTCACGCAGCTGGCGAGCTCGGCCCAGTGCAACGGCATCAGGTTTTTGGGTTTCAGGAACGAGCAGTCCGCAGGGTACGCCGCCTCGTGCCTCGGGTACCTCACGGGTAGGCCCGCCGTATTGCTGACGGTTTCAGGGCCCGGGGTAGTCCACGGACTCGCCGGTCTTGCCAACGCCACCGCCAACTGCTGGCCCATGGTCATGATCTCTGGCAGCGTGGAGAGGAAGCTAGTGGGCAAGGGTGGATTCCAGGAGCTGGACCAGTGCGAGGTTGCCGGGGCTCACTGCAAGAGGGTCTTCAGGGTGAGATCCCTGAGCCAGATCGGGATGGCGTTGTCCTCCGCCATCCACGAGTCCCTATCTGGCAGGCCGGGAGGGGTCTATGTCGACATTCCTGCCGATGTTCTCTTCAAGGCCGCCAAGGGGGACGACGTGGACGAGGTGTACCTCAAGGGCGTCGCTCCAGTCACGCAGGACGTCTTCAGATTCGCGGCAGACGAGGCTAAGGTCGCCAAGGCCGCCGCCTTGCTGCTCAAGGCCAGGAGGCCACTGGTGATCGTAGGGAAAGGGGGCGCCTACTCCAGGGTCGAGCGGGAGCTCGCGCAGTTCGTGGACCTCACCGGGATGCCCTGCCTGCCCAGCCCGATGGCGAAGGGCCTCGTCCCGGACGGACACCCATTGTGTGTCGGTGCGGCCCGCTCCAAGGCGATGAGGGAGGCAGACGTCGTCTTGGTCCTCGGCACCCGGTTGAACTGGCAGTGGTCCTTCGGGGAGCACCCGCAGTGGTCCAGTAAAGCCAAGTTCGTGGTCGTGGACACCCTGGACTCCAGGAGGAGGCCCAAGCACCTGGTGAAGATGGTGGACTCCTACCTCTACGGTGACGCCAGGATGGTGCTTTCCCAGCTGACAAGCGCGCTGCGCAGGAAGAAGTACTCTGGGGAAAAGCTCTCGGGGTGGACTGGAGGGCTCCAGCAGGAGGCCCAGGCAAAGCGCGGCGCCCTCGCGGAGAAGATGGCGGCGCAGGGGGAGCCCATGGGGTTCCACGAGGCCTTTGGGGCCATCAACGGGGTGCTCAAGGAGCTCAGAGAAGCACACTCCATCTCGCCCATCTTGGTGAACGAGGGGGCCAATACCATGGACATCGGCCGGCAGTGCCTGGAGATCGCTAATCCCAGGGGTAGGCTGGACGCGGGGACCATGGGGACCATGGGGGTCGGCCTGGGCTACGCCATTGCGGCTGCGCTGAGCGATCCAAAGTCTCCCGTCCTGGCAGTCCTGGGTGACTCTGCCTTTGGTTTCTCCATGGCGGAGATAGAGACCATCACGCGGTACTCCCTGAACGTCATCGTGGTCGTGATGGACAACGGTGGGGTGTACGGCGGAGACAGGAGGAGCGATGGGATGAAGGCTCTGGTAAAAGGTGAGATGACAAAGGAGCCAAGACCTTTTACCCGTTGTCGTGAGTTGCGTATTTTTTTCTGACGCCCCTATTTTTCACCTTCTTTCTGTTTTCCCGGGGAAGCGGCCGGCTTTGGCTCGGAGCCCCCCACGGCCCTTTCAGGATCCTACGACCAGCTCATGAGGGCCTTTGGGGGCGAGGGGAGCCTCGTGAAGTCGAGGGAGGGGCTGGGTTCATCGCTGAGGCGCGCCCTTATGGCCGGAAAGCCCGCACTCATCAACTGCAAGATCGATCCCCTCAGCGGATCGGAAAGCGCCAGGATGAACCACATGAACCACCGCTCCAAGCTTTGATTCCTCTTTTGTAATTCTCCCTCCATCAATTCTACCTTTTTCTTTGCAGCTCTCGAGTCTCGACCGAGTCTCCACGTTCAGCTCCTGCCCCCCCGAAATCCAGCAGCAAGCTGGCCCAAATCCGAGGAGAGGCAGGACGGCGCACACCCAGCGCGCCGATGACAGAGGACGGGAGGATCATGTCGGAGGCGGGAGGGGAAGACGATGGCGCGAACCAGAAGGTCCTGTGCCGCTTCTCGACGAACCTGCCATCAAACTTCAAAGTCCCCGAAACGGATCTCGCGTTGCCCTCGAGCTCCACGCGGTACGGGCTGAGCCAGACGGTGAACGCGCTGCTGAAGGCGGCCGGCGTTGAGGACGCCCACGAGTTAGGCGAGGAGGATGGCAAGCAGAGGGTCTTCGACTTTCTGGTGGAGGGCGAGCTCCTTAGGGGGGAGCTGGGGCGGCACTTGGCGAAGCGGGGTCTCTCCGTCGAGAAAACGATATCGATTAAATACTTCTTCGCGGTCGAGCCGCCAGAGCCCCCCACCACCTTGGACCTGCCGGACTGGGTGGGGTCGGTGAAAGTGGCACGCGACTGTGGGGTGTTTTCGGGATGTTTCGATGGGACCGTGAGCGTCCATGACATCGCTGGCGCACGAGAGCTCCGGTGCGCGAGGTCGGCGCACGCAGACTCGGTATCCGCGCTCGAGCTGGTCAGGGCGACCGAGGCTGGGAACGAGGGCGCCCCGGAGGTTCTTGTCACGGCGTCCAAGGACGGCACGATGAGGGGCTGGTTCGTGGAGCCCGCCGAGGGGAAGTCGGACGCTAAGAGGAGGGACGGCAGGAGGAAGAAGAAGGTAACAAAGGAGGACACGGGCGGCCTGGACCTGATCCAGGTCTTTGAGTTTGTCGGCCACGTCGGCGGCATCGAGAGCGTGGGCTCGAGTCCCGCCGGCTGCAGGTTCTGCAGTGGCGGCTGGGACCAGAAGGTACGCGTCTGGAGCATCGACGAGGAGGACCTCGCCGGGGCCAGGGCCAACGCCTCGAAGAGGCAGAGGAAGGCCAGCGATGGCGATGATGGTGAGGATGAGGTGGGGGGCGCCGGGCTGCAGCAGGTGGAGACCACGGCGCTGGATGGCCACAAGCAGTGCGTAAGCGGGGTGTGCTGGCCGGAGGAGAACCTCGTGTGCTCGACGTCCTGGGACTCCACGGTCAAGTGCTTTGACGTGTCAAAGGGCAAGCTGGTTTCCAACTTGATCCGGGACAGCGCGCTGTTCTGCCTCGATGCCGCGAGAGGGGGCGGCCACGGTGGGAGCCTGTGCCTCGCGTTCGGGGCGGCAGACGGATTGGTCGCCACGTGGGACCCGCGGGAGGCCCACAGGAGCGCCGGGGCGCCCGGGCAGGTTGCCCTCGCCACCGTTGGCTCGTATAAATCTCACAAGGCCGTGGTGTCCGCTGTGCGATGGAGCCCAAATTCTCCTTTCCACTTTGCGTCTTGCGACTACGAGGGCCTGATCAAGGTGTGGGACACGAGGAGCTCGATGCCGCTGCACACACTCGAGTCCCACGACGGCAAGGCCTTCTGCCTGGACTGGTTCGAGGGTGGGCTGGTGGCCAGCGGGGGCAGCGACTCCAAGGTCGCCACCCGGGAGGTTAGGGTCTCCTCTGCGGTGGGTTGAGCCGATGGCGTGGGCACGGTATTCACGCGCTTCTCTTTTGATAATCCCTAAGGTTCTCATTGCAGCCGCCCTCCCCGCGGAGGGCGGTGGTCATTTTACAGAAATATTTACGTACCAGCTGGGTTCCCCGAGCGCCGCAACGAGAGAGAACAAGACCTGGATGGCCCTATCCGCCTCACCGTTCTCACCTGAGAGGAATGAACCTGGAGGAGGTGGAGGATCCAATTCCTGGCCTTCCGTGGGCGGTTGGCTTATACGTGATGGAGAACTCTCCGAGGTAGTGTCCGATCATCTCAGGCTTGATCTCGACCTGGTTGAAGCTCTTTCCGTTGTAGACTCCGACGACGGATCCGATCATCTCTGGCACGATGATCATGTTCCTAAGGTGGGTCCTCACGGCCTCTGGCTTCTCTCCGGCTGGGGCCTCCTTCTTGGCCTTGTTCAGCTTCTTGATGAGGGCGTGCGCCTTGCGCTTCAAGCCACGAGAGAACTTCCTCCTTGGCCTCGCGCAGAACAAGTCCACGAGCTCGTTCTTATTCATGTCAAGAAGCTGCTCCAGGTCAATGCCCCGGAACGTAAACTTCTTGAAAGTTCTCCTCTTTGGTGCGTCACTCATGGTTGCTGTTGTTGTGCTGTTGTAGCTGCTGCTGTCCTAGTTCTGAGACAGACGAGAAGAAAGTGGAGAAAGAGGGGTCAGTCACACGCGCGGTTGGAAAAGCAAAAGAGTTCGCGAAGACGACGAACGACGACGACGAGGCGGGGAGCGGCGGCGGAGCACGCGTCCGACAGACGAGGGTCGAGGTACCGCGCCGGCATTCTCCCAGCCACCCCAAGCAGTCCCCCTCCGGACTCTCTCTCTCTCGAAAGAGAGAAAAAAAAAAAGAGGACAGGGTTCGTGCTCAGGACTCGGTCCTCCGGTGCGCCGCTCTCCCTTGCGTCCGCCATGACCACGCCCACGGTCGTCGTCGTCCCCGTCGCCGTCGCGCTAAACTCGGTCCTCGTTGCTTGAGGTGCGGCGCCCTTACCATCAACCAGTTAGCCTGGATCGCTTGTGTTCGCTTGGGAGGGGAGGCCTTCCTTCTCTCCCTTTTTTTTTCTCTTCCCAATTTGTGTAGAAATCCCGTCTTGCGATTCCGCAAAAATTTTTTGCGTGGCGGCGGAGAGGCCTGCGGGGGAATTTCTGGCAAATAGTAATATTTCCGAGGAGGCCCTTCCCGCGACGAGAGCCGAACCGTGAGCGAAGCAGAAGGGCGGGGAACGCGACGGTCGCTGTCGAGGCGGGGAGCGTTGGGACCGAGCGGGGGGAGGGGGGAACTGTCCCGCGTGCGCTAGCGCTCGACTCCGCGGAGGCTGCCTTCCGGCCGGCCGTCGGAGAGGGCGAAGGCGGCCCGCCCAGAACCGTCGAGGCGGGACGAGGGCTGGTTTTTTGCACCTTTCTCCGTTCTCGCGAGGGGAGAGTCGGGGGGTTAGAGCAGCCGGGGTGGCAGCGGGGGGGTAGGGGCGAGGCGAAGGGGAAGATGGCGGGCCACGATCCCTTCGAGGAGGGGGCGAAGATGATGATGAGGAACGACGGCCACGCGCTCGGGTTCGGAGACATGCCGTCGGCCTCTCTCGGGCCTCCCGCCCCGATGGTACCAGGGTTCCCGGCGCCGAACTACACCACGAATGACATGCAGCAGCACATGCAGCAGCAGTACGCCGCCGCGGCGCAGCAGCGGGGGTTTCCTGCGCACCCGCCACAGATGATGATGCCCCCGCAGCCGGACGGGTCCGCTCACTATAGGTTGACGCGCCAACGGAGCATGGGCGACCCGGACCCCTTCCTCGCGGCATCCACGAGCCAGGGCGGCGTCGCCCCGCAGCAGGTGATGATGATGGCGGCGCACGGTCCCAGGGGAGGTGCCCAGCCTCCTCAGCAGCCTCAGCGGCAGCAGAGGCACGCGGGGTCTGGCAGCTCCGCCCAGCTCCAGGCGGCCATCTCGCAGATCTGCAAGACAAACCCGCTGCCGGAGCCGGAGGTGATCGAGCAAACTCTGCGAACGCAGACCGTTTTCAACGGGGTGGGCGGTCCCAGCTTTCAGCAGATCAAGGAGTTCTACGCCGCGGCCCCAAAGTACGACGTTGCGTACTGCTCCCTCAAGCTGATGGGAGCGTACCTGCAGCACGACCCCAAGGAGAGGCCGAGGCTGGAGAAGCTGCATAGGCTGAGCCAGACCTACAAGAAGGGCTTGGAGCAGCTGAAGAAGGAGGGGAAGCCGGGGGAGGCGATCAAGGCCCTTCAGGAGAAGACCATAAAGATCATGAAGGACTCCGTGCTCGGGCCGGACAGGTTCGAGAAGATTCAGATCGGGTACACCGGGTACTTCATGAAGCTGGTGCTGTATGAGATGGACGGGTCGCACAGGCAGAGAGGTAGCCAGATCCACTTGAAGTGCATTGCGCTGTACGCGAACATAGGGGTGGCCTTCGTGAAGAATCGGAGGGAGTACCACTACAAGGTCCAGGCCCAGGCTCTCAAGGCCTTGCATCAGATGGTCGGCCACCAGACCTTTGAGTACTTGTGGAGGAGGGCGATCTACGTCTTGTTCTACCTCAAGGGGAAGGAGGACGAGAACAAAAAGGCGATGGAGCACTACCACCAGCAGCAGATGCAGCAGAGGGGAATGGGGTACCCGGGCCAGGGGTACTACCAGGGGATGCCGCCGGGGATGATGCCGGCCCAGCAGCCGCAGGGCGCGGCGCAGGGGGCGAGCCCGGCCTCCCAGCAGGGCGCCAAGGGGAAGGGCAGGAAGCGCAAGGCGGCGGGGGACGCGAGCCTGGAGGACCAGGACGCCGCCGGGGGCGCGAAGAAGCCCAAGAAGGCCCCCGCGGCGGCCAAGGGCGCCCGGGGGAAGCAAACGGCCGCCGCCAAGAGGAAGACCGCGCAGCAGCAGCAGCAGCAGGCTGCCGCTGCTGGGCAGCAGGACCTTGGTGGCCCCAGGGCCACGGGAGGCCGCCCGCCGACGCCCACTCAGAGGACGCAGGCGGACCTCTACGTGGAGGGCGCCGAGGGAATCTTCACCACCGAGATGAAGCGCAGGCTGCAGGGCTCCGCGCTTCGGCTCTTTGGTCTTGATTTCGACCAGAGCGCGTTTGAGGCTCTGGAGGAGGGGGTGGAGAACCACCTGAGGTCGATCGTGGCAAAGGCGGCGGGCGTGATGTCGTCCCGGACCGTGCCGTTCGTGAAGAGCGGGGCGGTGGAGCTTACGGGCGACCCGAGGAAGGAGATCGCCGCAATCTACCGCAGGGAGTATGCCGCGACCAGGGCGAAGGAGAATGCCGAGAAGGCGGCGCTGCTCAAGGAGGGCGAGAGGAGCAAGAAGAGCAAGAAGAAAGACATGGACGAGGACAAGAAGGAAAAGTTGGACAGGCTGATCCAGGAGGAGGACAAGAAGAAGCTGGCGAACGACGCCAACGAGGCCACCATGGCGGTCCTCGGCGTCGGCACCAAGAGCAAGTGGTCGTCCGCCAAGAAGGCCCAGGCCAAGCCCTCGCAGGGGTCCTCGCAGCAGCAGCAGCAGAATGCTTCGGCGGCGGGAGAGGCCGCCAAGATGGTGAAGTCCGGCAGCCTCCTCGACCAGTCCAGCCTTCTCAAGAGATTCATGGGCGCAAGCGGCGGCGTGGAGAGCAGGGAGGTGACAGCGCAGGACATCCTTCTCGTCCTGAAGAGGGACTGGAGGTACAAAGACTCCAAGTGGCTGATGCATCTCGAGCACGAGGAGCAGGAGTAAGGGTGGTCCTCCTTTCCTGTCTTGTTTGCTCTTTGGGTTTTGGTCTGGGGGGGGCTAAAAATAACAAAAAAATAACATATAGTCTTACACATCAATCATCCAGCGAGAGCGCGCGCGCGCGACGAGAGCTCGGCCCTCTCTCTCACTCCATTCATTACAGGGTTCCCATCTTTGCGTGGAACTTGCGGACCTGCGCGTCGATGTTCGCGATCGCCGAGTCGAACGTCCGGAAGACGACGAGCGGGTCGAGCGAGAAGGGGCCCGGGTCGGAGGCCTCCGGCGACGAGAGGGGTGGGGAGGAGGGCGACGGGGCGGTGGGCGACGGGGTCGGCACCACGAAGCGCTCCCGCATGCGCTCCAACGCGTCCTGCTGGCTGTTTATGCTGCGGTTCACCGCGGCCAGAATGATGAGCTGCTTGCTGAGCTGCCTCCCAAAGACCTTGCCCGCTGCGGCCCTCCCGCCCTTCGCCACCGTCTCTGCGGTCGCCCACTCCTCGGCCTCGTCCCCCGCGACCCCCGCGAAGGACAGCGGGGCCCTGCCGCGCGCCCCCGTTACGCCATGGCCGTGGTGCATGGTGGTTCGCCTCGCCTCGAGAAGGACTGAGACGGACGCTGCCGGGCTTTTCTGAAAGGAAGGCCGTTTTTTTTTTTTTTCGCGAGGCATCAACGGCAACATCCAGAGTAGATTTCCCTTGTAGAGTTCGTAACGCTCCACGTAGGACAAAACGGGAAAAGTATTACAGCAGTGCGAAACTTACTGAATATGGCTCGAGCGAACTATAGTCCACTTTTAAGAGCCCCAATGCGCGCTTACTCCCTCCAAGGCACGCCCCGAAAGGCACGCGCACCTAAACGTGTTGTTGTTGTTGTTGTTGTTGTTGTTGCCGCTGCCGCTGCCGCTGAAATGCCCTGGTGAAGACCTCAGGGCGAAGGGCCTGTCGAGCGCAAAGATGGTGGACGCGAGGGACGTCCTCGTCGTGGAGCCCTCGGAGCAGGACACCGTCGAGGTGGACTACCCGGACTCCAAAGCCAACATCGACATGTGGCACGCCGAGAACGTCAGCGAGGAGGAGGACGGAAACTTTCCCCTCGACGTTACCGGGTTCATCGCCAAGAGGAGAGACGGCCGGGCCACATGGGTTCTGCAATCAATACAAACACACACACAAAACGAGACAGTCGCTTAGGCCTCGGGGTAGTGCCCCAGCCTGTACAGCAGGCACTTTCCTCTCGCGTTCCCGACCGCGAGGTAGCCGCTTTGCGGGCTGAAGGCCGTGCAGTGCACGTAGTGCAGCGGCGTCTTGGAGGTAGGCCAGTTCTGGTACGTCGTGCACGTGGGCAGGTGGACCAGCCTCAGCGCGTCTCGCTTCATGGAGGATGAGATTGCCAAGAGCTCCCCGGACGGGGCAAAGCTCAAGTGGTCGCACTTGGTGGTCAGGTTCATCACGGCCTTCTTCGGCCCTGATCCGCCCAGCTGGCCCGCGTACACGTTGCACACTCCGGACTCGGAGCCCACGGCCCAGTACCCCGATCCCGCGGCCAGCGCGGTGGCCTTGAGGTTTCCCTCGTCCGAAAACCTGTCCAAACACCGGTACGTTCGCAGGTCCCACCTCGTGACCTCGCCGACGCTGTTTGTCACCGCGAGCTCCCGGTCGGACGCAAAGGCGGCGCACGTCGCCCGGTGGTCGACCCTGAGCTCGGCCACCTTCCTGTTGGTCTTGGAAGACACGAGGCACACCTCCCCGTTCCGGCCCAAAAAGCTGACACAGCGCAGATCTTTCCCCACGGAAAAGTTCTCCAGGCTCGACCCCTCCATCCCAGAGACCTGCGGGATCCTCGACACCGCGCCAGTCTCCACGTTATACTTGTAGCAGTAGGGCCTCCTGCCCGCGCACAGCACGGTGGCGTCGTCCACAAACTTGGCCCTCCTGATGGGCAGGTCCTCGAAAAACGCGGCGCGGACTTTGGGATTCTTCACCCCGTCCACGTCGAAGACGCGAAGCATCTTGTCGAACCCCGCCGTGATCATGAGGAGCGACTTGGGGTGGAACTCGATTGCCTGCAGGACCGACGCAGAGGGCTCCGTGACGTTGGCGTCCTTGACCCTCGTGGCTTCGATCACCTTTGGCAGAAGGGAGGCACCCCTGGGGGCGAGCAGCGAGCCGCTGCGCCTCAGTATGGCGTCCGAGGGGGCCTCTCGCTCCGCGCCGCGGGGCTTGAGCGCGGCCCACGCGTGGCTCCTTGGGCCGCTCAGCTCTCGGTACTTGTCCCGAAGCCTCTCCGAGAAGACCTCCCCGCCGACCTCCGTCTCCGCCACGTCCCTCCGCAGCTTCCTGCGCCTGGACTCGCCCGCGATGCCGACCGTGACGTCCTCCTCGCCCTCGTCCACCCACGCGGGCTTCCTCGCGCCGCTAGCCTCCACCTCGCCGCCCGCCGCTTCCCCTGCTGCTACCAGGTCTCCCGCGGAACCTCCCGCGGTGTCGATCACGAACAGTGGGGTCTCCGTGTCGCCAGACGTCGTCGCCTTCTCGTCCTCTTCGTCCTGGTCCTCGTCGTCTGGCGCGAAGCTCGCCCGGCCGAAGAGCTCATCCTCGAGCGACGCGGCCCTGACCTTCTCCGCATTCGAAAGCCTCGCCTTCTTCTTCCCCTCCTCCCCCTCCTGCTCCTCCTCAACCTCCTCCTGCACCTTGGCTTTGGCTTTCTTGGCCCTTGCGCTCTTCCGCTTCTTGCCGGACGAAGCGAGGTTCTCGCTGACCCCGCCCATCGACTCCAGGTCAAGCCCCTCCTCGTTCTCGAACTCGTCTGCCATCGCGTCCTGCCGCGCTCTGCGTCTCCGATGCCTCACCCCGCCTGCACTCAGGCGCCGCCCCTGCCCTGCTGGTTTTCTGGGTTCCGCTTGAAAAAAAAAAAATGGCAGATCCCGATCACGATCAAGCCAGCGATCGACGAGAGCTTGAAGCCCTCTGGTTTGGTTTGATTAAGATGCTCTTTTAATACACACACACACACACACAGATAGACTTGCACTGTACATAGGGACAGGAACGAGATGCTGGCAGGGGGTGGGCCAGGTCCGCTCGTCCGGTACGCGTGCTCAATGATCTTTCTTCCCCTTCGCCTTCTTGCTCCCCCCTCGGAGCTTGTAGATGTAGATTCTAACGATCTTGTAGAACCAGAACACGCTCACGACCTCGAGCGCCACCCCGGAGAGCTTGACGAAAAGCG
>Ga0160423_10002970_pt1 | contig 14104 bp, 8 predicted proteins | sample CRUFie14St8metaG_FD_108191 | JGI IMG/M metagenome (GOLD analysis project Ga0160423, IMG submission 108191) | Marine microbial communities from the Costa Rica Dome - CRUD Field 142mm St8 metaG | ecosystem: Environmental > Aquatic > Marine > Oceanic > Photic zone | place: Costa Rica: the Eastern...
ACCGACCCCCTTGCTCAGAACTACGACCCATCGGCCACCGAAGACGACGACAGCTGCACCTACCCGCCAGCACCCGTGTCGGGTTGCACCGACATAACGGCGAACAATTACAACGCCGAGGCGACCCAAGACGATGGCACGTGCACTTTTGATGAACCGCAAGACAACGCTTCGACCGATCCAACCGAAGGGGACACAAACACCACCTCTCCCGGCCAAACCGAAGGTAATTCAACCACTTCCCCAAGCAACGAAACCAGTGACCACTCGGGCAACGAAACCACCAATGAATCCGTCGAGCAAACCGACATGCAGACGTGTGACCTTTGCTGCGGAGAGACCTCTCAGCACCCTGCTGACCAACCTTGTCCCTCCGTGATGTGTTCGCCCTGCGAGGACGAGGAAACCACCACGAGTTCCTCCTCAGCAGAGGGCGTCAGGAACGCGCTGATCGGTGTGGTCATTTTGTTGGTCTTGGTCTTGGCCCTGACGGGAAGGCGTCCTCCGAAGCACGACGTTTTTGATGCAGCGCCTGAAGAAGAACCCGATCAGGCAAACGTGTCGTAGAAGTGCAGGTAGTCGGCGATCATGCGGGCTCCGGTGAATCGTGACGAGGTCGCAATGCTCGCTCGCATCAGTTTTGCCCACCGTTCGGGTCCCTCATCCCAAAGCGGAAGAACTTCGTTTTCGAGGACGTTGTAGATGTTTTCAGCATCTCTGGCATCATCTCGCTCGTCCTCGGCTTCGCCGATGGCCCAGCCGTTCACGCCGTGTTCGCAGCCTTCGGGCCACCACCCGTCCAAGATGGAGCAGTTGGGGACGCCGTTCATGGCGGCTTTCATGCCCGAAGTTCCCGAGGCTTCCAAGGGGCGAATCGGGTTGTTCAGCCAAATGTCTACACCGCTGGTCATCGCCAGCCCCGTGTCCATGTCGTAGTTCTCAATGAACGCCACCGGGATGTCGTTGGCGACTTCTCCGGCCGAGGCAAAGATGTCCCGAATCAGTTGTTTCCCGCCCTCGTCCTTGGGGTGGGCCTTCCCACTGAAAACGAATTGAATGCGGTCTGCCCCGATGGCTCGAAGGCGCTCAAGGTCGCTAAACACCAGATTCGCCCGTTTGTAGGTCGCAAACCGTCGTGCAAATCCAATCGTGAGTCGGTGTTCTTCCAACGTCACTCCCGTTGAGGCCTGAACCAGTTCCCTCAACATCCGACGATTGGCAGCGCGCGCCTCAAGCAAAGCGGCGTCGGGAAGGCTCCCCGCATAACCCAGTTGACTCGGGTCCTCTTTCCAACCGGGCAGATGAGCATCAAACAACCCACGCATTTGCGGGGAGGTCCAGGTGATGTGGTGGACGCCGTTGGTGATGGGGGCGATGTGGGTGCTGCCAAACATCCCCGAAGCGACCTGAGCGTTGAGGTTGGAGACCGCATTGACGGCGGTGGAAAGAGCAACAGCGAGGTGGGACATCGAGCATCGTTCACCCTGTTCATGGTCGCCGGCGTTCTTGACCAGTTCTCGGGCATCTTCCGGTAAGAACTCGCCCATGACCTCCTCGACAAGGTCCCACGCAAACCGGTCGTGCCCGGCAGGAACCGGCGTGTGCGTTGTGAACAAAGTACGTTGAGCCAACTCCTCTCGTGTCCATCCCTGGTGAAGCATCTCCAGCATCGCAAACGTGCAGTGGCCCTCGTTGAGGTGCATGCCAGCAAAGTCGTGGCCCAGGTCTTGCAGCGCCCGCACACCACCGACGCCCAAGAGGTACTCCTGTCGGATGCGGGTGCCATCGTCGCCGCCGTAGAGCCGCGCGCCCAGACCTACGAATTCTGCAGAGTTGTTGGGATGGTGGGTGTCAAGGAAATAGACGGGGACAACGTGGCCAGAGACCCCCACCACATCGGTTTTCCAGACGCTGGCGTACAACGTGGAACCGTCCAGCGGGAGTTGAATGGTTTTCCCAGTGGACACCAAGTGGTCTGCGGGGTCGATGGGGCCGTAGGATTCGGACTGGTCGCCCTTTGTATCGAGGTGCTGGCGGCCGTACCCTTCTCGGTAGAGCAGGCTGATGGCCACGAGCGGGAGATTTGCATCAGCGGCGGATTTGACGTGGTCGCCCGCAAGGACGCCCAAGCCTCCCGAATAGGTGTGGAGTTCGGACCACAGGCCGATTTCGGCCGTCAAATAAGCGATGGTGGGCATCAACGGGTGGCTCGATAAAGCCGGTTATGATGTTCACGGTCAGGCTTTCTTGTACGCCTCAAGGTTCGACCAGGTGCAACGCCAAAGCCAATTGCCCTGCGAAGTGCCGGGTGTATTCATTCTCGCCGATCCGTCCAACCCCAGCAGGTCTTGCAGGGGCACGATGGCGAGCTGAGCATCGCTTTCATACGCCATCCGAATCATGCCGTCAACCGGTCGTTCATCGGGTTTGAGCATCGATCCAAGTCGTCCTTTTGCTTCGTCGTCGAGTTGATTCCACCATCCGAGGGTGGTGTCGTTGTCGTGGGTTCCCGTGTAGACCACTTGGTCGGCCTTGATGGAATGCGGGTGGTGGGGGTTTTTGCTGGGGTCGCCATGGAAACCGAACTGCAGAACGGCCATGCCAGGTAAACCGTGGCGTCGACGGAGTTCGACGACATCGTCGGGAATGATCCCGAGGTCCTCAGCGAGCATGTTGTCCACGCCCTGAGCCAGTGGAAGAAGCACCTCGAGCAAGTCGTCAGCCGGTCCTTCTTGCCAAAAACCTCCTCGAGCATCTTCGTCTTCCGCCGGTATGGCCCAGTTGGAGTGAAGCCCTCGGAAGTGGTCGATTCGAACCACATCAAACAATCGGAACATGCGTTGTATGCGTGAAATCCACCACGACCATCCCGACGTCCGATGCGCTTCCCAATCGTAGAGGACCGTTCCCCATTTTTGTCCGCCTTCGCTGAAATAATCGGGCGGTACGCCGGCCACAACGCTTGGCCAACCGCCTTCATCGAGCTGGAACAATTCCCGGTGCGCCCAAACATCGGCTGAATCGTGTGCGATAAAAATGGGCAGATCGCCGATGAGATTGATGCCCAGGTTTCGGGCTTCTGTTGCGAGTTTGTTCCATGCTGCTTGGAAGCGTTCTTGCTCCCACCGGTGGGTTTGGGCAGCCTCTCGGTACCGCTCAAGCGCCTCGGGGTGTCGGTCGCGTAAAGGCACAGGCCAACGGAACCATGGCTCGTCATTGTGGTCGTCTTTAATGGCCGCATAGAGTGCCCAATCGTCCATCCAATCTTCATCCGCCTCCACAGAGACGGGCTCGTCTGCCTGCATAAGTCGGGGCCAAGCAGCGAAGGCGGAGGGCGATGCATAGGGCGAGCCTTGCTCGTCGGGAGGGGTGAGCGGTAACATCTGCCATGCCGTGTAGTCGTGGTTCTTGAGCCAACGAAGAAAACGCAGCGCTCCGTCAAGGGAGACGTCAGGGAGCGAGGTCAGGTGGCACAGGACACCTTTCCCTTGCATGATTGCCAAGAAGCGATAAAGCCTTTCAATCTATCACGCAAGCGAGAAGCAATGCGAGCGAAGGCAGCGTTCCTTGTGTTGATATTTTTCTCATCCCTTTTTGCTGGATTCGTTCAGGGTGAAACCCCCGAGGACATCACCGTCGACGGGGATACCACCGATTGGACCCCCGATTCACTGATGGGCACCGACAGCAACGGGATTTCGTTCCGAGTGACGTGGAACCTGACCCACCTCTTTCTCGCATGGGAAGGGACGGACTGGAAATCCAGCGACGAGGGCGCTGATCTTTTCGTCTATCTCAACACCACAGAAGGCGGCTCCGTCCTCGCACGAGATTGGGGTTTCGCTCACACCCTGCCGTTCGCGGCAGACCACGGCTTTGTTCTGGAGGATGACACCTACTCACAACACATCGCTTACGACGGCAGTTCTTGGGCGGACCAAGCCACCGAGGTGGACCTGTACGCAGGATGGTCGGGGAATCAAGTCACCGAGTTCGCTCTGCCATGGGCCGCCATGGGTACGCCCACTTCGTTTGATCTCATGGTCTACGCCCAATGGCAAGAGGCCGGCAACGTGTGGGCCTCGTTCCCCCTGCAAAATCCGGCAAGCAACAACGGCGCAGAGACCTTTACCCACGCATGGCATGCTGAGAACATCTCAAACGCAACGGCCCCCAACACCCTCCCCGTCATTGAATCAGGGGGCGTGGACAAGGTCGAGGATGCCCTCAATCTCGCCATTGTTTTCCACCAACATCAACCGTATTACAAGAACAAACTTACCGGGATGTACGAAATGCCTTGGGTGCGCGTTCACGCCATGACCGAGTACGTTGATTCTCCCGGAATTCTGGGCCAAACCGATACGAAAGTGACCTACAATCTGGTTCCGTCCTTTATCGAGCAACTCGTTGATTACAACCTCAACGAGACCTTGGACGTTCACACCGACATCGCCAAGCGTTCGTGGTCTGAAGGGGGTTATCCGAACGCCACCGAGCTTGAACTTCACACGATGCAATTCCAATCGTTTTGGAACAGCGGGTGGATCTACAATGTTTCTCAGAGCGATGAAAAGCTGGGTTGGCTTTACCCTTCCAGCGCTCGCTACAAGCAACTCTACGACATGACACTGCACAACCTCAAACCCGACACCATCATGGACGACGAATTGCTCGAACCCCAAGATTTCCTTGACCTTCAGGTCTTGTGGTACCTCTACCAGTTCTCTCCAGATTACGTCCAGGGAGACTACAACAGCAGTCATCGGGATGACGGTCTCATTGCCCTGTTTATGCAGGGCGGAGATTACACGCTGAACGATTTGAATTACGTTCTCGATGCGCAACATGACCACATGGGCAACGTCATGCCCATGTACAGCGAACTGGCGGCTGAAGGCCAGGTCGAATTGACCACGACGCCCTATTATCATCCCATCATGCCGTTGTTGATGATGGACGGTTGGACGATGGAAGACGGTATCCGTGTGAACAAAGAGGCTTGGCCTGAAGACGTCGAAAATCACCTCGTGACGGGAATGGATCTCTTCGAGCAACAACTTGGTTTCCGTCCGACCGGCATGTGGCCCAGCGAAGAAGCGGTCTCACCGGCCATGGTTGAACCGGTAACAGACGTCGGTATCCAGTGGATGGTGACCGACGAAGAAATTCTGAAACAATCCACGGATGTAAATGGGAATTTGGTGGACGTCGAAGACGCCGCCAACCTCGCGACGCCGTGGAAGGTCACCGGTGCAGAGGGCGGTGAAGTGGCGGTCATTTTCCGCGATCGTGTCATCTCGGATCGCATCGCCTTCCAATACGGCACGATGACACCCGAAGCTGCCGTTTCGGATTTCATCGCCTACCTCGACAACGTTCGACAGCAGTTGCTGGATGCGGGCGAGGACCCTTCCGAACATCTGTTGACGGTGGCTTTGGACGGTGAAAATTGGATGTTCATGTCCGAATTCCAACATTACGACAACGCTCGACCGTTCATGGAGGAGTGGTACGGCCGTTTGGCGGACCACCCGACCATCGTGACGACCACGCCGTCCGAATTTTTGACCAAAGAAACGACGCTCCCCGAAATCCAAACCATTGGCACGGGTTCATGGATCGATGGAACGCTCCGGACATGGGCCGGGGAAGAAGAGGAGAGCCTTGCCTGGCAGCGCTTGGTTGAAGCGCGACAAGCCCTCGTTGAATTTGAGGAAAGCCATCCCAACGACCCCGGCCTTTCCGCCGCATGGGAGTCGTTGTACATCGCGGAGGGAAGCGATTGGTACTGGTGGTACGGGCTTGATCAGGACAGCGGCTACGATGAAAATTGGGACGTGTTGTTCAAAGTCCACCTCTCCAATATTTATCGAGCCATCAACCTGGATTTACCGCCTTACCTCCAAGATCTTTGGACCAACCCCGCCGTAGCGGACCCGGCAGCGACGAGCATCGTTGAGCCGATGATCGACGGGGTGGCCTTGCCCGGCGAATGGGACGGCGCAGCCCGCTATGATGCACCGGTGTCGGGAGGCGACTTCGACATTGAATCGTTTTATTTCGGCTACGATGCGTCGAACGTGTTCTTCAGAGTCGATGCGACGACACTCGATGGACTGGCTGAGGTCGATGCCAGTGCGGCCTACACCTCACCGGATTTGGCGATTTATTTCATGCAGCCAAACGCCGTCAATTTCAACGAAGCCGAGACCAATTTCCGCACCTACTACGGGAACCAAATCCTCGGTTTCCCATCAAAGTACATGGTCGCCTTTGATTTTGACACCGTACGAGAAGACGGGCGTGCCAAGTGGAATCTGTTCAGTGCGCAAGGCAAGGTTGGTGACCAAGAGCGCTGGGTCCTTTCAGGCAGTTCGAACCTGGGAGGCTGTGCGGTTGATGACGTCTATGAATTTGCCATTCCCTGGTCGGACATCGGTCTTGCACCACGCTATTCGACGCGTGTGAAGGTGGTCACCTCTTGGCGAGATTCGCTTTCGTATGGGGACGGTGTGGATGCCGAAATGGCCCCTCCCGCACCGGCCGAGATGGTCTTGCCCGACCTTGAGGAGTGGGTGACGCTGCTCGAACTGAACGACGCCATCGGCGATGAAACCGGCGATGGCGACTACGTCTATCCACTGGCGACCGATTTCAACACCCCCAACGGCGGTGGTCTTTGGGACGCCACCCAACTCACCGTGCGGCAGAGCGCATGGAACGCCCAGTTCATCCTGACCATGAGTGAAATGACCGACATCTGGGGCCTGGCCAACGGGTTCAGTCATCAAATCGTTCAAATCTACGTCGACCAGGGTGAGACAAGTTACGGTCGGACCGCCATGCTCACCGGGGCGAACGCCGAAGTTCATCCCGATTGGGCCTGGGAAGTCGCCATCAGCGGAACGGGCGAGCCGGGCGCTGTGCAAGCCGTCCAAGCTGAAACGGGTAGCGCCTCAGCGCGAGGCATCGATGTGAGCGGGGACGTGGAAGCCAAAACCATCACTTTCACCGTCAGCAAGGACGTCATCGGTTCGGACATTCCGAACTACCGATACATCATCGTGATCGGGAGCCAAGACGGGTTCGGCACCGGAAAGTGGCGGGACGTGATGGAAGAGCCGGCAACGTGGACCCTCGGCGGTGGAGCCAATCCTGCACCGGACGACGGGATTGATTACGACCCCAACATCATCGACGTGATTCTCGAAGGCGAGGGCCAAACCACCATGCTCTCCAGTTATGATGTTGCAGGCCACACCTATGCGCAATTGACCGGCTTTGAAATGCCCGAAGTACCGCAGCAAATCTTCGGTGCCTCGGTGGATACGGTCACCTCCGCATCGGCCGTGTTGACATGGTCCACCACGGTTGCAGAAGCCACGGCGGTCGAAGTCGTTCTGGCCGGTGAGCAACCCACACAAAGCGACACGGCTCGTACCTGGACGGCCCCGGGAACCGACCACGCGGTCACGCTGACCGGGCTTGAGGTCAACACGAGTTACCAAGCCTACATTTCAGCCAATGAAACCGACGACGTTGTGTTGTCGTTTACCACCAGCGATGTTGTTGATGAAACGCCGCCGGACGTTCTGAATTTGGCCGCTGAGGTCCTCGAAGACGGGCGAGTGTCCATCACATGGTACACGTCTGAAAGTGCTACGGAAACGGTTCTGATCAACGATGTGCAGGTGGCAGAGGACCCCTTTGCCACCAAGAAAAATCACGCCTTCACCACCGAAGTGTTGGCCGATGGCACGTATGTGCTCGAGGTTCGAAGTGCTGATGCCTCTGGAAACAGTAACACCAGCACCCTGACCTTTGAGGTCGCAGCGGGCGGTACGGTCAACCAACCCGACGGTGGTGATGACTCCCAGGAAGAGACTTCCGAGGTGGAATCGGGCGTATCCGACACCACCCTGCAGTTGGTGGCGCTGGTCGTTGTGGTGCTTGTTCTCCTCGCTTTCCTTCGAGTGAGAGGCCACGAGCCCAGTGAGGACGACCCCTGGTCCTGAGGGCCTGTTCATGCGAACGGGATTGAGATCGATTTGTGACTCTTGAGATTGATGATGGTCAGCATGCAGGGCTTGGGTTGGAAACCGAGCATGCGCTGGTAGGATGTTTGGTCCTGCCAGGTACTGGAGCACACCAAGGTGGTGCCTCGGAAGTCAAGGCACTCGTGGCCGTGAACGTGGCCTGTGACAAAAATATCGGGGACTTCACGAATGACGAGCCCGTCCTCGGGCTCGGGGGAGAGCGGTGTTTTCCCACCCCACTGGGGAGCAAGATGACGTCGCCGGAGCATCTCTCGCATGGCCTCAACCGGGTCAGCGTAGGTTACGGTCCGCAGTCCCGCAACAAAGTCGTCGATGGATTTCCCGTGATAGGACAGCAAACGAACCCCGTGAAGCGAGAAATCACAAGGGTTCCCGACGAAGGTTGTCGTGTTGTAGTCCTGTTGGATGTCTTTTTCAAAGGTGGGCTGCGGTTCCGCAGGGCGAACGGCATCGTGGTTTCCGGGAAGCATCAAGCATTCCACCCACTCGGGAAGCAGTTCCAGCAAGCGTGCAAATTCGGTGTATTGCGCAAACAGATCGGGGATGGCCAACTCTTTGTCTTGCCCGGGGTAAATCCCGACGCCATCAACGCAATCCCCGGAGAGGATGAGGTATTTGATCGTCTTCGCAAGCGGGTCGGTGTGGAACCATCGGACCATCTTGTGCCACTGCGCCTCGAGAAAGGTCTTGGAGCCCACGTGGATGTCGGAAAGAAACGCCACGCTCACACCCGCCTCTGAACTGACCTTTTGGTGCTTGGTTTCAAGCGGGAAGTGCAGGTCGTCAACATAGAAGATATCACCCGTTTGACTGAACGTGCCGGAGACACCCATCACGTCGTCGGGCATGAGGCCCGCCTCGAGAATTTGCTCGTGGGCGCGGTCACGGTCTTCTCCGCTTCGCTTGGTCAGCAGGCAGGTCATCTCGCCCGTCTCGTCTTCCAGACCCCACATCAGATGGCCGTTCTTGGTGTAGCGTGGCTCGTTGACCAAGCCGATGGCGACGGCTTTGTTGTCGTAGCCTTGGTAGCGTGAGTATTCGGCGAGCAGCCGACTGATTTCCTGATGTTTCCGAGGGAGATTTGAGTTTTGCACGATGAGTTTCCGTATGCTCTGCAAGCGGTCGTTAAAGCAGGCACGGATGTCGGTCATCTTTCCCTCGGTGGTGGAATTTCCGGTGATGTCGTAGTGAACGGAGATGTCCGACGCTGCGTCGCTGGCGTGCATGGAAAAGTCTGCTTCGTTCCAGTCAGGTAGATTGTTTCGCAACAACAAATCGACCGGCTCAGGTTCCTGCAAAGGAGCGATGGTCCGAGCCAAATCTTCAGCCGGTTGAGCCATCACCTCGTTCGCGGCGCTTCTTGCGGAGGTTCCGCCTCCTGCATGAGCGATCATCTCGTCGAGCATCGTGGCGGTCAACATGCCGCCCGAGAGGTTGAGGGCGCCAGCGGCTTCGATCACCGATTTTGGGTCCTGGAGGTTGAGCAAACGGTCTTGAAGAGATTGCGGAGCCAGCAGCCGTTGGCTGCGTAAATGGGCGACGATGTCGGACCACGGCTCACCCATAACACGAATGAGGGACGACGATTCAAAAGGTATGTGCCTTAATCGGATTGAACAAGGATTCACTCCTCTTGGTCCTCGGACCATTCGACCTCGAGGCCGATCTCTTCGCTTTCGGTTTCTTCGGACCACGCCTCGTCTTGCCAAGGGGCCTGTTCTCGTGCTTCTTGGTCCCGACGCTCACGCTCAGCCTCCCGTTCCTTCTCAAGTCGGTCGGCTTCGATTTCTGCCAGTTTGGCGGCTTTCTCCAAATTGGTTTTGCGCACCATGGCCTCCTCCCAGCACTGCATGGCTGTCAAGAGGGCAAAATAGACGAAGCCCGCTTTGTTTTCTGCTCGCGTCCCACCGATTTGAGTTTGAATGGCGTTGGCCCAACCGTGTTTGGATGCGATACCGACGTAGACGGTTCCAACCGGTTTTTTGCTCCCTTCATTGGTGGGCCCGGCGATGCCGGTGACTGCGATGGCGTAATCGGCCTCGGCGCGCTCAAGAGCACCTTGGGCCATCATGATGGCGACCTGAGCAGAGACTGCGCCCCGGGAGGCCAGTTCTTCGGGGTCAACGCCTAACTCAGCAATTTTCGCCTCGTTGGCGTAGGTAACCCATGATTTTCTGAACCAAGCACTGGCGCCCGCAATGTCGGTGAGGGTGCTCGCAAGCAGACCACCGGTGCACGATTCAGCAACGGTGAGCGAGTAATTGTCGTTCTTCAGCTTGCGCACCAACTTGGCGGCAGCGGACTGGATATTGGCATCCATTGACGGGTGGTTGGCGGTACCGGTTTTGAGCGTTCCGTTCGGGGCGCACTTTTCAAAAAGGGGTCGGTACAGGACACAATGGGTCTGTGGTCTAGCGGCTATGACACCTCCCTTACACGGAGTTGATCGAGGGTTCGAGTCCCTCCAGACCCACTACCAGAGCAGCGATTCAATCGGTTCATCCGTGGCCAAGACCTTGGTGATGCCGCTGCTGTCCTGCAAGGCGTTGGCTTCGTCAACATCCGAGACCAACAAAAAGTGAACCGCTCGCATCCACAGGCCGTCCTCCACGTCCCAACCGCGATGGTCCACTGCGACCAAGACGTCCTCGAGTTCGCTAAAGGCCAGCGCAGCCGTGGCGTTTGGCAAATCCTCTGCCCGAAGAACGAGCCAGCGATGTCCTTGGAGGGAGGCGCGAACATCGTCGCCCAGGTCGGAGAAAGCAATCGTTCGCAAGGTATCACATCGCATATCGGAGCAAGGCAACAGCGCCACCAAAACCGGTGAGTTGTTCACCAGCATCGTGGTCAAGAGAGCACTGGATGACGTTGCCTGCAAATTTTTCAACGGATTCTGCGATGCGGGACCAAGATGTCCCGTTTTCATCGTCCGCGCCCCGAAGCACGTCTGCGCCGATGAGGAGGGTCTCAACGGCTCCCTCTTCGACCGCCCGTTGAATCTCGGCTTTTCCGTAGGCCACAGCACCGTTGGTGGAAATGCGCTGCCACGCCTCTTCCAAAAGCGAAATCTCCTGAACCATCCGGTGTTCTGCGAGCAGGCTGCCGGCCAGACCTTCACGGAGCACTTCGTTGGCTGCCCCCCGACCTCCCATGCTGGTGCCCACCGACATCATCGGTCGGGTGTGTCCGGCAGCTTTCAGGTCGTTTAGCATCCGATCTCGATTGCGTCCAGGCCCGCAAATCACCAACGGCATCTCGTTGTCGAGTTGTTGCGTCAGTCCGTTGACAATCGTAGCTCGAAATTGGCTGGCAACACCGTCCGTCAATCGAAGATCACCCCGTTTTCCACCTCCACGCATGGTCCATGTCGCACTTTCTCGAAGGCCCCGGGCGGTGACAAAATACAGGATCATCTCATCACCTTCCACCACCAACAAGGCCACTTGACCTTGGTTCGCAGCCCGCACGCTTTCCTCAAGGAGGTCGCAGTCAAGCTTTGAGAAGCCTTTGTTGCAGGTCAGTTTGAGTTCATCTCGCAGTTCGACTGCGTGGGTATGATGGAGGCCAACATCAAATGGAGCTTGTTCGATGATGCCATGGATTCGGAGGACATCGGTAAAGGATTGGTGTTCGGTGTGCTCCACGGCAAGGCGAATCCACATTTTCTTTCGTTCGGCTTGTTTTGATCGTCCACCCTCATCACCGCCGGTGGTCTGGTCCCGTCGCTCACCCAACATGCCCACCGACATGCCGGGCTGTATCAATCGATTCAGAACCCAAAGGTCGTCCACGGTTTGGACCCGCAAACGCCATTCGGTCTGGTCTCGAAAAAGGACGTCCATTCCTTCACCCAAACACGCCGAGGAGGTTCCCGTCTTCATCCATATCCATGTCGAGGGCTGCCGGGCGCTTTGGAAGCCCCGGCATGGTCATCATGTTGCCCAGAACGGCAACCACAAATCCAGCACCGGCATTCAGCCGGAATTCTCGCACCGGCACGGTGAAACCAGAGGGTGCGCCCAAGAGCGAAGCGTCGTGTGAAAAGGAGTACTGTGTTTTGGCCATGCAAACCGGGAGGTGGCCGTAGCCCCATGAACGAATGCGCTCAAGTTCACGCAAGGCTTTGGCGGTCAATTCAACACCTTCTGCCTTGTACATCCGGGTGGCGATGGAGGTTGCTTTGTTGAGCACGTCGGTTTCCGGCGTGAACAACGGGACGAAGGGTCGTCCGGCAGCCACGTGATTTTGGACCGCTTTGACCACGGCTTCTGCCAAATCTTTGCCGCCTTCCCCACCGTTGGCATGCACCTCCGTGATGCACACCGCTTGGGCGCCGCTCTCGTGAGCTGCCTGACTGATGGCCGCCAATTCAGCCGCTGTGTCGGACGCAAACCGATTGATGGACACCACGACCGGTACGCCGAAGGAAGCCATGTTACGAATGTGCCGGTCCAGGTTGGTTTTGGCACCCAGGCTGGTGGCGTCGACGTTTTCCGCTTCGAGGGTGGCTTTGTCCGGCCGAATGCCGCCACGGTCGCCGAAGGCACCGCCGTGGAGTTTCATGGAGCGGACGGTGACGTTCATGACCACGCAATCGGGTGCTTTCCCGGAAGTGGCCGCCTTGATGTGCATGAATTTTTCAGCACCCATGTCCGAGCCAAATCCGCCTTCAGTGACCACGATGTCGGCCGATGCCAACGCTATCCTGTCAGCGATGATGCTGGAATTTCCGTGGGCAATGTTCGCAAAGGGTCCGCCGTGGATGAAGGCTGGGTCACCTTCCAGCGTTTGGGTGATGTTGGGAAGGAAGGCTTGACGCAGCAGAAGGGCCATGGCTCCGGCTCCTCCGATGTCGCTGGCCTTCACGGGATGGCCTTCGGTCGATGTACCGACGACGATGTCTCCGAGGCGGCGTCGAAGGTCCGCATAATCGGTCGCCAGCACCAGAATGGCCATGACTTCGCTCGCTGCTGTGATGTCAAATCGATCTTCTCGCACCTGTCCGTTGGCCGGACCTCCCATGCCGATGGTGATGTTTCGAAGCGCTCGGTCGTTCATGTCGATCACACGCGGCCAGGAAATGCGCGTCGGATCGAGTTTGGCTTCGTTGCCGTGCTTGATGTGATTGTCAATGAGGGCCGAGAGCAAGTTGTGGGCTGAGGTGACGGCGTGCAAATCACCGGTCAGGTGAAGGTTGATGTCTTCCATGGGGAGAACTTGTGCGAGGCCCCCTCCAGCAGCACCTCCCTTGATGCCGAACACAGGACCCATGGACGGTTCTCGAATCACGCAGGTCGCCGACTGGCCGATACGGTTTAGGGCCTGCGTCAAACCAATGGTGGTCACGGTTTTTCCTTCTCCAAACGGGGTTGGGTTGACCGAGGTTACCAGCACCAGGCTGCCTTGTGGCTTTGAGAACCGTTCCTTGAGTGCATTCCAGTTGACTTTGGCCACGCCGTTACCCATGGGGATCAGTTCGTGGGACGAGATGCCCAACTTCCACGCAATGGCTTCAATGGGCTCCATTTTTGCAGCACGAGCGATTTCAAGGTCGGTGGTCATGGGACCTTTCCGGCTCACAGGGTCTTTGAAACCCTCGCATGCAGCCTTGGACTTGAGGCCGGTTTTCCGACCTCAATTCCTGCTCCAATCATCACTCGTCCTTCATCGTGCCCAAGTAATCGGGCAAGTCGACGCCCGCCATCTTGGCGACGTCGTGAACGGGCGGTAGGCTTTGGATGAGCGAGGAAACGAAGTTCGAGGTGGCTCCACCGTCGCCGCCGTTGTTGCCGGAATCCCACACGGTGATCTTGTCGATCTTGAGGTTGGCAATGGCTTCGGTTTGGCGAGCGACCAGTTCTTCGATCTTCTCGACCATCAGCAGCGTAGCAGCGGCCTTGGCATCGCCACCGGCACTGGCCACCAAGCGGGCGTATCCTTCGGCCTTGGCTTCGAGAACGGCTCGCTGACCTTCTGCTTCAGCGTTGTAGGCTGCAAGGGTGGCGTCGGCCTGACCCTTTGCAATGCGACGTTGGCGTTCGGCT
>Ga0160423_10002971_pt1 | contig 14102 bp, 12 predicted proteins | sample CRUFie14St8metaG_FD_108191 | JGI IMG/M metagenome (GOLD analysis project Ga0160423, IMG submission 108191) | Marine microbial communities from the Costa Rica Dome - CRUD Field 142mm St8 metaG | ecosystem: Environmental > Aquatic > Marine > Oceanic > Photic zone | place: Costa Rica: the Eastern...
ATCATTAAATGCAATTTTAGCACCATTCGAATTACTGGTGTTATGAATCGTCAATAATGCAGTACCAGAAGATACTGAACCCTCTAAATGCAAAAGACTATCAGGACTATCAGTACCAATACCTACGTTGCCGTCATGCAAAAAACTCATTACATCTAAAGATGGGGTTGATGAGTCTGTACCACCTGCTAATCTTATATCTAATCGAGTATATGGAAGATTATTATTAACCGACTGCTGTCTTGACAGCATGAAATCTACTGCACTGTCTTTTGTGCTTGGAAAAGATGAGTCAGTAACGTCTCTGGTTAAACGTAATACAGATGTTGCTGTCGTAGTTGATCTTGTTGCAATATCTGCACCTTGAACATGAAGAGGAACAGCAGGACTGATAGTACCAATACCTACGTTGCCACTTGAGTTTATCAATAGCTGAGATGTTCCGTCTTTTCTAATATCAAAGTTATTAGCGCCAGTTCCGTCAAATGTTCTATTTAGTATAAACGCATGAGAACCATTACTATCTGAGTCTTGATCGGCAGTTAAGGTAATATTATTGTCGTCAACGGATACTTGAAATTTTTCGTTAGAATTACGACCTATGTTAAAGGTATTTGAGCCTGTACCGCTATAAGAATCAATGCTACCACCAACATCAAGGTCACCATCTATGTTAGCATCACCACCTAGATATAGGTCTTTGAAGCGAGCAGCAGAAGTGCCTAAATCAATGGCGTTGTCTCTTGCTCCACCTCCGCTAATACTTTCAGGAAATATCCTGTCAACGCCTGCATCAAAAAACAAGCCAACATCACCATTTCCTACAATCAAACCTCCTGACCTAGTGCTAATAGTTCCGACTTGTGTAGTGTCTTTATAAAATCTTAGTATTTCACCATCAGTATTAAGCCTTCTAAATAGGTTAGTAAAACCACTACTACGAACATGATAAGCAGCCCCAGTGCCAAAAAGAACGTGACCTGCGCTTGTACCAGCATCTGATGATGTTTCTCCAATTAACACTGTGCCACTTGAGTCAATACGCATTCGTGTACTGGTATTAACTCTAAGTGATAAACTATTATCTGCATGGTCATATCTTATAGACCCAGCGTCATTGTCGTCAATATCACCAAAATCTATAAATGTTTCTGCATCACTATCAGTAGTAAATCTTAATCCATCTTGGTCTGTATGATGTATATTCAACCTCATACTTGGGTTACCACCAATACCCACGTTACTCTGGTCAAATGTCATTGTAGGCGTAAATCCACTATACGAATCAGTTAGTCTTCTAATATGTAATCTACCACCGTCAGTAAAAAGACTATAATTTTTTACATTTGTACCTGAATTAGTGTCAGTTAGTAATAATTCAGGGCTTGTTGAAGATAGATGTAAAGTAGCTTGGGGGTCTGCACTACCAAGACCTACGTTACCATTATTTAAATTCATTGTAATAACATCAGTAGTAAAACTTCCATTACTACCAATGATTCCATAACCACCAGAGTTTACAAATGCGGATAAGCCATAATTCACACCTTGTGCTTCAAGATATAATCCACCAGCTCTATTATTTGATGGTTGGTCAATATGCAGCGCAGTTGATGGATCAACACCAATACCTACCTTACCGCCTGCCGAAACTATAAGCTGGTCTCCAACACCATTTTCATGTATAATAAAGTCACCATCAGTAGGTGATTTTATCCACCATTGATTTACGCCTGCACTATCATTAAATCCTATCTTAAAATCAGTACCGCTCTTAAAATATACCTGACCACTTGAGTCGATGCGCATACGCTCAGTTGCTGAACCTGACGATGGTTTTGTTTCAAAGGCAAGACCACCAGTTTCAAATCCACTACTTCCACTACTTACAAAAGACTTTATATTAGCAATGTTTATATCTGAATTTATACTAGCATTATTACCATGATTAAATTTCATAGTAATACCAGTTTGTCCAAGTTCTTGTATTTTAGTGCTAGTACCTACAACGTGAAATTTATCATCAGGACTATTAGTACCAATACCTACGTTGCCAGAACTGTCGATACGCATATCTTCGCCAGTACCATTTGTGCTGGCTCTAAACGTCATCGCATCATTGGCGAAGTCATAGACTATTGTACCCCTATTTTGGTTATTATCTGTCCTTCTAAAAAGAATACCTGAATTGCCATTATCATTGGTATGACTAATAGCTAAAAATGGTGAAGTGGATTGCAAGTGAAGCAACTGGTCAGGAACCGCAGTACCAATACCTAAACCACCATTTACAAATGTTGCAATAATGTTACCTTGATCTACAATATGTGTAGCATCGTGACTTCTTATATATAAAGAATTAGCCAAAGAGCCATTATAAATACTGTTAGCGTCTCCAGTTATACCAATAATGCCTTGAACAATTCCACCATCTTGTTTTAATACTAAACGTGGATTATCACCTTCGTTATTATTATCTGTATCTGATTCAATAATAACTGTTGCATCTCCTGATGTTTCAGAGGACACATGAAGTAGCGCACTAGGACTATCAGTACCAATACCTAACCTACCTGTGCCTTTAAGCATCATTAAGTCAGTAGCACCTTTGCGGAATCTTAAATCTCCATTTCCTGCGCTTCCTGTTTGTATGCGAGCCTCGTTTATCCCATCCTGAACTATCATTAAATAGTCAGAGCCAGCACCTATGCCATCAGAGCTATCAATGTCAAATACTACACCTGACCTGCTGCCATTACCTGCACTGTCCATAAATAGTCTTATGCCTCTTGTGCCGTCAGTGGTAGTTATGTTACCTCCAGCTTCAATGTCATCCCCTATATAAGCATCACCACTTAAATATAAATCTCTCCAAGCAAGGTTAGTGCTAAATCCTAAATCATTAGCGTTGTGAGTTGCAGGATACACTTTACCGTTAGTGTCAATAGCCATTTTTGTACTACCACCAACTTGTAAAAATAGATTATTCCCACTTGAATTAATAGCTATTCTGCCAACATCAGAACTAATATTTCCGACTGTTGTGCCGTCTTTTCTAAATCTGATTAGTTCACCATCTGTACTTAGCCGATTTACAAATAGATTTGTTGCGTTTTTAGCTAAATATACAGCACCGCCTGATTGTGCCTCAATGCCTGCTGTAGCGCCATCATCAGCGCTAGTTTTACCCACTAATAAATCACCAGTAGCAAATATAAATTTCTCTGCTCTAAACCCTAAAGGTTTTAAATCCGCACCTGTTTCATCGACTACTTGCAAAGCAAAATTTCCCGAACCTACTTCACCAATACTATTTGAAAAATATCCTCTTGCATTAGTACCAATAGCTATGTCAAGTTTACCGTCAGGCTGATTCGTGCCAATGCCTACATTACCATTTGAGTCAATGCGCATACGTTCTGTTGGACTGCTTGAGCCATCTCCGCTAGTTCCGAACGCCATAAAACTAGGTGCATCACCATTCGCTACCGCTTGACCATCTGCATTTACTAAAATATATCCCATATTTTCAAAATCAGTACCGTCAAATCCTTGCCATCTCAGTACTGAACCTTGTCCGTTAGGGAGGGCTAATGTTGGAGCTGATGCGTCTTTGGCACGTAAAGTTAGTAGGTTAGCAGTACCATCTCTTCTACCTTCTATAATAACACTTCCAGAAGTATTACCAGCATTAGAAGCGTCAACTATATTAAGCTGACCGCTAAGCGTAGTATCACTATTTATAAATACACCAGTTGAGCCTTGTATATCTATTCTACCATCACTGTTTCTGACGTACAAGAAATTATTGCTTCCGCTACCGAACCCTACAAAACCCTTCTCATTACCTTGCGCCCTATAACTTGTAAATGCAGTTAAAGCAGTAGAACTTGAAGCACTAGTATCGTTGAGTATTAATACAGGGTCTGCCTTACCTAATGTAATATTACCTGCAGCAGTGTCATCTATATCACTCCTTAGATACTTAGGATCAGTCTGTGTAGTGATGTCAAATGACGTAATGTACCCAGCACCGTTGGTTAGTTGATTGTTGTTGGTTGGTATTGTGGTGCTGTTAAATGCGTTAGAACCAAAATCTCTGCGTACTATTGTTTGACCTTGACTATAAAATAAACCAGTTGTCGCATTAGTATCTTCATTAACACTTTCTAGTTTTACAATTTCGTGCATTTTAATTTGACCAGCCGACTCGATAGTTATTCTCTTGTTGTTAGTAAGAGAAAAGCCACCTGTGGTGAATATCATATCAGCAGATGACTTTATCAAAAATCTACGCCCTGATCCTGTATTATATAAATACGAAGAGTTAGACCAATCTGAATTAGTATAGTTGCTTCCTATACTTCCAAGTATAGTTCTATTCCCTGCATTGTTTTCAATATGTATTTCAGAAAAGTCACTTAAGCCTGCGCCTGTTGTTTTAAATTTACCAACTACATCATCACCTGCCCCACCTTCTACGTATAGCTTATGAGCGCCTGTTGTAGTATTACCGATATAGACCCTATCATCTACTACTAAGTCCTCATCTAAAATTAAGTCATTAACAAAGTGTCCTGCACCATTAACGTCTAGCTTGTAAGAAGACGATGGTGTTATATTGTTTATACCTACGCTACCATTTTGTTTTATTACTAACTTTGGGTCAAATGTATCATCACCTGCGTTAGCATCTTGATTGCCAACAGATATTTCAAATGCAGCATCAACATTCTCTTGCGCACCAATTTGCCAATTATAATGAGTTGATCCTGTTTCAAATGCTATTGTTGGTGAAGCATTAGAAATCTCTAAGTTCCCAGTAAGAGTACCACCTGTTAATGGTAGAAACGTTCCAGATGCAGAAGTTATGTATGTATTACTATCAACACTACCATCTGCCTTCAAGAACTGAGACGAAGTACCGCCACTCTTTACTATTGAAGAGCCAGTTATATTACCTGTGGATGTGATGTTACCACTTGAGTCCAACGTAGCGTTACTAGAGTTGTCTAGCCTCTTATCGGTGTTATTAAAAAACATGATACCACCATTGACGGCAGTACCATCGTCTTGTCTCGTAGCTACTGTTTGCAGGTTTCCAGACGTACCAACCTTGAATTTATCATCACTTTCAACAAATAAAAACGCAAAGTCTGCTAATGTACCCCTATCTACAATGATGCCAGAAGTAGATGATGTAACGCCAGCTCCTACTTCTCCTGAGTTTAAAGTTAGGTTATTATCAGCTACGGTTACACTTGTGCTATTAACGGTTGTTGTAGTCCCATTTACTATTAGGTTACCACTAATAGTAAGGTCTTGAGATATGGTTCCACCTGTTAGCTGTAAATATCTTGCATCAGGAGTAGTAAAATCAGCATGAGTAAAGTCTTGTCTAAGTAATGGAAACCCACCTTGATCAGTGCCATTATGAACAACAACAGTGTTTTTTGTTATGTCTACTGTTATCTCACCCTCAGCACCAGTAAACGATGAGTGTTGGGCTGTTGATCCTCTTCTACGTTTTACTTCTGTTGCCATGTAACCTTATACGCTAGGGGCTTCCAATGCCGCTGGAATACCAGTTAATATTTGCTTGCCTACAAACTTTAGACTAGAAGAACCTCTTCCTATTTGATTGTTATATACTGTTTTAAATGTAGAATTATCTAACACAAAACGAAAGTGATCGGCTGTTGATAAATTAGGCGAGGATATGTTATATATGGTGTTAAAAGTTCCATCAAAAGATACTTCTATATGCTCATCGCTATCGGTAACAAAGGCATCTACTAGATCAGTAAGAAATGCACTAACGGTGCTGGAAGAAAAGTCACCCCAGCTAGAGGTATACGTTCTTTTTTCAGCTGTAGATGACAATAATTTCTCCCAGTTTAACTCTAGGTTCAACCTGAAACCCCTTAAATTATGTCTTAGACTGCCATCTAATCCCTCGTCAAATGACGACCCATAATTAACTTGACCAATATCAGATACCATGCTGTTTATAGTAAACTTATACTCCCAATCACCACTGGCTGGAGTAGCATGATCTACCCGTATATGTATATTCTGTAATCTACTAGACAGAGCCATAATCTAATGTTTGTGTTGCAGTTGCTGTTATCAGTCCATAATTTTCTTGTACTGTTACCGCTTCATTTACAAATCTATAATCCTCAAAATTTAAAGTAATCTCAAGACCTAGATTAAAAGCAGTAAAATTAATCTTTGGAATAAACAAGCCATGTTGATTTGCGTATTGAACACGACTTGCAAAGCCATCATCTAAAACTACCCTAATTAAGTTATTAGTATCAATACCAATATAAACAAAGGTTGACCCATTAATTAGGTCTGTGGCTATATTATTACAAATGGATCTATACGTATCAGGAGTCGTACACAAATTATAGGTGAGTCCTATCTTTCTCCTGAAGTCTCTAAAATTACTTCGCAACGAGCCATCCAGTGCCTCGTCAAATGAAGACCCCCAAAACTCTAACTCATCAGATTCAGCATAATTTTGTATCGTTAAAGTTTGAGTTCCGCCTGCGTCTGTAACAACTTTGATATTTGCTAACTTGGGCATGGCTAGGCTATTTTATACGCATTAAAATCTACAGTATCATTTAATAAATCATACGTAAGTTTTGAGAATCTATAGGTTCCATCTATTGGCTTTATAAGGCGTGACCCTCCAATGTTATTATTGGCAAAAGATATAACCATACATTGATGAGGCAAGACTTTATTAGCGCCAAAAAACGTTCCGCTAAGATTTGGTATCTGCGTGTCTAGTAATACTTTTTCATAAGAAGCTACACCAAAAACTGCAGCAGCATTAGTAAAGAGAGATGATGTCCCATAACTGTAAAGAGTAGGACCAGCAGCCGCAACATCTCGCCTATCTACATTACCCTTTCTAAATGAAAAGTTAGCTGTTTTGTCAGCGTCAGGATTTATAACAGATGATGTTGATGTTGAGTTAAGACTGCCATGCGTGACCTTTAGTTGACTATACTTATTTTTCTTAGGCGTTTCTAACTTTAAGGATTTAAAATCAGACTCATTCATGGCTACCGTTTGACCACCTGTTATGTTTCTAGCAAAATACACCTTTTTGCCTAGCATATTGCCATATACAGAACCCTCTACGCCAGCTATATTTGCTAATTGTTCAAATACATTAAGGGTTGTAGCCTCTGAGTCTTGTTTCTCATCGAATACAAAAAATACATCTGAACCGAAAGATGGGTCAGTAGCAGAAAAATTAGTAACAACTACGTTAGAGCCAGAAGAACCAAACATCTCGTCTAACGCATCATCAATAAAATCACGAACAACAATGCCAACTAAAGATGGGCTAAGTGTATTTGTATATACATTTTTACTTGTAGTAGATATTAAGCTATCTATGCTTACCGAAGTAACGTCACTAGGTCGGAGTGGCTGAAAGTTTATTGTAGTTTTTCTTTGATTAATATCATAAGTAATATCTTGATTGTTAAACCTACATCTTATCACATCAGCACTACCAGCGTTAGATGGGTTGTATATATTTATATTGCTAGTAAGCTCAGTCTGTGGGTCTGTGGTATCAAAGTACGCATCGTAAATGCTCTTATAGCTAGTAGCATTTACATTATCAAAAAACGATATTGTTATAGCACCAGCCCTTATGCCTATCTTGTCAATATTATCTACATCAGTAGTGACTGCAAAATCATAGGTAAACTTACCCAGATCGCATATCTCGTATTGAACCGTTTCAGATGCGCTTGTATTACGTATAACAAAGTCTACGTCTATAGCTACTGAGCGTAGCGTTACTTTATTTGAGCTGGCTTGTAGCTGAGGCATCCTTAATCACCTAAGTATGTGGTTCCGCTTTCTATTTTTGCATTACCGCTTTTTACTTTGTATGCCATCACCTCTTCGTCTAATGACCCCTGCAATACTATAGTCGCTCCCATAGACTCTGGATTAGATGGATCAAATGAAGGCGTTATTGTTTGTGGATCAAATCTCTGATTTCCGCCTATAAATGCAGTCTCAGAAAAGCCTCTTTGTTGAGATTGAGCAGAAGAGCCTCCTCCACCAGTTGCACCACCACCAGTTGCACCACCACCTACTGACCCAGCTTGTTTTATTCCTTGAGCTGTAATAGCTGCTATTGTTGCTGCTGCATTAGCTTTTATGAGAGGGATTTGAGCCAAAATTGCAGGAGCAGCAGCAGGATTTGCGATTGCATCAGCACTAACATCAAATATTTTTTGCTTTGATTTTATAATAACCTCTGATATAGCCTTAGCTTTTTCTAAAGCTAATAACGCAAAAGCTACACCCTCATTTTTTTTAGCAAAAGATTGAGCCAAGTTAAGCATACCTTGACCTATCTTTTTTCTTATTTCTAATTTTTCTTTTTCTATATTTTTAGATATTTCAGCATTTCTTTTTTCTATCTCTAATTTTGCTTCTTCCTGTTGTTTTTTTATTTCTATGCTTTCTTGAGCCGTTACCTTTTCAAGTTCTATTCTTGCTAAAGCCTCTTCTTGCAACCTCAGTGTCTTCTTCTGCTCATCATCTAATTCTAATTCATCTATTTCTTTTTTTCTCGTAGCTAAATCTTCTCTTATTTTAAATCTTTGTAACTCTGCCTGTAACTGTGTTTTTTGAAGCTCATTACTTGAATTTATTATGTCTAATTCTTTTTGTGCTATATCTATATTTGTTGTAATAGATTCTTTTTGAAATAATGCTGCTTTTTTAGCGTCTTCAGCAGCCTTTAGTTCGTCTGCAAGAAGTGATTGTATAGCTTTTCTTATTTCTTCTTCTTTTTCAAATGCCTTTACTCTTTCTAATATTGCATCAACAGTTTCTTTACTAACGCTTTTTACAATACTTGATTCGCTTTCTCTTGCTGCTATAGATGTTTTTAATTGGTTTATCTCTTTTGTTTTAGATGTAATTGATTCAACTATACTTTCTGATTCATCTTGTCGCATGAATTCAGATTCAACTAATAGTCGATTTAAAACATCTCTAGCATCTTTTACTTCACCTAATTTGTCTTTCTCTTTTTGTAATACATTTATATTTTTTTCTATTACGTCACTTAGTTTTGGTAGTAAAGACTCTGATTGAACATCAAGAACACCAGCAAAATCATCAAACGCTTTGAATGCTAATTCAGCTTCAGATCCAAGATCACCTAAAGATTCTTTTGCTTCTCTTGCTTTTTTATCAGTTCTTGTAAGTAAACCAGTAAGAACTGTTATAGCAACATTTAATCCAAGTATAATACCTCCAGTGCCAAGTATCTGAGAACCTAATGTTTTAAATGCTGCTTTAGCACTACCTGTTTTTTGAACAAGTAAACCAAACATCTCAGCGTTGAAAGCGATGTTGTTACCAATCGCTCTGAATCCTTGAGCTGGTCCCTGACTAAACTGAGCGGCATCCTGAGCCAAATCACCAAATCCAAACAAGGTTTGGTTGGCTATAGAAAATGATTTGTCACCACCTAAAACAGCTTGAGTTGTCTTTTTTTGCTGGTTTTCATAAACTTCTAATGCCTCTGTAGCATTACCTATAGCTACAGTAGATTGTTTTAGTTCATTAGATAGTTTTTCTTTAGCAACTATAGATTTTCCATCAGCAAATGCAACTTCTTTTATAGCATTAGTTTCTTGTTCATGAGCATTTGTTAAGTTCCTAAGAGTTTTTAGTTCATCTTTATCTAAGGTTCCTTTTTGTCTGCCTAATGTTAATAAAGCATTTATCTGAGAACGTCTTGATTTAGATGATTTTAAACGCTGTTTATCTGTTTTATTTATTTCATTTTCTGTGTTTTTTAGTGTACTTAATTGTTTTTCTAGTTTCTTTACTTTATCTGTTAAAGCAGAAACTTCTGCCGTAGTACTAGCATCAACAATATTTTTTAGCTCAGCTAACTGAGATTTATCTATTTTAAACTCTAAATTATATATCAGATTCGGCATGACAATCTACTAATCTTTAGGTTTATGATATGCTTCACGAGCCATCATAGCTTTTGTTATTTGTTCAACCGAACATTCGGCTTCAAGCTCCTGTGCTCGCAATGGATCAAAGTCGGCAAGTACATAACAATAATATGTATATGCACCGCCAACTTCGACCACGAGGTCATTAGGTGCGAGCAAGTCTAATGACTCTAAAGTACTCCTACTCCATTGATAGGTACTTGTCGCCTGTTGGTAAAAAAATCCCACGCTTCCTCAAGCGTTCCTAATTCTAGCTCATCAGACTTCCAAGTTTTATCATCAATGAGACTGTCTAATTTCAAGCAATGATCTGCGGTATATTTACAGTATTTAGCCCGAAACTCTTCATCTAAACGCCATGCGTTTATTGCATCAAAATCTGCCATTTCATAATCTTCAACAGCAATTTTATCATCTGTTATTTTTTTATGAGTTTTAGGATGATTTTGTTTGTACCAATCAAGAAGCATCTGTCTTCTTTCTTCTACTATCTTGTCAAAACGAATAGGGGTCGGCTTGACCTCAAACCGAACCCCCATAAATTCGCCAGTTACTTTTGTAATTCTTCCCATAAATTGCTCGCTTTATTTTAGGATTATGTGTTAAATTCTGTAAAACTATATGCGCTATTTAATTGTACGGTAGGCTGCTTAAATGATATACTATCACTAGCGCTAATAATTATACTTGCACGAATCATTTTAGCATCAGATGTTGGTGTTATACTAACCTGTTTATCACCAGTAGTTGTTATAACAGTTTCCGATGATTGATCGGATGTACTAGCATAATCAGTAAATGATTCAAGTTTTATCTTTATAGTATTAGAACCACCACCATCTGAAATAGCTGTAACATGGATATTAAAATAAAATATTTCAGCGCCATCAAATGGAAGATGTATATCTCTGTGTAGTGTTGCAGCCCCACTATGACTAAATGTTTGAACACCATCATTTGACGAAGCGAACGAAACAGTGCCTGCTGATTTAGTCCATCCATAAGCTAAAGCATTAGTTCCTGTAGATGCTGCTGCCCCCCACTTATATAAGCATAATCCATTGTCGCTGTATGCTAATTCGGATGTATGCTTCCCGTCATTCCCTGTCCCAGTATTATATCCACCAGTAGCCTCTCTTGGACTATTAAATCTAAAAGAAGCTGTTTCAGAAAATATCTGACCAAGATTTATAACGCCTTCAGCCTGAAGTATTTGACCTCCTAAACCAATACCTCCAAATACAACAGAAGTTCTAGCATTAGCCAAAGTTTGCAGACCAGAGATTGTGCTTGTTTTAAACAAGCCACTAACAGTCAAATCATAATTTTTACTTGTTATTAATGTCTGACCATCCTCTATAATAGGGGATGACGCTGGCTCTATACTTAATACTTGCCTAGAAGCCTCATCAGAACCCTCTTGTACTACCGAAAATGTATTATAATAAGTAAAGGAAGTACCGCTAGTCGGTATTTGAGAAATACTTAGTGTTTTTAATTGACTTCTACTCATGATATTAAGATTCTTTTCCTACACCATCAGATGCAGTAATTACTTCAATGTTACCTTGTAATACAACTTCTCTACGCCCATTAGAAAAGTCTTGATAGCCATTTAAGACTACTCCACCAGTCTTTAAATCACTAACTCCTGATCCTTCAGTTACAAACCGTAAGAAGCACTCAGTCTTTGAGTCACTAGCGTCATCAACCATTATTGGGCTTGAGGCATGAGTTAAGATGTTTTGACCGTTAGCTGCGCCAGTTGTTGTTGCACTAGAATCTTGAACTGTTGTCCCACTTTCATAAGTCAGTTTTCTGGTTCGTATCTCAATAGGAACGTTGTACGACTCGTTAATAGTCTGACCGTCTTCTACTGTTACTTGATTTGGCTCAGGAAAATACTGAAGTCCATCTACTGTAAAGTCTTTGATCGAACCTATGTAAGATGATGGTGAAGTTGTACCAAAAGCGCCAGTAAAAACGTCTATTTGTGATATAATTAACTTTGACATAGTAAGCCTCCTTAGCTAGTTAAGCCATCAGTAGCACTAATAACTTCTAGCGTACCAGTTAAAACTGTTTCTATCCTACCGTTACTGTAATCTTCGTAGCCATTTAGGTAGATAGCTCCAGTGCTTATATTAAACGAGTTTGAAGCTCCAACAAATCTTACGAAAGTTTTAGGTGGAAGCGTTCCGTCAGTAGAAACATGAGCGCTAGATAATATAGCACCTGATTGACTTCCAGTTAAATTTGTAGATTTACTCCTCATTTCAATGTTTACTGTATAAGACTCATTTACTAACTGACCATTTTCAATAGTTACTTGATTGGGTTCGATAGTAGGTAAAGAAGCCTCAACAACAACATTTGCTATATCGCCCTCGTCAGCGTTATAGTTATTAGCATTTGATAAGGTTACCTTATCTAATATAAATTTTGCCATTGTATTATGTTTGGTTTAGGATATTTTAATTATACTTTGAAAATTGACGTTTGTTGATAGATAACCATCTTCTTCTTCTATCGTATCAACACCAGTTATTGTAATGGTATATACATCGGCTGTTATTGTAGTAGCTACCGTTGCATCCGCCCAATCAATAAGTTGATCTGTAAGTTCTAACATTCTGTCATAAGCAACATCTTTACCACTATGAGTATCACGCTGATCCACATATACTTTAGCCTGAAAATTTTGGTTAAGTTCTTTTGGCTTATCGGCATCCACTTGATATTCAGTAGACCCATTAAGCAACTTGAACATAACCGTTTCATTTTTAATGTCGCTACGTTTTCTAATATCTAAATTGTTGCCACTAAATTTCAATACCTTTTCAGCCGTAGCCCTTGAGTCACTAGACGAATAAGAGCTAAAACTTGTTACGTACCCACTAAGTATTGCGTTTCTATCCAAGTCTAGTCACCGTTGCTTTAGCCTTTAGTGTTCTAGGCTTATTTAAAATATTAGATATTTTATTTTCTACAGAGTCTATTATTGGTCTTTGTGGTGAGCTATCACTATCCTCTTCTATAGGATAAAGCCTATGACCATCTCCTTTATTTTCATGATAACGCATATATTCGTAAGCATCACCATCGCTGTAATCAAAACCTATTGTATTTTCACCTTGCTCAAAGTAAAAATTTTTTCTGGCAGTTCCTGTCCATATAAAGTCTCTAAAAGGATTTCTACTATTATTGTCTTTTCTTTGTGCGTATTTTGTATTTAAATCTTGACGAGGATTTCCATCTGGCATATCCCCCTTTTCAGAAACTTCCCATATATGCTCTTTATATTCTCTAGCTATTTCAGTAAGAGTTTGATTAGGCACAACAAGTATAGTGTCCTTAATATCTTTTTCTATGGCTTGTCCTAACGTCATATCAATACAAACTCATAAATCTAACTCTAGGAGTAGTCTTTGGTTTAGCAAGTAAACCACTAAGTCTTCTGAGGTTAGCTGTTAAATATTGATTGTACATTGCATAGTACTTTCTAGCTTTTTCATAAGAATAGCTATCTCTATGAGTTGCATCTTGAGCAAACCATAACTCTAAAAATTTGTATGATAATAAATCAACGAGGAGTTCCTCCGAATCTGCAGCGTGTATAGCATCTAGTAGATCTGTTTCTGTGCTATACGTAGTGTCGTTGATATACTCTCTGAGATTCTCAAGAATATCCGTTTTAAGAAGCTTAATCGCTTTACCTAGTATGAGATTATCCTTCTCAGAGAGATTGAGCGTTGTAGAGCCTGTAGTAACGTTTACACCCTTAAAGGTCAGCTCTTCTAGTGCATCAATATTGTTTCTAGTAAGGGTGAGGTTACTGAACGCCATTATTTTTGATTTTTAATCCTTTTCCATTCGTAATACCACTTCATGGTCATATAACCCAAAGTCACGAGACCGACAAGTATAGATACAGTAGTAGATACCTGTTGCAGGGATATGCTCGATACAAAGCCGAACATACCTATTATAGCCTTATAGTCCATTATGTCTTCTAAACTAATCATAATAAAAAGAGAGCCGCACAAGGCGACTCTCCTTATAAAATTATGG
>Ga0160423_10002972_pt1 | contig 14100 bp, 13 predicted proteins | sample CRUFie14St8metaG_FD_108191 | JGI IMG/M metagenome (GOLD analysis project Ga0160423, IMG submission 108191) | Marine microbial communities from the Costa Rica Dome - CRUD Field 142mm St8 metaG | ecosystem: Environmental > Aquatic > Marine > Oceanic > Photic zone | place: Costa Rica: the Eastern...
ACTGCCATCAATAAACACTTTTTCATCATCTTGAATATCTTTATATTCCTTAGTAGCAGCCAAAGAACGCATTGCATTTGTGTCATCAAACCATATTTCTGCAATACCATCGATAGTATCTTCAAAAGTCAATTCGTCATTATAGATTGGGTGAGATTGAATATAGGTTCCCACTAGTGGAGATCTAGTAACAATTTCGGCATGCTCATTTTTCCAGTAATTCTGGAACTTTTCATATGTTAGGCCTTGTTTTTTCTTAATAATTGTAATTGCGTTAATCATCTTTGTAATATCCTATAATATCGCCTTCATTAGTAACCCCTAGCCCATTTATACTTCTATTCACATAATTAAAATAACAGATGATTTGATTAGCTTCTAATATTTGCCCATCATCTAACCCAGCAGACCTTAAATTATCCACATCATCTTTTTTCATATCACTTGGTCTTAAAGTCAGTTTTTCTGCATACTGCATCAGAGCAAGCTCAACTCCTGTGAAACAATCTTGTGGTTTTCTTTTTTTTAATGAAAAATAAATGTCATCACTCTTTTCTTTATCATTAATTAAAAATTCAGCATTTTTCCAATGGTTTAGAAGAGAATATTCACATGAATTTAAAATAGATACATAAGAGCTGATAGTTTCTTGTAACCATTCCGGCAATGTATTTGTATCATCGTGCAAACAACTCTTATAAAGAGCCATATGGCCTTTCATAGTATTAGGTCTTAATGAATGGACCCTCAGAACATTATCAACTGTTCCATGAGGCGTTCTTGCTTCATCCAATGCCTGCTTAAGTTCAGTGTCAGCCATTTCATCAGAAAGCATCTTTATCCAAGAGGACATTTTAAAAAGCTCCGTTAATAGAAGGGCGGTGGTACCCGCCCTTCATAAAAATCAGACTACAGGCCCCACTTTTCGGCAGTTTTCTTGAAAAAGCCTTTTGCCTTCTTTATTTCTATCCAGTGGTTAACAAAATTAATCCACACCTGGTCATTTTGAGGAAGCAACATAGCAAGTGGAGTTGGCGAACGCGGTGCATCTATAGTGACTTCTTTAACATTTGAATACTTTGCTTTAAGAGTAGAGCCTTCCAAGTTAGATGTGACGAAAACATCTGCTCTCCCTGCTAATACCTCCTGATACCCTCTAGCAGGAGCCTCAACGCTTTTAATGCTTGCATTTGGAAACCAACCCTTTACTAGAGGCTCCATAGCGGTTCCAAGAGTGGTAGCAACCTTTACCCCATCTTTATTGATGGAGTCCCAACCATTAAACTGCCCTACTTTATCAGACGTAGTAAAAGGCTTAAAGTTAACAGCCATATAACTTTCGGAAAAACCTGCAGCCTTCATTCTTGAGGGTTTAATAGACGCTGATCCTGTTATATGGTATTTACCAGCAACCACTCCATTTACTATTGTCTTCCAATCTGTTGGGACAAATTCAATTTCTACCCCAAGGTCATTTGCCAGCTCGGTCATTATGTCAATGTCATAACCTTTATATTTGTTAGTCGCTGGGTCTCTAACGGTAAAAGGATTAAAATCGCCTGTGGTTCCTGCTTTTAGTTTACCACTACTTAATATTTGATTAAGTGCTGACTCGGCACTTACTCCACCAACAACAAGAATAATGCTCATTAGCGAAATAAAAATAATTCTTAAAAATTTCATTCAAAATCTCCCTTAGGTATCAAAACCAATATTATCAGTTTATAAAAACAACTCTTCTAGACAGTAACACTATAAGTACACCCTAGAAATATGCAACTAAGAACAAGGAGTTGCTTTAAGTATTATCATGCGGTTAAGCTAAACAAAGAAAAATTCAAGATTTACACAAAAGTGGGCATAAATTGGAAAATACATTTGCAGTCGAAATACAAGGGCTCACAAAATCATTTAAAGACTTTAGGGCTCTGGATACCATAGATCTCAATATCAAGCATGGTGAAAAAGTAGTTATTTGTGGTCCTTCAGGTTCTGGAAAATCTACGCTTATAAGATGCATCAATGGACTTGAAGAATTTGATAACGGGAAGATATTAATATCAGGCAAACCTCAAAATCCCGCAAAAGAAAGTTATGTTTCTGATTTTCATGTAGGAATGGTTTTTCAACAATTCAATCTGTTCCCTCACCTCTCAGTTATTGAAAACTTAAAATTAGGACCGATGAAGTCACTAGGAATGTCAGAAAAGGATGCGGAAACTAGGGCCAGAAAACTTTTGGAAAGAGTAAAAATACCAGAGCAGGCATTAAAAAAGCCAAATCAACTTTCGGGAGGCCAGCAACAAAGAGTTGCGATTGCCCGTGCGCTTTGTATGGAGCCAAAGCTTATGCTATTCGACGAACCGACATCTGCTCTGGATCCAGAGATGATTTCGGAGGTGCTAGAAGTGATAGTCGATTTAGCACGAGAAGGTATGACAATGGTTGTTGTTACGCATGAAATGGGCTTTGCTAGAAAAGTTGCTGATCGAATAATATTCATGGATGAGGGATCTATTGTTGAGCAAAACAGCCCTAGCATGTTTTTTAAGAACCCCCAAACGGCAAGATGTAAAAAGTTTCTTAATCAAATCCTACACCACTGATTTAAAAAATGTTTCGTATATTAATATTAATTTTAACTATTTTTTCTTTAAGTAGCTGCTCATCGCCCGAAGGCACTTGGGGGTGGTATGTAATCGACCCTACTACTAAAGCTGGGTGGACAAACATAAAATTTTTGATTGGAGGCTTTTACTCAACGATACTTTTGTCAATAATTGCTGCCTTTTTATCAATTTTTATAGGCCTTATTGTAGCATTGCCAGCGATGTCTGACAATAAACTGCTAAAATTATTTAATAGAATCTATGTAGAATTTATTAGATCTATTCCTTTGTTGCCAATGTTGTTCTGGGTGTTTTATGGTCTTCCCGTCATTTTGAAGTCAATGGGTATAAATGCCAATATTGATGCTTTCTGGGGCGCAATTATCACATTAGCAATTTCAGATAGTGCATTCACCGCAGAAATTTACAGGGCTGGCATACAATCGATTTCTAAAGGACAGACCGAAGCTGCAAAGACTATTGGCCTTAACTATTACCAAACCATGAGATATGTGATCATGCCTCAAGCATTAAGAAGGATCCTTCCTCCGTTGGCAAACCAATTTATTTATATTGTAAAAATGTCTGCATTTGCGTCCGTTATCGGGATGCAAGAGCTAACAAGAAGAGCAAACGAGATCGTTGTAACGGAATACCGTCCTCTAGAAATCTACACACTTCTGATTTTTGAATATCTGATTTTAGTACTTCTGATTAGTTTTGGCGTAAGGTATCTGGAGAAAAAACTAGGATCTAATGAAAGTGCAAACAACTAAAACTATCTGAAAAGCAATGAACTATTGTAAAAAACCTAAGAAAATTTAGACTTTAAGTTTAGTTAGCAGAGAAAGATAAAATATGGACTGGAAAAAATTAACTACAGATACCAAACAATTGTTTTCAAAATTCCAAAAGGAAACCCCAGCTACGTTTGAAGGTTTTGGAGTTATGGGTAAAGAAGCAAAGAAGGATGAACATTTGAGTGAGAAAACCAAGGAGTTCATTGCGCTTGGTATATCAGTTGCTGTGAGGTGTGAGAGTTGTATTGGACTACATGTCGAACATTTAGTTCGTTTAGGAGCAACAAGAGAAGAATTAGTTGAAGCACTAAGCATGAGTTCATACATGGGTGGCGGTCCTTCAATAACATATAGCGCAAAGGCATTGGAGGCCTTTGACCAGTTATCAAATTAGGATCCATGATGAATACCTTATCAGTAAAAGAGCTAGATTTAGACAAAGTTCCGATTATTGACATTGGCTCTCTTAGAGACAATTCGGACCCCGATTTTGTGGCAAGAGAACTTTATAAAGCAAGTACAGGATTAGGTTTTATTTACATAAAGAACCACGGTATCTCACAAAAAAAAATTGATGCGCTAAGAAATGACGGTCTCAAATTCTTTAGATCCAGCAACAAAAATAAAGAATTAGTGACAGTTTCAGAAAGACATAGAGGTTGGCTTGGCTTTGGTGGCGCAAAAATGAAAGATGATGCAAAGCCTGACTTGAAAGAGAGCTTTATTTGGGGCTATGAATACCAAGCTGGAGAAGTTGAAGACCACCCTATAAGGGGTCCTAATAAATGGCCAAGCTTTATCCCAAGCTTCAAAGAAAATGCTCTTAATTATTTTGACTCAGCAGATAACTTGGCTAAAACTCTTTTAGAGGGTTTTGCTTTGGGGCTAAATCTAGAAAGAGATTTTTTTATACGAAATGCCACTCAACCTCTAAGTCGTGCATCTCTTGTTTACTACCCCGATCAACCAAAAAAGATGGGTGATGATCAATTTGGGGTAAGCGCTCACACAGATTTTGGTGTTTTAACTGTTCTTTGCCAAGACTCTGTTGGAGGACTTCAAATACAGGATTCATCAGGTGACTGGTTTCATGCACCGCCTATAGAAGGTACGTTGGTAGTAAATGTAGCAGACCTGCTTAGTAGATGGACAAATGGATTATATAAATCTACCCCCCACAGAGTTGTTAATCAATCCGGGAAGGAACGCCTGTCATTAGTTTTAGCTTTCGACCCAAACCCAGAAACAATAATTAATCCATCAGATATATTTGGTGAAAACCAAGATAGCTTCAGTGATCCAATAACATGTGGAGACTATTTAATATGGAGGTTTGGAAAAGCATTTTCGTATAGAAAATAGAAAATTATGAATGATAAAAAACTTTTAAAAGCAGCTCGCAATCTTCTCTTAGATTGTGCGGGTTTGAGACGATCAGACTCTTTATTGATCGTCAGAGAAAATGAAAGTCTAGGTTGGTATAAGAATGATATTTCTGATTTCATCTTGAGGTCTGCCAACGACATCGGTATTGATGCTTTTTTACATGAAGTTGGTCCACCCGAGATATCAGAAGACGAAAACTTTTATAAAAAAATGAACCAATATAGCTGCGTAATCTTTTTTGCCAGACTAGGTGACCAAAATCGTTTTGAAAACAATGGTTTTTCTACAAAGCGAGTCATGAGCTATGTAAGAGACTGCGAAAGCTTAGCGTCTACTTTTGGTACATTGGACTATAACTTAAACATCCTTATAAAGGATGCAATAGATCGGTTAATAGAAACTTCCAATAAAATAGAAATTAATTGCCCTCTAGGGACAAAATTGATTGGAAAAATTAGTCAAGATAATTGTAAAACTAAAGAAGTATCGGTGCTAAGATTTCCAATACTTGTTTCTAAGCCTATAGACGCAAAACCGTTCTCAGGCAAAGTTGTTTTGAATAATTATCTAACATCTACAGGATCAAGAGTTTACTCACCAAACTTTCTACGAATTGATAATGAAGTAACTATTAACATTGACAATGGCAGCATTACTGATGTTCAGGGGATACCTGAGGACGTAAAGAACTTTCGTAAACACTATGACTATGTTTCTCAAAAGTTTGGAATAGATATGAATTCTGTGCATTCATGGCACCCCGGAATCCATCCAGGAACAAGCGATAATAAATTTTATAAATATGATCCCGACAAATGGTCAAATACAGTATTTGGAAAACCAAAATATCTTCATTTCCATACCTGCGGAAATTATGCACCTGGCGAAATATGCTGGATGATTCCTAATCATACTGTCTTAATTGACGAAAAACCATTATGGAAAGATGGAGAAATAATGCTCAATGACTTTGAGCATACAAAAAGTCTCTTGGAAAAATATGCCCCGTTAAAAAACGTTTTTCGCGGTAATTAACCTAAAACGGACATGCTGCTTTCTTCATTAATTATTCGGTTGCGAGAATAGAAGCCTAAATCAATTTCTCTATCGATATAATTTAATTGAAGCTTAATAGGATCCTTGTCATGATCGTGGCCATTTTCGCACCTCGTTATCAATTCAGCCATAATCTTTCCAGCCATCGGAGCGTTCTTATATTGATTGCCACTCGAGCCAACCGCCATATAAAATCCCGGCAAAGAGGATTTATCATAAATAGGTATCCAATCATCAGAAACATCATATAAAGCCACAACACCCTTTGAGTTTGATGGTATTGGCAAATCTGGATACCTTTGTGCCTGCCTTAAAACTTGAGTTCTCCATTGCTCAGAAAAGCTTTCGTCCCAAATATCAGGGTCTACGAATAATCTTTCATCACACTCAGGGTCTTCACTACCGATAAGCACATTGTTCCCAATTTCCGGCCGGCTGTAACAGCCTATATCACTGTCGGAAATGACAAAACCTTCTTTCTCATAATTAAAGCCAGATGGTGAAGGAACATGACAAACCTCAACTTTTAAGGCTTTTGTTTTAATATTCATATCACTTTCTACATCAGCCATTTGATTGACCTTCATTGAATGTGGGCCAGCAACATTTACCACAATTTTTGACGTTATCTTCTCTCCATTTTCTAGCGTAACTCCGGAAACCCTTCCCTTATCCCTAAGAATCTCTTTAACGTTTGATTTAAATAGAAATTTTGCCCCTTTCTTTGAAGCTGCCATTTGAAGGTTTTGGGCAGAAAGCTGAGGATCATTTATATAACCTGCTGTGGGAAAGAAAACAGATCCCCTTAAATCATCCCCTGTTTTCGATCCGAATCTTTTATCGCTTGTTGGCTTAACAGGACCATATTTATTAGTATCAACAATTCTCAATTTTTCTTTGATTGTTTTTGAATCCCAAAGTTCATGAGGAATATTAAGTTCCTCAGCCCTTTTAATTACTTTATCTAGATAGTTATTATGCTCAGTTTGATAAATCATACAACCGCACTCAATAAACTTGGCTAGATCATCTTGTTCTGATGCCTCTAAATAGGACATCCACTCTTTCCAAAAGTGATAACTCTCATAGGCAAGAGCACATCCATCAAACGTTGAGTAATGTACTCTAATAATTGCACAGGAAGCCGAAGTCGACCCATAACCTGATACGTGATTTCTATCAATGTTTAGAGTCTTCAAGCCTTTTTTAGATAATTCAAAGGCAACGGCGTTGCCGATAACACCAGCCCCAATAATAATAGCGTCGAAATTCTGTTCATTACTCATCTGCTTCCTTTCATAATTATAAAACAAATATACCCAAAAAACTAAATAACAGCTGCTAATTCTGAAGCTTGCTTTATTGCGACCTTTGCATCTAATTCTCTAGCCTCATAAGCACCCCCCACCAGGTGCATCCGAAATTCAGCATTATTTGCCGAGTTGAAGAATGAACGGTCTGGTTCCTGTCCAGCACAAACAATAATGTTATCACACTCTATAAACTGGTCCTCATCATTTATAGAAATGTAAATACCATTTTCTACAATCTTTTTATAGGTAACTCCTTTAAGCATCTTTATTTCTTTTTTCCTCAAACTTAACCTGTGAGTCCATCCAGTCGTTTTACCCAAAGCTATCCCTAATGGCGTTACTTTTCTTTGTAATAAATAGATTTCACGCTCAGATTTACTTGCCTTAGAAGTAATACCCGTCACACCTCCTCTCGGATGATTGGTAAAGTCTATACCCCATTGCTCAGCAAAGTCATCTATGTTGGTAGAGGGATTCTTTTTACCATGTGACAATAATTCAGCCATATCAAAACCTATACCTCCAGCTCCAATTAAAACGACCTTTTTTCCAATCTTATCTATGTTTTTTATCGCATCTATATATGAAATTACTATCTTTTCATCAGAACCGGGAATATCAAGAGACCTTGCATTTACACCCGTAGAAATGACAACCTCATCATAATTTTTTCCCATTAAATCAATGGGTTGAACTTTTTTATTCAAGTTTACGACTACACCATTTTTCTTAAGCATGGTAGAAAAATAGCGGATTGTTTCGTGAAACTCCTCCTTACCGGGTATTTGTTTTGCTAAATTAAACTGGCCTCCTATTTGATCACTTGCCTCAAATAATTCAACCTTATGTCCTCTTAAAGCTGCAATTTCAGAAAAAGCAAGTCCAGCTGGCCCAGCACCAATAACAGCAATAGTTTTTTTATTAGTAGTTGGCAAATAGTTGAGGTTAGTTTCATTGCACGCTCTTGGGTTCACAAGACAGGATATTTCTTTTTTATCAAAGGCATGATCTAAACAAGCTTGGTTACAAGCAATACATGTATTTATTTCATCTTCCCTACCTTCTTTGATTTTTTCAAAAATTTTGCCATCGGCCAGAAATGGTCTTGCCATCGAAACTAAATCTGCATCACCATTCGCTAAGACGGACTCAGCAACATCTGGCATATTTATTCTGTTTGACGTAATTACCGGAACGTTAATAACTTTTTTTAAGCGCTTCGTTACTGATGTAAAAGCTGCTCTAGGAACCATTGTCGCTATGGTTGGAACTGGACTTTCATGCCATGAAAAATGGGTAGAAACTATAGATACACCGGCATTTTCTAATGCCTGTCCTAGGGTACAAATCTCGTCCCAAGACATCCCTCCATCAAGCATATCCATTGCAGGTATTCTAAATATAATCAGAAAATCTTCACCAACAGATTCACGAATACCCTTTACAATTTCTATTGCAATTCGAATTTTATTGGAGATATCACCCCCATATTCGTCTGTTCTCAAGTTTGTTTTATTAACAAAAAAGGTAGAAATAAAATATCCAGCTGAACCAATAATTTCCACCCCATCATAATTAGCTTTTTTACATAGTTCCGCACATTTGATAAAATCATCAACTTGTTTTCTTAGCACATCTAGTGACATTTCATTTGGAACAAGACGACCAATTCTAGACCGAACTGGACTGGCGGCAACTAATTCTTTACTTATTGCCAATGGACCTGAATGTAAAATTTGCATACAGATTTTTGTGTCGGCATTCGCATTATGTACTGCATCTGTAACAATCTTATGCCTTGGAATTTGGCTTTCTTTATTAAAAATAGCTCCATCTAGAGCGCCTTCTTCATTAGGGGAAATACCTCCCGTTATTATAAGACCAACGCCTGTAGAGGCCCTCTCAGAAAAATATGTTCCCATTCTAGAGAAGTCCTCTTGTCCCCCTTCTTCTAAGCCTGTATGCATAGACCCCATTATAATCCTATTTTTTATAACGTGGTTACCTACTACCAACGGCTCAAAAATGTGCCTATATGTATCTTTCATTCTATTCTCTACTTTCTTAAAAGCTATTCATTCAGGACAGCACTAAATTAACTAGCAGACCAACCTCCATCAATAATATGCTCTTGTCCTGTAACAAATTTACTATCATCAGATGCAAGATAAACTGCTAGATCAGCGATTTCATCTGCTAATCCAAGCCTTCCCATTGGCTGCCTATTTACAAAATCATTCATAGCATTTTCATAGTTACCTGTTGCCTCCAGTCTTTCATGTAATGATGGGGTATCAACAGTACCTGGACATATACAATTGCATCTAATTCCTTCTTTTACAAAATCTACCGCTACAGACTTGGTTAAACCGATCACAGCAGCCTTTGACAAACCGTAAATACAACGATTGGGCGCACCAATTACAGATGAAACCACGGAACCAATATTAATGATACTGCCACTACCCTTTTTCTGCATAATAGGGATAACAGCTTTTATAGTGCTGTACATGGACTTAATATTTAAATCAATTGCCTGATCAAATTCCTCTTCTTTAGACACAAGTATTGTTCCGGAGTGAACTATTCCTGCACAATTTATCAGTATATCAGGCTCAAAATCTTTTATCGCTTTGTTGATAGCTTTAGCATCTCTGACGTCTAAACAAAGAGACTTGTAAACATTTAATTTCGTTAACAAAGCGTCGTTTATGTCAACAGCTAGGACGTCAGAGCCAAAATTAGCGAATTTATCTGCAATAGCTTTACCAATTCCTTGACCGGCAGCAGTTACGAAAGCTTTTTTGTTTTTGAGTCGCATTATTCTCAAACTTTGTTAACTTATCTTGAATATTTAAAATAAAAATGTTTTTGACCGAGGTCAATAATTGGAACTTTTTTTTCTTGGCATAATTGGCTTCTTACTTCTATTTGGATTCAGCCCCATTTTAAAAATATTGAAACTTTTCATGTTGGGATCTAGCTTAATTTGGTTAGTTATAATAGGTAGTATTGCTTTTGGTATAATGATATTTATAGGCCAATGATTGAGCTTAAGATGGTAGATATATTAGTTGTTGGAGGCGGAATTGCTGGTCTCTCAGTAGCGGGCAGGCTGAGTAAATCAGCAAACGTAACTTTGCTAGAAGCAGAAGAAAATCTTGGCTACCACTCATCAAGTAGATCAGCGGCTGCATTTATCGAAGACTACGGTAACGATGTTATTCGAGAATTCAATAGCGCAAGTAAAAGCTTTCTTTCCAAGGATGGTGTAGATGTTTTATCTCCTAGGGGCAGCGTAATTCTAGGAAAAAAAAATGAAAAACATTTGTTCAAAGAGCAATGTACAAGTTTTGCGCATCATCAAATATCTGTCAGCGATGCGCGTAACCTAATTGAAATAATTAATAATAAATCCGTAAAATATGCTGGATACAAAGAAGACATCTACGATATTGACACAGATAAATTATTGCAACATTTCACCAAAGATATAAAAGCCAACGGCTCGGAGATTCATACCAATTCTAGAGTAATTGCTGCTGACTTTAAAGATGGGAAGTGGCAAATTAAAACGGATAGTAAAACTTTTATTTGTGACATTATTGTAAATGCAGCAGGAGCCTGGGTAGATGAATTAGCTTTAAAATGCGGCATTAAACCTTTGGGATTTTTACCACTTAAAAGGTCTATGGCTAGAGTGCCTGCTCCTGATGATAGCGGTAGTCATAAAAGTTGGCCGATGGTTTTTGGGTTAAATGAGTCTTTTTACGCAAAACCTGATGCAGGAGAAATGATTGTCTCGCCATCAGAAGAAACCAAGTCTTTTCCCCATGACGCATACGCAAATGAGGAGGACTTAGCAAAAGGCATTTTTAGTTTTGAGGAAGTTGTGAATTTTTCAGTTAAAAGAATTACATCTAGTTGGGCGGGCCTACGAACTTTTGCACCCGATCGTACCCTTGTAATTGGATTTGATAGCAATATCCCCAGTTTCTTTTGGCTCGCAGGTCAGGGAGGGTATGGTTTTCAAACATCGGCAGCAGCGAGTAAAATGGCTAGTGAAATTATTTTAGGAAAAAGATCAAGTTTTGGACAATTGCAAAAAAGGGTCTCTCCAGATCGATTTAAATAATATCTTACGGTGTTACAGTCCGTTGAATGACACTTCATATATAGAATTCCAAAACTTTCCAGTTACATAGATTTTATCTTCTTCTTTATCATAGGCTATCCCGTTTAACACATCTTCATCACCAATCTTTTCACTGATCGATGTGAAATCAATCCATCTGACTAATTTTCCGGTCTCACTATTAATGCATGCTACTAAGTCAGATTTCCATATATTTGCCCAAATCTCATTTCCAACAAACTCTAACTCATTAAGATTTTTCACCGGCAATCCATTATGTGTTACGGCTATTGATCTAACGATACGAAGAGTTTTTGGATCACGAAATTTTAAAATGTTACTTCCATTACTCATTACTAAGTATTTATCACTATTAGTTAGTCCCCACCCCTCCCCGCTGTATCGTAAAATTTTTTCAATTTCAAAAGTCTTTTTATCGTAAACGAACATCATCCCTGATTTCCAGGTTAGCTGATAGAGCTTGTCATTTAATAAAGTTAAGCCCTCAGCAAAAAACTTATCCTCCAATGATATTTTTCTTATCAATTTCCCAGAATACGCATTATATTCCCGCAGACTTGAATTCCCATATAAACCGGTACTTTCATAAAACACCCCTTTATCGACAATAAAACCCTGAGTGAAAGCCTTACTATCATGAGGAATTTTTTTTACTATCCGAGGTATAACTGTTTCTTGAGCAAAAGAATTAAAACCATTAAAGGAAAATACTAACAAAATCAGCGCATAGACATGATTTTTAGAACACGATAAAAATCTTATAAGAGATAAAATAAATGACAAAAACTTGCATATTAAGATCATGTCTTTTAGAAAATAGTGTATTTTTTTGTAAAAAGGAATGTAAATATCGTGCAATTTGCTTCAATAACAAAGAGAGTGGCAAAGTTAGGTTCTGAAAAATGGTTACCCCATTTGAGAGCAAAAAAAATGGCTGAAATGGATCCTAATGTAATTTTGTTAACCATAGGTCAACCGGATATCGCTGTTTCGAGTGACCTCGCAAATATTGCAATCGAATCCATAAAAAACGGGAGAACAGGTTACTCCAACGGCAGAGGAGAACAAAACCTAGTATCTAGCTTGGTAAATAAGTATAATAATGAGTGTGGGATCCGTATTACCGAGGATAATGTATTATGCTTTCCTGGGACTCAAACCTCTCTTTTTGCTTCAATTATGGGCTTAATAAATGAAGGAGATGAAGTCCTTTTAGGAGATCCGCTATATGCTACATATGAAGGAGTAATAGCTGCAGCGGGCGGAACAATCAAAAGTATAGAGCTAAAAAAAGATAATAATTTTAGAATGAGCCCAAGTGATCTAGCGAGTTCTGTAACAAGTAAAAGTAAGGTTCTTCTTTTAAATAATCCACATAATCCATCTGGAGCATTATTGACTAAAAGAGATATTGAAGGAATTGTAGATGTTTGTCTTCAAAAAGATTTATGGATACTATCAGACGAAGTTTATGCATCCCTTATTTATGATTTTGATAGTCCCGCAGAGTTTTACTCACCATTAAATGTGCGGGACGCATTGGACCGTACTGTTGTCGTTTCAAGCATATCGAAATCACACGCTGCACCTGGGTTTAGAAGTGGATGGATGGTGGGTCCAAAAAACTTTTGTGATGCAGTTTTACCATTATCCGAAACAATGCTATTCGGCAACCAACCCTTTATTGCGGACATGACAGCATATGCGCTTGAAAATGATTTTCACACAGCAAAAAAAATGAGAGATTCTTACTACAAAAGAGCTGTGAAAATTTATGATGTGCTTAAAAAAAATAATAAAGTGGAACCAATAATGCCACAGTCAGGCATGTTCCTTCTTGCGGACATATCCAAAACAGGATTAAGTTGCGATGTTTTTGTTGAAAAACTACTTGAGGAAGAGAAGTTGGCCATTATGCCAGGCAGTTCATTTGGGAAAAATGCCCGTGATTTAGTACGCATAAGTCTAACGGTACCGGATGAGAAGATTGAGCTGTCTTGTGAAAGACTAAATCGTTTTATTAACAGAATAATCTAGCTATTTTTTTGTTTTACAACCTATATGGTCTCTAATGCTCTTTCAAAAGACCCTACTAATTCATCTGGATCTTCAAGACCAACAGACACTCTGAAGAAACCTTCAGTAATACCAAGCGCTTTACGCGCATCAGAATTAAGATATCTATGCGAACTGCTCCCTGGATGCGAAATGGTCGTTCCAATATCTCCTAACGTTGGAGCGAACGCTACGCCATCGATATTTTCAATAAATTTATTAGCATCTGATCTATGATCACCAATTTCAAAGCTTACCATGTTACAGCCATTTCCTCTAAAGAGCCGTTTAGCAAGAGATATATCTGGATGCTCTGGCAGATTAGGGTAAAGTACTTTTTTAACCTTGCTATTTTTCTTTAGGGCTTCTGCAAGAACTTTTGCGTTTTTTTGAGCTTTTTCAAATCGCAATTCAAATGTAGCAAGACCTCTTTCAGCCAACCAACAATCAAAGGGACTTGGAGTAGCGCCAATCGAAACAGAAAAATTGTAAATCGCCTCCATCTTGTTTTGATCTTTAGATGAGACATACCCTAGTGTGGTATCAGAGTGACCAGATAACAGCTTAGTAATTGAATGAATAACAAAGTCTGCGCCATATTCAAAAGGCTTTATGCATGCAGGAGTTGTAAAAGTGTTATCAACAGCCAATAAAATATTGTTTTCTTTGCATAAATTTGCAATGCCTTCTATATCTGCAACCCTAAGCGTTGGATTAGACACACA
>Ga0160423_10002974_pt1 | contig 14092 bp, 9 predicted proteins | sample CRUFie14St8metaG_FD_108191 | JGI IMG/M metagenome (GOLD analysis project Ga0160423, IMG submission 108191) | Marine microbial communities from the Costa Rica Dome - CRUD Field 142mm St8 metaG | ecosystem: Environmental > Aquatic > Marine > Oceanic > Photic zone | place: Costa Rica: the Eastern...
GAACCATTTTCTGCAAAGTTCCATCTATCACATGCAGTGTAGCCAGATGTTTGGTTTGTTTGTGTTCCTCTCTGTGCCACGTTCATTGCACCATTGATGATGACATTCCTATTTACTCCACCACCACCTGCATTGATGTTGCCTATAAGGTTTGCTAATTCTGCACACTTCGTCATCACTTACCCTCCAATGCTGTCAATCGTGCTTCTATAGATGAAAAGATAAAAGAAAATAGTTCTGGGTATCGCACACCTAGTCTTGTCTGCTCTTTACCCTCTTCATCTGTCCATGTGTCTGATGTAAACAACCCATAGTTAGACGCATCTAATCCCTCTGCTTTGAAAGCTGTTTGTACTTCTTGTGCTATTATTCCTGTATGCGTTCTAGCCTTGTCACCTTTTTCTGTAACCTTATCTTTCCATCGAAATGTCTTAAATAGTGTAGATAGCTTTTTAGCTACGTTAAGTTCTTTAGCTGTAGCACTGGCTATATCTTGTTTTTCGTTTTGGTCTGAGGTTTGAATTGTGCCGTTGGTAGCAAAGATATCATCAAAACGAGCAGAAGATGCACCAATATCTACAAAGTTGTCTTGGTTTCCTCCAGAATCAGTGGTAGGCAAAAAACTGTTTCCACTTGCATCTAGGCAAACCCCATGACCAGAAACAGCTAAAAATACTCTATCTCCGAGAATTCCAATATGCCCTATAGTAGAGCCGTCTTTGTTAAAGGTAAGAATATTGCCATCACTGGTAAGACGATTAAGCGCAGAAACAACACCGCCATTTACTGTACCTGTAATCGCACCGCCTGATCGCAATTCTGCACCAGCGGTTGAAAGTGAAGAACTTGTTTTCCCCACCAACAGATTACCACTGCTATCAATGGTTACTCTATCGCTACCACCAGTTTTAAAATCAATTTGGTCATCAGTATCAGCCGTAATGGACGTATCCCCATCAGCATCAAGAACAAGCTCTGTGCCGTTCACATCAATATTGGTTAACGCACCAGTCATAGCATCACCGCTTTTCTTCACATGGTCAGCGATAGCAAAGACATCATAGACAAGTATCTCGATAACATCATTTACAGACGCACCAGTTGTTAAGACTACTGACGTTCCAGTTGTTGCTGTGTAGTCTGCACCACCACCCTTCAACAATACCCCATTTTGAAAACAATCGACCCCATTATTATCGGCATATGAGAGAGTATTGCTTTGGCTATCAGACCCAGAAAACGTAGTCTGTCCAGCCGTAGCTGTATAAAGAAAGCGTGACCGTGTGCCTTGTCCTAATGTACGTCCTATGTATGGCATATATCTCTCCTATGTTGCGTGAACAAGTTTTGCAAAAAAATATGATTTTGGAGAAACGGCATCATGAAGTGTTGCAGATTCATCAGCACTAACATATACCTCCATATAATCAGAAGTTCCATTCATTTGCATAAGTCCTGTTGCTATAGGATAACTACCATTGTCAATGGTATCAGAACCATGATTAAACTGATTTCTCAACATATTTACTCCCTCTGAGGAAGAGCCATTCTTGTTAACGCTTGTTATTAAATATGCAACATCACTAGGAAAATTATAACGAATTACGCCACCTACCAAATAATACCCTGCTACTGTTGGGGTATATCTATTGTTAGCTGTACTCCAACCACTAAGAGAATCTATTTCAACAGTTTCCCATTGAACTTTTGTAGTAGTGCCAGCACTCAGAGACTGGTCTGTATTTGTTGAAGCAACTTGTAAAATAGGTATTTTTGGAAGAACAAGATTACTACTATTTATAGTCATTGCTGTAGTATTGTTTGTTTTGAAGATAACAGTATCGTCAGTACTCGCTTGAATACTACTATCACCATCACTATCAAGCTTGAGTTCCTTGCCCTCTAGTGCCTGGACAAGAGGTGCTACTTCATTTCCTAAGTATGGCATTATGTTATCTCCATTATGCTAAGAGCTACATTGGTTGCACCAGTAGCCGTTACCTTAATCTCGTCAGTTGTTTCCAATACGACCTTGTTGCCAGATAATAATTCAAGTGATGATCCTGCCGGGATCGGTGCGTTTGTAACTAACTCGACCGCTTGGTTTGCTTCATCATTTGCACCAGCCCTAGCTGATGTATCTGAGTTCAATGTAACAGTTGCTGTTATCTGACCGGTGGTCGTGTTCCCTAAAATACACCCCAGGACTACTGTGGTCGTTGAGCCGGCTACAGTATATATCACATCTTCCGATGTAACCCCTGCTTTTGTCACCGTCTTAAATGTGTTTGCCATATCTGTTCTCCTTTACTATCCGAGGGCAATCGCCAAGGCAGTCGCATCGTTGGCTACGTCTGTTGTTGTCGCTACCGTTCCAGTTGTAGCTGGTAGTGTTAAAGTTATGTTTCCACTGAATGCACTGTGAGCCGGTGCCTGTAGTTGTGCATAGTGAGCGTTTGAGCTTTCGCAGTAGAACCGGACATAGGATTGGCTACCGCCATTCTTGAGATCTATCGCCCCTGTAGAAATATCGACATTGCCATCAAGTCTAACGACCCCAGCTCCATTTGGTGTGAGAGTAATGTTACCGTTTGATACCGACACAATATCCTGCCCATTGACATCGAGCGATCCTCCAAGCTGAGGAGTGGTATCCTCCACGACATTTGATATCCCAGATCCGGCTGGCCCTTGAGGCCCTGTAGCCCCTTGAGGCCCGGTGGCACCCTGTGGGCCAGTAGCACCAGTATTTCCAGTGGGGCCTTGTGGGCCTGTTGCACCTTGTGGGCCAGTGTCTCCTTGTGGGCCTTGCGCTCCAGTAGCTCCTTGTGATCCGGTAGCACCAGTTGCCCCAGTGGCTCCAGTAGCCCCGGTTGCTCCTGCCGGTATCCCTAATGTGAATGAGGCCGTGCCTCCAGAGACGCTGACACTAGCCGTTGGACTAGCACCAGCACTCAATCCGCTAACCGATACACTTGCCCCGGTAACTTGTTGAGTAGCCTCCGGGTTTCCAGTTGATGAGTTGAACCCTAATACCTTACCAAGTCGGGAGGCTTTAGCAGGCAGTGTAAAGTCAGCCCCCGAAATGGTATCATGCTCAGGCACTAATAAAGCTCTATCCAGTCTCTGATCGTGTTGCTGGTGGTGCATGAACTGATTGTTGAACTCTGTCTCCAATGCTGAGGCGGTGAGGGTGCCTCCGGTGGTAAACTGTGATGTTCGTGAAATAGGGATGTTCGACATGATCGTGATTGTCTCAGTGTTTGCCGGAAAGTTCCCAGATGTAAAACTTATTGATCCGGTGCCATCTGCACTAAGCGACACTGTGTAATGTGTGGTGAGGGTCTTAAGAGTGCTATCGACATAGACCTTTATCTCCGAGGTAGCGTTTACCTGGAAGTTAAATGTAAATGGCCCAGCATCCGCAGGGTTGTTTCCGTTATATTGTATTCTCCGATCTTGTGCTGTTATGTTTGTCATACTAAAAGCCCCTTCTAGGTTTTATATCATTATTCAAGGTCTATGTCCATGTCCATAAGATCAATCAGTCTGCTCTCATTAGAGAATGTCCATTTCTTTGCAAGCGACTGATATTCAGACAAATGCGTCTTTAGAAGTTTCAGTCTCTCCTGATCATCAGCCTCTGCGTAAATCTCACTTTCAAAGACAAGATCCTCCATAACACTTAGCATTGATAAATCAGGGTTGTAGTCATCATCGCCATCAATACCTAAAGCAGGGTTTGCTTTTACCTTGCCATTTATATCAATGTTGTTTGCAACGTAGACGTTTCTATTAAATTCTTCGGCAGTGAGTTCATACGTTACCATGTTATCTTTTGCTTTTGGGTACAGCTTCAAATTTTTCTGTAACCTTTTTCTGTGATATTTGCCGGGGAATGGCTCTTCATTGACCTCTGATATCCTGATAAACTCCTGTTCAAGCCTTGAATATGCACCATTCATTACTTGGAAAGGGTTGTACATAAATCGCCATTTGCCATATTTTTCAATCATTTCCGGCTGTATCTGAAAGGCTGGCTCACCCCAAAAGTTTAACTGTTGAACAACTTCATCTGAGTAGAGAAAATGTCCTCCCTTAGCTCTGTTCATCTCTACATAAAAACCTTTTGAGAAGGGGGGAATATCCTCTATCCGCATCAATTCTGCATCATCAAGCTGACCCTGATTTATCATTGAACTGGTACTCTCAGGACTTACTACTCTCTCAATATTTCTTAATAGTGCATTCGTTGGATATATAGGATATTTTTCTGCGTACTCTGGATAGTTTTTTTCTAGCCATGATCTTCCTATTGTGCCAAGGCTACCGGTTGAAAATGTCTCTAATTGTCCTTGAACATTTGAGGCTATACCACCAACCTTCATTCCAAAAAATTTGAAGACCTTGTCGCTATACTCTTCCCCTGTTTCTCTATCGCCCCTTATTATGAGGTTGTTAAACTCGGATATTCCCTGGAGAAAGGGAAGGTCTGTTGCGTGTTGTGACATAGCCAGCCAAAGAGCATGAACCAATTCTTCTCTTTTTCTATCAAATTCATCCATCACGTAAGGAATAAATCCTTGGTCTACTCCTAAGCTGGCAGGGTTTTCAAACTGTTGATAGTTGTGCATATCGGCTGACATTGTCATAAGCATAGATATTGGATCCATACGACTAAAAGTTCGGAACTCATACTCACCGGTTTTTTTATTTAAGACACCGACTGCATTCCTTGGAACGCTAGCACCTCTTCCAACAATGTTTTGTACTCTTTGACTTGTGGGGCCAGCACCAGTAATTATAACATCGTCACCGTAATGACCAGCAACTAAGTTTGCACCAAAAAGAATTACTCCCCACCCGGTAACAAGTTTTGCCATAGCCTCATCAAACTCTCTACCCTGTCCTTTTTTGATTGCTTTTACTAGCTCACTGCCGGGGCCAAAATAAAATCTATCGCCTATTTCTGAGAAAACATTTGACGGTGTTTTGTAGAAAGGATTAAGAACCATACGACCAAAGAAATTATTAAACATACCTGACGCATAATTAAAAGGAGGGCGCACTGGGCCTTGAAATGTTTCTTTTTGTGCCATGTTTGTTGCAATTTTTTTTACTTCGTCTGGTGGGTTTTGTATGAACTTTACAAAATGCTCTTGCACCAATTCAGCTTTTTCGCCTCGTGTAAACTTTGCTTTGCCGGCTGTATTCTTTGTTGCGGTAAGAGTTTTATAGAGGGCCATAGATGATCTGTATGCCTCTTGGTAAATAGTCTTGTTTCTAATAACACCCTTAAAAAACTCGTCCTCAACAAGCAAGGCACGACCGGGAAGTCTCCCCAAGATACCCATGATATTTATGAATGAGTTGTAAAAATCACCGGCACTCCTTGCCTTACTCATTGTTTGTAAAAGTTCTGCTACATTATCTGTGTTACCTATTGCCGGGCCTCGTAGATCAAGTTTACTTGCTAAGTCACTAGCCTCACCTCTAAGCCCTGCTCTGATTGCAAGTGTAAAGGCATCTTTCAATCCCATGAGATCACCAAAAGCCCCGATAGCCATTTCGCCCATGTAAGCCCTGTCCATATAATCTTTGGCTCTTGCTTTCTCTGATCCTACAAGTTTAGCGACTTGTGACCTAGCCTCACCAATACCACCAGCTATGCCTCGCTCTGCAAGCCTCATTATTTGAAATACAGCGTTACCAGCAATGTTTACAGCGTGTGTCACCCCGGATGTAAGAAGTGCATTGATGTAAAGCTCTGATATAACTCTTTGAGAAATAGTTCCCACATTTGACGCTAGCTCAAAAAGGTAAGAACCCTTCTGATCTAAGTCCATATTGTTGAGGGCAACCACATGAACATCAATCAATCTTGGGTCAGCCTCACGAAAAAGCAAATCCGCTTGTTGTGTAATTTTATCTAAATTCTCTTCAAATATTTTGTTTGCGTTTGCTAGAACTGACAAAGATCTTGCACTTTCTGTAACAGACGCAGATAACCTTGCAGAGAAGTGTTTGAGTTGACCAGCAAGAACTTGCACTTTCATAGCTTGTTGCCGTCTTTGTTCTGCTAGTGCTGGCATTGTAGCCTTTATTTCTGGTGTATCTGGTATCTTTGCCATTTGCTCGGAGCCATACTTAATTTCTTGCATTAGACGTTTCATAACTATAAGACCACCGACTATGTCCTCGGCTGGTAGTTGATCTCCCGGCAACAGCATCAACACTTTTTTCATGAGTGTGCCAACGTCTTTTTTCTCAGTCAGCTTAACCATGTCTGAGATAGACATAGTCTTTCTTCTGCGTAAATGTTCAAACAACTCATCATTCTGCGTTCTAAGATTTGTAAGCATACGCTCATAGCTCTTGGGATCTTTTACATTCAAGCCGTCTTGCTCATCAAAGAGACTACCTATCCGACCGTAATTTATACCGTTTATTTTTTTCTGACTAAATCCTTGAAAGTCTTTGAGTATGTTGTAGAGGCTATCAACTTCGTTTTGTTCCATAGAGGGTGTCTGCACTTGACCGCCAACTACTTGGACATCCTTCCTTGGAATGTCTAAACTTTTCTTTTCAGTAAAACGACCGAATGCATCCAGCTTTATTCCAAAGTCATTGATGAGGGTTCTAATAGGGTTTACCATTACTTACCTCCCATATCTGCTAGAGCTTTATCTTGTATAGCAACAGCCTCTTCATAGTTAGATGAGACAGGCAACGACTGAATATCAACACCACCAAAATAATTCTTATCATAAACAAAGAAGACAATGTCCGGCTCACCGTTATTAAACTCTTTATAAGTTTCTTTGTTCCAACCTTCTGGAGCAAACTTCTCGTTCCAGCTTATGCGAGAGACTGGCCGAAAGCCTACTACACCGTAAACATCCGGTAAGTATGTGTCATAGGCATCTAGTTTTTTACCGCCTTGATCAACGGCAAGCTGTAGCATAGCGTAAGAGCCACCGTTCGGCTTTGGCTCAAAGACACCAACAATGTCACCATCCGGCTTGACAGCAAATCCCCCACCGGTTGAACTGCGGTAAATCTTGGCTCCTTGTAAGCTTTCGTTTGTTTGTGGAGTGATCTGTTTGCCGAACTTATGAGTGTCATAAATTTCTTGAACACCATCAATATAATCTTTTTTACCTTGATCGAAGTTTACAAGGGTGACTTCTGGTATAGTAAGTTCAGCAGATTGGTATCGTTTTAGTACCTCCTCGTTAGGAGAAAATACTAGAACCCCCCCTCCTTCATCATTTCTAGAGCCTTCTCCGGAGTAAGGCCCGGATGACGTTTTATTGTTTCCTGGATTATTGAGTTCCGAAATCCGTCTGTTGAACCGGACGGTTCTTGCTTTTCCGCTGTACTGTCTGAAGTTTGTGAGGCTCTCTCCTCCCTGTTCAGTCGCAGTTTCAGCAACATCGCCTGTGAGAACTCCTGTGTCTTTTGATCCAAGGTCATTTAATAACTCTGCTCCTTCGCTAAATTTCTTGGGAATAGACGGTACTCCCAAGTCTGTATATAGGTTCTGTTCACGATACCACAAGATAGCTTGTATATCTTGTTTTGACAAGTCAATTCCTTCTTTCTTTAGAACACCCTGTATATCAACGACAAAAGCCTCCATTGCCTCTCTGTCAGCTAGGTTCTTTGGTTGCCCCATTTCCGAGCCATCTGCAAGTTTGCCTTTTGTTTTGAAGGTACCCTCAAGTCTCCTTACCATTCTTGTAAACCATACGTCTTTTGTGGGTGCCTCAAAGCCATTTATGTTCATTGAGAACTTGCCGGTTTTGTCACCGATAATCATAGAGCCTAGGAACATATCATCTAAGGATCCACCAATGCCACCGGGCTTACTACTTCCAAGTCCAGCCTCTTGTCTAAGAGCAATCAATTCTCGCATGGAGTGTGGTGATAGCCACCAGTCAGCAAACTTCTCTTCACCAAACTTATCGAGGAGGTGTTGTATGATGCTAAGGCTTTTGGCAACATTTGGGCCTCTGCGTCCAAAACCAGCGTTTGGAATATCCTCAATAGTTGATCCCGGTGCTGGAGCCGTAAGATCCATTTTTCCTGTTCTCATCAGTCTTAGAAACTGTGCGGTTGCAATCTTTGTATTGAAGGGAACGTCATTGCCGTTAGACATAGCCCCAGAGATAGCAGACCAGATAACCCGGTGTGTCTCATTCGTAGCGAGGGTCTGTGCATCAGGGATCTTACTCAGCATAGTAAATGTCTTTTGTATATCCTCATCATACCAGCCTTTACCCGAAACATTCTTTTTAAGCATTCGTACAACTTCAAGGCCAGCATTCTTAGCCATGATTGTGCGATCTTCTGCGTTTGTTATGTCAAGAACTCTGCCATACCTTTCCATGTGGTCTTGGTCTAGATGGTCTTGGATATCTTTAATAACAACCTTACCGTTTTGGCCTGAACCTTTTTTCGCTATCAAGTCTTTTGCTTTTGGTACGTCTAGTTCTTTTGCCTGTTTGTTCACAAGCTCGTTAAGAGTTATGATAGCTTTAGCTACAGGGTCTGTTGGATCTGTTGAGAGTAGCTTTGTACCTTCTCCTTCTTTTGCTAAATACATCTTTGCTTTATCGGACATACTTTGCAAAGTGTTCAATATTTTGGGTTGCAGTGATGTGGCACCCTCAGCTATTGCTTTTGCAAACGGTGCGAGGCCGACAGCCCCTAAAGTTGTTCGTGCTAATCCTTCAGCAACCTGACCCGGACTATCTTGCTCAAGACCCATTTCAAACTGTGAAAAACCCTCTGCGACTTCAGCAAGTTCTCCTATCCCGGTTAAGTCTACTATACCGATTCCGCTGTCGTTGACGTTTGTCAGAAGTTCGCTAACGAACATTGAGTTCTCCATTGGCACACCAAGTGTGTTGAGGAAAGACGTTACGTCACTTGATATTTTTTCTTTTGATGGAAACTTGAGGCCAGTGATGTCTGTTATAATAGGAATGTCTCTTCTTGGTGGTAAGCTGATCCCGGTAGCACCGCCCATCAGTTCTTTAAGTTCTTCTGTAGTTTCTTCGCCACCCTCTTTTATTTCTTTATTGAGATCCAAATACATATTTGTATTCATCTCACTTTGATCACCAATGACTGTCTCTCCATTAGCGTTGACATAGTACCCATAGTCTTCACCGGACGTTCTGAGCTTGTCGCTCTTGATAATCTCATCTACTATGCTAAGTGAGATCGTTCCTTTGTCTGTTATAATTTTATCAGCCACTTGGTAAAGCCCTCTGCATCTTTCTTATTTCTTTTTCAATTTGATCTTTCCAACCTCTACGAAACCACTCTTTGATGAGGGGAGTTCTATACTGAGCTGGAACCTGATCTATACTCTGAAAGTCTGTCCAGTTTCTAATCACAGCCAACCAGTTTGATACTGTCTCTTCATCTGTCTGCCCCCTGATTGTACTTTCGTCAAAGCCAGTTTCCTCTGCCAATTTTTTAAAATCTTCAATGCGACTGTTAACAGCTTTCATCGCTATAATTAGTTTGTCTTTCCTTATTTCTTCATTGGTTTGAAAGTTTGCCTCCTCAATAATACTTTTAACGATTTGAAGCGGATTGACTTCTGTCCCCTCAAGTCTTGACTGAGACATAGCATCGAGCAACTTTTCTTGTGCAACTTGTGCTTTTCTGTACTCAAACTTTGCGTCACCCTTGAGATCACCGTACTGCATTGTTTGATAATCCATACCTACAGCAGTTTTTATTTTGTCTATTGCTTGGTCAACTCTTTCGTCTAAACTAGACACTGTTTTTTCAAAATAGTCATTATAGTCTGCACGGCTTAGAGACTTCCTGTATCTGTTTAACAATCCAAAATTTATCCGGCCACCCCGGAGAAGAGCCTCAACCTCAAGAACAGCATCTCCAGAAGATGAGGGAGGAAAAGAGTTGTCCACTGACAGAGTTTCTAATTGTTCAGTGTATGTATCAACCTCAGAACTAAACTGCATTTCTTCAAGCTTGGTAATAGCCGTTCGTGCGTTAGCAACATCTGTATCTGTTAGAGGAGAGGTCTTATTAAATATGTTATCCAAAATAAGTAATTGCTCTTTTTTATTTTCATCCCTGCGTTTATTGGCAATGTTAATCTCATTGTTTTCCAGAGCTATCATACTGTTGTAATTGTCTGTGACAGACTTCATAAGTTCTTTAAGTGTTGGAACCCGGACACCGCCTTTGTCCTTGAGATTGAGATAGTCAACAATGACTTTCGCCTGTGGATCGTTCCCCACATAGTTACCCTTCTCAATCTGCCTCAGTAGCAACATCGGTGTATATGCTGGGTTTGGTTCGGTTATGTCTCTCTCAAAAACTTCTTGTGTAAACTGGCTCAAGATCCAATTTTTTATTATCTCGTCCTGCTCGTTAATTTTTGACTCAAGCTGTGTCTTTGCATAGCCGTTGGTCGCAAACTCCACTATCCCACTTTTTACTGCATCTTGGAGTTTCTGGCTAAAAACTTCGGGAGTAATGTCTGGCTTGCTCAAGATAGCTGTCAGAGTGGACGGTAGATTGTTTAGGTAGGCATTTACATTTGCTCTTCCTACTGCACCGGCTTGACCTACTGATCCTTTTGCGAATGCGGTGCGGTATCGATCAAACTCTCCAATACCCTGCATCGTTAGCTTTGATTTTATAATCTCACCAAGTTCGGGTGAACTAGCCCGAATGGCATCGGACAGTCCTAGTATGGAGGCATTGATCTGCTTTTGAAGAGTAGGTGGAGGAGTGTTGTTAGATGATGCCGTAAAAACTAGATCGTTAATTATCTTTGTACCTTCGACCATTGCCTCATTCTGTAGAACTCTCAAGGCACTTTCTCTAGCGGATCGACCAAAGACTGTATTACCAAACTCAAGAAGGTCAGATGTATCTCTGCCATCTTTGAAAGCTTTTGTTAGTGTGTCTACACTTGGTGCATTCTCCACACCAAATTTTGATCCTTCTTCTTTTGCCAAGGTTTCTGCTTGCCTCATAGCAAATGTTGCCATTTGATCTAGAGAACGAGAAAGAACAGTCATAGTTCTTTGAGCCTCTTGAGCCTCTAATCCCTGCGGTAGATTTAGTTGGTTCAGCCCTTGGCCTACTGATTGATATGGTCGAAATGTTGGTGCCATTATAGTCTTAGGTTCCCAGATTGAGTTAGACCCGGACTACCAATAGTCATCGCATTTGTAAAAGCTCCAGCAAGAGTTGAAAACGCTCCTATCTGACCTTGCATTCTAGCCTGTTCTCCTGCTCCTCTAAGGTCACTAGCCCTCATGTCGGCTGTCATTAATGCCATCGATGCGTTGAAAGCAGTATCACTAAAATCTTCTGATGCTGGTCTTCCAACAAGAAATACCTCTCTGTCTCTAACTGTACCACTCCTTAATGTTAGTCCTTGTCTCCCGGCCCCAGCTATGATTGATGCGAGACTTGCGTTTGTGCGTTTGAGAACTTCTACACCTTTCTTCTTTGCATTGACTGCCTCAACTCGTCCTCTTAACTCTTCATTTCTAGCTCTTTGATCGTAAGCCTCTTTTGCTTTTTCTCCGGCTGAAAGTTGGCCCAAAGCCGACATTGCTGACAATCCTACAGATACTGCCGTCATTGCTGTTGATCCGCCTATCGCTGTTAGTGCTGGTGCCACGAATGCCATAATTATGCTCCTGTCGAAAGTTTGTACTCTACGGCTAACACGGTAGCGAATAGAGGTTTGGTCATTGTGAAAGTAATCTGGGCCTCGGTAGAATATCCGAGTAGGGGAGACATACGTTTTCTCCCAGTGAAGGTTGGAAGAGCTGTGTCAAGTGTATGAGGCAACTCTCTGAAAGGTATTTCATTGCCATTTATGGCGAGGTTCTGTGTTCTGTCTAGTATAGGCGAGACTTCTAGTATTCTTCTCTTTCGGCTGGTTATAACTCCACTGGGTAGTCTTGGTTCTACCGGCATAGTTTTAACTTCAACATCATAAGGAAGACCTACCTCAACATATGTGGTGGGTACAGCGTCTAGCGTTATTTGACCAGAGGAGACAGTTTTGTTTGTAAGGACGAGATCATCACGAATGACATTGACCTCCTTACCTTCAAGATGTGACAGGCTCCCGGCAGTGGTGTTGGTCGGCTTTGCTTGATCCGGGGCGGTTGCTCCAGAAAAATACTGTATGTTTGCATCTGTGGTGCGGTCATCATCAAAACACTCAAGATAATGCTTGGTAGCTGAGTTAACGGTTCTTTTGACCACAACATATATATCCTCTATATCTACCGATACATCTTCAAAGGTTCCGTCTGTTATGAACTCCGATGGGGCTATAACGTTTTGTGGCTTGAGTATTGAGTATACACACATTGAGCCATCGGTACCATTTGTAATCATAAGAAGGTCACCGTCATCAGTAGACGTTGCCACCCGGAGAGCCATCTTCTGTGGGTTCTTCAATAAATGGGAGGAAAGAAGAGATACATTGTCTGAATTATAATTTAGGTCAGTATCACTAAATATAAGCTCTCTGAGGGCTTTACCGGACTTTTGTATGTAAAGGGTTCCGGTTTCCGCTGACACAGGCTTAATGCCCTCTTTTGAGCCTCTCCGGGTAGCAATCTTAATAACAATGTTAGCTGGTGTAATCGGGTCGAGTGTTGACTGAGGGATAAAGAACTCTGCCGATGATGTGAATATTTGCAAGTCTCTTCCGGATCGAATAGCGTTTATAGCATTAAGGCTATCACTTGATATCGTGACGAATAACGCATCGTCATCCAGAGCCTCATCTGTTTTAAAGTTGAAGAAGTCAGCGACCTTTGATCCAAACACCGTGTTGGGCATTGACTTTGAGCCACCGAAAAACAACCGCCCTTCATGAAATGTACACGTTCTGGGAAAGCCTCTTGTGCTAGAGAATACAGCCTCGTAACCAGTTTCCAGCTCCCAGTCACCAGAGGCAATGGCAACCGATGCCTCAAAGAAGGGAACCTCAACTACTGTCTTTACTACAGTGGAGCTTTCAAACTCTATTATTCTGGCACGGCCAAACCCATTGAGGACATTAATGTACTGATTAACATTGCCAGAAGAAAAGACCCCGGAAGACGCAGTAATCTTTACGGTGCCATCAACCGCATCCGGTGTTATGGTCGCACTAGGATTAGATGTTGATGTAGTAAAAGCATGAAAGGGAGATGTTAGAGAGATTGTGCTTTCTGTCCAAGTTGCATTTGTACCGCCTCTAACAATCTTTCTTGGAGCTAGGTCTTCTTGAACCAGTATCAAAGTGTCAGCCGATTGCGTAAAGAACAACTTCGACAAGTCTATATTTCCTAGATTGATGGCAAGATAGTCGTTTCCAGAACCATTGATGTTCGTAATTAGAACCTTGTTTGCATAGACAAACATTCTTGTCTCTGTGGCTGACTGCTTAACAAACACCAACATGAAACTTTGATCGTTGCTAAATTCGAAAGGTATCAGCCTAATGCCGTTCTGAGCATTAAATGATCCACCAAGGTGACTACTGAGGTCTTGCAGAAAGGCTAGACCCGGCCTTCTTTCAAAGCCACCCTGTGGCATTACTGTGATGTTCTTAGCTCTATCTAGAGCAGAAGGATATTGATTGAGATCAACCCTGCCTTTGACAAGGGGATCAAGCTCCCCAACCGTGAAGTTTGATTGATAAACTGTAACCCGGCTCATCGGACATCTACCAGCACATAATCAGCAAGAACTTGTGAGGATTGACCGGAACCATCAATAACCGTGGCTTGTCGAAAGTATCCCCCTCGTAAGCTTTCAAGAGGAGTACCAAGAGCCACACCTTTCCAATAATCAGACTTGGTAGTCTGGTCGGTGACCGGTTCGGCTAGATGCCATGCCATTTGATAGATGAGCAACTGCACAAAATATGCCGGCATTGACGGCTCATCCACATCTCTTTGGTAGTCAATGAAGATACTTTGTTCTTGTGATAATAGTTCAGCCCCCTGGATCTCATAGTCAGTAAGATTAGGAGCATTGGTATTGTTAGACGTAAATACCTTTCGTGGTACTCCATTCA
>Ga0160423_10002975_pt1 | contig 14090 bp, 15 predicted proteins | sample CRUFie14St8metaG_FD_108191 | JGI IMG/M metagenome (GOLD analysis project Ga0160423, IMG submission 108191) | Marine microbial communities from the Costa Rica Dome - CRUD Field 142mm St8 metaG | ecosystem: Environmental > Aquatic > Marine > Oceanic > Photic zone | place: Costa Rica: the Eastern...
ACTATGAAAAAAATATTCATACCAATCGCATTAGTATTATTCCTTATTTCATGCAAAGGAACAGATAAATCTAGTACATCAAATGATAAGAATAATGAAGGTAAATTATCTGCCTGTGAATGTGCTGATATCTTTGATAATAATCCAACGAGAGTAAAAAATGAAGATATTACCGAAGAAGAGAGAGAGGCAAATAAGGAGAAATGGAAGACAATGTGGGAACCTTGTACACATTTTGATGGAGATATGACAGAAGTATTAAAATGTTCAAAGAATAAATAAACTAATCTTCCATTTGATATATTAAAAAGCTTCCCCTTATAAGAGGAGGCTTTTTTATTTCAATTTAAAGGTTAAAACAGCGTAAGCACCCTCTTTATTCATGAATTTTATTTGTGCATCAATTTGATTACACAAATCTTTAATAATGCCTATTCCCATTCCAAAATTTTCTTTAAACATCAAATAACCAGGTCCATTATCTTGAAAAGAAATAGAAACCTTATTTTTAATTTTCATACATTTAATAATTAGTTTTGGATGACTATTATTTTCACCAAATGCATGTTTATATGAATTTGTTATTATTTCATTAGCAATTAAACCCAAAGGTATACCTTTGGTAATATCTATAAAAATATTTTCTTTTTGAATAATTACTTGCACTTTTTTTTCATAAGATCTGCTCAAATTATTTAATAATGTAGATAAAAAATCACTGAGATTAATTTTATCAATATCTTTACTCAAAAGTAGTTGTTCATGAACTGCTGACATTGAAAATACCTTATCTTTTATTTCATGAAATAAATTAGTGTGATAAAGATCTTTGGATTTTTGTTGTTGCAAATTAATCAGACCTATAATAACAGATATATTATTCTTTACCCTATGATTTATTTCAGAAATAAGAGCATCTTTTTGACGAATTAAACTTTCGAGTTTTAAACGATATTTCTTCTTTTTATTTGTTTCTAAAGAAAATGATATTAATTGCGCTAAAGATTGAGCGAATCTTCTTTCTTCATGTGTCCATTTTCGAAAAGTATTAACTTGTTCAAAACAGACAACACCTATCATTTCTCCCTCTGATCTAATAGGTATATCAATCTTTGATTTGATTTTATTAGGATTCAAATAAATATCAACTAATTCAGAATTCAAATCTTCTCTAACTGCATCATTAGAGATTAAAATTTTATTCTTCATTAGCTCATTGAAATACTTTGGTAGGTCTATTCTGTGTAATTCTGGCTCTATATTATATGTGTTCGGTGTTTTAACATATGACATTAAAGACTCTAAAACACTCATATCATCATTAAATATCCAAGCATTAGCTCGCTCACAATCCAATGATTCAGAAGCCAACTTTAATATCTCTTTAACTGATTGTTCAACATCACCGGATCTTAACCACTTACTTTTTGACAAAAATTCAATAGCGCCAATAAACTTAATTAATGACTCTTTTTCTTCCATTCATCTAATGTAGGAAAAATGAACCTTTATTTATTGACATTGTTTAAATAAATGAAATTCAAATTTATAAATTCCAAACAATAATTCGCTTATCATCAGAACAACTAACAAAAGTATTTTCGTTAATAGTACATAAATCATTAACAGAATGATTATGTCCACCCTGCTTATAATCTATCCTTCTTAATATGTTTAAAGATGAATCCCATAACTTAATATTTTTATCACGACTAGCCGTAACAATTAACTCTCCATTTTTAATTGAAGAAATTCTATATATTGCATAATTATGAGCTGCTATTGACTTTAATTCTTTTCCAGATCTCCAATCCCACAATTTCAATAATGCATCCTTACCGCCAGAAATCAATTGATTATTATTAAGAGGATGAAAAAGTAGAGACGAAGCACCTTCTTTATGAGCATATATTTTAGAAACTTCATTAAAATATTCTGATTCAAAAACACGAATGTTTCCATCTTGACAGGCTAAAGCGAAGTAAGAACCATCATTAAAGATATCAATAGATCTTACCTTCCCGCAGCCTAAAGGCAAGTAGATTAATAATTTTCTGCCATCTGACTCCCAAACAGATAAATTACCATCAGCATCAGCTACATAAATATGATCTCTTATTAAATTATATTCTATCGAAAATATACCTTTTTTATGTTGTGTATAAAACTTGATTTCTTTTCGCTTATTTATATCAAAAAAGTGTAATGCACCATTTGACAAACCAACAACTAAAAATTCTTCTTTGGTAATATTCATAGCATAAACACTATGATTAAATTTTATAGCAAATTTATCTTGGGAGCCATCAGATATTCTCCATCTTGTCAGATATTTATCAGAACTACCTGTATAAATGTAATCACCTTTAGTAATACAAGCATATATAGCACCTGCATGACCTATAATTTCTTTACTCTTCTTCAGAATCAATTTCAACTTCTTCATTAACTTGCTTTAATCTTTCCGCATAATCTTGGGGTAAAAAATTAAAGAATGTATCGCCGCGCAAACCTAGCCTCAAGCATTCAAGAGGAATAATTTCATTGTATGATATATTACCTAAATTAACATTTTGACCAAATAATTTAATAAACCAAACCTGTTGCATCTTCTTTGGTGCTTCCCAGAGAATATCATTGGGATCCACCTTTGAAATTATTCTGTTAATCAAAAGAGTATGCGCTGAACCATTAGGTCTAAAAACCCCAACATTTCCTGATTCTCTTCCCTCAGCAATTACTTTCCAAGAACCTGCTTCAAGTTCATTTGACATCATCTTAATCCATTTCGCAGGTGATACAATAATACCTGAGTCTTTAGATCCTACCTCAGACATAACTGTCCTATCTTTAGACATAGAATGAATTAAATTACACTTTTCATCGTGATTAAGTATTATTGAACCGTCTGAAATTTCAACTAGATCTATACTATACTTATCAAGTATTTCTATGAACTTTCCAACCATTCCACGAGCATAAAATGATTCAAATAAAGTCCCTCCAAAATATGGCCTAATTCCTACTGATTTATATAAATCAATTTTCTGTTGTAAATTTTGAGTAACATAAGAAGTACCAAAACCAAACTTAACTATATCAGTTAAATGGCCTGATGAATCTATAAAATCTTCAACTTGCCTAACAGAAAGACCTTTATCCATCATCATTGTAACACCAGATTTTCTTGGTTTTTTATGTCTTTTTGGTATGTGTGTTAATTCAAAATTCATTTTATTTCTTTATCTAACCTAGATACTAAAGATGTTAACTGTGGTATCGTTTTTAATTTTGGATTAATTTCAAATAATTTCAATGCATTAAATTTGTTGATTTCAATACATTCCTTAAATAAAATTATTGCTTTCTTTCTATTACCTATATCCCAATTTAAGCTCACTTTTAAAACAGATAATATTTTATTTTTATGCTTTAAAGTATCATAATCATAGAGATAATCTAATGCATTTTGGACTGAATCTTTCTTTAAAAGTTTTACGTAATTAATCAAACAATCCTCATTATCAGGATCTAAAGCTAAAGCAACTTGATAAGCATCATCTGCTTTTTTAAATTGTTCATTTTTTTCATAAGCACTAGCTAATACATGGTGTATAACAGGGTTTTCAGGATCTAAATAACTTGCCTTTCTAATAAAACCTAATCCTATATTTGTATTTCCTTCTATGTCTTCGATGATACCTAGTCCTAACCATGCATCTGGCAATAAAGGGTCAATTTCTAAACTTCGTTTATAAAATATTTTAGCTAATTCTAGCTCATCCAATTGTTCATGACATTCACCAATATAGCAAAGAGCTAAAGAATCTTCACCGTCAACCTCAATGTTTTTATGAAAACATTCTATTGCTTTCATATACTTCCCGTTTGCAAGAAAGGCATTAGCAAGATTAAAATATACAGGACCAAAATCTTCTTTTATTAAAATAGAATAGTCGTATGCTTTTATAGCATTATCAAAATCTTCTATTTTCGAATAAGCATTACCTAAATTATACCAAGTAACATATGAATATGGATTTTCGTCAATAAAATCAGAGTATGTTTTGATTGAATTATCGAAATCACCCAAAGAATCATAACAAAAAGCAATTTCGCAAATTACTGATTCATTCTTTGGATTCAACCTAATAGCTTCTTTTAATACCTTTAAAGATAAGCTAAAATTACTTGTGTTTTGGTATTCAACTGCCAAATCAAGAAAAATATCTTCTTTTTCTATATCGGAGGCAAAATCCAAAGCTCTGATGTAATATTTGATAGCTTTGTTTGATTCCTTTAACTGACTATATATATATGCTTTAGTTTGAAATAATTCAAAAGAACTAAATCCAATTTTTTCTATATCCGATAACAAGTCGATTGAATCTTTTAACTTACCCTTTGCACTTAAACATTGAGCTAATTTCAGTCGAAATAAATCATTGTGAGAAAATTGAGATAATGCTTCTTGAATACATAGTATTGCTTCATCAAACTTCCCGTGAAATAAAAAATGATCTATCAATAATTCCCATCTATCACTATCAATAAAACCAAAAGACTCACCATTAATAAATGCATTAAAACGAACCAACTCATCCCTAAGGTTTTGATCGTCAAAAACATTCTCTTCTTCATCGAACATAAGCCCAAATTACAATGCTCTAATTTAGATAATTTGATTGTATTAAATACAAATAGTATTCCATAATTATTAACACTATTTCCACAATTAATAAAGTCTCTATATACTAACGTCTTCTGGATCTATTTCTTCTAACCTTAACATTTGTATTCCGTCCTCTATTCTTTCTTCCCCCAGCTCTATCTTTAGTAACTTCAACAGAAACCTTATGGCCTTCATATTGAGCCCCATTTACTTCTTTTAAGATTTTTGAAACAAGATCATTATCCGCTTCAAAAAAAGAAAATGAGGATAAGATATCAATACGGCCAACTCTACTAGAATCAAGCTTAGAGGAATCACAAACAATACGTAATAATCCTCCAGGATTTAGACCATCTTTCCTACCTAAATTAACAAAGAATCTAGTTTTATTGTCATCAGATCTTCTAAATTCTCTATCACGTCTTCCTCTATTAGTTTGTTTTCTATCTCTTCTATTTCTATCAGAGTTACTATTTACATTTAAATTTAGATCTCTTGCATTTTGATAATAATCAATAAGCTGATTAAATTCATTTGAAATAAATTTTTTAATTATTTCTTCTTTAGAAAAACTTTCAAAAGAGTCCATTATTGTTGGAATAAAATCTTCAATATCATCCTCTTTAACTTCTGTAGCAATAATCTTGTCAACTATCTTCTTTAGTTGAATATCACATATTTCTTTAGCACCCGGAATAACACCTTTTGTGAAATTTGCACGTATTTTACTTTCAATCTTTTGGATTTTAAATACTTCTCTTGATGTAACTAAAACAATAGATTGTCCCTTTTTACCTGCACGAGCAGTTCTACCACTTCTATGTGTATAATTTTCAATTTCATCAGGAAGATTATAGTTAATTACATGTGTAATATCAACAACATCAATACCTCTAGCAGCGACATCCGTTGCAACTAAAATCTGTAAAGTTTTATCTCTAAACCTTCTCATAACATTGTCACGTTGATTTTGAGAAAGGTCTCCGTGTAAGGCTTCAGCACAGTAACCTTCTTTACCTAATTTCTCTGCTACTTTAGCTGTTTCACGTCGTGTTCTACAAAAAATAACACCATAAATTGCAGGGTTAAAATCAATAATTCTTTTTAAAACATCATATCTATCTCTTTCGGAAAGAGTAAAATAAATATGCTCAATATTTTCATTTGTTTGATTTTTATATCCTATGGATACTTCTAATGGATTTTCCATATATTTTTGAGCAATTTTAGCAACATCCTTTGGCATTGTTGCTGAAAACAACCAAACATTTTTAAAATCTGGTGTTTTATCTAGAATACTATCGATATCTTCCTTAAAACCCATATTAAGCATTTCATCAGCCTCATCTAAAACAACCCATTCAATATTACTTAATGAAACAGCTTTTCTATTTATCAAATCAACAAGTCTACCAGGTGTGGCAATTATAATAGAAACACCCTTTTTGATATCAGTGATTTGCCGGCGTATATCTGAACCACCGTATACTGAAATAATATTTAGTTTAAGGTATTTAGCGTAGTTTTCAATATCCTTAGTAATTTGCAAACATAATTCACGTGTTGGACAAATAATAAGAGCTTGGGGTAATTTTTCACCAACGTTGACCTTACTTACTAATGGTAAACCAAATGTTGCTGTCTTACCTGTTCCAGTTTGTGCAAGACCAACAAAATCACTTATCTCACCCATTAAATGAGGAATAGACTCTTGTTGAATTGGAGTAGGAACTTCAAAACCTATTTCTTCTAGAGATTTCAAAACCTCACTCTTTAACCCAAACTCTTTAAACATATTTTAATTATTGGAAACAAAATGCAAAGGTAAAGAGAATTTAAATACTATTAATGTTTTATATCATCTTTAGAAACTTTTGTAGAAGATTTATCTTTTATCCCTTCTTTTGTAGGTGATGATTTAGAGGGCTCATAGTTAACTGAACTATCAATGTCTTTAGCCATTTGATCTAGGGGTGTTTTGATTTCTTCTGCTGTTTCTTTTATAATCCCTTCAAGATTTAAATCTTTTTTCATTTCAGCTCCAGATTTTTTAATTTCATTTTGTATTTCATTAGATGCATCTTTTATTTGACGGATTGCTCTACCCATTGTTCTAGCTAGACTTGGTATACTTTTCGAACCAAAAAAAATCAAAACAAAGATTAATATAAGAAGTATCTCTGTACCCGAAACATCGTTAAGGATTAATATCATAAGACAAAGATAAAATTTATATAAAAAGTATATCTTTAGATATCGTTATTTAAAGAGATAAATGCAAAAAATATTATTTATCATACTTTTCCCAATAATTAGTTTTGGACAGAACGTTAACATCCCTGATGCTAACTTTAAAAACTATTTAGTTAATAATACCGATATTAATACTAATGGAGATAGTGAGATACAGTTAATTGAAGCGAGTTCTTATTCAGGTACAATTAATTGCGGTTGGCAAAACATTTCTGACCTAACAGGTATTGAAACTTTTAGTAGTTTAACTCAATTATTTTGCTTTAATAACCAACTAACTTCTTTGGATTTATCGAGTAATAATGCTATAAATACAGTCGAATGTACACACAATCAACTAACATCTTTGAATGTTTCAGGATGCAGTGCTTTAATTCAATTGCGTTGTTCGAATAACCAACTAACATCTTTGAATTTATCAAGTAATTCTGCTTTAAATATATTACACTGTACTTTCAATCAAATATCATCATTAGATCTGTCTAGTAATAATGTCTTACATGAATTGTATTGTTCGAATAACCAGCTAACATTTTTGGATTTATCCAGCAATAATTCTTTAACTAATCTTAATTGTGCATTTAACAATCTAAACTGTTTAAATTTAAAAAATAGAAATAATATAATTTTTTCATATTTTTTGGTTTATAATAATCCAAACCTTACCTGTATTGAGGTAGATGATGTAAATTCTCCAACTGTTATTAATTGGATCAATGACAATAGCAATATAGACCCACAACATTATTTTAGTGAAGACTGTAATAATGCTTGTTCAAATACATCAAGTATCTCTGAGCTCAAAAACACACCTAAACAACTAATAATGATACTTGATATACTAGGCAGAGAAACACCATTTAAATCTTATACACCACTTCTATACATCTATAATAATGGTAAAGTGGAGAGGAAAATGATAATTAAAAAATAAACGAAAGCTTTCCGCATTTTAGAGCTTTTTTATTAACTCATAAAATATTATTAACTTAGTTTTTAAACACTATTATAATGAAAAAATTACTTCATATGAACAAGACATTAAATTCCCTCGCATTAATAATAATTATTTGTTTACTAACACAATCATGTGCTAAGATATTTTATAGCCCACAAGCATTCGATAAGGCTAAATCACATGAGGTTTTGGCAATCTTACCTCCTACTGTTTCTATTGCAGCCAAGAAAAAAACTGATGCTGATGCAATAAAAGAACAACAAAAAACAGAATCTCTAAACTTTCAGAAAGAAATGCATGCATGGCTACTTAAAAGGCAAATGAAAGGTCAGTTTAGTTGTGAATTTCAAGAGCCTGATTATACAAACGCGAAACTTAGAAAGGCAGGATATCCTGAAGAACCTTTAACTACTGGAGAGATTTGTGAAATACTAAACGTTGATGGATTAATTAAATCAAATTTTGGACTATCTAAACCTATGTCTAATGGAGCTGCAATAGCACTAACACTTTTAGTAGGTAGTGGGGGATCAACAAATGAGGTGCGAATAAATTATACTATTAGTGATTGTGATTCAAAAAAATTAATTTTTAGTTACGATCATAAATATTCTGGAGGTTTAGGTTCTAGCACCTCAAGATTAGTCGATGGATTAATGAGGCAAATAAGTAAAAAGATGCCTCATTATAATTACTAAATTGTCCTCAAAAATTATGTTACAAGAAAACACCAACCCACTGGGACTAGAAAAAAAACTATATACCGTTGAAGAGTTTGCCTCGGCCATAAGGATTAAATTTGGAGGCGACAATACAATTTCAGATGTAATTTTAACAGAAATGTTTCTTGCCAAATACCCCATGTATTCTTGCAAAGTAAAAAAGTCTAAAAATCAATCCAGTAAAAAAACTTGTAGTTGTTGTTGATTAAAAAATGAAAAAAAAAGATCTATTTCAAAAAGTATTTTTTACCATTACATTTGCTGGTAGTATTGGTTTCATTATTATAGTTTTCGAAAAAACAGAAGATGTATTTACTTCAATTATCTCGCCATTTATATTTGTTGCACTTATGTTTAGTCTAAAAAAAATAATTGATGTTTCTTAATTTTAACTTTTGTATAAATAAATTAACATGAAATTAATAAATACAATAAGCATATTTGCTTCATCAATAGTTATAGGTTTTGCTATATACTTAAGCAGCAATAATGGTAAATTTGAATTCAATTCCTATAACAACGGTAAAAATGAAACACCTGTTATTATTAACACTAGAACAGGAGATGTTATAAAAGTACAATTTAATGAATTAGGATTCTTTAAAAATAAAACTTCCAAAGTACAAGAGTTAGGTCTTATTAAAGACTTTACAAAATAAAGAAACAATATTCTATACCTTTTAATGTAATTTTTCTAGATAGGATCGCATAATTGGATTAATCACAGTCGACTTTTTGCTTCTATTATTGTATCCAACAAGAACAGAATAACATTTACAACATAAAACATCATTTACAATGAGAAGATGTTCTAGTGTAAAACTCTTATTACCAATAGATTTAACTAAAACCTGTATTTCAACACTATCATGCAAGTGGACTGGTTTTATATATTCAATTTCATTCTTTAATAAAATAATACCATTTGTATTCCAATCCCAATCTGAACCTACCATAGATTTTAAATAATGCATTCTTGCATTTTCAAAATAACTCAAATAAACTGCATTATTAACATGGCCCATAATATCTATATCAGAAAACCTGACTTGAATTTTTACTGGTTCTATTTTCATTGATCTAACTTTTCATAAGTTGAATTATTACTAATAAATTCTGGAACAATTTGTTTCATTTGTAAAACAATCTGTTCATTATTTTGAGTACCAAAAAGATTAATTAACTCATTAATATTTTTTATTTGTTCAACCGGTTCCTCACTTTTTTTAGCTTTATAAATTTGAGGATGATGAGTTTTCAATATATTCTCTTTATCAGAAAGTATTTCTTCATATAGCTTCTCTCCTGGTCTTAAACCTGTAATTTTAATTTGAATGTCTTTGTCTAATTCAAGCCCACTTAGCTTAATCATTTTTTTAGCTAAATCAATAATCTTTATAGACTCTCCCATATCAAAAACAAAAATCTCTCCACCCTTACCCATCGTTCCGGCTTCAAGGACTAATTGACATGCCTCTGGAATAGTCATAAAGAATCTTGTAACACGATCATCTGTAACTGTAATTGGTCCTCCCTGTTCAATTTGACGTTTAAATAAAGGTATAACTGAACCATTAGAACCTAAAACATTACCAAAACGGGTGGTAACAAATTTTGTGTTTCCTTTTGAATTCGATGATTGTGCATAAATTTCTGCAATACGCTTTGAAGCGCCCATAACGTTTGTTGGATTAACTGCCTTATCCGTACTAATCATTACAAATTTATGTACGTTATTGTCTATTGCTAAATCAACCAAATTTTTAGTGCCAAGGATATTTGTCAATAAAGCTTCTGACGGATTATCCTCCATTAATGGAACATGTTTATAAGCTGCAGCATGAAAAACATATTTAGGTTTAAATGAAGTAAATAAATTTTTCATACGATCAAAACTTCTGATATCTCCTATTACTATTTCAAAATTTAAATCACTAAACTCAGTGATTAATTGATTTTGTAATTCATATAAAGGTGACTCTGCTTGATCTAGTAAAATCAACTTTAATGGTTTATACTTTGCAATCTGATATACTAGTCCACTACCTATAGAACCTGCAGCACCAGTTAAAAGAATAACTTCCCCTGCTAATTCATTTTTTATATTTTTTTCATCTAAATGAATGGGTTTTCTTCCTAAAAGATCATCAATTTTAATTTTTGCAATTTGCTTTGAAGAAAACTCACCATTAATCCAACTTTTAGGACTTGGAACCTTTTGGACATCAACATTATTTGCTAGACAAACTTCAACAACTTTCTTTACATTATATTTTTCTGGTTTCTGAATAGCAATAATTAATAAGCTAACACCTTCCTCCTTGATTAAAGATTCTAGTCTAGTGGTATTATAAATATTTAATCCTTCTAAACGATTTCCAGATAATTTTTTACTATCATCAAGAAAACCAATTATTTTTTGTTTACTTAAAATATCTTTTTCAATTGTTCTTTTAGTAATTAAACCGCTGATACCTGCACCATAGATAAGAACTCTATCTTCAATTTCTTTACTCTTGATAGATTCGATATAAATCAACTTAACAGCAAACCTAGATCCTAATAACAATAGGACTGAAGCTAAAAATTCGATTAACAATACAGATGTTGGAAATAAAAAATATCCATCGAAAAAATTAGCTCTTATAAATCCAAAAATTGCAAAAGTTATTGATGATACAAATGATGCTAATACAATCCTCCTTAAATCTTCAGTGGAAGTATGACGGATTAAACCTTTATGAATTCTAAAAAAATAAAATACTATAAACTTCACTATAACATATATAGAAATAGATTTTGAGAGTATACTCCACTCTTCGCGAATCAATGTTTCATCTGCCTTTAAATCAAAACGTATTATATAAGCAAATAAAAGGGCTAAAAGAGATAATAATAGGTCTAAAGCTATAACAACCCAACGTGGAAGAGATAAATTAGATAAAATCATATTGGATACAAGATACAAATTACTATCAATACTACGAATAAAGACCTCCGTTAAGGTTTATAGTTTGGCCGGTAACATAATTCGCTTCATCTGATATAAGCCATTGAATTGTTTTGAAAACAGTTTCAGGATTCCCTAAACTATCTGCTGGAATAGATTCAATAATTTTTTCTTTTAAAGTATCCGGAACATCTTCAATCATACCAACATTAAAATACCCTAAGGCCAAAGCATTTACAGTTATACCATAGCTAATTAACTCTTTAGATAATGTTTTAGTTAAACCTATCAACCCTGACTTAGAAGCACTATAAGCAGCTGTCCCAACGAATCCAGTTTGCGCAACAATAGAGGTAACATTGATAATATTACCTGTACTTCGAGATCTAAAGTGAGGAATAATGTGCTTTGATAAAAAAAATGGGGCATCTAAATTTATAGCCATTGTTTTCCTCCACAAAGATGCATCAGTCTTCCAAGAAATAGCGCTACTAGAAATTCCAGCATTATTAATTAAAACATCAATTCTACCAAACCTTTCCAAAACTGATTCAATCAATCTCACGACCTCTTTTTCATGTGTTAAATCAGCTTTAAAATGTGCTATGTCATCAGATTCATCTAATTGAACTTTATTTGAATTATAATGTAATGCCAATTTTACATTTTCATTAGAAAATAATGTGGATATAGATCCTCCTATTCCACCAGATGCACCAGTAATTAAAATAACTTTTTGATCCATTTACGATTAATTGAGCGTGCTAATTTAAACCAAATCGGTGTATTATCGAAAGTATATTCAAAATAAGTAAAATCCTTTCCCCCAAGATTGTTGTTAAATTTTTTAACCCCATCAATCTTAGAACCACCAAAATCAAAGGTCTTACCTTCTTTAATTGCTTCATTTATTGCTCTATCCATACACATATACATCCCTCCCATTTTTTTATGAGAATTTATCAAAGCACCTTTTAAGAAGAGAATAGTATTATTATGATTAACGCATACTATTCCTCCGAAATCTTTTATCTCATAAACCAAAATGTTATTTTCATTTTGGGCTTGTTTAAATAAATTAGATAATATCTTAATCGAAGATTTATTAATTCCACTAAATTTACCTTTTAACTCTGATTTAATAATGGATTCAACACCAAAATAATTAATCGATTTTTCAATATTTAAATCATTATTTATAGCTTTTTTTAAGGAACGATTTGCTTGCTTAGATATATTTCGATCCGTATTGAAAGGTATTTTTTGAAATGTACAAGACTTATAATTATCTCCCAATAAAGGTTGTTTTATTGAAATATGAATATTACTAAAATTACTTTTAATGATTTCATCAATAGATTTAAAATCAACCTCTATTCCCAGCCACTCTATATATCTTACAAATATTGGTGTATGTAAAACTTTAACACCAAAATGAATAGTATATGGGAGAGCAATGCCCTTTGAATAATCTTCATCTACTAATATACACCAATTTTGAGCGGTAGAATCTAAATACCATGAATAGGAAAAAACACTAGCATCTGGAGTAATCTCAACTAATTTATTCCATTTTATTATATCAATATTCGAACGTTCAATTATTTTCAAAGCTGTTTAAAAAACGAGGTAAATGTATGTTTTTTATGATTATTAGAAATAAATTCTTTTAGTTTATTCATAGAATAGATTGTGTTACCTTTTGGATGACCAATTACAACCATTTCATTAAATCCTAAATTTTCAACTTTTTGAAGTCCTGTAGATAGTTTCTTAGCATAATAACCATCTGTAGAAACATAAGCTGTCGTATGATTTGTTAAAGATGAAATTTTCTGAAAACCTTGACTAACATGTTCTCCATCTCCTACCATTTTATGTTTACTAGGAAATAATCTTCCTAGAATATATAGTTTCCAAAAAAATGATGGATTATATCTCAAAGAAGTAATTGGGTACTCATTGAATGAACCACCTTCATTTTCTTCGCATACATCCATTTCAAATCTATATTTTGATTTTAAAGGGGCATTACGAAAATCATAACGATAATTACTAGTAACTAAATATCCATTATGGAATACACTAGAATCATTTTTTATTCCAACTTCTTTAAAAATATTGTATAGATCTGAAAAAGGTTGAATACAAGAACCTCCAGCTCGAAAAGTAGTTACCTTTCTTCCAATTAATTTTTCTAGATATAATTTATATGTCTTAACTATTCTTAATTGATCTTCTTTATTAAAATCAGATAATTTATAAAAATTTATGACATTCATTTTCCATATACCACCTATATATTTAGCTTTTTCCCAATGTGGATGAATATGCAACTGAACATCATGACCCAAATCTAACATCTTCAAAATCTGAATCTTAACCATATTCACCTCATTTGATAGTTCAGGATATTTTTCAGCTTGAATCAAATAACCTACGTCTACAAAAAAAGTATATGACACATCTAATCCCTTAGCTAAATTAAACAGCTCTTCAGTCGGCTCTAACATACACTTAGAAACCGTACCTACG
>Ga0160423_10002976_pt1 | contig 14090 bp, 10 predicted proteins | sample CRUFie14St8metaG_FD_108191 | JGI IMG/M metagenome (GOLD analysis project Ga0160423, IMG submission 108191) | Marine microbial communities from the Costa Rica Dome - CRUD Field 142mm St8 metaG | ecosystem: Environmental > Aquatic > Marine > Oceanic > Photic zone | place: Costa Rica: the Eastern...
CGCCTTCTCAGCACAGGTCGACGCTGAGCCGGGTTTCGACCAAATTTACGGTCACCGGATGTCTGTTTCTGGTCCTCGCCATGTGCATCTTCTGGCTGATCAGCAGCTACAGCAATCGCAGTTTATTGCAGCAGCAAGCAGACGGGCTTGGTCAGGCTCTCGCCGAACAAACTGCCATGCAGCTGACCGAACTGGTTTTGGCCAACGATCTGATCAGTATGAACGTGGTCCTCAACAGCCTGACTGAAGCCACCGGCGTTCAACGTATCTCAGTGCTCAGCGTCGATGATGCTGTACTGGCCGAAGCGGAGGGTCACGAAGAAGCCATACGCCCACTCGTGCCTTTACCCGTTCCGCTGGCATCAATTCGCGCAGAATATGAAGCACCGATTACGCTCAACGATGCAGTTGCCGGGACCGTGCGGCTTGAGCTTAACCTCGACTATATCGAGGCAGCGGCAGCAGAAAGTCTTCTGCTGATTGTTGGTGCCACCTTTCTGTTGCTGACAGTCTGTGTGTTGCTGAGCGGAATCTATTTCCAGTATGTGGTCAGCTTCCCGGCCAATCTCCTGGCGTTCGCTCTCAGCAATATCCGCAAGGGTGAAATCGATACCTGCCCAGAGCCGGAAGCCAATCATGAGCTCAGCGCGGCAATTCGCCAGTACAATGCAACCGCAGAATTTCTTGCCCAAAATACCTTTCTGAATCAGCTCAGCACCCGCGCACCTAGTTCGGACAATCAGAATCTAGGCACAATGGCCGGCGGGCAGGCTACAACCCTCCTGATAATCAGCATGGCGAACTACCAGTACCTTGCCTCGACGCTGCCCGGCGAGACGCTCTTTGAACTCCTCAACAAATATTATTTCTACATCGATAAAGCTTCTCGCCTCTACAACGGCAGCGTCTTTTTCAGTGCAGACGGTGAAGCTGTCATCCATTTCAGTGACGTTGAGATGGAAGAGGATCAGGCCTTTTTCGGAGCCTGCTGCGCACAGCTGTTTCTACAAATCATTGGTGATGTCAACGACGTGGGAGACGACCCGATACCTGCGAAATACCGAATAGCGGTGCACAGCGGACAGTCACTCATCTGTCTCTACTCGCCCATCACTCAGTCCAGCAACAACCTGAGCGGCAAGACGCTGGATGAGGCACGCACAATTTGCCAGCATTGCCCGGACAATGCCCTGCTGATTTCAGCGGCCAGCTTTGAACAGGCCGGCGGTCTGAGCCGACTAGACGCCGAGGAAGAGTGCGAGATTGGCGATGCCGTGCGGATTTCCACCCTTCTCGCGAGGGAGCCAATGGCCGAGTACAAACCGTTGATTGAGCGGCAGGCGGCGCAACTGGTGACGCTATTCGCTGACTAGGAGCATTACCGCTGTACGGCAAAACAGGCGCCGCGATCGCGGCGAATGCACCCGCCTACGTCAGGACTTCAATGCGATCCACATTCTGAAAGCCCCGGGGCAACTTATTACCGCGGCGCCCGCGTTCACCCTGGTAGTGCTGCAGATCAGCTGGTTTCAAATTATGATGACGTTGACCGGCATAAACCGTCAAAGTGTCTTCTGCGGTCACCGTTGTCATGGCGACAACAAATTCAATCCGCTCAGCAACGCGGGCGCTTGGGATGTTAATGATTTTATTGCCCTTGCCTTTGGCTAAACGGGGAAGCTGAGCCAGCGGGAACATGAGCATACGTCCCTCGTTGGTCACCGAGACAATTCTGTCGCTGTCATAATCCTGGATCATCACAGCCGGCAGCAACACCGACCCTTTCGGCAGGCGCAATATGGCCTTACCTGACTTGTTTTTGCTGATCAGATCTCCGAGCTTGGCGACGAAACCATAACCGGCATCACTGGCCAGCAAGACGTCTCTGGCGTCATCGCCGATCACAACTCCCTCGAAAGTTGCGCCCGACGGCGGGTTCAATTTACCGGAAACCGGCTCCCCCTGGCCGCGGGCCGAAGGCAGGGTATGCGCGGGCAGGGAGTAAGCTCGACCGATGGAATCAAGGAGAATTGCCAGCTGGTTGCTTTTTCCCCGAGCAGCGATCTTAAAACCGTCTCCCGATTTATACTGCAGAGCGCGTGGATCAACGTCGTGACCTTTGGCCGAACGTATCCACCCGCGCTCTGACAGGACAATGGTGACCGGCTCGGTAGAGAGCAGCTCCGTTTCACTGAAGGCTCTGGCCTCCTCGCGCTCAACCAGCTTAGAGCGCCGGACGTCGCTGAACTTTTCTGCATCGGTCTTGATTTCATTCTTGATAAAGGTTTTCAGGCGTGTTGCTGACTTCAGCAGCTGCTCCAGGGTTTTACGTTCGTCGCTAAGCTCTTGCTGCTCAGTTTTGATCTTGATCTCCTCAAGCTTGGCCAGCTGTCGCAACCGCAGCTCAAGGACCGCTTCTGACTGGCGCTCGCTGATCGTAAACGCCTTCATCAGCGCCTGCTTGGGTTTGTCCTCCTGACGAATAATTTTGATGACTTCATCGATATTTAGGAAAGCAATCAGTAAGCCGTCAAGGATATGCAAACGATCAAGTATCTTGTCGAGACGAAACTTGAGTCTGCGCCGGACCGTGACAGTTCGGAACTGCAGCCATTCTTTCAGCAGGCTTACCAGGTCTTTAACCTGAGGGCGCTTGTTGATCCCTATTATGTTGAAATTGACACGATAGTTCTTTTCCAGATCCGTAGTAGAAAACAGGTGTGACATGACGCTGTCGATATCCACCCGATTCGACCGCGGCACGATAACGATTCGCGTCGGGTTTTCATGGTCCGACTCGTCTTTCAGGTCAACCACCATAGGCAGCTTCTTCTTCTGCATCTGCGCAGCAATCTGCTCAAGGATCTTGGCACCGGAAACCTGATATGGCAGTGCGGTGATGACAATCTCGCCATTTTCAATTACGTAGGTCGCGCGGGCCTTCATGGTTCCACGACCAGTGCGGTACATTTCTTCGATATCAGACTGAGGGGTGATGATTTCTGCTTCAGTGGGAAAATCCGGACCCTTGATATGCTCGCCAATGTCTTGCAGCGTTGCTTTGGGGTTATCGAGCAGATGGATCAGCGCGTGGGCAACTTCATGAAGATTGTGCGGTGGGATGTCTGTCGCCATCCCTACAGCAATCCCACTACCACCGTTAAGCAGCACGTTGGGCAATCGTGCAGGTAGCATTTCCGGTTCGTCCAGTGTGCCGTCAAAATTCGGCTTCCATTCGACCGTGCCTTGGCCTAACTCACCCAGTAGTACATCTGCATAATTACGCAGTCGTGATTCCGTGTAGCGCATTGCAGCAAAAGACTTTGGGTCGTCCTGCGAACCCCAGTTTCCCTGTCCATCCACCAGTGGATATCGATAAGTGAATGGCTGTGCCATGAGAACCATGGCTTCATAACAGGCAGAATCACCGTGCGGGTGAAACTTGCCGATAACATCACCGATGGTTCGAGCTGACTTCTTGAATTTAGCCGAAGCTTTCAGGCCAAGCTCAGACATCGCATAGATAATCCTGCGCTGGACCGGTTTAAGCCCGTCACCGATACTGGGCAGCGCACGATCATTGATGACGTACATCGAATAATTCAGATAAGCCTGCTGTGTATAGCTGCGCAGAGCTATCTGTTCGACGCCGTCGTCACTGAGGATAATGTCTTCGTTCATAGGTTTACTCGCAAGCAACAGGGGGTTGCATGACGACTATTCCGCATAGTCCGCTAGATTTCCGCTTTCTTCCAGCCAGGCTTTTCGGTCAGCTGCCCGGTTTTTCGCCAACAGCATATCCATGACTTCCAGCGTGCTTTTCTTTTTGCTGCTGTTTGCAGCTTCAAGGGTCAGCTGTACCAGCCGACGCGTATCCCTAGCCATGGTAGTTTCTCGCAGCTGCATCGGATTCATCTCGCCTAACCCCTTGAAGCGCTGCACATTGATCTTGCCGCTTTTCTTCTCCGCCGCGATACGATCGAGGACGCCGTTCTTCTCATCTTCATCCAACGCGTAGAAGACTTCCTTGCCGACATCGATGCGAAACAGTGGTGGCATAGCGACGTAGACGTGACCTGCTTCTACCACCGGCCGGAAGTGTCTGACGAACAGCGCACACAGCAGCGTAGCAATGTGGAGCCCGTCCGAATCTGCATCTGCCAGAATACAAATTTTCCCGTAGCGCAGATCATCAATCTTGCTGGATCCGGGATCGACACCGAGCGCAATGGCGATGTCGTGTACCGCCTGCGAGGCCAGAATCTCGGCCGAATCCACCTCCCAAGTGTTCAGGATCTTGCCCCGCAGCGGCATGATCGCCTGAAATTCTCGGTCCCGTGCCTGTTTCGCAGATCCCCCTGCAGAATCCCCTTCCACCAGAAACAACTCGCCTGCCATCACATCTTCGGTGGAGCAATCTGCCAGCTTCCCCGGCAGTGCCGGGCCGGCGGTGACTTTTTTGCGTGCGACCTTTTTACTAGCCTTGAGCCGGCGCTGCGCATTGCTGATACATAACTCGGCAATGGCCTCTGCTTCGGCGGTATGCTGATTTAACCAGAGGCTGAATTCATCCTTGATGACGCCGGAAACGAAAACTGCACACTGTCGAGAAGACAGTTTTTCCTTGGTCTGACCCGAAAACTGAGGGTCAACCAACTTCGAAGAAAGCACATAGCTGCACTTTTCCCAAACATCTTCGGCCGTAAGCTTGATGCCGCGGGGCAGCAAATTACGAAATTCACAGAATTCCCGCAGTGCTTCTAACAATCCGGTTCGCAAGCCGTTGACGTGAGTACCGCCTTGCGCGGTCGGGATCAGATTGACATAACTTTCCCCGATCACCTCGCCACCATCGGGCAGCCAGTGAAGCGCCCAGTCAACGGCCTCATCATTACCTTTGATAGAGCCAACGAAAGGTTCCTCCGGAATGCACTCATAGTCAGCGGTGGCCTGCAACAGATAATCAGTCAGACCGTCTTCGAAGTACCACTCCTCGCTCTGCGCCTTGGCTTTGCTGACCGTATTGTCAACAAACGTCACTCGCAGGCCGGAACACAGGACCGCTTTGGCGCGCAGCACATGTTTGAGCCTAGGAATGGAAATCTTTACCGAATCAAAGTAATTCTCATCCGGTAAAAACGTCACAGTCGTCCCGGTATTTCGCTTGCCGACTTTGCCAGTGACTTTCAGCTCAGAAGCTTTCTCTCCGCCTTTGAATTTCATGGCATAGACTTTGGCGTCACGCTTAACTGTCACTTCGAGCGTTTTAGACAGCGCGTTGACCACAGATACACCGACCCCGTGCAGTCCGCCTGAGTACTGATAATTCTTGTTGGAAAATTTACCGCCCGCATGGAGGCGAGTTAAGATCAGTTCAACGCCAGAAACCTTCTCGTTTTTGTGCTGATCGACCGGCATACCGCGACCATCATCACTGACTTCGATTAGTCCGTCTTGGTGCAAAGTTAAGGTCAGCTGGCTGGCAAAGCCCGCCAGTGCCTCATCGACACTGTTATCGATCACTTCCTGAATGAGGTGATTCGGACGGGTTGTATCAGTATACATACCCGGGCGCTTGCGAACGGGGTCGAGGCCGGTAAGTACTTCAATCGCGTCGGCGTTATAGTTATTGGGCATCGAAAAATGAATTCAGAACGGGGGAATTAATGGCAGCAGAACAGTAGTAGTCTATCACACAGATTCAGTAATTCTTGATAGCAAAAACGCCTCTATCGCAGGCAATTCCTCTGCATACCTGTCGTAGCTGTGACTGCCTCCTTGCCGGATGACCAGTTCGGCTTTACTGAACCTTTCAGCGGCCAGACGATAATCCAGAGTCTCGTCACCGGTCTGCACCATCACTCTGAAATTTTGCGGATACCTGAGCGTCTTGCAGTCGAGCCTTATCAGTTCTCCGATATACGCAGGCGTCACAGTATGAACAGAGTCAGTATAGTAGTTCTGATGATCACCCAGATAGGATTGCCACCTGTCGAAAGGGCCGACCACCGGATTGATCAGCACCGCCGGCAGATTGAACCGCTCAGACAAGCAGGTTGCGTAGAATCCGCCAAGGCTGCTACCAATCAGGCCCAAATTGGCTTGTGGCAGCGTATCAATCAGCGCCTCAAGCTCTTCCATGGTGGCTGCCGGGCCGTGCTTCAGGAACGGCACGTAAATCCGGCCCGACATGCCTCTGGCGTCACAGTAGTCCACCGTCTGACGGGCCTTACTGGACTGTGGCGCGCTCAAAAATCCGTGCAGATATAGGATATGAAGATCAATGCGCATGACAGTGTCTCGGCACAGCAATGGCGGGCGAGAGAACCGACGCAGCCCGGCCCGGAAAACGAAGGGCGCAGGACAGCAGATCAATAACCACCACTGCTGAAATCTGCTTCCAATTGCTCACCGGCAACGCGCACCACATGAGTCTCAATTGCGCCATCAGAATGAAGTACCAGATTTCGATAGCCCGGATTCATCTTGTCCAGCGCGAAGTTAACCACATCGGGTTTAAATTGAATGCAGGTGGAGGGGGTACAAAGACACCGGATGCCCTCAAACTCAAAATCGAGCTCCTGATGGATGTGACCATAAACTACCGCCCGGAGCTTGCTGGATGTTTTGGCTGAGTCCCAGAATTTCCAAGGATTCTGCAGACCGATGTCTTTCATCCAGCCGGCTGTGCCTTCGACTGGATTGTGGTGCATGCTGACCAGAACATGATCCACTGAATCACTGAGCTCAGAACGTTTAAGCTGAGCACTGAGAAACTCAAGCTGATCCGCTGAGAGCGCGCCATGCACCTGTCCGTCTACGCTGGTATCAAGCATGACAATCAGCCAAGTGCCCAACTGCTTGTGTTTATGTGCCGCCGACGTCCCTTCTGCCAGAGACTGCATAAGGCGCGCGTTGTCATGGTTTCCAGGCAGCCACATAAAAGGCGCATTCAACGTCTCCATACCGGACTTGAAGTATTCATAGGCTGGCTTAGAAGCGTCTTGCGCAATATCACCTGTACCCAAGATCAGATCAGGTGGGCCGTCGTGCATCCGAACCAGCTCAAGCACCTGCTCAAAACTGTGCTTGGTGTTCATTTCCAACAACGTACCCGATCCCTTGCTGTATAGATGAGTGTCTGTAATCTGAACAATTCGGACCGGACTGTGTTGGTCTTTTGCCATCTGCTATTTCTCAGGTCCCCTCAGGAATAGGTGAGTTCTGGCACCTTCTCACTAATACCGGATTTCAGGCAGTGCGTCAGCCACTCGCCCAAAAACTGATTAACCTGCATTTTTTCATCCGAGTGATACATCTCGGGGTTAGGCTTGGCGTAACGGGGTTTAAGCTTACGATGGCCCTGATAGGAAATCACTTCCGCAGTGCTGGCATCATGGTAGACGCGCACCAACATGGAAGGGTTGTTTATCCATTGCGTTAGCTCAGGCTTCTGCACAATTTCCAGAGTGCTGGTGTATTTGAATGCCTCAAGGATCTTGATCTCTACCGTGACCGGCTCATTCACTCCGCCCATGTCACCATAGTCTGCTAAACAAAAACGGGTGACCCGGCCTTCCAACGCCTTCTCTGGCTCTTCGTCTGAAACCGCTCGACTCGGGCCCTCATCTGCCGCGGCAATATTCGCAAAGGAGCGATCAAGGTAGGCGCTCATCTCCGGGACCAGTTTGAGCAAGCGAATATAGTTGGCGTCGCATTCGGCCATCTGCTTGATCAGGTCAACACTATAATCAGATTTTGGCATTGATTCTCTGTAATAGGTTTCTACGATTTTCCCGCCTGCTCGGTAGGCTTGTGCGACGCTTGCCGGCTCGCAGAATTCAACAGGGCGATCTGCCGAACACAGCGCTGCAACTCTGCGCTGCCGAAACTCAAAGCCTCAGGTAATTCGCCGCTTACGCGCGGCGGGCTGAAAGTACCATGCGGCTTTGTTGGCAACTGTCGACCACCTCACATTTTAACCAATCAGCCGCGATTGTCATGGGAATTTTCTCGATTCGCCTTGATCCTTACGAGACTAGGCCCATGATTTCTCGAGAGTTTTTTGGTTGAGCTCCAGCCACTGCAGCGCAATCACTGACATGGCATTATTGATCTCGCCGGATCTTACCCCTTGCAGCGCCTGTTCACGCGGCAATACAACCACTTTAATATCTTCATGCTCATGTTCCAGACCGTGAATACCGCCGGCGGCTTCAGCGTCCACTTTCGCGCAGAACAGAGTGACCTTTTCGGTCGAGGCTCCAGGGCTATTGAAGTATTCGCAGATTTTGACCAGCTCGCTGGCCGTCAGACCGGTTTCTTCCCGGGTTTCTCTCAAGGCAACGGCCTCCAGCGTCTCTTTTTTGTCCACCATTCCTGCCACCAGTTCCAACGGCCAGGGCGATTCGGGCTGCCACAGCATCCCCACTCTGAACTGGCGCACCATCACAAGCCGGTCAGTATCCGGGTCGAGCAATAAAACTCCGACGGCCTGCTCCTTGATCAGGAGCTCGCGCTCAAGACGCGCACTCCAGCCGCCCTGGAACAGCTGATGTTTGAGGTGAAGCCTTTCGACTTTCAGAAAGCCGTGGTAAACCGACGACTGGCTCTGGATCTCCACGTCACTTTGTTGAAACAACTGTTCGTCTGAATCCTGTCTGACAGACATTTGCTGGTTCGCTCTGAGTTCGTGAATCAGGGCGGCCATGGCATCGCGAATCTCGCCACATACCGACTGAAAACAGGCACTAATTTCAGCCTCCGAGCCCGTTGCCTGTGCCGGATCGGTAAAAGGCAGGTAACGCTTTGCTGTCCCTGCTGGCAGCAAAGGGCAGTTGGTATCCGCATGTGAGCACACCAACACGACCAGATCGGCAGCAGCCAGCATCTCATCTGTCAGAACGCTAGAGGTGTGCGCGCTGATATCGACGCCGTTCTGTGCCATAACGGCTACTGCGCGGGGATTGAGCCCGTGTGCTTCCAGCCCGGCCGAGGAGAAGGAGAAAGCATCCGGATCAGAAAGCTGCGCAGCACAAGCGCGTGCCCAGCCCTCTGCCATTTGTGATCGACAGGAATTACCCGTGCAAAGAAACAGGACGTGCACGGCGCACTAGCCGCGACTGGTCACTTCCAGCAGGTGATAACCAAATTGGGTTTTCACCGGGCCCTGCAAGGAATTCACTTCCGCGCTGAAAACCACTTCATCGAATTCTTTAACCATCATGCCGGGTCCGAACTGACCCAGGTCTCCGCCCTGCGCTTTAGAGGGGCAGCTGGAGAACTGTCTGGCAATGTCTGCAAAGTCCTCACCGTTTTCAATCTTCTCTTTGAGCTCGAGGCACTGAGTTTCTGTGTCCACCAGAATATGGCGCGCCGTTGCAGTAGTCATACATTCTCCTTGCATCATGAAGTCGTGGCCGACGATCGATTGGCCGACAAATCAAATCGGGGCAGAGCCGTCATTATGCCCGATTGACAGAAAGAGATCACACAATGCGTTATAATGCGCCGCCGCTCAGGCCCCGCCGGAGGCCAGTAGTCGATAAATGCGCACTTGAGCGCAATTCGCACTGTAGCAAGTAGCCAACACCATTGGGTAAAAACATGCCGTTTCCAGACGCTTCACCCCGCAAACATGCTCACACCCGCGCCATCGATTACCGTGGCTACGAGCGGGAAGACGGTCTTTGGGATATCGAAGCACACATGACCGATACTAAGACCTACGAGTTCAGTAACAAGTGGCGCGGCACCGTGCCGGTCGGGGAGCCGATGCACGAAATGCTGCTACGCGTTACGATCGATGACAGTTTTGTGATTCAGGAGATTTTTGCCGCAACGGAGCGCAGCCCCTTTGAAATGTGTCCGGTGATTGCACCCAATTACAAAAAGCTGGTCGGCATCAAAATGGGACCGGGCTGGCGCAAGGCAATTCGCATGAAAGTTGGCGGCACGGAAGGATGCACACACCTGACTGAACTGCTGTTTCCCATGGCAACCGTCGCTATGCAGACCATCTGGCCGATCAGGAGCAAACGAAAGCAGGAATCCGATACTGAAGCGAAGCAGCCACAGGGTAAGCGTCCGATCGTTCTGGATACCTGCCATGCCTGGGCATCGGATTCACCCGTTGTCCAGGAGAATGCGCCCAGATACTTTACCGGCAGGCCCGCGAAGGGCCAGAAAAGCTGAACGACTTACTTGTAAAACAGCGGGATCACCACCGTCATGGTCACCCCTTCTTGATCCTGCCGGTTCTCGGCGCGAATCTGGCCACCATGAAAATCTGAAATCAAACGGGCAATATGCAGCCCCATACCAAGATGCGGCTGGCGCTGTTTTTCCTGCGGGCGTACAGAGATCATCGAATCGAATAAACGGTCTTTCATTTCTTCCGGCAATAACGGGCCCGCGTTGCTTACTCTAATTACCGCGTGATCCCGAAGCGCGCGACAATCAATCTGAATCGGCTTATCCGAATAGGTGAACTCGACCGCATTGGCAATGAGCTTATCCAGCAGCTGAGCAATGTATTCAGGCACGCCGGCCACATGGATAACGCTGTCGCCCGCATCAAGCTCAAAGCTAGCATCTGGGTACGCCAGTTTATATCCCTCAACACAGCCACGAATGACCTTCACCAGATCAATCTTTTCTTTTTCTGATGTCTGCAGCATCTGCTCAAGTCGTGTGGCCTCACTCATATTCGTGAGGATCAAGTTCAGGCGGTTAATGCCTTCTTCTGCGCGCTCAATGTAGACAGCAGACTCCGCGCTCTTTTCTGTCAGGCCAAGATTTTCGATGGATGACCGCACTACGGTAACCGGCGTGCGAAGCTCATGGGACAGCCTTGATGACATGTTTTCTAGATAATTGGTGTACTGCGTAAGACGCTCAACGATGCTGGAAAAGCTGCGTGAGAGGTCACCAATCTCATCAGAATTCCGCGACGGCACAATCGTATTCTGAACCCGACCGGCGTCATCAATGATTGCCTCAGCCTGATTTCTGAGGCCGAGAATCCGAGTCGAGATACGTGAGGCAAAGAAAAACAGCCCCAGCACCACGATAAGCATCACGGCGATAAGCGTATTGAATAACTGTTCCAAGGCTTCGTTTCGAAAGGTGCGCAGCCCGTTCATATTCTGATCGACCACCACCGCGCCCATAACTTCATTGTTTGCCATGATCGGGTGAGCTGCCTCTAGCAGCCTAGTCTGAGAGTCGGACAAATTGCGGAACTGAGTCAGGGGGGCTCCTCTCAAAGCGGAGCTGATATGCGCACCTTCCCGCGTGACTTCTGAATACAGCTCGTCAATAAAATCATTGCTGGGCTTAGACAGGATCTGGTAATACAACGGGTCAAGAATCTTATTCTGCAGAAACAGCCAGTACTTGTTCACCTTCTCTCCGTCTGCCACCGACGCCAGCTGAATACCCGTGGCAGACTGAATATCTCCTGCCGTGAGCAAAACCCGGCCAGTTCGGTCAACAATCTGAATCCGGGAGTTGTTGTAACCCATGCCTGCCACGATACGGTCAATCTCCGGTGTCGGAAGGCGCAGGGAGCCAAGTCGCTCCGCGTCATCCGCCCGGTAGGTCGCAGCAACAGTGCTCACCGTGCGCGACTCCGGGTCATCGACGTCGAATACGGCAAAGCCCAGACGGTCACCGAGCATTTCCATCGGTATTCGAAGTTCAACTACATAGCCGTCACTGGTGTCGTACCACTGGCCAATGATCCGCTCTTCGTATACCGGATTTGAGTAGTCATCCTCGACCCGGAAGGGATACACCGGCTCCGCCTGATAGGGCGCAATTACATAGCGCGTCACATCGTTGCCCTCCTTGGAGAGCATAGAGATTTGCAGAAAATCAGACCGGTAAACCGTCAAGGCATCCTGGTCACGATAGATGACTGCATCATCGGTCACCTTGAAGTAGGCATAAAGATTGCCGTTGTACTCACCTAGCATACTTTCAAACCGCAACGACTCATCATCCACGTACAGACGCGCCGGATTCAATTCGGTTGCCAAAAAGTCACGATTGTCATGGAGCACCTCATACTGCTGATAGGCGCCCCAGTCATTCAAAGAAGAGTCCACAAGAGACAACGGTGAATAGATCGGATAGACATACAGATCTTCACTACGTGTTGCCGGGCTGTAGCTGCCCTCGTTGAACAGTTCCGGTCGCTCGTTCAGCGCGGTAGCCAGCGCCTGCGCAGTTCCCAGGACAGTTTGCTCCTGACCGCGACGGAGGTAATCCTCCATGCCAAGAATGTACTGGTAACCCAGCCAGGGGATGACCAACAAAAAACTGGACAGGAAGACCAGCTTTGAGCGGATGCCAAACGGATTTTTCAGTGCAAGAGACATGGGCTAGCTACCGGTGACGGACGCAGACTCTGTGCGCTTAGGACACTGCTCCGACGGGGCCGTTTCTACGTTCCAGCGATAACCGATACCGTACACCGTTTCAATACAGTCGAACGCACCATCCAGCTGGAAAAATTTTTTCCGGATCCGTTTGATGTGGGAGGTAATAGTGCTGCCATCCACAAAAATCTTGGATTCCTGCATCAGAACCTGCCGGCTTTTAACATGCCCGGGGAATTTTGCCAGCGCATGGACCATCCAGAATTCGGTCACCGTTAACGGCACCGGCTGCTCTTCCCACTGCACAGTAAGCCGGCCAATGTCGAGAGACAGCTTACCTCTTTGTAGCAAATTTTCCGGAGACGTTGGCTGGTCAATCACATCAAGCCGGCGAAACAGCGCCGCAATGCGTGCAGTCAGATGCGGCAGGCTGATGTCTTTGGTGAGGTAGTCGTCCGCGCCCATGCGCAGCCCGGAGACAGTGTCGAAATCGTTGTCACGAGCCGTCAGGAAGATGATCGGCAACGTGTCGGACATTGAGCGCAACGCCTGACACAACATAAAGCCTCCGTCGATTTCATTTTCCAACCCAATATCAATGATCGCCAGATTGGGCAGGCGAATGTCAAACGCCACCATAGCATCTTTCCGATTGGCATAAGTCTGGACTTCATACCCCTGCTTGCGCAGCACGTCAGCATAGTTTTCGCGGATCGCCGCTTCATCTTCAACGATAGCTATTCTTCGGCTCATTTTGATTCCAAAACTTTCTGGTTTGTCATTTGCCTTAATCGATACTGGCAGGTTTTACGCCAAATATTAGTCGCTTCGGCGGCGACTATACTGCATTCGACCCCAGAAACAGAGCGCTGGTTCTGCCTACGACCGATTTGCCATTATTCTGCCATATTTAATCACCACATGGCCTTAAAACCTCCCGCGGCTGGTAATAAAGCTTTTGTTTAATACCCTCACCGAACTCATCAGCGTTCCGTGTCTCGCTCGCTGTAGGCAACGCTGACACGCTGTAATACTCGGATTTGTTCCCGGTTCGCAGCACGAACCATCAACAATTAAGGATTTCTACCATGAAGCATTATCCAACACCCCTTGCCGCCATCCTCGCCATGACCGTACTTACCGGCACGCTGTCATCCGCCGCCAACGCAGAGTCCGACCGTCGTCAGATCCCCAAGAAGGAGGAAACCGTCGGTCTGATGAGCGGAGCCCTGATCGGGGCTGCAGCCGGCGGCCCGCCCGGAGCAGTAATCGGTGCCGCCCTCGGCATTTTTGTCGGTGACGGCTGGATTACCAAGCGCGAATACCGAGACATTGAGACGGCCTGGATCTCACTCCAGCTTGAAGCCGACGAGGCCCGGGCCCAGCTCGCCAGTCTGCAACGGGAAAACCGGGAGGCACAGGCTGAACTGGCACGACGCCGGGATGCCCCGGCTCAGGTCCTGCCCGCTTTTCTGAGCAGCTCACCAGACGCGGGACTGTTTAACGTCCCATCCATATCGCTGCACTTCCGCACCGGATCTAGCACCATTGAGGCGCACTATCAGGCACAGCTCGCCGCGCTCGCCGCGATCGCTGAGCAACTGCCAACGGGCGCCGTCGAAATCAATGGGTACGCCGATCGAAACGGAGACACCGATGCCAACCTGAGACTGTCAGAATCCAGAGCTGCCAGCGTCAAATCATTCA
>Ga0160423_10002977_pt1 | contig 14089 bp, 22 predicted proteins | sample CRUFie14St8metaG_FD_108191 | JGI IMG/M metagenome (GOLD analysis project Ga0160423, IMG submission 108191) | Marine microbial communities from the Costa Rica Dome - CRUD Field 142mm St8 metaG | ecosystem: Environmental > Aquatic > Marine > Oceanic > Photic zone | place: Costa Rica: the Eastern...
GATGTCGGCTACATTGTTGTTTTTCATCACCATGCGGCCTTGAGCCTTTGTCAGAATTTTGTGAGGGGGAACTCGCCGGTGTTTCAATGGGTCCGCCATGGACTTCCGATGTCAGACTCGGACATATCCCTTTCCCGAGTAAATCGAATGTATGATGCGAACCCGAGAAGAATCGAAATCGTGAGGATTCCTGCCATGAATACAGAAAACCCGTCAATCCACATGCCGAGAATTGCGGTAAGAATGCCGAGGAAACAGAACATCGCGTCAACGAAGCCCATGGCGAAATTGCTCTCTGATTCAGAGAATGAAAGGTCCTTCACCATTCATCATCCCAATCTTCGTCTTCGTTCTCTTCCTCTTCCTTTTTCTCCGGAGAAGCCTTCTTCTTCAGGGAGCCGAGCCCCCACTCGTCTTCTTCGGACTCTTCTGAGTCATCGATGTCGTCGGGCTCTTCGTCATCGAATTGGTCCCAATCGATGTCATCTTCGTCTTCGTCCTCTTCCTCGTCCCAATCTTCTTCATCTTCGTCGAGAGAATCCCAATCGGCATCTTCCCACTCGGGGTCCCATTCGTCTTCTTCCTCGTCTTTGGACTTGGCCTTGGCCTTGGAAGGCTTGGGAAGTGCCTTCTTCTTCGAAGGTGTTTTTTCGGTAGAATCAACATTGTCGGAGAGGTCTACGGAATTGAGAGTGATAGCATCGTTCTTTTTCAGAGCGAGACTCGGTTCAAGCCATCCGGACAATTTGTTCTTGGCTGACTCAAGGTTCTTGCCAGCGATTTCGACTACAATGGTGAATTCAAATGCCTTCATCACACCTCGCAGGTCAGAATCAGAGATAAATGATGGGGTTTTGCTCTATCGGTATTGGAGAAAACGGTTATAGGCCATGTCTACCTCCACGTATCAATGGCGGGCGCAAATTCATCGGTCGAAGACGCCTTCACCACCATCCGTATCCGCCGCTTTGACCATGACAGACTGATGAACATGCGCCGCCCCAAGGAATCTTGGTGGGAAGTTGTGCGCCGTCTCCTTGACGAGCACGACTTGCAAAAAGGTGAGAAGTGATGGCAAAGGGCGAGAGAAAGGTCAAGCAAATAGAGAAAGCGTTCGTGGCACTCCGTGAACGTGAAAAAATCAACGAGGTCTCCATTCGAGCCGTGAAGTCATGGCTTGACGATAACACTCGCGACGGTATGACGCTCATGCGTTTGGCCAACTTCTTGTCCAAAAGACCTGCTTTCAAAATGGTTCGACGAGAGAGAAAGGTCGGGACTACCGAAACCGAGTCGTTTTGGACCATGCCTGAAGAGATGGATGGACCATATCGGACTGAACCGTCGCGAGAAGGTTGGGTCATTGATTGGCCCAAGCAAGAAATTTGACGCGACATATGTGCTCCACACACACATCATAAGTGAAGGAGGAAGAGACGAGCAACCCATGAAGGAGCCATGTGGTTGCAGGCTATATGCCTTAGAGTGCCATTCCAATGTCATCCTTCACAGACCAAGGCAGGCTCTTTTGAGCCTGCTGTCCTCTTGGGGCTTGACCTTCGGGTCTATTCAATGCCCCTTGAGGAATCGCAAAAGTCCTGCCCCCCAAGGGCAGGCAAAAAAAAAATCTCCTAAACGCAACGGAGACCAGCAGAACGAGGTGGTAGAATGGGCGAGAGCCCGGGGGCCGGCCGGTGGAAACACCGCACGGAACGCCACAAATAGTAATACATAGTTGAAAAACAGGACTGCGACTACGAACCACATTGAATTGTGGCATCCCGTAAGGGATGGAGAACCATGTGCTTGTGCTCATGCAAAGGTGTCGTCCCGGGTCATGCCGGCGATACTGACACAAGAGGAAACTCGCGGGAGTTCGGTTGGTCGCTGATGTTGCGCGTGGCATAGCCAACCACATAGATGGACTATCGAACCTTATTCGATGACCCGACTGTCAAGAAGAATATCTTCTTGAACGAGTTGGGTGCCGTTGTCTATCGCTTTGAACACCCGGAATTCGTTTTCGAGGTGACTACCGAGGCGTAAGACGGCCCAATGGGCCACAGGAATTGTCAACACGGAAAACGAAAGCCGTCGACCAAGAGGTCTGCACCCTCTGACTATCCCGACATTGAGCGACCTCAATGTCAACCATCCTCTCCGTGAGAGGAATGGAGGGCCGGTGCTTTGCACCGCGAGAGAAGAGCGGGACGTGACAATCCACAGGTGAAAGCCATGCAAAACAAGAAGCAAGAAGAAATTGCCAACAAAGTAGAACAGATGCTCGGCCCTGATGCGGCCAAGTTTTTCAAGCCGAACACAATGACGCGCGAAGACATCGTCTTCGTCACAGATGTCGCGCTTGGATACATTGCACGTGTCTACAAGGCATGATGAGGCCCCATTTGGGAGCCCATATCAGGTCTCTGACCTGAACAACAGAGGATTGTTCGCCAAGGCGACCTTTTCTCTCCAGATTTGAGCACACACAGACTGCTGTGGTGGTGTGGAACTGTCCACATCCAAGCGGCAGGTGCTTTGAGAATCCATTGAGGTTTTTCGTTGGCCTCAATGAAATTCGATGTTCTTTCCACAAGAAAGAACATCTTCCAACGAATAGGGATTGGTGATACAGGAGACCAATGTCACATCTGCCGGCGAGGTAGAAATCCCGAAATTTGTCTCCGGTGTTGTTGGTTCAAAGTCCGTGAAAAGACCGAGAATTGACATGGTAGGGACGCGCCCGAAAGGGCGTGGGAGTCCAAATTGGCCTTGAATTCGCGCGAATTCGGGCCAAATTTGGACATAGAACTGTGATTGTGCGTGACATATGTCATTGACGCACACACATACAATGAAGGAGGAGGACGCTCCAAGTGTCGCCGCTACGGCGGTAGACGCAACCTTCACAGAAGGAGAATGGAATGACACTTGAGGTCACGAAACCACAGTCTGAAGCCCACGCGGCGGATGCGAAGTCCTTCACAGATTTGGGAATTCTGACGTTGTTGATAGCGTCGGTGTTGGAAGCAAAGCCCTTCGGGGCCCATGCTGAAGACTGCATTCAATTGCAAGCCGGCGAAGGAGACTGAAGATGAACCTCATCATAGGCGCCCAACAAAAACGGAAGGGAAACCGGAAGTGGGAAACAGAAAACGCAGAGGGGAATAGAAATGGGACCCCCGCATAGATTGAGTAATCGACCGAACTTGTTGATATTCAAGATGCTGATTCTTCGGATGAAGCCGCTTTCAGTAGCAGTCTTGGAAGGAGAGGGAAGAAGAGAACTCGAACATTACAACACAGAACAAGTTGTATCAGATTTCGAGCCACATCGAGTAGCATGGTTTAACGCCCATGACGAAAGGTGGCTTGAGACCCAAAAGCCGATGGTCACAAATGAATTTTTGTGGCCATCGGCGTCCTTTTTTTGAGGACTTAGTGAGCAGTGAAGCCTGCACGTGCACGATAGGAACCTATGGATGAGGGTGGATTCCCTGTGATTCCATAGTGGGTGTGTGCGTGCTCGGGGGATACATGCCCGTCCCCTCACATAGATGTCGAAGAATGTCATTTCTTTGGCTCCAGCCGTTAAGGCCGACCACGTTGACCCTCGTGTCCGTGTTGGCCGATTCGGGGAAGGTGTCACTTCGGTGTGCCAACTCTGTTTCCACGGTATGGACCACAACTGTCGCTATTGAGTCCCTTCGGGGGCGAGGCAGTTGTTTGCGCTCGTGAGAGTGATTATTTCGTTCCTTATGGGAACACAGAGGCTAAAACATGCCAAAACAAAACAAAAACAAGAACAAGAAGCAAAACCTGTATGACAACATGGTCTGGACCCCACTCCGCAAGGAGGGGTTGGGCAAGCACGGCACTTTCGTGGTGTCGGTCCTGCCCTCTGTCCCGGTCGTCGTGAACAAGGCGAAGAAGCAGACGGTGGAGTCCATCTCCATCGCTTGTGGAGCCTTTACGTTTCACTACGACTCGTGGTCCGACCTGCGCGACGACTACCGCAACCTCGTGTTGCGCGTTGCGACCATCGCTGACGCCATGTCCGCCTGAGCGGACTCAGCGGTTGTCTTGAGCAGTAGAGAAAGCAAGTCCTCTTCGGGGGCCGACCGGCTGGCAGCCGGCGATGTTAAACGGAGGTGATTTTATACGATTTAGCAGCAATTCGCCATTTGGGGCTGGGCGGGGTATAAATACGGTCTCATAGAGAAAAATGAAGTGTCCACATTGTGAACGCGGCATTGCTGTCCGGCTTGATGTGCCGGGCAAGAAGGCGGCTCGCCGCCGGACCCTCCGAGCGAGGAAGGCTGAGAAAATTCGTGCTCTGCGCGAATCGAAACAGCCGGCCTCCGAAGAGGAATGACGGCCCAATGGGCCACAGAATGGCTAAGCAATACATTGCAGTCAGAAAAGGCAAAGTCGACAACGTCGTCTTTGTTTGTCATGGAGTAAATGCCTGTGAATGGTTTTCCCATGTCCAGCCTCTTGCTGAGGCTCCCGGCCAACAGTTCAAGGGATTCGATGACCTTGAACGCGCAGTCCAATTTATTGGAGCGCCTGTCACGTTTGCGTGGCGGTATGAGGCGGAAGAGATGCTTGCATCTCTGTGAACGGTCCAATGGGCCACAGATATGAGAAAGGATTCGAAAGCCCAATGGGGCCCCTCAAGGTGGACAGCCGCCAACCATGCGACTCACAAATCGCTGGCGAGGGTAGAATAGTTGTGACTTCCGTGATTGGGGGAGAGTCACACAGATTGGAAAGGACTCGAAGAACCGATTATCTGCCCTTAAATGGCTTCACAAGCCAACCGACTTGGTGGGATACGAACATGATAAAGGTGGGGCTCGTTGCCCCGATGTAGAGTAGAAAGTGACTTCCGTATGGAGGGGGAAAGTCACACAGATTGGAAAGGATTCAGAGCCCAATTTGGGGTCTCCGCTACGCTTACGCTGTAGGCTATGGTGGAACATCAGCGATTCACAATCGCTGGTGTAGGAATAGACGTGACTTCCGGGTTAGGGGGAGAGTCGCACAGGTCTAATGGACCATAGAGCCGGTTGAATAACCAACGTAATGAGGGGAGGCTTAGGATTGAGGTGGTGACTCAAAATCAAGTCTCAACGCCCGAACGCTCGTAGAATGTCTCAACAAGTTGAGAAAGGATGGGGAGTTTCCGTCATCGACCATGGCTATGGTTGCGATGAGGGGCTCCTCGAATTGGCCGTCCTGAAGGACGGCGACCTGCATTATGACAACCCTGTTGCTATGGGTGACGTGTGCGGGTGGCTTACGGTAGAGGATGTCGAAAGACTGACTGCCATCGTAATGTCTTGGGCACCTGACCAAGTTTTCCCCGAGTGGGAAGAAGAGGAAGAGTGACCGGCCCTATGGGCCACAGGAAAGGTAAGGATTCGAATGCCGACAGTGACGGACGGCAGTCAACCTGCGTTTGAGCCCCCCACAAGGGCGAGCAGGGAGATGGAATAGATGTGAACTCTGGAGACGGGGAGAGGTTCACGTAGAGAACAATGGGAATCTGCATTTTGAATGTTGAGAACCGCTACGTCGACGACATCGACGTTTTGTTCCTCGCAATGCGAGAACGACCTGCACGTGTCATCGTGCAATCCAAAGGCGTCGAGAAGGTTGCTCTTTTGCAATCTATCGAGCGCGAGGATGGGTCCGGTGAATCTTTCAATGTCACCGTGTTCATGGATGGGGAGACTCAAACCTTCCACATCCGAGACTACCAACCAACACACAAGTATGGATTGGGTCTTCGCAACAAGAGGAACACCGAGTGATGGAGGACTCAGCCCCAATGGGGCAAAACACTCCCCACGTCATTATACCACAGTCGGTATGGTGAAGTGGTTAAACCGGCCTGATGGGCCACAGGAGACGAACCGCTTCAGCGATGGACCCCGAGAAATGGAGAACCCATGTCCATACTCTCGGGATATAACTGCTGTTGCGATAGGGCCGAGGACGGTGTCTGCGTGACACCGAGGAAGAATAGGTGAACTGACGGGCGCATATGGGGCGTCGCACAGGGTGAACTACGGACCTCGCGTAATAGAAAGCGCGACGAAAATCTCCGAAGGTAAGGCTCGATAAGAGCCGTAGAATGCGATACAATGATTGTATCAAGCAGGTTGTCGTGGAAAACGACATCGGCAAAGTTTGGCGAGAAGCCGCTAACCGTCCGGTTGGAACCCCGTCTGTGGTCGTTCGCGACTACATTTTGACGAAGGCCACCGCGGTCTATGCGGAGCACTTTGAGCGGACTGCAAACCATGCGCACCATCGTATGCCTCGGCGTGCGGTGAAAGCGACGGTCCATGCGGCTCGCAATGGTGCTTTTACGCTCGCACGGGAAACGCTGTCTCGTTATGGCGTCCGTTGCTGAACCCCTTCGGGGGAACCGTTCCACCGTGCTTTGGGTGGAAGCCACGAGGATGACACTCGTGATGAACAAAGCATCCGAGCCTATGGCTCACAGAAATCGGGGAAGTGTGTTGTATGACGCGCTTCCCCTTTTTTTTTGGACCAAAACAGGTCCCGACCCTATGGGTCACAGATGAGATGCCAATGCACTTGTGTTGCATCCGCCGGCGTGGCAGGTTCTTCACTCTTGAGTGAAGATATGACACATCACCGGGCCCACTTTGTGGGTGCTCTGATATGGGGCTCCTTCGACTGCGCGACTACCGTCCGTAGTCGGTAAAAGGAGAATCGCTGAAGCCGCTACATGCTAAGCGGGGCGAAAAACTCTACTCATCACAGATTTGGACTACGGTCCATTCATAGTGGCCCTTCGTGGCCCCCCAACCACAGTTTTGTGGTATCAACAGAAAGGAGGATAGAAGGTTATCCACTACTTACTCAGTAGTGTCTTGAACAAAGAGGGCCTCCACAGATGACGGAAGATATTCCTGAATACTTCCTGTCGGTCAAGCACCTTTGGGTGGACAAGAACCTGAAGCCTACGACTGAGTGGGCTGAGGCCGAGTTCATCATGGAAGGTTCGCTACCCGTCAGGATTGCGAAACCGGGGTCGTTTCACGACCTCATCCACCAACTTCGTAAGTTGGAGGAATAACGGTCTAATGGACCACAGATGTCAGGCATTTCCAAGGAAATGATTGAACAAGCACGAAAGCAAGTCTTGTGTTTGCACATGTTCGCTCATCATGAGTGGACTCACGAGCAAAGGTTTGTTGTGGAAGATGATGGGTGTTCTCATACATACACTCTCCTTCTATGTGACTGCGGCGCTTATGAGATTCAAACATACAAGTTTGAATCTCACGAGTGACGCCAACGGCCTCATGGGCCACAGAGAACATGAAAGAAATACACTTTAGTGTAGCAGACCTCAAAGGGTCTTACCCATTACCGGATGAGTGGTGGAACCTCGATGAACCGTGGGTTCATTTAAAATTGAAAAAACTGCTCTCCTTTGATGAGGAGTAGTAAAACGGCCCCATGGGCCACAGATGGACAATGAATCTGATTCAAAGTTCGCGCCGGTCATCAATGATGGCCTTGTCGTTCTCTCGAACGGCGTGCGTGTGGTGAACACTTCACCACACCCCTTCGTCTTTGACGAAGGAACCGTAGTGGAGCCTTGTGGCGTCGCGCTCAACGCTCAGTTCGTTGAGACCCACTACGCCACTTCCTCTGAGGGAGTGCAATTCGTAAGGACTGACAAAGTCCCTACGGATGAAGGGGCAGAGTTCGTATCTGCCGCGAAGGCCATGGGAGTTCTACTCCTCGGGTCGGCCATCGCTGTTGAGGCGTATGGCTTTCCGGTCGTGGGTTGCATTCCCACACCGGAGACCGCTGGACGGGGGACGCCCCCGGCCGACCGCCGTGTGCAGTCGGAGCGATTCAATTCGCACAACGGACAACGGGCTCAATGAGTCCACAGTATGAACTACAAGCGCAACGCGCAAGTATTTGTTGCCTGTATGGGCATGCTCATGTTTGGTATCTTCGGAGCCATCGTGATGCAACTCGGCTGATGGCCATAGATGTCAAACGACATTGAATTGTATGATGAGGTTGACCTCATCACAAAGTTGACGCGTGACTTGAAGAGCGCGGCGTCAACATTGAAGAAACCGGAAGTGCGGTTTCTCGTGGACGCGTATTACAGGATGCAGGAAAACCGCATTCGATACGCTCACCAAATCCGCACGATGAAGGAATTCGGGGAGCCGAACGAACTACTTGAGTGGTTCTTCAAGCAAGCCTCGACCCTTGAGAAGCAGATTGCTGGTGCGCTTGACGCATACAGCATGAGCAACAACGTTGGTAAGTGGATGCGAAGCATCCCGGGAATTGGACCTGTCATCGCGGCAGGATTCATGGCCCACCTTGAAATCGCCCCATGGCGATGTGACAACGTTGCCCTCAAGGGCAAGAAGAACCTGCCCTGCACCGCAGAAAAGGGCGCTTGCACGGAAACGTGTGGGCACCGCCCAATCGAGTATGCAGGACAATGGCACACCTTCGCGGGTCTCAACCCGCGAGTTGAGTGGTCAAAGGGACAGCGACGACCATGGAACACAGCGTTGAAGACGTTGTGCTACAAGGCCGGAGAATCCTTTGTCAAGGTTCAGTCCCACAAGGACGACTTCTACGGAGGTATCTTCGCACAGCGCAAGCACGAGGAGTGGGAGCGCAACTTCAACGGTGACAATGCCAAAGCGGCAGAACTCGCTCTGAAGAAGAATATCGGAAAGGGAACGAACGCCTACAAGTGGTATTCGGGTCAGGTCGACGCTGAATGGGCGTCTGACGAATGGAATTCCGAGAAAGGTGTCAAGTTTGGTGGAGCAACGCTCCCCAAGAAGGCAATCGTGGAAGGTGGCACACCGATGCTACCACCGGCACACATTCACGCACGCGCTCGTCGCTACGTCGTGAAGTTGTTCCTGTTCCATCTGCATGATGTCATGTGGAAGGTTGAACAGGGCGAGGAGCCACCACAGCAGACCTTCTTTGCTGACAGCGAAAACGTCATTGGCGTTCCGCTGTTTCCGAACTCACCGTTCTGAAAATAACGGCTCATTCGAGCCATAGATGACGATGCGATGCTACGCACGTATTCGCGCAGGCGAACCGCGCACCATATGTGGTGCGATTTACCAAGGCGCAGTCCCATTTGCGGACCGTGTCGAGTGTCGGGCTTGCGGCCGTAAGGGTCGCTTGAACGACGCAAAGTTTGCTGATGAGGGAGACTACACCTTCATCAACGACATTCCGGCTCAATGAGCCACAGTATGGACAAGAAAATGCTGGAGAAATATCTCCCATATTTTGATGACAATCAAATGGAAGTCCTCGACGCGCTTTATGTGAATCGAGGAAAGGCTCAGGATTACAAGAAGAAATCAATCTTCATTTCTGTGCCGGAAACCAGAGAGGTCATCATCATGCGTGGACTACCCGGCTCGGGTAAGTCCACTTACGTCAAGGAGAACTTTGATGATGCCGTCGTTTGTTCGGCAGACACTTTTTTCCTTGACCGCGAAGACAACTACGTCTTCGTTCCACACAAGATTTCTGAAGCCCACCAAGACTGTTGGGGCCACTTTATTCGCTCCCTTTTCGATAAGGAAGAGCGAATTGTAGTGGACAACACCAACATGTGCAAATGGGAATACGCCAACTACATCAGGTTGGCTGAAGAGATGGGATACAGAGTTCAAATCATTTGCATGGCCTCCGGCCTGTATGATGAGACGACTGTGGCGGAACTCGTTCTGAGGAACACTCATGGAGTCGGTGGCGAAGCCATCGCTCGAATGATGGACCGATACGAGCCCGACTATCGCGAAGAAATCGTTTGACGGCCCAATGGGCCATAGAAGGCAATGGGAAACAAAGGAAACCCAAAGCGACGCCGATGGGGGTCTCGCGCTGAAGTTAAGAATGACTTCAAGAGACAACGCTCCGGACGACATCGAAAAGCAATTGAACAGGAATCTGTCAATGAATGCACGGTGTGTATGAAGCCTATCGGAAAGGGAAAGAAGTGCAAAGACTGTCAACACGACGCTTTCATTCGTTCCTACGAACGGCAAACGGGTGAATATTACCCGTATGACGTTTGACAGCCCAATGGGCTACAGATAAACATGAAAGTCATTTACATGGCATGCAATGTTGACACGCGGCGACTGATGGTCCCGAACGACAGGGAGTTCTTCTACGACAAAGAAGATGCGCAAAGATGCGCAGATTTCTACAACGTGGAAAACGAACGACTTCGGAATGAACCTCCGGGCCTGTTCGATGTCTATGGCATCAATTGGACCATGGAAGGTCGTGTGTATCCAATCCCTGTTATCGGAAATGGAGACCCCAATGATGAAGCATATTTCATCAACAACAATCGTTCGGGTAAATACCCGCTCGAATATTCACGCATTGTTTTCGACGATGCGTGGGAAGGCAAAGTGCCTCAATGGGACTTCTTTCGAGAACTCGAAGGAGATGCGACATCAAGACTCACAATGAGGGTCTTCATTCACGACTCTTTTGAAACGGATAAGGAAACCGGCTCCAATGGGGCCACAGAAGAACAATGACTTAACGAACCGAAATACGGTTTGCGGGCAAATAACGACTAAGCCCGGGTCCTGTGAAAGAAAATCTCGATTATCGAGCAACCCTTGCGAACCGAAAGGTGAGTGTAGGGCTCTCCTCGTAATCGTGCCGGACTTTGACAAGGACCAACCTCGGACGCAGTCCGGACCTGTTGATGAGGCCCTATGGGAACTATCAACACAGAACCGAACCATACCATGAGAATACAATCCGACAGCAGAATGGTTCATAGAATGACGGAAGTGAAGCAATACACTTCGGAGGACGTCGGAAAGACGGTGACGCTCAACATTGATGGCGTCGCGCTTGAAGACGTAGTGGTTGAGGTGGCTCTCCCCGGAAGGGGAACCATCATCGGACCCACCTTCGTTTGTGCTCACATCTTTGCTCGTTTGACCATGATGGCGTCCATGATGGCGGCATCTGAACACGCCAACAAAGAGCGTGATGATTGGTCTGACGAAATGGCTTAAGCCAACGGTCCCATGGGCCACAGTATGTGCGGAGCAATACCCACACAATGCGAAGTATGCGGAAGATGGTGGCGAATAGCACCGTGTCCCTGCGAGACTGAGCAAGTAAATGAGTAGTCCAATGGGCTACCCCGCGGTCGTCGGGAATATCGGCCACAGAAGGAGGAGAGGACCACGGGGTCCGATGAATGTTGAAACAAAAAACATTCAGTCGCCTTCACAGAGAACCGTTAAAGACAATTCGAAGCATCGAAGCACCATGCAAGACTACCAAGTTCGTTGCACGGTTGCGGCCATGCTCTATGTCGGTGGACAGGTGAAATCCTACGAGGAAGCCCTGAAAATCGCTGACAATATGCTCAACGCATCACGTCAATACGGAAATTGAGACATATGTCCTACAGAGGACACAGATTCGCGCCACATATGTGGTCTGCGCACACAACATAAGTGAAGGAGGAGGGTCCTCCTTCATGCCCGAGTGTCGCAGGAAACATCAAGTCCTGAAGTCACTCGGGCTTATGTAATTTCATAGAACGGTCGTAAGACCACAGATAAGGCTGATGTTAGCCTACACGCGCTCCCTCGGGAGTTGGGGAACCAAACCCCCCACGGGAAACCGTGCCTAAGTGTAGCATGAAGCCGGGACGCAGAGTAGTTTGGCCTGCGAAATGTGTCCTACCGGGGAGTAGCATGAAGACTCCCACGGTAGGGCGTGGGTATCACCCATTCAAACGGGTGATAATGCGCTGTCGAGCGCAAGAAGAGAAAAGATACGAAACGAGTTTGCCGGTAACCAACCCGGGGCTCGTGGAAGATTCCCTTCGGGGAAGAAGATGTGCCGGGGAGAGGAAACCCGGTTGCTCTTGGACACTTGTGTGCCGCACGCTGGGTTGGCGCTCAGCAGGATACAGGTGAGAAAGGAGACCCCCTCGGGGGATACGGAATCAGGTCATGGGCCGGGCTTAACACGTCCGGGTTCCCGCTGGTTCTAACGTGTTTGCGGACTGATTACCCGCATTCCACCGACTATGAAGTGAAAGCCAAAAAGTCGGCATCTGACACTACCGTGAATAACGGAGCAAGTAGGGCTAACAACCTGAAAGCATTCTCTGAATTGCGGACCAGCCGGGTTAAGACCGGACGGGCCTCAAGAGGTATCGACAGGACTGAGAGACCGCTGAACAAGCGGGTTGGCGCCTTTAGCCATTTACTGAAACAAGGGAAGCACACGTATCAGAATAGAGATGATTCATCAAACATTGATAACGTTCTGCGGTTAGTTGTGACCCTGTGAATAACTCAAATGCCCATCCGGAATGTAGCCGTAGAACGTTAAATTTCGGGTCAATTGGGCCTCCCCATGCCTCCCCGGAGGACACTTAGAATGAACACAATGCGAAGTGTTAGCGGCGTAATGCGCCGCGCTACCTCGAATAAGGGGTATCAAGGCGATGGCACAGCGAGTCTTTCTGACTCTCTTCGTGCCCTACACGCCGACATGGTGAAGAGAGGGTATCCTCCCAGCACCACAAAGGTCCCATGATTGGGCCGTAGAGGTATCATGTCAAAGAAAACTGACAATGGAAACCGCAAGGGGCGCAATGCGTCCAAGGGAGGCAAGTCCTCCTCGGGAGGGAAGACCTCCAAAAAGGGTAAAGGAGTGAAGCAAGGACGTGCAGTCCCCGCTTTGCGAAAGGACCTTGGAAATGGTGTTAAGCGCGGCGGATACGACCACGCTCGACCCATGGACAACAAGACATCCAAGCGCCACAAGTCTCGCGGTATCACCGCGAACAAGGCGGCTGGAAAGCAAAACGCGAAGGTGAAGAACATGCCCCCGGGCAAGGTTCCTCACAACAAAGACGGCAAGCGAATGGTGCCGTGGGTTGAGGCTCCGGCTTCCGCTCAAGTGCACCATTACTACTTCGTCATCCGCGAGATGCTTGAAGGTGCGATGGCTTGGGAAAAGAAGGACGGAGCACATCGCTTCGGAATTCAGCAACTCGAGTTGCACGGCAACAAAGCCGGCTCCGTCGAGTCTTTGCTGACGCAGTCTCCACGACTACGTCGGGATTGGCGTGCCGTCGTGGGCATTCTTCGAATGCTTCACGAGGACGATTACATCCCGGCGACCTTTGTGGAGAAGGTGCTGAACGCTCACCCCTTGACCGGGGCTCGTTCAGTCCGCGTCAAGCAGGATGTGCATGTGGTCAAGGATTACGTCCAAGACCGAATCCGCATGTCCAATCAGTCATGGGTTGATGAAGCCAAAGCGGCTTACACCCGTGCACTCAAAAAGATGCGCAAGCAATCCGATGAGGCTTTTGCCGTGGAGCAACGTGAGTTGGTCCCGGGCATTACCGAGGAGCAGATTGCGCACGGTGCCGAAGTGCGATGGAATTCTCTTGACGAGATGCGAAAGCAACCTGTCATTGAGACCAACGGGAAGCAATATCTCTGTGAAAATGAGAAGGCTTTCGTTGTCGCACACATGACGCGACGAGCGAACAAAGAAGCCGCAAGACTTCCTTCGCTCTACCAACTGAAAGGTGGTGTATCGTATGATGTGATGGGCCAAGACGGAACTGAAAAGCGTTCCGACTTCGTCAACATCGAATACGCTGTCAGACCGAATGGCAAGGTTTTCCTTGCCGTCGTCCATGGGGGAAACAAGAAAGGTCGAGCCAACTCGCCCTTCCGTTCCCAATTCTGCAAGATGAAGTCTCACCGAGACGCGTTCTTGCACATTGACGACTTCTGCACGCCACAACAGGCGTCTTCGGTCTTCATCCAACGCGGGACTCCGGTTCTGCCATTGGGACACCCCGACACGATGGGGAAACTCATCACGGACGACATGACAGTCGGAGAGGTCCTCTCCGCGATGTCGACCGCCGGTTGGACTGTTTCTGACAATCGCCACGCGAAGCGTCAGAAGCGTCAAAAGAAACCCATGCGCAAGGTGGACATGTCCGCCA
>Ga0160423_10002980_pt1 | contig 14088 bp, 11 predicted proteins | sample CRUFie14St8metaG_FD_108191 | JGI IMG/M metagenome (GOLD analysis project Ga0160423, IMG submission 108191) | Marine microbial communities from the Costa Rica Dome - CRUD Field 142mm St8 metaG | ecosystem: Environmental > Aquatic > Marine > Oceanic > Photic zone | place: Costa Rica: the Eastern...
AAGCAAGAAAAATGTATGTAGAAGCCTTTGGCCACATGCTGAACTACAATCATGAACAAGCTATTGCATGTTTTACAAAATGTACAGAACTAGACCCAAATTGCGCCATGGCATGGTGGGGTATTGCTTATTGTGTATCGTCAAACTACAACTGGGCTCCTGGGTTAGGTTCAGGGCACGATGCAATTCAACAGGCACTCTCTGTAATGGGGCACTGCTCAGAATTAGAGCAAGATTTGATTAAAGCATTGTCAACAAGACACTCTGCTGAAGCTCGTGACGCTGCAGACCCATCTGTACTCAACATGGGCAACAGTCCTGAGCTAAATGTAGCATTCGCAGAAGCTATGGCTCCACTTTATGAGAAATATGCTGGTAACTTAGATGTTACAGCGATTTACGTTGAGGCTTTAATGAATTTGAAAGCATGGCAACTTTGGGACAAGAATACAGCTACTGGAGAGATAACTCCTGCTGATGATAACACTCTACTTCTAGTAAAGATAATGGAAGATGCATTTGAAAGTAGTGATGAAGCTAAAGTACACCCTGCATTGTGTCACTTGTACTGTCACGCACTTGAATTGTCACCTTTCCCTGAAAGGGCGCTACCTGCTGCAGATGTTTTGAGGACAAGAATGCCAGGATTGGGTCACTTAGTTCACATGCCATCTCACATAGATGCATGGGTTGGTCAATGGAAAGAAGCAATCGACTGTAATATAGCAGCAGTAGATGCAGATGATAGATATGTTGAATTGACCGGAAATGAATCCCAATTTTACAAGTTCTACAGAATGCACAACCATCATTTCGTTGTTTGGTGTGCTATGTTCGATGGTCAATATGAAACTGCACTGAAATACGCAAGAAAAGCAGTGGATACGTTACCTGCAGGTGATGCAAATGGTGGTGTTCAGTTCATGTTAGCAGGAATAATCCCAATGGGTGCTATCTTCTTGGAATCATATGTTACCATGCCATGGCATGTAATGATTAGATTTGGAAAGTGGGATGAAATTCTAGCAGAACCAATGTACGATGATAAGGAAGTATTCCCTGCAACAATTGCTACCCAACATTACGCACGAGGTGTTGCATACGCATCAAAGGGAATGGTTCCAGAAGCGGAAGCAGAACAAGCATTATTCAAGGAAGCACTTCAAAATCCAGCATTAGCAGGAAGAATGATGCATAACAACTTCATGTATCAGGACCCAGAAGAAGGACCTTCTATTCTGAATGTAAATGCCGCAATTTTAGAGGCTGAAATCGAATACAGAAGACAATTCCTTGCAAAAGCAAATGGAGACTCATATGATTTCACAGCGGCTTTCGATGAATTGAGAAGAGGGGTCGATCTATCTCTGAACTTAGCATACAACGAACCTTGGGGTCAAATGCAGCCAGTTCGACACATTCTTGGAGCACTACTTCTTGAACAGGGTCATGTTGATGAAGCAGAGCAAGTATACCGCGAAGACATCAAATTGTGGAAAGACAACATGTGGGGTCTATTGGGGCTTAAACTATGTTTAGAGGCGAAAGGAGATTCACCAGAAGAACTAGCAACAGTCACCGCCTTATTCAACGAAAGAAGTTCAAGGGCTGACATCGTGCCAGCAAAAACTTGTTTCTGTGCGCAAGACGCTCTCGAAAAGAGCTGCTGCGACTGAAAATAGACCTTAATTGCTCGAGTAAAATCTGAGCCAAATTATTTAATCAATAACAGTGGTAAAACCGTATGAAATCTCTAAACTGGGTGAGTCGTTTCCTAGATGAAACTCCAGGTGATTCTGAAGTAGGTGGTAAGCCAAGACAGGTTCTAGGTGCTTGCTGGTCTAGAGTTAAACCCACACCCACTCCCAGACCCGTGCTAAGATTATGGTCTTACAAAATGGCTGAGGAGTTAGGTGTTGATTACGGTGGGGATGAAATCCTAGGCGGCAAAGACATCTTAGATGGCATGGATTGCTATGCTCAAAGGTATGGTGGTCACCAATTTGGGAATTGGGCTGGACAATTAGGAGATGGCCGAGCAATCACGCTCGGAGAAGTCGACACAGGGTCAAAGGTTTTCGATATACAACTGAAAGGTTCTGGTGTTACACCATACTCTCGTTTTGCAGATGGAAAGGCTGTACTTAGATCATCGATAAGAGAGTTTATCTGCAGCGAAGCAATGTATTATTTGGGGATTCCAACAACTAGAGTTTTGTCAATGGTTACCACCGGCGAAGATGTTGTTAGAGATGTATTGTACAATGGAAATCCTGCGCCTGAACCGGGGGCTATCGTTAGCAGGGTAGCAGAAAGTTTCATTCGTTTTGGAAGTTTCCAGATTCATGCCATTACAGGAGCCATTGAAACCCTTAGGTCTCTAGTTGAATACACGGTAAAGCATCATTTCCCTAAACACAATATTGAAACAGATGATTCTATCATAGAATGGCTCAAACAAATCGCTGATGAAACTGCATTGATGATCGCTCATTGGATGCGAGTTGGTTTCGTTCACGGAGTAATGAATACAGACAATATGTCAATTCATGGATTGACCATAGATTATGGACCATATGGTTGGATAGAGGATTATGATTTAGGTTGGACGCCTAACACTACTGATGCAGGAAGGAAACGGTACAGGTTCGGTAATCAAGCCCAAATTGGGGCTTGGAACTTTGCAAGATTATTAGAATCTATAGGTCCTTTAATGTCAGACCCTGAAATGCTATATCAGGCATTAGATTTCTACTATGAATCATATGAAAAACATAGTAATTCAATGTGGGCAGACAAATTAGGCATAGAGGTTCTAGAGAAATCAGATGATGAATTAATTAATGAAATGACATCATTACTTCAGTCAACTGAAACCGATATGACAATATTTTTTAGACTCTTATCATCAATAGATAAACCAGATATTGAACATTTAAAATTCGCATTCTACAAAGTTGACGAAATTCCGGTTGAACAGTGGAATAATTGGCTAAATAAATGGTGGAAAAGGGTTGATTCTAGACCTGATAAAACAAAAATGAACAAAGCAAATCCAAAATATGTGCTGCGTAATTGGATGGCTCAATTAGCAATTGATGCAGCAGAAAAAGAAGATTATACAATAGCCGAGGAATTGTGCAAATTGTTAGAAAATCCATATGATGATCAAACCGATTTCGAAGAAAAATGGTTTCAAAAACGCCCTGAATGGGCGAGAAATAGAGTTGGTTGTTCAATGCTTTCTTGTTCAAGCTGAGTAAATCTAAGATATTACTTCGCTTTATTTGCTTTGAAACGACTGGACATGCCTGGGAACAGAAGCCTCGCTTTCACATTCTCAAATCCAATTTCTTTCATGATTTTTTTGTAGTATGAATGAGTTCCGTAGTGCGTGTAGGTTCTTGCTAACCATTTCCAAGGATGATTTGGATCTTTTGTAACATATCTTGCGACCCATTGGACAAAAGTCGCCATGTATATTCTGCCGAATATTCCATGAAGCCAATTTGCTTTGCCAGCGTCACAAATTACTAACTGGCCACCGGGTTTCAAAACTCGATGAATCTCTTCGAGTCCTTTCTTTTTATCTTTGAAATCTCTAAATGAAAATAAGCAAAACACTCTGTCAAATGTGTTATCTGGCAGAGGAATGCTTTCAGCAATTGCTTCAACATATTCTGCTTTTGTATCTCCTCTTTCTTCTCTTGCAGCATCGACTCTCTTCTTACATACTTTAAGCATCTCTGCGCTAGGGTCTAAGCAAGTTAATTCAGTTCCTTGTAAGTCGACAGCAAAAGAACCAGGTCCACAACCAATTTCAAGTACATTCATTCCAGGTTTGGCATGATTTCTAACGTGTTTTCTCATCCCTTTGTCGAAACCTAGTGTCATTATTTTGTTAACGCGGTCGTATACTGGTATTGTGGCTTCTAATTGTCGTTCAAGCTCTGTCCAAGCATCATCGTCGATGCCTGAGGGGTCGAATCCTCCTGTCCCAGAGCGGTCAGCCATGGTTACTCGGTTGTGATTGTAGTTTTGACAATTTGGGGTACATTCTCATTATTTCGTTTTTCATAAATTCTCAAACAGACCACGAGGGTTATGAACCCGTTTAATTTGGGCTGGGATAATAGGGTGATTTCTGTGGGTATGTCTGATGTACTTCAACACATAAAAAATGCAGAAGATTCTGCAAAACAAACCTTGGCTGATGCCAAAGAACAAGCAACAAAAATAGTCGCAGATGCACGAAAAGAAGCATCAGAGATTCTTCAAGAAGCTCAAGATGGCGCTGTTAGTTCAACAGTTGCTACTATTGACTCAGCAAGGCAAGAAGCCGGTAAGGAAGCCGAAGGCGTCCAGGCTGAAGGTACAAAGGCAGTTGCGGCAATCCAGTCTTCGGCTGGAACTAAAAGAGATGCAGCGGTTCAACTGATTATTGATTCATTAATGTCTAACTGAGGTGATTATCATGCTTAGCACTGTTGAGATGGTTCGTTTAACAATGGCCGGATCTAGTGATAACTTAGACTCCGTATTGAGAGTTTCAGGAGATTTAGGATACATACACATCACTCCCTACTCAGGGGATACTGAAGGAATTACTGTAGGTGTCCCTCACTCAGATGCGGATTCAAAATCTAATCTGCTTTCCAAGGTAAGATCTGTAAATTCAGTTCTTAGATGTTCCAACAAAAGTGGACCTCTAACAAAGGGAGAAACTGAAAAGGCTCTAGACGCAGGATTTGCAGAAAAAGTAGAATCAATTGCCACAGTAATCGCAGAAATGAACGAGGCCGATGCTTCAATCATTAGATTATCAGAAAGAGCATCAATTCTAGAGAAGATATCACCGCTAGATATGCCTCTTGAGTTATTGACCTCCATCGAGTCAATCGAGGTCTATCTCGGTGAGACAACAAAGAGCGACAAAGTGAAGAACATTTTTGGAGAGTTGGCTAACAGGGTTGAAATTCACGTTGTGAAGAACCTAATCGCTGTTGCTTGTACCGGAAAAGACGCAGCAGAAGTCCAAATGGCACTCGGCGAACTCGGAGTTAAACCTATCCAAATTCCAACAGGAAAAGGTAAGCCAAGTTCCTTATATGCTCAAGCAAGGAAGGATATCGACATCGCAGAATCGAAAATAGAAGAATGCAAAGGCAAGTGCGACGATTGGGGATCAAGGCACGGCAGGACACTTCTTGCTGTGCAAGAGTATCTCGAAAGAGAAGTCGAGATTCTAACAGGGCACACACTATGTGCAACAAGTGACCATGCTTATGCAATGGAGGCATGGCTTCCTGCATCAAAAGCAGAAGAAGCTAGAAGCATACTGTCAAAACACGCTTCCCACATCACAATAGAAGCATTCGTTGATGACCACCACGGCCACCATGATGACGATCATCATCACACAGAATATCCACCAATTGAGTACGATACTCTACCTTCTACAAGGCACGCATCGCTATTAACAAACCTGGTTGGCAGGCCAAAATATGGCACTGTAGACCCAACGAGTATCATGGCATACACTTTCCCTCTATTCTACGGGCTGATTCTAGGAGATGCTGGATATGGTTTAGTCATCATGCTTCTCGCTCTATTCTTGAAATCTAAGATTGGACACGATCCTTCTGGTAAAGTGGCATCAAGAATTTTGATGAACATGGGAATTGCAACCTTCATAGTAGGTGTGCTTACTGCTGAGGCCTTCGGTTTCGTTATAGAAAAATGGGCTATTTTCACTTGGCTGTATGAGCCTATGTATGATGGGACAAAGTATGCTCTAGAAGGAACTGTATTCGTAGAATGGTTTGGTCTATCTCACACATACCTGCCATTCCACAGAGCCGGGGGCGCTTTGGCAGATTACATATTACTCTCAATTTATCTTGGCTGCGGCCACCTACTTCTAGGATTCATTATTGGATTTGTTAACGTACTAAAGAACCATGGATTTGTAGCAGCATTCTTCGAAAAGGGCTCTTGGCTACTTATTCTAATCGGAGGCTCAGCGCACATTCTAAGGTTCATTACCGACGACAGTTATGGGACATTCGAATTATCTGGTTGGTCTATTACTGTAATAGTAGGTGTAATTTGTCTAATCATTGGATTAGCAGTATACGAAGGAGTTGGATGGCTTGGCGGACTAATTATGGGTCCAATCGAAACATTCGGTTTACTTGCTAACACGCTCTCCTACCTCAGAATAATGGCTGTAGGTGTTGCAGGTGTAAAGATCGCAGAAATAGGTAACGAAATGGGCTTCCATGGCATGGCTGACGCAATCACTGCAGGAGATTACTTACTAGTTCTGCCGCTGTTCATTCTATGGATAGGTGTTCAGGTATTCGCATTGGCTCTTGGACTTCTATCACCAAGTATTCACGCAGTCCGTCTACACTTCGTTGAGTGGATGGGCAAGTTCCATGACGGCTCCGGCGAGGAGTTCAAACCACTAGGTGGCCGTCCTCTACATGTGGAGGGTTACTAATGTCACAGTCCCAAATTGGACAAACAGGAGGTAAAAAAATATGAACGCAAAAATTGTGAAGATGAGCCTAAGAGCATTGATCATCCTAATGGGTATCACTATGCTAGCGCAAGGAGTACTAGCAGCAGCTGACCCGTATGATGGATGGGGTAAATACATGGGATCCGGTATTGCACTGGGTCTAGCGGCTATTGGTGCTGGATACTCCCAAGGTAGTATCGGAAGCGCTGCAGTCGGAATGCTAGCAGAAGACGGAAGCAAATTCGGTCCTGCTCTAATCTTTACTGCATTGCCAGAATCTATCGTTATTCTAGGTGCGCTACCACTGTTCCTATGAGCAGTTTTGTTCGTCTTGGAGCACAACTGCTCCATGATTGAACCGGAGGTGAACTAATGACGCTAGAACAATTGAAGAATGATATTTCTGCTTCAGCCGAAGCAGATGCTAAAGCTACTATCAAGGCAGCAAAAGATGAAGCAAAAGCTATTATCGACGAGGCTAAATCTCGAGCAGACTCTATCAAGAGCGATGCAGTAGGAAAAGCAACGAAAGATGCAAGCCAACTTTCTAAGGAATTGGTTGCATCCGCTCGCCAAGCAAACCAAAAAGAGATTCTCGTCGCCAGGAGAGCCGAACTAGACGCCACTCTAGCAAGTGCAAGAGATAAACTAGGTGATGCAAGCCTTTCAGGAAGAGCAAGCCTACTCAAAAGCCTTGTTAAGAAAGCAGAAGGTATGGCAACTGGAAAGATGGTACTAAGGCCAACAAAAATCGATAAAGCAGCACTAGAAGATGCTGGAAAGAGTTTCAAAATGGGAACTCAAGTCGATGGTCTTGGTGGATTCATTTTAGAAGCAGAGGATGGAACACTGTCCTTTGATTTCCGTTTCGATACACTACTCGAAAACGCATGGAACGATCAAAGAGCAGCAGTAAACCAAACACTATTTGGATGATGGAGTTGTAAAACGATGTCAATACTAGGAAACAATACTGCTTACGTGGCATCTCGTGCTAAAGCGAGGAAGTCCAATCTAATGGACAGAACACGATTAAGACAGTTAATCCAGCAATCCCCTGATCAACTTACTGTAGCAGTGGCTGACAGTGGTTACAGGGCAGAAATCGACCTCTATGCAGGACGATTCACTGGTGGAGATCTAGTAGAGGCTGCTTTAACACATAATCTGCAAAATGAACTAAATAGCATAATTAAATTATGCAATGGTAAGGTGAGAGGTCTTGTTGAAATATACACAAATAGACATCAATATCACAATGCAAAGGTAGTTCTTAGAGCAGTAGACAATGATGTCAGCGTCGAAAAGGTGGCAAATTCAATCCTTCCAGAAGAAAGTGAAGTGAATGTGCCATGGTTAAAGATAATTGAAGAATCTACAACGATTCAAGAAGCTGCAGGTCAGATGAGAAGACTTCCATTTGGCAAAGCGTTAATGGCGCTATCCGAGGATAGAGGTCTCCAGGCTTATGAAGACGAATTGGACACACATTACTTCAGTAATTCAATGAAGAAATTACGAGGTGGTAGTCCTGATGTTCGTTTCCTGAGAAATTATCTCGCTACCGAAATCGACCATAGAAATATCACCAATATCCTCGAGGGGCATTCTTTCGGTTTGAACTCAGAGGAAATAACACAGTCATTAATCAAGGGTGGCAGAATGGTAAGTGAGAAGAATTTCTCGCAAGCATCTGCTAGCAAAGATGGGTTGATGGACGTTCTTCGTCAAGCATCTAACTTCGATTTCGACGCTTTCCAAAATACCATGTCAATTTCTGAAAAAGAAAGGACATTAGATCCAGTAGTTACTTGGTTGCGAGAACGCGAGAACACGCAAATGCAACGAATGAGTTACCTCCATCCGATTTCAGCACTACCGATTATTCACTATGTTTCGGCTAAAGTGCAAGAAATAGAAGATTTGCGCCTAATCGTTCGAGGCCGCTTAGCAGGCTTGTCAACTGAGGTTCTGGAGGCACACGTTCTCTGAGGTGGTATTATGGAAATAGCAGTAGTCGGAAGCCCGGAATTCACATTAGGATTCCAATTGGCTGGTATTAGCAATTTACACAACCCTGAAACTGAAGATGAAACTTCGAAAGTATTCAGGGATTTATTAACAACAAAAGGGATAGGAATTGTGGTTGTCGACTCCGCAGTTCTAGCATCTCTACCGGAGCGCCTACGCGATAGGCTCTCTGAAAGCGTCACTCCAACAGTTCTAGGAATTGGAACCGAGGAGGACAACACGCTTCGTGAAACTATTCGCAAAGCAATAGGAGTCGATTTGTGGAAGTGATTCAACAAAAAGGAGGAAGAGAAATGAGCAATGAAGGAGTAATTTACCGAATTTCAGGACCGGTAGTAACAGCTACGGGAATGGAAGCGGGAATGTATGACGTGGTCAGAGTAGGCCACGAAGGATTAATGGGAGAAGTAATTGAATTACACGGAGACAAGGCAGTTATCCAGGTTTACGAAGATACCAGCGGTATCAGACCTGGTGAACCTGTTCTTAACACACGTGAAACACTGTCAGTTGCTTTAGGCCCGGGTCTTTTGACACAAATTTACGATGGTATCCAAAGACCATTGGCAACACTGGAAGAAGTAATGGGTGTATTCATCACAAGAGGTGTTGATGCAGACGGATTCGATATGGAAAGGAAGTGGCAATTTGATGCTACAGTTTCCAACGGTGATGAAGTAGTCAGCGGTCAAGTAATTGGTACAGTTCAAGAGACTGAAACTATCGTCCACAAAATTATGGTTCCACCAGGAAAAGGTGGAAAGGTAAAATCAATATCTTCTGGTGAATTCAATGTAACAGAAGATGTTTGTACACTAGATGATGGAACTACAATGCAGATGATGCAAAAGTGGCCTGTTAGGACACCAAGACCATATCAGCAGAAGTATGCTCCAGATACACCACTGATTACCGGTATGCGCATCCTAGATTTCCTCTTCCCTCTAGCTAAGGGTGGTGCAGCAGGTATTCCAGGTCCATTCGGTTCTGGTAAGACAGTTACACAGCAATCACTTGCTAAGTATTCAGACGCTCAAATCGTTGTTTACATCGGTTGTGGAGAGCGCGGAAATGAGATGACAGAAGTATTGGATGAGTTCCCTCATCTTATCGATCCAAACACAGGAAAGCCTCTGATGAACAGAACTGTGATGATTGCAAATACTTCAAACATGCCTGTAGCAGCACGTGAGGCTTCTGTATACACAGGAATTACAATTGCGGAATATTTCCGTGACATGGGTTACGATGTAGCATTGATGGCTGACTCAACAAGTCGTTGGGCTGAAGCAATGCGTGAAATTTCTTCTCGTTTGGAAGAAATGCCTGGTGAGGAAGGATATCCTGCTTATCTATCAAGCAGAATTGCGGAATTCTATGAGCGCGCTGGACGTGTTCAAACACTAAATGGGGACGATGGTTCAGTAACCGTAATCGGTGCTGTATCCCCACCTGGTGGTGACATTTCAGAACCGGTTTCTCAAGGTACCCTTCGTATTGTAAAGGTATTCTGGGGATTAGATGCAGGATTGGCTAGACAAAGGCATTTCCCTGCTATCAACTGGTTGAGTTCTTACAGTCTGTACCCACCATCTTTAGATCAGTGGTTTAGAGATAATATCGCACAAGATTATCCAGAAATAAGAACTGCTATCAGTGGACTTCTACAGATTGAAGCTGAATTACAAGAAATTGTACAGTTAGTCGGTTCTGATGCACTTCCTGTTGACCAACAATTAACATTGGAAGTCGCAAGAATGATTCGTGAGTATTTCCTACAACAAAATGGATTCCACGAAGTTGATGCATTCTGTACTGTAGACTTGCATTACAAGATGGCTAAGGCCATCCTAACCTTCCAAGAGTCAGCAAAATCAGCAATGGCTGCTGGAGCGGATTTACAAGATGTCGTAAACGTACCAGCAAGAACTGATTTGATGCGTGGTAGGTTTGAATCTACTTACATGGACGAAATCGATGCATTAGTCGATAAAATGAATAATGAAATTGCCGATGCAATAGGAGAAAACTAAGGAGGAATATGAATGTCTGGAAAAGAATATCGAACAATTACTGATGTTAAGGGGCCTCTAGTATTCCTTAACAAGACAGAACCAGTTGCATTTGGTGAGATCGTACAACTAAGACTAACCGACGGTTCAATGAAGAACGGTCAGGTTCTAGATACCTCTGAAGATTTAGTTGTAGTACAGGTGTTTGAAGGAACAGCAGGAGTTGATCTAAACACTGGTGTAAAGTTCATGGGAGATGTTTTCAAATTACCAGTTTCTGATGATCTAATCGGAAGAATTCTGGATGGGGCAGGTAGGCCTCGTGACGGAGGACCAGATATTGTTGCAGAGGAAAATGCAGACATTATTGGTGCTGCTATCAACCCTTACTCTCGACAAAGCCCACACGATTTCATTCAAACTGGAATCAGTGCTATCGATTGTTGTACTACACTAGTTAGAGGACAGAAGTTACCAATTTTCAGTGCATCTGGTCTCCCACACAATGATATTGCTCTACAAATTGCAAGACAGGCTAAACTAAAGGATTCTGATGAAGAATTTATTGTAGTATTCTGCGCAATGGGAATTACTGCTGAAGAATTTAATTTCTTTAGAAGTGACCTTGAGAGGACTGGAGCATTAGAAAATGCTGTACTATTCGTAAACTTAGCAGACGACCCAGCGGTTGAAAGAATCATTACCCCACGTCTTGCTTTGACTGCGGCAGAATACCTTGCTTTCGAGAAAGATTACCACGTACTGGTTATCTATACTGACATGACAAACTATTGTGACGCTCTACGTCAAATTGGTGCAGCTCGTGAAGAAGTACCTGGTCGACGTGGATATCCTGGTTACATGTACACTGATTTGGCTATGCTTTACGAGCGTGCTGGAATTGTAAAGGGCAAGAAAGGAAGTATTACTCAATTCCCAATTCTAACAATGCCTGGTGACGATATTACACACCCAATTCCTGACCTTTCAGGATATATTACAGAAGGACAGATTGTTATCTCTCGTGAATTACACCAAGCTGGTATTTATCCACCAATCAACGTTTTACCATCTCTGTCAAGGCTGATGGGTTCATGTATCGGTGCAAAGACAACTCGTGAAGATCACAAATCTGTATCTGACCAAATGTACGCTGCATATGCTCAGGGAAGAGAACTTAGAGGATTAGTTGCGATTGTTGGTGAAGATGCATTGAATGAGCGTGACAAGCAATTGCTTGATTTCTCTGGTGTCTTTGAAGATAAATTCTTGAGGCAATCTCGAGACGAAGACCGTTCTATAGACGAAACACTTGACCTTTGCTGGACTCTAATGTCAGAGATTGACACCAAATATTTGGTAAGACTCGACCAAAAGTGGATTGAGAAATATCACCCTGACAACAGGTCTTGAAACACTTGTGAAATTCTAGGAGGTAAATCAAATGGCACTGGATATCAAACCAACCCGAAGCGAGTTGATTAATCTCAAGCGTAGAATTAAGCAAACCAAGAATGGTTACAAGTTGCTTAAGATGAAAAGAGATGGACTTTTCCACGAGTTTAGGACTCTTCTTTCAGATATGATTCAAGCAAAGAAAGAGTTGACAGAATCCTATGTTTTAGCTAAATCAAGAATCGATTTAGCAAATGCGATTGAAGGTGGACTAAAAGTAAAGTCCGCAGCAATAGCAAACTCTTCTTCTCCTGAAGTCGAAGTTGAAAGAAGGAACATTATGGGAGTCGTAGTGCCTTCAGTCTCTGGAACAAACTTGAAACAAGCATTTGGAGAGAGAGCAATAGGATTTACAGGTTCATCTCCATATATTGATGAAGCAGCAGATTCTTTTGGAAATCTGATTGAGAGAATGGTCAAAGCCGCAGAAATGGAAGCAACATTGAAGAGACTTCTTGCAGAAATTGAAGCAACGAAAAGACGTGTAAACGCTCTCGAGTTCAAGGTAATTCCAGAATTAGAAGAAGCACGAGTATTCATCCAATTGAGACTTGAAGAAATGGAAAGAGAGGAAACATTCCGTCTCAAGCGTTTCAAGAACAAGTGATACTTTACCCGATTGATTCATTGCGGACGGGTAACCCCCACGAATTAACGGGGGTAGTTTATGTCTGATTCCGAATCGATTCCAGTCCATGAAAAATCATGGAATCAACGGGAACTGTTTGAATCTATTCTGTCACGATATTGCGTCGTTTTAGAAGATCTAGGAGGACGCAGCCCAACATTCCTAGTCGCTGAGAAGAAAGATCATGATATTCATGAAGTCCTCGATGATATAAATCAACATTTGAAAAAATTGGGTTTTAGTGCTAGACTATTTCCAGACGATCCTTGGATTTTACAACTAATTCCTGACCCAAGGTATCAATGGCCATCCCCTAGATTCATAATTGCTATGTGGCTATTTTCGTTAATTACAACAATTTACGCTGCAGAAAAATGGATGAATTCAGGCCGTCCAGACGGTGGTTGGTTCGTGAATAATGCATCCCTAGATGCCATGATAGGATATTCCATACCTGTTTTCTTCACTCTAATTCTAGCCTCGTTTATTCAAAAGTCAATAGCCAGTAAAAATGGAGTCCATCTTCCACACCTTTTCCCTATACCCGGGCCTGCAATGCTCTGGTGGCCATTTGGAATGATTGGATTCGCATCCTTACCAAGGAGTGATGCCAGGTTGTGGCCAGACAGATCGTCAATGGGTAAAACTGCCCTTTCTGCGCCCTTAGTGATGGTGTTGTCTGGAATGATATTGATATTCCTAGGTCTAGCATTGACTCCTGAACTAGTCTCATTAGATTCTACCCCATTTATCATAGATTTACCATTTTTAGCTAACATAATCGCAATCTTATCGGAAGGAGAAAGATTGTTGCTATTGAAAACCACATGGGCACACCCATTCACAAGAGCCGGCATGACTTTGACATTCTTTGGATGGATAGCATTACTCCCCATTCCAACACTGCCTGGAGGTAGAATTTTGATTGCTAGAATGGGAATTCCAGAGGCTAGGTCGGGTTCGTCGCAGGTAATGCTGCTATTGGTAGTCCTACTATTCGCATTCTTATTCGGAGCATTTTCAGAGTGGAATATCTGGGTTCCAATCGTTGCTCTATGTGCATCTTTGCTAATAACAAAAGGAAGTGACCCGACTCTACCTATTGTTTTGGATGATTTCAAAGGGCTTCCCGAAAAAGACCATCGACGATTAGGACTAATTCTGTTTATGATATTCATGTTTGCTTTACCTTCTCAATTACCATTCAGTGAAGATAATCTTTGGGATGAGGAAATTAATTTCTCATTCGAGGACGATATACTAGAAATAAAGGATGGCTGGTACAATCAAACTGTCATAATCTCCAATCCCTCATTAATCGAACAATCTTGGGAAATTGAGTACTACAAAGGCTCATATGGGAAATCTAACTTGACTATTGTCGATTGTGCCTCGGGTACAAAAGAATCGAATACTTCTTGCAATGGTGTTATTGA
>Ga0160423_10002981_pt1 | contig 14086 bp, 8 predicted proteins | sample CRUFie14St8metaG_FD_108191 | JGI IMG/M metagenome (GOLD analysis project Ga0160423, IMG submission 108191) | Marine microbial communities from the Costa Rica Dome - CRUD Field 142mm St8 metaG | ecosystem: Environmental > Aquatic > Marine > Oceanic > Photic zone | place: Costa Rica: the Eastern...
AATTGGCATTGAATGCCACGGCGCACGGTTCAGGCACCATGGTCACTTTGTCAGGAACAATTCCCTTGAAGCATCGGGGTGTGTCCGTCCGTCGACGCGTGGACAATCCGAGTCGTTTTACCGCGGAAACAGTTCGACTTTTCTTGAAACGGGAGGGCATTCGAATTGGCGGTGGAATCAAACGCGGTAAGAAAGCCAAGAATGCCATTTTGATCGGCCGTAAAACGTCTGATTCAGCGGGCTCAGTGGTGAATGAGGTCAATAAAATGAGCAATAATTTAATGGCCGAACATCTTCTGAGAACTGTGGGTGTTGTAAAAACAGGTGTCGGTGATTGGGCGACGAGTCGACCCGTCGTCTCAGCTTTCTTAAAGGACCGATTCGGAATATCAGGATTTACCTACGATAATGGCTCAGGACTTTTTGGCCGGTCGGCCTTTTCAGCTCGAGATATGGTGACCGTTTTGGCCGCGATGACTCGATTGAATCCTGCGCTTCCCGAATTTGAAGCCTCGTTACCCATATCCGGTGTCGACGGAACGCTCAAAAAGCGGCTTAGGGATATCAAGCGCGGGGCGGTGAGAGCAAAGACGGGTACCCTTGACGGGGTTATTTGTCTGTCAGGATATCTCTATGGAAAAGATGGCCGTCGCTTTGTGTTCAGTTTTCTCACGAATGATGTGAAGGCGAAGGGATGGCAGGTGAAGAAGATTCAAGATCGAGTGCTTCGAGCCGTGGGTGGCTACCCAGCGCTCAAAAAGAAGAAATGAAATGTGTGGCGGAATACCGTCAGTGAATCAGCCCAATTGGGCTGAAAATCTACTATTTCAGCGCCTTTTTGACTCGACTCGCTAATGCGGGTCCAGTGAGACCAAACTTTTCAGCAAGAACCTCCGCTGGGGCAGACGCGCCAAATCGATCAATACCGACGTTGGTACCCGTGCGGCCGCTGAGTGCTCGCCATGGACCGGTGATGCCCGCTTCACAGGTGACGATGTGAGCTGTACCCAAAACTGTGTTTTGGTATTCGACACTCTGTTCTTCAAAGAGGTCGACACACGGCATTGAGACCACCCGACATTGAATCCCATCTTTCGACAAAATATCTGCTGCTTCGGTGCATAGGTGAAGTTCAGATCCGGTTCCAATCAGCGTTACGTCGGCATTTTGATTGTCTTGAACGACGTACCCACCCATCCACACATCTTTCGGTTCAAATGTAGACTCTCTTTGGATCTCGGGAATGCCTTGTCGGGTTAATCCGAATGCAGATGGCCGGTCCTTAGACTGCAATGCCCATGCCCAGGACATTGCGACTTCAACACCATCAGCAGGTCTGAAGTAGGCGAGACCTGGAATTGAGCGAAGTGCCCAATGATGTTCCACAGGTTGATGTGTCGGGCCATCTTCACCGAGAAAGATACTGTCATGGGTGTATACGAAAATATTTGGTAAATGACTGAGTGCCGCCAGACGAATTGTGGGCCTCATATAATCACTGAACACTAAGAATGTGGCTGAAAATGGTCGAAGACCCCCATGCAAGAGCATCCCGTTTGTGACGGCACCCATGGCATGTTCACGAATACCGAAGTGTATTTGCCGTCCTGTGTAGCTGAAATCTTGTCCGGGGTACGCATCTGCGCCAACCACTTTATGACCTTTAACCGCAGATCCATTGGAGCCAGTGAGGTCCGCAGAACCACCCACAATGTTCGGTAAAGTGTCCACAATCCGATCGAGTACAGCCTGCGAGGTTTTACGAGTTGCACCTGAACCCGGTGCTGCATCTACGAGATCTTTCCAAAGCGTATCTGGAATCTCAGTGGACCAGAGTGCATCGTAGGTGGCCGCCTCCTCCGGGTGCGCATTGCGCCATGCATTCATGTGCTTAAGCCACTCTGAATGCTCCGATTTTTTCCTTTCCACCGCTTGACTGAAATACGAGTGCACATCCCCGCTGACTCTGAACTGCTCATCAGGCCAACCGTAATTTTTTCGAGTGAGAGACACTTCATCAGCACCGAGCGGCGATCCGTGAGCTTTTGATGAATCCACTTTGTTTGGACTGCCATAGCCAATGTGTGTTCGACAGACAATCAGACTTGGCTGTCCGACTGTAGCGACAGCAGAATTGAGTGCCGCGCGTAATTCATCTACGTCGTGACCATCGGCATGAAAGACAGACCAACCTTGGCTTTCAAACCGCTCGGCGACATTTTCACTGAAGGCTAATTCGGTTGAACCGTCGATCGTAATTTTGTTGTCATCATAGAGCCAGATAAGATTATCGAGTTTCCAGTGACCTGCCATGGATGCAGCCTCATAGGCGATGCCTTCCATGAGGTCACCATCCGAGCACAGAGTGAATACCCGCTGATTCATGGGTTGAAAATCTGCGCCGTCCACTTGGGTGTGACTGGCCAACATTTTCGCAGCCAATGCCATACCAACAGAGTTAGCAACACCCTGTCCTAATGGGCCTGTGGTGACCTCAACACCGGACGTCATGCCCACCTCAGGGTGCCCCGGAGTGATCGAATCCCATTGCCGAAACGATTTGATGTCGTCCAACGAAACATCAAAACCCCAGAGATGGAGAAGAGCATACTGGAGCATCGATGCATGGCCGCATGATAGAACAAATCGATCTCTTGCAGCCCAATCAGGTGCGTCTGGATTGAATCGGAGGTACTCATCCCACACCAAGAAGGCAATATCTGCGAGCCCCATCGGCGCGCCAGGATGACCGGAATTGGCCTTCTCGATGGCATCGATGGCCAACATGCGGATGGTTGATGTGCATTCGTTTCGGATTTCTGCAGATAACATGGGCAATCCACCTCCTTCTTCGATGTTCGCGGGTAGTCTGCACAGGCCAGGTCTCGGGATCAATGACCATACCGACAACCATTCAATATTTAGTGTAAGTTATGATATTTATTATCGTTTAAATATGGATAACTCGTACCTAAAATCGTCGAATCCGCCATGATCTTTGGGGAAGAGCCAGGCTCACCATGATGTGCAACTCAATCAGGCCTGTCGTATTTCGACGATCTCGTCCTTGTCTAGGGCAGGGTTTGAGGATGCTTCGACTGAATTAAATATCGATACACGTAGGTTCGATGGAGATCATTGAGTTCGAGGGTATGCTCCGCCTCAAAACCAGGCAGTCGGAAGGTGTTCGAAATGATCAGGACTGTCTGATCGTCCATGATGCTGAGTGATTCAGCGAGACGAGTCATCGCACCTGGGTAGAGATAACATATCCAAACCGGGGCCTCTTGTAGGGGGGCATTGAAAAAGTTCTCTCGCCTGAATGATACATTCGCCACCCCGAGCGCGCGACGGCTCAGGCGCGCATAGAGGTACGGGAGCAGCGACATTTCATACCCCACAACATCTCGTTGAGGGTTCTGCCGAGCGAGGTCAATGGCCAATTGCCCCCATCCGGAACCCAATTCATAGATAGGGCCAGGATGCTCTGAATCCAGCAAATCGAGGATCGCTCTCCGCGCTTTTTGCGAGCTTGGCATCGGTGAAATACCCGTTCGCAGAGTACTCCAAACGATCGTGAATGCAGACACAATCACCGCGATGACCGCGCCCAAATTCAACAGAGAGTCCATCAGAATAAAACACCTTGGACCACGGGATCTGCCTCGCATCTCGGGTCATCATTCCGTGCTGAGTTCACGTGGTCACTGACTGCTCTCACATGAATGAATTCGTCAGGAATTGGGATACATAAATTTAACAAGGTCTGCTTCGAGGATTGGCTATCCAACCAATTGGTAAACTGACTGGGATGTAAAATAACGGGCATTCTTTCATGAATATGACGAATGGATGCGGCAGCTTCAGTGGTGATCACAGCACAGGATTCGTAGTCTCCACCGGGCCCCTTCCAGTGTGACCAAATTCCAGCCATGGCGTAGACTGGTTGCGATTTCACAGTGACTAAATAGGGCGTTTTCTTACGATTTTCTCGTGCCCATTCATAAAACCCGGTTGCTGGGATCAAACACCGGCGATACCGAAAGCTCTCTCTAAAACTTGGCTTCTCAGCCACAGTTTCGCTCCGGGCATTGATCATGCGCGATGCCATCGTCTTGTCTGCGGCCCACTCGGGTACAAGGCCCCAATGGACAGTGTCGAGATGTCGCTGTCCTTGACGGTGCCGAATGATGGGCACTTTCTGAGTGGGTGCAATATTATAACGCACCTCAAAATGGACCGAGGCCGTACTTTGAAAGAGTTCTTCCAGTTCTTCGATTGGGAGGGAGAGTTGGTAGCGACCGCACATGGGTGAAGACTCTAGCATGATATTTAAGTTGCTCAGTGAGAATTCACAGAGTGCACTCTCAGCATACGAGGAACCCCTTGGTTTGGAGATGGGGACTCTTTTCAAACCCGATGACAAGGCATAGACGTTGATTCTATGGCTGTGCTGAACGTATAGTCGGCCGGTAGAACGGAGGATCCCATGATTCGAATACCCATGATTCTTGCCGCTGGCTTGCTACTGCCCACGTGGGCGACCGCTCAAGAATGCGGACCCACAAAGCAAACCATCGGTTGGTCACAGCCTAATAATGTGCCGATCGAGGACGACAATGCGATTCGCTGGCCGACCAATGCGAGTGTACGACTCGCGTATGGAGGTCCATGGTGTCCAAGTGAGGATCAAATTAGCCTCACCGATGAGGAGGGGAACGAAATCGCGGCTCAAGTTCGGGTGAAGACTCCGTTCAAGTTAGTCACGAATGCGCCGGACGCCCTCACTCTTCTCGAGGTTGATCCCATTGAGAGTCTTCAACCCCGGACAGATTATCAGCTGGTGGTTCAACCACCAGACCCTGCTCTAGAAGTCAACCGCGAGTACCAACTCTCTTTTCGCACTCGATTGGGTCCTGCCGATGATGGAGAGATCAACCAATTTGAAGGGATTCGAGAAGCAAGATTGAATGATGATCGATGTGTTGAGGCGGGGGCGTTCTTTGCTCTCGACGATACAAACCCCATTTGTCCTGTTCCAAATAGACTGTACGTCTCTGTTGATTTTCAGCCGTTGAATCGAGCCGACATAGCCTATGTGGTCTATCGTACGAAGTCGACACCGATCGCCACCATCGATAATCCCGAGACCGAGCCGCCAGATCTCACACCGGTTGCAATCGCCTTCGAAAATGGTGCGAGAGATTTGTTGGGGACAGGTGTTCCGCTCCGGTCATCCCGAACCTTCGTACCCTACTATCCACTTCCGAGACGAGATTGCTTTGCGGTCATGGCCATTGATGAATGGGGTCGAGAACGTGGAGATTTGACCAACGAGTCCTGCATCGATTTAGAACTCTTCGAGCCGTGTCCTGAGGGGTGTGATCCAGCAGTGATGATGTGCCAAGTTTTCCCTGAACCGAATCCATTCGAGGGCGGACCGCCCTTACCAGGCCAAATTTGTGACTATGTGGGGATTAACGGCGGTGATGCGGATCAGGAGATTCCTGAAATCGGCCAAGAACCCATGGAGATGAGTGATGGCGGTCTTACCGATGGTGGTATGGGGCCAGGTTCCATGACCGACGGCGGTGTGGGGTCCAGTGGCGGGGGGAGCAGTAGTGGGTGTACCTCAGTGGGTCATCACTCATCGACCGCCCTCGTATCTGTTTTGGGCATTTTGGCCCTACTCAGACGGCGCCGCATCGCTGCGCCTTAACGTCTTCGGAGCCCACCCATGAGCCGTATCCGCGCCCGCCTTTTGAAGGGTTTTCGGGATTATATGCCCGCAAATATGTTGCCGAAGGAACGAATGCTACGTTCCGTGGCGTCCACTTTCGAATCCTTTGGTTTCTCACCCTTGCAAACCCCCGCTCTTGAGTATGCTGATTGCCTATTGGGGAAGTATGGCGACGAGGGTGATAAACTCTTGTATCGATTCCTCGATAACGGGGATCGAGACGTGGCTTTGCGCTACGATTTAACAGTGCCTCTGGCCCGTGTCGTCGCGATGAATCCTCAACTGACCATGCCCTTCAAGAGGTATCAAATCGCACCGGTGTGGCGGGCTGAGAAACCCGGTCGGGGCCGTTTTCGCGAATTCATGCAGTGCGACGTAGACATTGTGGGATCGACGGATATGATGGCCGACGCCGAATGTATGGCCGTGGGATGCGCAGTTCTCAAGAACCTCGGCGTCGATGATTTTGTGATTCGAATCAATAATCGAAAGCTCCTGACAGCCATGTTGGCTCGATTCAAGGTCACTACAACCGAGGAGGCGATGGGTGTTCTCCGCGCCATCGACAAGTTGCCCAAAATTGGACATGACAAAGTCCGTGTTCTCCTGGCCACCGAGAACGGTTTGTCAGAGAGTGCAATCGATGGAATCTTCGAATTTCTATCTTTGAATCCTGATGAACTCAGCGCGTGGTTTGAAGGCAGTGAAGATGGTCAGGCAGGTGCTGCTGAACTCACTGAGGTGCTCGAACTCGCTCGGGAACTCGGTGTGTCAGACCATGTTGAAGTCGACCTGTCCATTGCTCGAGGCCTAGATTATTACACGGGCACCATCTACGAGACTTTCCTCCGTGCGGATGAAAGCATTGGATCGGTTATGTCCGGGGGTCGATATGCCGGTCTCGTCGCGATGTATGGAGGCCAAGATATTCCAGCCGTGGGCATCAGTTTAGGGGTCGACCGCTTGCTCTATGCGCTCATGGAAATGGGTCTTTTGGATGACACTGCGAATCCCGCAGATATCTTGGTGGGTGTTTTCAGTGCTGAGGAGCGCAGTTTGAGCTATGGGCTTGCTCAAACACTGCGAGATGCCGGGATTAACGTTGCCATTTTCCCCGGTCGGCCCAGAATGAAGAAACAATTGCAATATGCGCACCGTCAAGGCATCTCCAAGGTGGTTTTGGTGGGTAAAACGGAAGCCGAGCGTGGCGAAGTTTTACTGAAGGATATGGCCAGTGGTGAGCAAGAAACACTGACTGTTGATGCTCTGATCGCGTCTCTCAAGAGTGTGCTCTAGATTGAAAATGGAGAAGTTCGTGAATCGATATCTATGGATGTGTGTTGTGGGGGTATTCCTGAGTCTCGGATGCGACGAGAGTAAGGAGGACGAACCGGTCGAAAAGGCGAAGTGCGCCTCCGATGATGATTGTTTCAAAGGTAAATTTATTTGCATGGAAGGCACGTGCACCGAGGGAAAGCGGAGCGCTGAAGAATTGGCTGCACGTGCCAAGGCGAAAAAAGATGCCGAACGAAAAGAATGGGAAGACTCTCAAAAAGTGAAGCCTGGAGAGGGACGTTTGAAGGTCATGATGTGTGATGTGTTTGAACGCTCATCGAAGCAAACGGGTGGGATGCTCACAGCACGGAATGCAAAGACGGGAAAGGTTGTGTCGCAACTGCCCCTTCATGATGACCGTCGTATTCCTGTGGGACAGCAAACGCAGTTTGTCACGTTTCCATCGTTGCCCTTGGGGACCTATCATGTTGATTTGAAAATCGGGACATACAAGAGAGGCACGAACGAAAATGATTTTCAGCCGATGAATTGTCACGCCGAGGGCCGTCCATGTCTGGGAGGCACAGTCCGTGTGATGACAGTCGTTCTGCCAGAACATGAGGCTCTCGCTGACTCACAACTCGAGGGGGCAGGGGCAGCGCCGAAGAAGAAGAAGAAAGCGATTCGATTAAGTAAAGAGGGCATCGAAGAGCAGAAGAAATTTGACGAAGAATTCGCCAAGAGCGGAAAAGTGGAAAAAACCAGTCGCTGTGATTTCGATATTCAGTAATCACGCGGTGATATCTATCTAGGGCGCTCCTCGAATCTCATCGATCTCTTCGTCCACAAGCATTTGAAAATTGATCTGTCCGCGAATCACATCCGCGGCTTCATCCGCCCGTCTCACCACTGCATCTAAACGTCGAATGCACGCAATATCATCGGGTAGTGTTTCAGCGCTGTACCCCTGAAAATCAGCTAAATCAAACAATTCTCGTGGGCCGATTTGGTCCAAGGGTTTGGCCGGAAGAATCGACGCTTTAGCATCACCCTCAACGATGACGATGTACCCCCCGTCTTTGAGTACTTTCATCGAGCGATAGAGAACGCTTTGGTTGATTTGAAGGCGTTCCAGCAAAATATTTACCTCGAGTGCACCGCCATGGTGGTGAAAATGGCGGGCAACAAGAAGGAAGAATCGAGACAGTAGATATCCATTGGGCGGACCATATGTATCGACGCCAGCGGGGAGGACGACATCCAAGTCCCGGGTGAATCGAACACGATGTTGTAGAAGATAGGTCAGAGAGACGCCGCTCAAAATGATGACCCAACTCAGATAGATCCAAATGAAGAAGATGGGGACAAGGGCAAAACTTCCATACAGCTGGGAGCGAATGGAACCCGTATAGATAAGATCGACGTACAGATTGAAGCCAGACCGCGCCATTTGAAAGAGAAGAGCGGTCCAGATTCCTGCGATGAAAGCAATTTTGATGCGAACATAGGTGTGGGGCAAGAGCTTGTACATCAGCGATAGAGCGATCACCACGAGGCCCCACGATACGGCGCCACCGAGGGTCACTCCCAGAGCCATCATATCTGTGTACACCAGAATTTGATTCGCAAAGAGTGAACCTAATGCGATCAGGGCGGGGGTCAGAGTAATCACGGCGTAGAATGTCAGCAGTCGGCGATAGAGGGGCCGACTCTTCGGGACATACCAAAAACTATTAAAAGCGTTTTCCACAGAGAGAAACAAAGATAATGAGGTGGCCATCAGAAATACGAGACCCACTAAGCCTACAGTGCCTCGGTTACTGACTAACGCATCTTCAACATGGGCAGTGACGCCTGAGACTCGGTCTGTGAAAAGGAGATCGATCAGCCATGATTGGATGCTGGTGACCAAGTTATGGTCCGGCATGAAGGCATTCAAAACAGCGAAACTCACGGCCATCAGGGGGACGAGAGAGAGAATTGTGGTAAAGGTTAATGCTCCCGCGATTCGTAAAGCCTCTCCGCCCAGCATGTGTCGTCCGATGGCTGCTCCAAGTCGGAGAGTTCGAGCCAGACGAATGCGCCCTCTCTCTTCAAGAGTTTGATGGAACTTTTCAATGTATGGACGGGTAAATGCCATGCCGCAGCATAGCGCGAAGCGCGTCAGGCGCCTACTTTCGACTGCCCCTGCTGGATGCTTGCCGACTCTTCAGTCGATTTAATTGAGCACAGGCCCGGTCGGACCCGGAGGTACACGCCCCCTGAATAATGTCTTCACCCTGCTTTCGATCTTGAGGGACTCCATCGCCGAGGAACAGCATTGTGCCTTGCACAATGCAGCCGAGATCGTAGCCTAAGGTACATGAGATTCCATAGAGTTCGAGTGCTCGCTGAGGTGATTTTTTGACGGCACGTCCCAGTCGATATGCATCCGCTAATTGAGTACAAAACGGGGCCTCTCCAAGCTGACAATTGGCAGCCCAACACCCCGTCTTTATCCCCGAATCACAGGCGGTAATAAAGCATTCCTGAGCCAGTTCTTGGCCCCGAATATCTGGAAAGGACATCCGCAGATTAAATCCTAGTTCCATTAACCCATCACAGCTTTCTGAAGACCCCAACGAACATCCTCGCACTTGATATCCACCGGCTCGAATCAGATCTTTCGGAAGATGTTCCCCGTGTCGATGTGCTGTTGCGACCTTCGAGCAGCTACCGCCATTCCCCGTTTCACATTCGACTTTGTGGAGTATAAGCTCATTTTCGCACGCCCATCTCACCTCGCTCTCGCAGGCATCCGTCCAAAAGTCTAGGGTACCTGGATGGTCTTTGAATCCAGGTAATAGGAGGAAGAATGCGATGCACCACACACCGATGTGTGCGCTGTGGACTCGCATCCAGTTCCAATCTGTGCCTAAAGCACCGAAATGAAGATGCCGGCCTATGCGATCGATGGGATGTGCCAGTAGGTTGAGAAAAGGTAGAAAAAGTAGTTTGTCCATCCACGCGATGGAGAATCCGGGGTCTTCGCCGATGGCCGGTGTGCCAGCATCTCTGAGCACTGCGTACATAAAGAAAATTGCAATGCCATACAGGGCACCGAATAGGAACTTGCCTCCGTGACTTTTCGGAGAGCTTGCGGGGTCCGTGACCAGCAGATTCATCCCAAGAAAAACAGCGATTGGAATTGTTGTGTCCACGTACATATAGGCGCCCGTGGTGTTCAGATAGACGATGCCTAACACCCAAGACGTCACTGCGGCAGACATGGTGACCATGGTGACACCGAAAAAGAATTGAACGACCAAGCCAGCGACGAAGATCCATTCATATGCGAATGGTGGATACCCCAAGGTAATGGAAATCTCTTCGCCGTGGGTTAAATGAGGTTGTCCCGTGGCGATGAGAATCAGACTGATGACACACAGGCCAAATGCTGATGGGTTAAAGATGTGAGATTCAACACCATCTTTCTTCCATCTCAGCCATTCCCGAGACAGATACGCGAGGGCGATCAGTACGTATTGCACCCAGAAATGGGTATCCACGAACCACATAAACAAATTGGTGCTGAACACAATGGGCCATGGACCAAACCCAATCCTCCATTTGCCATACTTGAACCAACACACCGCGAGTTCTACGAGATACGCAAAGATCACTTGGCTTAGGATTAACGGCACATATTCGTACACCGGTGGCCAGTACCATCCCCAGTAGACGAAGACTGACCCCTGAACGCACATTTGCACATAGTGCGGCGTTCGAATGGACACGCTAATCACTGGGGCCGCACGACCGTTTTTCATCCATGCAATCGCGAGGGCGATGAGGGATGCAGCCGCCCAGAGGTAGAGAGCGTTCCTCAAGTCTGTCGAACTGGAGAAACGACTCCAGAAAATCCCAGAGACGAATATGAGCCAAAGGCCGCAGATCACCATCCAACTCGGACGTGCTTCCAAAGATTCGCGCGTGCTGTGTGCCAGTCCATTCATGTTCATGAGAGTATTTTAACCATTTGGGCGACACCCATGTTCGACTAATTTTTGTGTGTACTCACCTTGGATGAGAACGGGCCGATGACCGATGACAAACAATTGCTCTCGAGCTCGCGATATCGCCACATTGACAAGGTTCACTCGGTCATTCAGAAACGCAAGTGATCGTGACTGTGTAACGACTGTGCTGAAGATGACAAACCGTCTCTCGCCGCCTTGAAAACGATGAACCGTGCCCAGGGCGACCCCGTTTTGGTCGAAACTCAACTCATCTAATTCCGCGCCTTGATACGGTATCCGCGCCAGTCTCATACCTTGGCGGACCATTTCCAGTTGTCCCACATATGGCGTAATCACGGCGACGTCTTTCCACGATACTCCGTGTTGACTCAGAGTGCTGAGGAGTTGAATTGTGCTCTGTACTTCAGCTTGATTGTACCAACTGCCACGAATTCTTTCTTGTTGTCCGGATACATCTAGGAATTGAACCCGTTGCTGTAGATTCGGGACGGGCAGCGGGCCCGTATCAGGCGTCTTGACGATGAGCCCATACCCACAGAGTTCATCAGATACGCTGATGATCTCTTCATGACATCGAAAGTGGGTATCGAGACTTGGACGGTTTTTGAGGCTTTGATCTGCGAGATTTTGCGCGGAATTTGGTTGTTCAAGTCCTACGCGATAGGGCGCGAGGACATCTGTTGTAACGGTTAATCGAGCCGCTTTTCGTACGCGGGATTCGTCCTCGGAACTGAGGTGCACAACAGGTTCAAGTTGGTGAACATCTCCAATGATGAGAGTACACTCAGCCCGCAGCAGTCCTGCTACGGCGTATGCAGGGTGACACTGCCCGCCCTCGTCGATGATCAAACGTTCGAATTGTTGAACACGAGCGGGGAAAACATTTCCGAGTGATAGCAATGTGCACCCCATCACAGGAAAGACCTGTCTTAACCATCGCCCTGCGCTCAGATTATCTTGAAAGAGTCGTCTCAGGGAACGCCGAGTATTCGCTGTATCACGGGCTGTTTTCATGGCCTTCGTTAAAGGCACACGATGACAACATATCCAGGCACGTCTGACAGACTCAGCTTGCACGAAGAGCCGATGATGCCGCCGCGCTAACTCATGATCCGGGACTGTCTCGGCGGTCACACTCTTTTCGTCCGACGACAGTTCTGCGTGGGTTCTTCGTAAGTCGATGAGGTCGAGTTTCATGCGCTCCATCTTCAACGCATCGACCAATTCTTCTCGCAGAGCACACGCTTGATCGAGTACGTCTTCCACCCATTCGAGCTCTGTATCGCGTTCTGTGTCATCAACGGGAAATGTTAGGGCAGAACACTGCGTCCATAATGTGGTGAGTCTCTCGGTGTTCATCGCTTGGATGTGTTCACCGAATCGACTTCGAATCTTGTGCCATTGCTGTCGCGCTTCAATCTGCGCATCACCACGGTGGAGTTGTCTAATCAAGATATTGAGCGCCGGTATGAAACGGTCGAGTACCCGCTGATTAGATTTGAATGCATGGCGGTCAAAATCTTTTCGCTGAGATGACCAATCGACCACGGACTCTAATTCTTCGATGCGACGCTCAATCCTCCGTTTTTCATCGGATTGAGCCATGCGTTCATGGCGCAACTTTTCCATGTTTAAAAGAGCTGCATTCATCTGTCGGAATGAGTCTAATTGAGCTTCGAGAAGCGCCTGATCTTCTTCTTTCGTTGTCGATGGAAGTCGTTCGAGGAAATCCACCAGCCTTTGAAGTGCCGTGAACGTCTGCGTAGCAGTCACATTCTGACTTCCACTCCTCAGGGCCAGTGGAATCTCGCGTTCTTGAAAGACATCGCACACATTATCGACAGCTCGATTATTGGTACTTGAGACCATCAGGACCGAGGAACCCATCTGTCCAGTTTCAGCAAAATCTCGAATGCGCGCAACCAGTTCTGCCGCGCCAAGGTCGATAATCAGTCGCGTCTTGCCAGTGCCAGGTGGGCCTTGGGCGGCCATCAAGGTAGACCCCAAGAATGTTTCTGCCACTCGACGCTGTTCTGTTGTCAGTGGATGGGGATCTAATTGTCCCATCATCGCTTTCCAACCAGTGGGGTGGGGGCGTCGATTGAGATAGCATTCCAAAGGGGTCAAACGTGGGGTGAGTTCAGTGACTCTCAGCGCATCGATGGCCACCGACAAATCCTTTTGCAAATGATGAGTCGTTTGAACCTGCGCACTGTCATAAATCAGACCCACCCCGTACACATTTGGTGGCTTAGGCTGGTTTTTCAGTAATGTCTTAATGGTTTCGACTGAGTGTCTAATGAGATTTTCATGGGATACATCTTCACTGTCGATTAATCGAGGTGTCCACTCCGTCGAACTGGATATGCAATCCAGAACCGTGGCGACCATGACAGCGGGCGTGAGATCGTCAGCACTGCGGAGGATCTCATATAAGTCGGCCAATTCTTCATCGGCGACGCCCAGCGTGCGCGTGAGAAGTCGGTCATCCAATGAGTACGGAAGGAGTCCACTGACAGCGTCATCGACCGCGGAAATTTTAATTTGGGTGGGCGGCGCCGGATAGCGTCCAGCTTTTCGATCTTTGTATCGTGGCGGTTCAAAGCGGCCGCCTGTCTCATCGTACCATTCTAAGTGTGTTCTAAATCGAAAGAGCGTGGCTAATTCTTGGTTGCGAGGAAAATAGATTGTTGGCCAACCGGTCATGCCTGAGAAGACCGGCTCGAGGGTGCTCCATCGTTTTGATCGTCGATACATCCGACGGAGCCACTGTGCAGTGAAAATGACTTTTTCCCCCATAATGTCGGTGTCAATGTGTTCATCCGCTCTAAGGACAAAGTCGCACTGACGGTCTGACAGGGGCAGTTTGAAATAGGGTTGAATGCCCTCAGGCTGTTTGAGATTCAGCTCAACATGGCCACGTATTCGGTTCGCCTTGGGTCGTGCACTGAGTGCATCTTCAAGCCGAACAGCATTGAGCCAGTATCTGAGGACATCGTTGAAATGGTCACGATGAATCGGTGGATGAACGTCCGAAGCCATAGACACGTGC
>Ga0160423_10002982_pt1 | contig 14082 bp, 10 predicted proteins | sample CRUFie14St8metaG_FD_108191 | JGI IMG/M metagenome (GOLD analysis project Ga0160423, IMG submission 108191) | Marine microbial communities from the Costa Rica Dome - CRUD Field 142mm St8 metaG | ecosystem: Environmental > Aquatic > Marine > Oceanic > Photic zone | place: Costa Rica: the Eastern...
GCAGGGGTAGGGAGGACATTCGTCGAGAATCATGCAGATATCGCTGCCGATGGAGCGCTGTATTTCCAGCACAGACTCGGGTGTCAAAAAGAGTGGGCTACCGTCGATATGGCTCTGAAACCGAACTCCTTCCTCCGTGATTTTCCTGAGTTTCGAAAGGGAGAAAACCTGGTAGCCGCCTGAATCGGTCAAGATCGGGCGATCCCATTGCATGAAGTTGTGAAGGCTACCGAACTCGTCGAGCACTTCCGTCCCCGGTCGGAGATAGAGGTGGTAGGTGTTTCCCAGAATAATTCGGCAATCAAGAGCGGGGTCCGTTAGCTCTTGCGGATGAACGGACTTCACAGTTCCCCGAGTCCCGACCGGCATAAAAGCGGGCGTCTCAACTTCGCCGTGGGCAAGCTCGAGTCGGCCGCGACGGGCTGCGGTTTCAGAGTCTGTTTTTAGCAGAGTGAACATGGAAGAAATTGGAAGACCGGGATCCTACGACGAATTTTCGTGTGGCGCTACCGAGTCTTCCGAAAACCGAATAGGCTGTTTCCCCATCAATTAGCTGGCCGTTTTCATCATATTTAAGCCCACACATCGTAATGTCCGCGTTGTCCCGACGAAGAATTAGAGGGATCCCGCTGGAGAATGAACGAAATTAGCAGTCTATTAAAAAAAGGGTGAGATTGAAGTGCTGTAAACGCAATCCCGCTAGAGTGTGGCCCGTTTGAGAGTCAGGATGGTGGACTGCGTGTTTGACAGCAATCAGAGTTAATTCTTTGATTCAGGTGCATGTTGGAAGAATCTGAAGCACGGCTCCGAATCCTAGAGCAGGTCCAACCTGGCCCTGTGATGTGGTTGCCGCTTGAACTGGGCCTTGATCAGCTTTTGGCACAGGATATTGTCGGGGTGTTGGACTCGCCTCCATTTGACAACTCCAGTATGGATGGCTACGCCGTGAAAGCTTCAGAGGCGGCGAGTGGGAGCGTCCTCAGCGTAGGAGATGAAATCCAGTCAGCGGGTCTCGACCGGGACCTCGAACTTTCAAAAGGTGGAGCGATACGCATCTTTACAGGTGCTCCGATACCGGCGGGTGCTGACGCGGTAATCATGCAAGAGGAAGTCGTGCGAGATGGGGGGAGGGTCACCGTTATCGAAGGTGTCGTTGAGGGCGAGAATATAAGGCGACGAGGGGGAGATGTCTGCGCGGGGCAGTGCTTACTTGATGCAGGGTCAACAGTGACTCCTGCGCGGATCGGACTGCTGGCTTCTCAGGGAATTTCAGAGATCCCGGTCCATTCACGGCCTCTAGTGCAGATTGTGACGACAGGTGATGAGTTGGTCGAGGCCGGAATACCTTTGTTGCCGGGAGAGATATACAACAGCAACGGGCCGCTATTGCAGTCAGCCGTTACTCGGGCGGGAGGGGTCGCGGCGACTTCTCATGCCGCCGATCAAATTGAAGAACTCCAGGAAAAGATAGGGCAGGCCCTGTCGACTGCTGATATTTTGGTTATCGCGGGAGGCGTGTCCGTTGGTGAGCGTGACTTTGTCAGAGAGGTCCTCTCGAATCTCGGAGTGGTGACAGATTTTTGGCGAGTGAGGGTAAAGCCCGGCAAACCGTTTGTTTTTGGCTGTCATGAGAACGGAACGTTGGTCTTCGGACTGCCTGGTAATCCAGTCTCAGCGTTCGTTACTTTTTCCCTTTTTGTGAAGCCCGTGATTCAACGTCTGCTGGGCCATCGGTTGGATGACGTCACGGAGAGCCTTGAAACGGGGATTGCTGCCGAAATCATGACCAACGATGGTGATCGACCTCATTACTTGAGGGGAATCCAGCAGGGGAACGAGGTGAGGCTGTCTGGGACTCAGCAATCCCATGCTATTTTTGGCCTAAGTAAGGCGAACTGTCTCGTGAGGCTGGAACCTCAAGTGACAATTAAGGTTGGCGAAGCGGTGGAAATTTGGGCGATCTGATTAACAGCAAAGCGCTTCCTTGACACTTAGTGGGTCAACCACGACTCGTTTGAACCTATGACGGCTCAGGCCACAGATTTAAATGTCGCATTAAACGTCCCGCTTCCGGCGCCGGCGCTGTTAACTCACGAACAACCCCGCTCGAACGAGCAGGCGTTCACGGTAACGGAATCCCGAAAGCGGATTGAAGAAATTCTCCAAGGGCAGTCGGACCGCTTCATCGTTATCGTGGGGCCTTGCTCCATTCATGATCCTAAGCAGGGGATTGAGTATGCAGAGAAGTTGGCTGGCTTGAGCGAAGAAGTGAAAGAACGGATTGAAATTGTAATGCGTGTTTACTTTGAGAAGCCACGGACTTCGGTAGGCTGGAAGGGTTTGATTATGGATCCTGATCTCGATGGAACAGCCAATTTGGCCGAGGGCTTGCGCACTGCACGAAAATTGCTAAGGGATGTTCTTGATTTTGGACTGCCGACCGCGACAGAATTTCTCGATCCGATTACGCCGCAATACATCGCCGATCTGATCTGTTGGGCAGCCATTGGAGCGAGAACAGTCGAATCGCAGACTCATCGGCAGATGGCATCAGGATTGTCCATGCCGGTCGGATTCAAGAATACGACCTACGGTGGCATGACCGCGGTAGTTAATGCACTGAAGGCTGCGATTGCTCCGCAGACGTTCTTTGGTATTAGCCCTGAAGGCGTGGCCTCGATGGTTAGCACTAAGGGTAATGCGAATTGTCACACCGTGCTGCGTGGTGGCGATGGAGGGTCCAACTTTGACGAGGAATCTGTGAACGAGGCGATTGCCAGCCTCGATACTGGAGGGGTTTCCCCTGCAATTGTAACCGATGCGAGCCACGCCAATTGTGGCAAGGATTACGAGAAGATGCCGGGCGTCTTCGAGGAAATTATGAGGCAGCGTGCTGAGGGTAATCGACGGGTGGTAGGCGCGATGCTGGAAAGCAATCTCGTTGAAGGAAATCAGAAAATTCTCGATGACCGTTCGAAGATGACATGGGGGCAGTCCGTTACTGATCCCTGCATCAATTGGGCTACCACTGAGAGGATCATTCGCCAGGCGGCGGAAACATTGGGATAAGCGGTATGCTTTCAGAAGATCATAACGCGCTGCTGAAGACGGTCTCGCGTTCCTTCTATTTGAGTATGCGTTGGCTTCCGTCCGGAATGCGGGAGCCTGTTTCGCTCGGTTACCTGCTCGCCCGTCTCTCTGACACGGTGGCAGATGCATCAGGAATTGCCTCGAGCGAGCGCTTGGAGCTTCTGAATTCTATCCGACTGTTAATCGAGGGTTCGGCCACGTCGGTTGAGGGTTTGGAAAAAGTTGCCTCGAGTCTCGAGCACCCTGGTGAAGCGTTATTGCTGAAGCGTCAGGCTGATCTGTTTTCGTGGTATCAATCCATCGACGCTGCGAACCGCGATCACCTTAGCGAGGTGATACTTACGATCATCCATGGACAGACATGGGATGCCACCTGCTTTGAAGAAAAACGCTTTGTTGTTTGCGAAAAAAGTGAGGACCTTTTGCGATATACTTATTGGGTCGCTGGTTGTGTTGGCGAGTTTTGGACTAAAGTAGGGTTCACCAATCTCGGCCGGAAGTTTGCAGCGCCCGAACTAGCAGAGGAGATGCTGATAAGTGGCAGGAAGCTCGGACAGGCCCTTCAACTGGTAAATATCCTACGGGATCTTCACGAGGATCTTCCCGCAGGACGCTGTTATCTACCGAAGGTGGAGTTGATTGAGGCTGGCTGGACTCCCGGGGAACCTGTTGACGCTTCGATAGGAGAGCCTGTTTTCAATCGCTGGGCCAGTAAATGTGAGGAGTTTCTCGAGGCGGGTGATACCTACTGTCATCGAGTCAACAGCACGAGAGTGAGGCTCTGCACGAGACTTCCGAAGATTTTGGCGCGAAGAACATTGAGTAAGCTTGAACTGGCCGGTTTCGAGGCAGTGGTGAGCCGCCGAATCAAGGTGTCTCGAGCCACGGTTTGGCAGTCCCTCGTTGAGGCGTTTTTCTTTTAGTGGGACACGCAGCTAAAGACGGTCATAAGCGACTCTTATGATGCCTTAGCTCAACCTTTTGCAGCCGTTTGGCGGTGAGTCACTTCTTCTTTTGATTTGATCTGGAGCCTCTTGGATTATTCAACCAGTCGTTGGCGAAATATTGGATGCGACGCGCTGGGTCTCCCTTGACTCCATTGAAATCAGTCGCGTCGAAAGGAAAAGCTGTTTTGATGTTTTCGTGAAAGTAGGCGGCGGAATTAAGAGCGATTAACTGCTCCACTGGATGGTCTGTCGAATTAACGACGCTGATAATGGTGGCTCGTGGGTCCACCTTGCCGATTCTGCCGAGGAACTCGGCTGCCCTTACGCGAACCATGGGATTTTCATCATCAAGCAAAGGCATGGCTAGATCACTTAACTCACTCGCTTCTTCGCCAAAGTAGGCGCAGGCCGTGGCTGCCCAGTAGCGTTGATAGGGGTCTTTGGAAGCGAGTGCCTCGGAAAGATCGGTCTGAGCTTCATGAAAAGGCTCCAGCATCAAATTGGCAGTGTCGATAAGCTTTCCTATCTGTTCTTTGTTTTCCTGTCCGTATTTGACCGGATTGTTCATTGCTGAATCGTAGAGCACGTTTTCCGGATACATGCTTAGATCGGGCAGATTCTTCAACTTTTTGGTGAGTTCTTTGCGCATTGCCACGAGTCGCGGCTGGTGAGCTGGTTCATCAGCAAGATTCTTGATTTCATGAGGATCGATTGAGAGGTCAAAGAGTAGCTCGGCTGATTTCGGCTGAAAGAACTGAATCTGCGCTTGGTTGAGTTCACCCTTATTGAAGAGTTCTCGCCATTCGCGGAAAGCGAGTTGCTTGTAGCGATAATTGTTCTGCATCCCGTCGGGGTAATATGGCTGAAAGCTACGCATGTATTTCCAGTTACCGATTCTCAGAGTTCTGATTTGTTCATACTTCTCGTCGAAGCGATCGGCATAGCCGAATGAGGTGTCTCGCTGAGATACTTCTTTGACAGTGGTCCCCTTACCAAGGAAAGGAGTGCCGTCCATGTCGGACGGCACTTCAAGTCCAGCCAGATTGAGAACAGTTGGCCCGAAGTCGATAAAGCTAACGAAGCCGGGGTTTTCAGTCCCCCGTTCAGCGTCGACAAGGTGTTTAAAATTTCCCGGAATACGAACCACGAGAGGTATGTGCAGGCCTGACTCATAGGCATAACCCTTTCCGCGTGGCATTACGCCGCCGTGATCGCCAAAGTAGAAGATGAAGGTGTCTTCGAGGACGCCGTCTTCCTCCAGTTTAGCGACCGTCGCTTCGACAATGTTGTCTATGGTTTGTATGCAGTCGAGATAGCGGGCTCTAGTGTAGCGAAACAAAGGAGTGTCTGGAAAGTATGGTTGAAGGTCTACCTGAGAAGGGTCGTGATCGGTCTCATCTTTATGGTAGGAATCCTCACTAAAGTGTAATCGGCTTTCATGAGACTCCGGGTGGCTCTGCATGTGAAAGAATGGTTGCGCCGCGCTTGGACGATTCCGCCAGGTCGCTTTAGAAGATGACGCGTCCCATGTGCCCTTGCTCTCGATGGCGTTATAATCTTTCTTTGACTGGTTGGTGGTGTAGTAACCAGCATCGCGAAGGTAAGCTTGAAACATGCGAATGCCTTGCGGCATTTCGGCCATTTTTGAGCGGCGATGAAACTGAGTGCCAATGCGAGGCCCATAGCAACCGGTTGCGAGAGTAGTGCGCGCCGTTGAGCAAACTGGGGTGTTTGAAAATGCACGAGTGAACTTGACCCCGTTTTTTGCCAGCAAGGCGATGTGCGGAGTTTCGGCACCACCTTCGTCGAACAGCTTCAGATAGTGCTTGGAGTTATCTTCAGAGACGATGAAGACGAAATTGGGCATCTCGGCTGCCGTTAGGGGGACTGGTGCGGCGAACAGGGCCACGAAAAACAAGCGACAAATCATGGAATAGCTTTAGCACGATCCACCCGCTAGGGAAGAGGGTTTTCACGGGTAGGTGATAACGCAGTTCCGATTTACGGGTTTCATCAACCGGTATCGCGTTCTGTATACCGCATCGTGGCGATCATAGGTGTCTTATCAGTTGAGGTGACGGGCAGCTGATTTGAAAAAATCGGTCTCGATCTGGAAGTTTCATTCTCCAAACCGACCTGAGACTCTTGAAGGTAGCATCTGGTAAACGTCAAAAGAGGCTCGTGCCGCTTAAATTTCCGCTTGATTGACTTGTTTATCGCTACTAACGTCCGCCCCTTCCAATTTTTCCTACGATCATGAAAGCGGAACTCCATCCTGAATATAAAGAATCGACGATCCAGTGCACGTGCGGACACGTTTTCCAGACGCGCTCCACGGTGAGTGATCTTCACGTAGGTATCTGCTCTGAGTGTCACCCATTCTTCACTGGGGAACAGCGTTTTGTCGATACGGCCGGCCGTGTGGACAAGTTCCAGAAGCGCTTCGGTGATTCTGGCGGCCGCCGGAAAAAGCCTAAGCTTTCCGACGTCTGATCAGAGGCTTCCTGAATACCTTCACTTTTCCGACGGTGATAATGCCTGCAAGGTGTTGTCGCCGTTTTTTGTTGCTCATTACCCCTGAAACATCGAAACGTAACCTCCTGTGGATTATTCTGCCCTCATTGAAAAAAAACGCTTACGAATCCCCGAACTCGAGTCAGTCATGGCTCAGGAAGGATTTTTCGATGATCCCCGCCAAGCTGGAGAGTTGACGCGTGAATACAACCGCACTAAGGCGCTGCTGGTGGACTGGGAATTACTCGGGAAGTCGAAGGAGAATCTTGAGGAGAATCGGGAGTTGGCTAAAAGTGATGACTCCGAAATGGCGGAGATGGCTGCTGAGGAAATCCCGGAGCTCGAAAAGCTAATCGATGATCTTGAGGCTAAGGTGCAGTATGCGTTGCTTCCCCATGACCCGACCGAGGATCGCGATGCGATCGTGGAGATCCGCGCGGGTACTGGAGGGGACGAGGCCTCGCTTTTTGCTGGTGACCTATACCGCATGTATCAGCGCTACGCAGAAACGCGAGGCTGGAAGACTGAATCGGTAGAAGCGAGTGCGTCTGATGTGGGGGGATTCAAAGAAGTGGTTTTCAAGGTAAGTGGCGAAGAAGTGTTTCGCTTCCTTAAATATGAGAGTGGCGTACACCGTGTCCAACGAGTGCCGGACACGGAGACGCAGGGTCGAATTCACACCTCTACGGCGACCGTGGCGGTGCTTCCTGAAGCTGAGGAAGTTGACGTTGAACTTCGAACAGAGGATCTCCAAATCCAGGCAACGCGTGCGGGCGGCCCCGGTGGACAGCATGTCAACACGACTGACTCTGCGGTTCAGGTGACTCACTTGCCAACGGGTATCCAAGTGAAATGCCAAGATGGACGGAGTCAGGGTAAGAACAAGGAGAAGGCGCTCCAGATTTTGCGTGCCAAGCTTCTTGAGGCCAAGATTCGCGAAGAGCATGAAAAATATTCTGCCCATCGTAAAAATCTGATTGGCTCGGGCGGCCGTGAGGAAAAGATTCGCACCTACAACTTTCCTCAAAACCGAGTGACTGATCATCGGGTGAACATGACTTTATACAATCTCGACCAAGTCATTGCAGGGGATCTGGAAGAGACGGTTGGAACGCTACAAGCTTCTGAAATGGCTGATCGTCTCGCAGAGTTGGAAGCCAGTTAAGCTACTGAGATTTTGTTCTCCTTACTCTTTCGCTTTTGGGTGGGGTACGCCATGTTTGAGATATGACTCACCGATTCACCTTTCGCCGCCGAGTGGAGTTTGCCGACACGGATGTGGCCGGGATCATGCATTTTTCCAATTTCTACCGTTTCATGGAAGTTGCGGAGCATGCTTTCTACCGCTCAATGGGGTTCTCGGTGCATCCCTTCAAAGATCATGAAGATAGCGAAGGCCCGCAGGTAGGCTGGCCGCGGGTTCATGCTTCAGCTGATTTTCGATTGCCTCTCAACTTCGAAGAGGAAGTCGAAATTGAGCTGCTCGTCGAAGAAATCCGCGATAAGACGGTGAAGTATTACTTTAATTTCTGGAAAGATCCCGACAGTGCGAAAGAGCGCAAAATTGCTGCTACGGGTCGCTTTACTGTCGTGTGCGTTTCTTTTGACTCGGAATTGCGCCGTATGAAAGCGGTTGCGATCCCTCACGAATGGCGCGAAAAACTTTGCGAGGCTCCCGAAGGAACCATTCCTGAGGCTGTCGAACGGTAATCGTTTGCTGCTTTTTCTAACCTTTCTCTAAACCTCAACAACTAATTTATGATGGGAAGTTACGCTTGGCTTATTTTTGCTCTTGGAACCGTCTTTACGTGGGGGCTCTACGGAATTTTTCTTCACATGGGACAAGTAGGAATGAGCGATCCTGCGAACGGTCGTTACAAAGCGTTCCTCTTTGTTGGCGTGGCTTACTTCCTAACCGCCGTCTTGGCGCCGCTCGCGATTCTTGTCATTCGCGGATCCGACTGGAATTTCCCCGGGAAGGGGCTTTGGCTATCATTGATTGCCGGCATCCTAGGGGCAGTCGGTGCTTTCTTCGTTCTCCTATCACTTGGTGCCCTCTTCGCTCAAGGCAATAAGAGTGCACCGGCCATTGTCATGTCGATTATCTTCGCGGGGGCTCCCATCGTGAACGCGATTGTGTCGATGATTCTTCATCCACCTGCGGGTGGGTGGGCTGGAATGCGCTGGCAGTTTGTTTTGGGGATTTTCATGGCTGCGATAGGGGGTTACCTGGTGGTGAAGTTCAAGCCTGACCCGGCTCCGGCTGATCATGGTAAAAAAGTTGCCGTTAAGGCGGAGTCCAGCGAGAAAGAGTCCTGATCCGCGCGTTGTCTTTTGTGTTCTCATCGCTTGAAGATGGGGAGTAGTTTCTCGTAACGTGTCAGAAGATGACTGACCGACCTGTGACTGAAGCTGCCCAGCTCAAGAAGCTACGCGACCTGATTAAACATTTGCGTAGAGGGAACGAGTTTTATCAGTCGCGCCTTAGTAAGGCGGGAATCACTTCGGAGGTTGATTCACTGAAGGCCTTCGCCCGCGACATGCCGTTTACCACTAAAATGGACCTCGTATGGGATCGTGAGGAGTTCCCTCCCTATGGCTCCAATCTCACCTTTCCAATTGAAGACTATTCCCGTTTTTGCCATAGCAGTGGTACCACACGCGGTCCTTTGCCTTCACTCGATACAGCGGGTAGCTGGGATGCGATGTTGGATTGCTGGGACCGTGTTTATGAAGCAGCGAGTGTGGGAGTCGACGAGGTGATTTTCTTCGCTTTTTCGTTTGGGCCGTTTCTTGGGTTCTGGACGGCTTTTGAATCGGCGACTCGGAGGGGTAATCTTTCTATCCCGGGAGGTGGCTTGAGTAGTATGGCCCGACTACAGGCTATGGTGACTCATGATGCGGATGTCATATGCTGCACGCCGACATACGCCCTCAGGCTCGGGGAACTGTATGCCGAGCATGAAGGGGATGAGATTGCGGCCTACCGCCTCAAAAAGATTATCGTAGCCGGCGAACCTGGAGGAAGCCTTCCGGAAGTCAGAAATCAAATTTCCGATCTGTGGAAGGGCGCTGAAATTTTTGATCATCACGGAATGACTGAGGTGGGGCCAGTGACCTACGGGCATCCTGATAAGCCGTTAAGTCTTTTCGTCATTGAAGAGGCTTATTTTGTTGAAGTGATTGATCGTGAGACTCATCAGGAAGTGGGTCTTGGAGAAAAGGGTGAGCTTGTGATCACAACACTGACTCGTACCGCCTGCCCACTGTTGCGGTATCGAACGGGGGACCTAGTGGAGAAAACTTTCTTTCAGCCGCCTGGATCAGAGGAGCCAGTGTTCTGCCTTGAAGGTGGCGTCCTTGGGAGAGTCGATGATATGGTAGTGATTCGAGGGGTTAACGTTTACCCAACTGCTATTGAAAAAATCATCCGTGGCTTTCCTGATGTCGTTGAATTCCAGATCGGTCAGACGACACGGCAGTCAATGGCCGAGCTCGAAGTCACGATCGAGGCAAAAGTGGGTGCTTCGAGCGATTTAGCCGATCGCGTGGCTCGTGAATTAGCGGATGCATTTACCCTCAGAATACCCGTGCGCTTGGCAGAGCCAGGCTCGCTGCCACGATTTGAGTTCAAATCCAAACGTTGGATTAAACAATAGCGACATTTCATGAGCGAAGAGATTCTCAAACTAGAAAAGGTGACGAAGTGGTACGAATCCGCTGCAGAGAGGAAGATTCTCGACGGGTTGAATCTGACCGTTACCGCGGGTGAACGATCTGCTATTATCGGGCCATCCGGCTGCGGAAAAAGCACGTTGCTAAATATCATGGGCACACTGGATATCCCCTCAGAAGGCGAGGTTACTGTGGGCGGCACTGCTGTTTCCGGGCTTGATGAAAAAGCGTTAGCGAAAGTTCGTTCACAGAAGATTGGGTTTATTTTTCAGATGCATCATCTTCTTCCGCAGTGCACTGCCTTGGAAAACGTTCTGGTTCCAACCCTAGCTCATCCCGGCACCGACTCCAAAGCGGCTTCTGAACGAGCTCGAAGCTTGTTTGATCGTGTCGGGCTTGCTGATAAGTTAGACAGCCAACCGTCTCAACTTTCGGGGGGAGAGCGTCAACGTGTCGCGGTAGTGAGGGCGTTGATTAATTCTCCTAAACTGCTCCTCGCAGATGAGCCAACAGGTGCACTGGATGAAGACAATGCAGGGAACCTAATTTCGTTGCTCAGCGAATTGAATAAGTCAGAGGATCTGGCACTTATTGTGGTGACGCATGATCGCCATATCGCAGAGTCTGTAGGCAATATCAGGACACTCAGGCGGGGGAAGATCGAGTTGTTGTCATGAGTTGGTTTAAAGTGCTGCTCAGTTCGCTTCGTTATTACCGAGGGATTAATCTCTCGGTTCTTGCCGGTGTGGCGCTGACATCCGCCACCCTTAGTGGTTCTTTTGTCGTTGGAGACTCCGTGAAGGAGAGTCTCCGACGCAACGCCGAGGCGCGCCTGTCAAGACTGGGGTTGGTCATGGCTGGGGGAGAGCGTTTCGTTTCTGCTAGCCTCGCCGACCGCGTCATGGGAAGTGAAGGGTGGGATGGTGTCGTGGCTCCGATCCTTCAGATTGAGGCAACTGCGTCGAATCGAGCTAGTGGTCAACGAGCGAATAAAGTTCAGATCCTTGGTGTCGACGAACGGTTTTGGGAAATGTCCAATTCTGGCGAAGTTCCGGAAGGTTTTAATCAAGAAAACTGGATTGGCATTAATCAGCCCCTTGCTAATCGGATTGACGCAGAAATTGATGACACGTTGATTCTTCGAGTTGAGCTGCCGGCAGCTCTCTCTCGAGATGCACCACTTTCAGGGGAATCAGAGCAGACCACTCCTTTCACCGCTAAGGTTTCGAGTGTCCTAAATGCTGATCAATTTGGCCTGTTCTCACTTCGTGCCGAGCAGGTGCCACCATCGACTCTCTTTGTGAGGATGTCGCGATTGGAGTCGATTCTGGAGCAGCCGGGACGAGCTAACATTCTTGCAGTTGCGGTGGGAAGCGATGCGGCAGCCTTTGCTGACGCCGTGGAGGCCAGTTGGAATCTCGAAGACCTTCAGTTGTCGGTTTCCCAAGTGGAGGGTGATGCTACGGAGCAGTTGGTGAGCTCCCGTGTCTTTTTTGATGATGCGATTGTTGAGTCGCTACAGGAGAGGGCTTCTACAGTGGCACCGGTGCTGACCTATCTAGCCACTGAGATCAAGAGTGGTGACAGTTCAACACCCTACTCGATGGTGACTGGAGTGGCACCAAATCTGAACGGAATTGTCGAAGACTCGCTGCCAGATGATGGGATCATTTTGTCCGACTGGATGGCAGAAGATCTCGGAGCTGCTCCCGGTGATAAAGTTACGCTTGTTTACAATGTAGTCGGAACTGGTCGAACTCTGACTGAGCAGGAAAAATCGTTTGTTGTGAATAAGATCTCCCCGATTGGTGAATTCGGTTGGGACGACAGTTGGACTCCTGCATTCCCAGGGATTTTCGATGTGGATGACCTCGATGATTGGGAACCTGGTATACCGATAAATCGCGACAAGATTCGCGATAAGGACGATGAATACTGGGATCAGTATCGGGCGACTCCAAAAGCCTTTGTTTCATTGTCTGCAGCCAAGGAGATGTGGTCAAATCGCTTCGGCAGCGTGACAGCAGTCCGCTTTCGCGAAACAGGTAGCACAGCGAAACTTGATGATCAATTGCGCCAGTCACTTCGCTTGGAAGATCTTGGGATGGCTTACCGAGACCTTCAGGCGGAAGCGGAATCTGCCGTGGCTAACTCGTTCGATTTTGGCGCACTCTTCGCCAGTATGAGCTTTTTTCTCGTTGTGTCAGCTTTGGTTCTTGCCGGGCTGGTATTCGTCTTTGGAATTGAGCAGCGCTCCTCTCAGATTGGATTGTTGTTAGCGCTCGGATTTACGAAGAAAAAGGTCAGGCTGCAGTTCCTGACTGAAGCGTTCATTCTTTCGTTGTTTGGTGCTGCTCTTGGATTGCTGGGAGGCTATGTTTACACCCGTCTGGCTCTCTATGGTATGTCAGGAGTTTGGGAGGAGGCCGCTGCGGGAATTGAGTTTGTTTACTTTCTCCGCCTGGAGTCTCTCGCCAATGCTTTCGGAATCACTGTGATTGTTGCTTTAACCGTGGTTTGGTTGGCTAGTCGGCGGGTTTCTGCGGTTCATCCGAGTCATTTGATCTCCGGGAGTGATGGTGTCGTGATGACGCAAGCGGGACGGTCTTGGGATCGTATTTGTTTTGTTGGCTCTCTATTATTCGGTTTGGGCTGCCTCTTGGCACCCAAGGAAGCCGGGACGATGTCAGAACAAGGCTTATTCTTCGGGGCTGGCTTTCTGTTTACCGCTGCCGGTGTGTCAGCCTGTTCGATTTTGATACGTCGTTTTTTAAAACCATCATCGGTAATATCTTCTATCAATGCTCTCGGACGCCAGCATGCGGTTAGACGTCGAGGGCGCAGCTTGGCTGTTGTTGGTTTAATGGCAGCTGGGGTTTTCATGGTTACTGCAATCAATTCTTTCCGACTGGACGGTGCCCGGGGTGCCGAACGCAGAACATCTGGAACTGGAGGCTTTGCCTTTGTGGGTGAAGCAACGTTGCCAATTTACGAGGACCTGAATGGCGATGCGGGCCGCGAAAAATATGGCCTCGATGATCTTCCTGTAGAATTTTCGGTCTATCCTTTCCGAATCAGTGAAGGGGAGGACGCGAGCTGCCTCAACCTGAATCGAGCCCAGCGGCCAAGACTGATGGCGACGGACGAATCTCGGTTGGCTGAGCTTCGGCCATTCTCATTTACCAAGGAAGAGGAAGCAGAGAACGGCGAGGGTTGGTCGCTGTTGTCGGGCGCCCCGGAGGTAAATAAGGAAGGGATTCTAGTGATTCCAGGAATTGTCGATCAGAATACTGCAACCTATGCGTTGCAGAAAGGGTTGGGGGACTTGGTTATCTATGAGACAGTGTCAGGGCAGACTTTTGCGGTTAGAATTGCAGGCTTCCTTGATACCTCAATCCTTCAGGGAAATCTGATTATCTCGGAGAAAAACTTCATTCACTTCTTCCCTGATGCGGGTGGCTACCAGTTTTTCTTGATTGATGGGGAAGCGACCAAGTCGTTAGAAATCGTCGCTAACCATATGAGCCGCATGTTTGGTGACCTGGGCTTAGAGATGCGCCCCGCAGCTGAACGTTTGAACGATTTTAATGCGGTTCAGAACACGTATCTGAGTATTTTTTCGACCCTAGGTGGCCTTGGTATCTTTCTCGGAACACTTGGATTAGCGATTGTTGTTGGTCGGAATGTTCTCGAAAGGCGCAGTCAACTAGGCGTGATGCAGGCGATTGGATTTACGCGTGAAATGTTGGCGAAGATGGTTCTGGCTGAGCATTGGTTTCTCCACGCCTTTGGAGTGCTTCTAGGGTTTGTTTCGGCTTTGGTTGCCGTTTATCCTCAGCTTTTGAAGGGATTTGAC
>Ga0160423_10002983_pt1 | contig 14080 bp, 11 predicted proteins | sample CRUFie14St8metaG_FD_108191 | JGI IMG/M metagenome (GOLD analysis project Ga0160423, IMG submission 108191) | Marine microbial communities from the Costa Rica Dome - CRUD Field 142mm St8 metaG | ecosystem: Environmental > Aquatic > Marine > Oceanic > Photic zone | place: Costa Rica: the Eastern...
CGGTCGTCCCCCAAACCACGATCCAATGAAGATACAAGGGAGCTCTCCAACTGGAGTCGACTGTTTGCATTAGCCTGAGGAAAACGGTGAAGAGGATTCCTGCGAGACCAGTTAGCCAGACCGCGGGGCTGCGTAGCGATCCGGAGAATGAACCGATAATATCTTTTGGTGCCATACCGCTAGTCATTTCACCCCAGCGCCCAGCAAAGAACATGGCGGCTAGGGGCGGAGCCAGAAAGCCATAGTCATAGTATGTTCCATCCGACCAGTTAGGGGCGAGAGCTAGGAAGAATTGGCCGAACCAGACAGCGAGAAATACCCATAACGGCAGCAATGATTTCCAATCAAACGTGGTGATTACTCTGTCTGAAAGATCTGTTGTGTTGGCCGCTTCCACGAGTTGATGATTTTCTAATTTTCGGCTCCGGAAGTTTCTTCAGCAGGCTCAGGATTCATGGCCCGCTCGATAGCCTTTCTAAAAAAAAGCTGTTCTACTTCCATCATTTCAGACCAGTCAATCTGTTCCCTCAGCGCCTTGGCTTGATCTCGATCCCCGTTTTCGGCAAACGCCAAACTCCCGACTGCGATATATGTGGCAGAAGAAATTTCTTGCTTTGTATCAGTGGCGCCAGAGGTGGGATCCAATATAGCTAGAGCTTCGGTAGGATTACCGTTAGTCACCAATGAAAGGGCCAGTGTGCTACGAAGTGAATGAATATCAGGAAATTTTTTTACGAGGCCAAGGAGGAGCCTAGTATAATCTTGCCTTTGTTCCTCAAGGACTAGTTCCAGCCAGACAACGTTGTTGATCAGAACCGGGTTTTCTGGGTCTGATGAGAGTAGGTTGCGGCTGATAGTCAGCAAGTCTTCGACTTCGTCTTTTTCTGCGAGAACCTCGAAAAGGAAGGCAACATCCGAAGCTGGTAGGTTAATTGCGGATGGCCGCTTCAAAGCTTCGGTGACCGCTCGGTTTCTCACATCCGCATTGCCGGTGCGGGAAGCTAGCTTGGCCACTTCCAATAGTGCTGCTTGGCCTGATGTTAACTCAGCCTGAGAGATTGCCTGTTGCCAAAGGGATCGACTCTTCGCTACTTGACCTTGCTGTTCAGCAATAGCAGCCTGAAGTCCCAGAACGATTGAAGGTCTCATCTGAGGGTGCGGATCACTAAGAAGGTTTTCAGATCGTCTCCAATCTTTCTCGGTAATGGCCGCTAGGGTAACGATTCGAAAAAGGCTGTTGTTGGAGCGGGGGTCTATCTCATCCGATAATTTTAGAATCCGCGCTGACTCACCTAGGCGGAGTAGCCATTCACAGAGAGCGGCGGGATCTTTTTCCTTCCATTCCAAAGTAGTTTGCTCAAGAACCGACTCGCGGTTTTCAGGGAATTGATGCACTTTCACGTCCTTAGCGAGGAGGTAGCTGGAGGAGGATACTGCTTGCTTTTCTGAAATTGCTGTGAGGCGACCCTCGCAATCACTGAAGCGTTCCAGATGCCAGAATTTGGGAGGGATTTCTTTGAGGAGTTCAAATGCAGCTAGAGCAACTTCGGGATCCTCACTGACTTGAAAAAGTTCATCGATAAATCGCTGGGCGCTGGCCTGTGCCTTGCCACTGGTATCGTTGGCTTTCGAAAGGACCTTGGCGGCAAGGAGCTTATCTTCGGAATTCCCGCGAGACTTGAGTAATTCATCAACCAAAGTGAGAGCTCTCGGAATATCGTTTCTGTTATAGAGAAAGCGGACGCCGAGTGACATAGCGTCCGGTAACATTTGTTGATCACTGCTGAGTTCTCCGAACAAAGCTTTGAAAGTAACTATATCTCCTATGTTGAGGTAGAGCCCCAGCACGTCGATCTTGTCTTCCGTAGTGGCCTCAGGGTGGGTGAAGAGTATCTTCGAAGCTGCGAGCACGTAGCGTGACTGTTGCTGCATTGAAGATAGGTAGAGCTGCTTCAGGACCTTATAATTTCCGTCATCAAGTTGCCATGCAGCCAACGCAAGGCGCTCCGCCTCTTTCCACTCATTACTTTCAGATGACTTAAGCGAATCTTTGAGCAGGCCGGAGGCGCGCCATGAATTCACATGATACTTAATGCCCTGCCTTTTGGTGTAACCCAAGGCTACCACGGCAATGAGAAGAACGGTGATACTGATTAGGTAATAGTGCCACCGTTTCAGTTTGCGCTTTCGTTTCATGACAGAGTGGAAGAGTGCACTCCCGAAGGGAGTCGGAGTGATGAGGTGAAGGTTCAGCTTCCGTGAACGGACATTGAGAGGTGGTTTCCAATTAAACCAGAGAAAGCCCGCCAAGCCGAAGTTTCATCTGGAAAGTTCCGGGCACCCATCAGGACGACTCTGGCTGGTGGCCGCGGGTTCGCTAGCAAGCCAGCCTGAATCTTTTCCTTTCGTAGCGAAGTTTCGATTCCCTCCGGCTGGTAGGGAGCTTCTTCCGGAACCCAGGTTAGCTTAAAGACCCATAGAGGCGAGTTGATTTGAGGTGTCGTAAATTCCAAGACTCTCACGGGAATGGAACAGCCACCTACCTCGATTCTTCGGTCAGGATGGGTTCTCCGGAGGGTGGCTCCCATGGATTGCATGCATACTTCCGGGGCGTGGCCGTAGACGTCATGGATAAAACGGGAATTACCAGGAGCATATTCGAAGTAGAAAAGGTCAATCAAAGGGGATCGATTGGAGAGATCACCTCCCGGAATGAAAGACCCGCAAAGACCCTTCGTGAATGCCAGTTGATCAGCCCCTTCTTTTAGTCGTTCGGGAGCTTCATGAAAGCGATAGCTTATTTCAATTTCTTCTTCTTTGTCGCTGTTACCGATCCGGACTGACACCGGTGAATCGGGAAGGTAAAGGTTCAGCCGAGGAGTCTCCTTCCATCGCGAAGGTTCCGCGCTTCTAAAAAGCCAGATGCATAGTTCAAAAGCCACAACAATGGCTACACCGACCCAGGCAATGGTGGCAGGACGAAAGAAGCCTGAGTCTTGGTTGTGTAGCGATACTTGCATGCAAATTGAAGAGAGAATAGCCCACTGACAGGGTAAAAAGCCAGAGTGAATTGATAGGTGGCTAGGTTCCTCGGAACGTTCTGAAATTTGAGTCTACTTATTGATCAGCGACTGATAGTAATCGATGGTTTTCTGCGCAATTGCAGGCCACGCAAAGTCTTGGGCCATCCACTCGCGGCCAATTACTCCCATTTCCTCTCTTTTTAAGGAAGTGATTGATGTCGCTTCCAAAAGGGAACTGGCCAGCGCATCGACTGTTGGATCGACCCACCAACCGCACTTGCGACCGGTCAGTTCCTGCCAGGGTGTCCCTGTGGTTGTAATGACGGGAGTTCCGCAGGCCAGTGCCTCAGCGACAACAATTCCAAAATTTTCGCTGTGGCTGGGCAGTATGAAAAGATCAGCTTCAAGCATCGCCTTCCACTTTTCGGGCCCTTCAAGCGGAGGTTCAAAGGACCATATTTTGGTTAGATTAGCGGCCTCGACTTGGCTTTTGAGAGGCAGATCATGGCCGTCTTGTGGTGGGCCGACTACCCTCATTTTCCAGCCTTCAGGTTGGACACGTCGCCATGCTTCAATGAGAAGAGGTAGCCCCTTTTTAGGGTGAATACGACCCAGAAAGAGAGCGGTCTTTGTTTCGGCTTCGGGCGTCGGAAGGATTGTCTGAGTTAAGGGAAGAGTAACGCCGTTTGCCACGGTGAGAATTGGTTTGGTAAGCCCGAGTCGCCTAAACTGCTGTGCCTCGGTTTCAGCAGTAGCATGGAGTGCTGTGACGGTTTCGAGGTGGCGCTTTTGATAGATTTTCCATGCCAAGCTTTTTTTCCAAGCTTTGTGTTTGAGAGCCCAAGGCTCTAGCATCCCACGGGGGCTAACGACGAGAGGAGCATTGGCGTCTCTGCTTAGACTTGCGACTTGTGTGTGGTATTTGCGCCAGATTCCGTGATCGTGAAATAGGCTGGGCATCGCGAAGTTTTTAATTGCTGAAGAGAGTGTTCCTGAGAGTATTCTCAGGCGATCTGAGGCTTCTGCTGGTAGATCGGGTAGTGATACGCAGAAATTGTTAGGACACCATAGGCCGACTTGATGTCCCAGTTCGGCTTGTGCGAGTGCTAGTTGGGGTACTGATCGAGCAGGCCCGCCAGCATCGGGGTGAATGGAGTCTGTCGTATGCAGGATAATCATCGCTTCAATCACTCCTCTGTGTGACATTAATTCTCTGAGTCCTCGTCCTCGTCGAAGTCTTCGTCCTCATCGAAATCCTCGTCCTCGTCGAAGTCTTCGTCCTCGTCGAAGTCTTCGTCCTCGTCGAAGTCTTCGTCTTCGTCGAAGTCTTCGTCCTCGTCTTCTACTTCCTCCTTGGAAGGGAGCGGAGGCCACATTTGACTCGGCGCATACCTCCTTGGAGTATTTCTCACAGCCCAGATCATGGCAGCGCCGGCACCAACGGCAAGAGCATGATAACTAAGAGACTGCACGAAAAAGCTCTGTATCATGATAAAGGCGCTTACGATTGCCATGATAGCCCCGTCTGGACCCACTTTTCTCAATTTCCAGATGACGATAATTCCCCCCAGATAAATCAATGAGAAGCCAGCAAGACCTGTATCAAGTATGACTTCAAAAATTTGTGAATTTAGTGGCAACAACATTCCTCCTGGGCCCATCCCGGCGACAGGACCGTAAAACTCCCGGAAGACTTTGTAGTATTGGCCCATACCTACCCCTGAAAGAATTTTTAAAGGGTAGCGCTCGAGGTAGTCTTTCGCGTAAAATTCCTGACGGTAGACCGTGCGGGCTTCTAATCCCTCTTCTACTTCTTCTTCTCGGGATTCCAGAAACTGTTTTTGTATGTCCACATAATTTAATATCAGATCGGATTTGACGATGAAGAGAAGGCCGCTTGCGACTAGCGCACCAAGAAAAAATTTCCAACTGCGCTTGGAGAGTAGCAGCATGATCGGGAGCCAAATTGCAAGAGCGATGAGGAAGGAAGTCGAGAAGGTGTAAATAGAGAGAAGAAAGAGGATCATTGCTAGGATTAGCATGGTATACCTCTTTTGAACCTCTCTGACGGCTGCAGAAATATGTGTCAGGGCAAGGGAACCAACAAGCAACACAAAGCCGAGCCGTTTCGGTTCATCCGCAAAACCATTGATACGGAATCCCCTTGAGAGCATCTTCATGCGGAGTTCGCTCTGGTCTTCGGAATAAACAATCGATCTGTAAGGGAGGCCAAATTTATTTGCAAAAATTTGGTAGACACTGTGCAATCCATGAATGAGTCCGGCTACGGCAAAGCCTTGAAGAAGCATCTTAATACCGGTCCGGGTTCTAGCATGTTTCCATGTGAATCCACAAAGAATCACGAGATTGGTGTAATTTAGTGAACGGATAATCGCCCGTCCGCCTGACTCACCTGATAGGTAGCCATAAACCACACTGGCAATAATGATGGCGATAGCGATTGATAAACTGGTCGTGAGTGGCTTTCCTCGCGGTAGGCCATTGGTTCCCAGCCACCACCCGCCGATCATAAAAGGTATCAACCGCCCTGGAGTAAGCTGAGAGACGAGAGGAATGAAAAAATCAATGGTGAGGAAAGTCGGCAGAAAATACAGCAATCGCTTCGGGTCCGTAATCAGAGTATGCGCGGTGATAATCAAGCAAAGAATCACTATTACATAGTCGATGGGTCCGTGGCCTAGAGGCATAACTTATTGGTTTGCAATTGGGTTAAGGATATCTGACAGCAAATCTTGGTAAACGCCTACCAGTTTTTCAGCGGATATCGACCACGAATATTGGTTGCGAACTCGGCTTGAAATCTTTAGGGCTGATTCATTCCGATTGTTTTTATCCAAACGAAATCGAATCGAATCGAAAATCGCTTCGCTTGTTCCTTCTGACAAAACACCTCCACTTATTTCACAGATTTCAGGAATCGCCCCGGCTGAACAACCGATAACTGGGATTCCCGAAGCAGCGGCGTTTAGAGCTGTGATACAAAAGCCTTCTTCCTTTGACGGTTGAATGTATAGGTGAGCCTCGCGATAAAGTTCAACCAAATGTTCATCAGATACTGGCCCCAATATCCGAATTTCACTCGCAACATTGAGCCGCTCGATTTCTTGTTTAATTGATGCCTCGTAGCGAGAGCACCTGCGAGGGGGGCCGGCAATATTCCATAGAAATTTGACCCCCGATGCTTTTAGCTTTGCCGCAATCAAAGGGATCAAATGTTGTCGTTTGTGCGGCATCCACCCCCCGACAGTAAGAAGTTGGTAAGCTTCGGAAGACTGGGGGCTTTTCTTTGAAGGAACATTGGTTACGTCTACTAGCGAGTTGTCGTAGCCATGCGGGATGACGACAGTGCTGACTGATTTTGTTATCTCGTGAAGCAGTTTTTGAACTGGAGTGCTGGGAACGACGTAGGCATCGAAAGTCTGCTTCTTCAATCGTAATCGATTCTTGAAGGAAACTAACTTTAAGCGGGCTGAATCTTGGATGCGTTTCACGACAGCATCTCCTTTCCAAGAGCGGGCGCATTCGTGTGGGGGAACATTGTGAACTGTAAGAACGGTTGGCAAACCCAACTTCGATATTTGTGTTGCTGGTAGTTTTTCCGCGACGAATAGTCCAAATAAGACGTGGAGTATGTCGTAATCTTTTTGCTGCGCCGAAGTTGTCGCAAGATCTGAAACGCGTTCACAGAACCTGTAACGTACGGAGCGATCAGGATCTTTATTCGAAGGCCACTTTACTCCGAGGGCAGTAATGGAAAAGGGAAACCCCTCTACAATCTCGTCCTCTCCTGACTCTCCGGGGATTAGAAGATGTAAATCATGCCCAAAAGCTGAAAGAGCCGAACAGATTTGGATGACATACTCTGTCGTCCCCGCAATGCGTGGGAGGAAATGCTCGCTGACGACTAGAATCTTCAATTTTTTAGTGTGTTAGTTGCGACCTAGTGGCCCAAAACCTCTTCAATGCAAGTAAGGCGTCAATCCCGGCGATTTTTCGAATGAATCGTTCAATTTTACCGCCGCTCCAACGATAGGATGGATAGATTTCTCGGGCAAAGTGGAGAATTTCTGAACTCAAAGACTTGTCAATAGGTCGCGCAGAAAGAGCAATTTGATCGAACCTTCTACAAAGGCTTTCCTTTGTTTCCGGCGCTTTTAGAAGGTTATTTGCCACAAGGAGTTCGAAGATGTATTTGGAGGATTCGAATCTTGCTAGGATCTTCTCAAGCGAATCATCAGTGGAGACACTGCTGGTGTCTTTGTAGTGGTAGTATTCGTAGACGGGACCTTGTGCTGGGCGAAATTCCCAGCCGGCCACCATCATCCTGACGATGAGCTCCCCGTCTTCATCTGTAGAAAGTGACTCATTGTAGCCTCCCATTTCCATAAGAAGTCCAGGAGGAAAAAGAATTCCACAGTGCGAAAAAAATGGTCGTTCGAGGAATAATGGAAGTTGGCTACTCTGGGCATCGAGTTCTTGATATGTGTGGTTCGTCCAGTTGTGTTTTGGGTTCTCGTAGATGTGTTTTGTAGAAGCAAAGTATGCGATATTGTTTTCGCAGCATGATTTTGCTGCGCTCAGAAGTTGCCGAAAATAGTCGTGACTTGGTCGATCATCAGCATCGATGATTGAAACAAAGTCATCGCCAGCAAGTTTTAGGGCGACATTTCGGGCAGCTGCTTGGCCGATATTATTCGGCAGAGTTATCACTTTTGCCCAACTTGGATACCTCTCTTCCAAAAGGCTGAAATTATGTTTATATTCGGGAAGAGAACCGTCATCTACCACGAGCCACCGCAATTTGGTGTCGGTTTGTAGACTGAGAGCTTCTCCGAGTCGGAGGATTTGATCGCCTGGGTTGAAGGCACTTGTGACTACAGTGATCACTATTGAGGAAGAGTTTGGCGCTGCTAGTGCATTACCAGCGAAATGCTATAGGCTTTTAACAACTTGATAAGCGCGGGTGAGGCAGGTCTAATTTCACGCATCCAGTTTTTCAGCCGTCAAAGAGACTACCTTTTTGTGAGATTGGCTAGTGCGAAGATAGGGCCTGGCATTTCTTGCTATAATACATGAGGTTCCGAAGTCTCAGAGCATTCTTGAATCCGATAATTCTGCTTAACCGCTGAAAATTAGGACCTCCGAAAGTTCCGAGCGATTCGAATCCAAGTTCTAAAATTGCATATTCTGCTTCCTTAAGTTCATGTGAGAATTCCGGGTAGTAAGTGTGTATCACTCCAAGATACATTTGTCGTAGTGCTTGCCTTACCCTTTGATCATCTTTTCTTTGTAGTAGATTAAAGGCAATGCACTTGCATGCTTCGATGGATGAAGTGACGTGGTCCGAGGTGCGGGATTTGCTTACCGAAGGGTTTTGGTGTCTGCGATAGTAGACTTGCGTGTCCACTTCGAAATGAATTTTTTGCGCTTGAAGTAGGACCCGCGTGAAGAATTCTCCATCTTGATTAATCTTGAGGTTTTCATTCCAAAAACCAGCACGCCGAATGAGTTCTCGTGGTGTTAGAAAGCAATGAGTGACGCTGCCTTTTGATGAATGAGTTGAAATTTTTTCGATAATCCATTCAAACGGATTAGAGGAGACCGTTAATGGAGAAAGGTCGATGGAACCGTCGATCTCGTTGATGGAAGCTTCAAAGTCTACGTATGGGCATGCGCTCATGCTATTCTCGCAGTCTATAAGGGTCGCTAGTTGCTTTTCTATCTTATCTGTTGCCATTAGATCGTCGGAATCCAAGAATTGGATGAATGATCCTTTGGCTTTTTCGAGACCAAGGTTTCGAGCAGAACAGCCACCCTTGTTCGACGACCTTACGTGCTGTATCCGGTCGCCAAAACTCTCAATGATTTCAGCACTGCGATCTGTAGATCCGTCATCAATAACGATGATCTCACAGGGCTCGTAGGTTTGATCAAGCGAGCACTGGATCGCTTCAGAAACGAACGATTCAGAATTGTAACAAGGGATTATTATGCTTACCAAGGGGCGACGCATAAGATTTTAATTAGTGGTATTGGAGTTCTAAGCAAAGGAAGCGAATGGGCTGACTGTGCTCGGTAAAAGGGGGCGCGTTTTTGATGAGTTGATTCGTTTCAGGAGAGACCCAATTGTTCTCGCATCAAGGCCTCAATAGCTCTAATGCGGCCTTTAGGGCGCCTTGGTAATTAGGCTGATTGAAAACTTTTCTCAAAGATATCAGGTTGTTGAAGAACTTCGACCAATTGCTGCCCCATTGATTCATAATCCTGTTGCTTCAGGCTGTTTTTTCCAAGATATGGCGAATTAGCGTGAGCGTGCATTAGGTTTCGTGGCGATGCACTAAGCTTTGACAATGTCGCATGGAGCTTGGGAGCCACCTAGTGCGTTCCGTGTGTCAACAATCAGCCCAGACCAACTTGCCAGTTCTTGTAGATTAAAGGCGTTATGGTTCGTTGAAATAACGATGGCATCGAACGAGGCGATCGTTTTCTCAGTCCATTCCACCGATATCTTGCCCTCCCATTCGGAGTGGTCTCTCGTTGGGCCAATAATCGGGACATGAGGATCGTGGTATTCGACATGGGCTCCTAACTCGGTGAAGCGGTTCATTAGTTGAAAGGTTGGTGATTCTCGCATGTCATCGACATTGGCTTTGTAAGCAAGTCCCATGAGCAGGATACGGCTGCCTTTAACTGGCTTTTCACGCTCATTAAGAGCTTCCACTGTCCGATCGACCACATACATCGGCATAGATCGATTAATCTGGCCGGCAGTTTCGATAAAGCGGGTGTGTAGCCCATATTCCTTCGCTTTCCAAGTCAGGTAGAACGGATCGATCGGAATGCAATGGCCACCGAGTCCCGGGCCGGGATAAAAAGGGGTGAAGCCGAAGGGTTTGGTCGAGGCTGCATCGATAACCTCCCAGATATCAATGCCCATGGCTTCGGCGACCACTTTCATTTCATTGACTAGTCCGATGTTGACCGCCCGGAAGATGTTTTCAAGCAGCTTGGTCATTTCGGCAGTAGCGGTGCTGGAAACAGGAACCACATCATCGATCACGATATTGTAGAGAGCTTTGCCGACTTCGAGGCATTCAGCGGTGTGGCCACCGACGACTTTCGGAATGGATGTGGTGTTATACTTGGTGTTGCCGGGATCCTCTCGTTCCGGTGAGTAAACCACAAAGGTGGTTTCGCCGGGGATTAAGCCCTGCTTTTCAAGGCGGGGAACCATTTCTTCGGCGGTGGTTCCGGGATAGGTGGTGCTTTCCAGACTGACAACCGTGCTAGTTTGAAGGTGAGGGCAAACCGAATCAAGCGTGCTACGCACATAAGACAGATCGGGTTCGAGGTGTTCGTCGAGTGGCGTTGGAACACACAGGATGAGAGCGTTGACTTCAGAGACTCGGCTGAAGTCCGTTGTGGCTTCCAGCTGGCCGCTACCCTGTGCTGTTGCGACATCTTCGTCGCTGATATGCTTGATGTAAGATTGACCGGATGACAGTCTCTCAATTTTCTTGTTGTCGATGTCAAAGCCCAGCACTCGGCAACCAGCCTCGACGTAGGCAAGGACGAGAGGTAGACCGACGTAGCCCAGACCCACAATGCCAATGGTGGCTGATTTGCTCTCTAATTGATCGATCAATGACATAAATAAGGTCCGCGAGGTTAGAGTATTCGCTGTAGTTGGCCAGCCTTTTAAGTGTCCTCGAGAAATGAACGCAGGTAGTCAGCATAGGGCGTTGAACCGAGGGCTAGGATTGCCTCGCTCAGTTCCTTATCGCTCATCCATCCATTGTTCCAGGCGATTTCCTCGAGGCAGGCAACCTTGAATCCCTGCTGATGTTCGATCGTCCTCACAAATTGAGAAGCTTCAAGCATGGATTCGTGGGTGCCGGTGTCGAGCCAAGTGTGACCGCGTCCGAGGATTTCGACACGAAGTTGGTCCTGTTCAAGATAAGCGAGATTAATGTCGGTGATCTCCAGTTCACCGCGTGGTGACGGTTTGACCCCTTTGGCGATCTCGACCACCTGATGGTCGTAGAAATAAAGTCCCGTCACAGCGAAGTTGGATTTGGGTTGCTCTGGTTTCTCTTCGATCGAGATGGCTCTCAACTTGGAGTCGAATTCGACGATTCCATAGCGCCTCGGATCATGCACTTCGTAGCCAAAGACCGTGGCGCCCGACGTGTTCTCGGCGGCCGCTTTAAGGCGGGGAGAGAAGCCTTGGCCGTAGAAAATGTTATCGCCGAGAATCATGGCACACGGATCGTTACCAATGAAGTTTTCACCAATGAGAAAGGCTTGGGCAAGTCCGTCGGGGGAAGGTTGGATCGCATAGCTTAGCGAGATTCCGAATTGGGAGCCGTCGCCAAGTTGGCGCCGAAAGAGTTCCTGTTCCTGAGGTGTTGTGATCACGAGGATCTCCCGGATTCCCGCCAGCATGAGGACGGACAGCGGATAATAGATCATCGGCTTGTTGTAGATCGGAAGCAGTTGCTTCGAGACCGCCATGGTAGACGGATAAAGCCGTGTGCCGGAACCGCCGGCGAGAAGAATGCCTTTCATAGATGAAGTGCTGGTTTAGCTATATTATCAGAGGATTGAAGTAACGCTTCTCCAATGCGTTTGAGACTGAAACGGGGCAGGGTGTTTCGAGCGGACTCGCTCATGGTATTAAGTTGTTCTCTATTACCCGCAATTTTTTGAAGTAAATTTGTCAACGCATTTGGTGAGCCTGCGGGAATGATCCACCCGTTCCTGTCTTCCTCTACTACCTCACCACAGTTGAGTGTCGCGATGACGGGCAGGCCATGGGCCATGGCCTCTAGTTGCGTAATGCCGAAGCCATCGGAATGGGTTGGGAGTACGAAGATATCAGATCGTGCATACCATTTTGAGACTTTCGATCGCGGAGAGGGGCCATGGAAGGTGATGGTTTCTGGAAGATTATTCGGAAGTTGGGGGTGAGGACCAACGACATTAATGTGCCAGTCCCTAGGGTCTAGGTTCGAGGCGGCAGCAACGAGATCGTGAATGCCTTTTCGCACGATGGCCTGACCGAGGAAGAGCAGGCGAAGGGAACGATTCTTGTAAGTTTTTTCGTTATGTTCCGAGGCTTTGCTTTCATAGGCCAGAGGGATGACTCGCATCTTGTCAGCAGAGATTCCGGATTCACTGAGGAGTTTTGCCGACCAATAAGAGTTGACGATAATCTCATCAGCCAGTTCACATTCTTCACGCCAGTCCTCCCAGTAGCTCGGAGGTGGTTGTGGGAGAATAAAACTGTTCCACTCTGGAAACTCGTCGGCTAGCCTGCCAACTAGCGCGTGTTCGCCGGGGCCTGGATCAATTTGTCCGAGGATAGTTTTCCAACCGAGTTCTTTCGCTTCGCGGAAAAGGTCGCGGGCGGCGTAGCTATAGCTAAACAGGGTTGGTTGAGCATCGGCAGTTAAGGAGCTCGCGAGACGATGCAGTTGAGGAATCGCGTGTTGCTGGAAGCTGTGATCCCGCTTCTGAATCGTGTTCCAGATTTCGTCTTTTCTGATTCGCTGCTTTACCTCAAAAAGCAGTGAGCTCTGGTTCGGAGCCCACACAAGTTCGGGTGAGATGTCAGGATGATGGCGATCGCGAAGCTTCTGACCGCCGGGCAGGTAGCCGATGGGAGATCCGGGTGGAACCCAGAAATCAGTCAGGAGGGCGCCGAGTTGTTTGGATTGCTGGAGCGCACGGGGAACGCTGTAGTGCTCGCGGGCTCCGATTTGGGAAACGATCCACATCTAGGGATTCTTCTGCTTCGGGGGCAAAGGGTTATTCGATGATGGGGGGGGATAAACTTCCTTTTTTTGAAAATGGTCTTTTCTGAGGTACCTATTCCAAAACCAGTAAGCAATCAGTCCGAAAAGAAACGGATAAAGAACGAGAAGAGTAATGTCGCGTCCTAGATTGAACGTCAAGATGAGGCCGCAGCCATAGAGGATCAATCGGCCCGGGTCATCTCCCTTGAGGTCTTGGCGAGCCAATAAGGCTACCCAAAATCCCATTAAAACCGCGGCAGCGATGGGGCCGAGGAATGGGCCATAGTTAACGACGCCTTGGCCAATCATGCCGGTGGAGATGGTCGCAGTCACTTCTCCCTCGCCCCCGCGGGTGGATTGTCCCCGGGCGATGGCATAGTCGAGCCCGATTGTTGGCTTATTTTTCCAGAGACCTCGAGGAATAGGATTCACCAACTCAGCGAAGTAGCGCCTACCCCAGTTAGGCTGATATCGCCCGGTGTCGAAGAAATGATTGATCCAGGCCAGTTCCTCGAACATGTTGAGACCAAGATGTTTGGTGGCCTCGATATCGCCCTCCTCGATTTTCTCGGACACAAAAGAGCTGGAGACGGACATGCCCGAGCCTCGACTGGCCATGACGAAGGTAAACCAGGCGTTCACAGCTAGGAAAGCAGCGACTAGGAAGCCTAATTTGACCCATTTGCTCCGTCTCAAGCGCAGGAAGACAAAGGCGAGGATACCCGGCATCATCGTGGCAAGCATCGTGTTCCGGGTGCGGTCAAAGATGTAGAAAGGTAATGCGAGGAAACAGACGGCCAGCGCCATATTTCGAGTTTTGGGATTGAGGGCGAGTGCCGCGATGACGCCGAAGGCTGCCGTTAGGAAAATTTGGAAATACGCGGCCAGTGAAATGATAGCCGAAAAGCCACCACCAATCTGGCCTCGAGCCCACGGGTTGGTTTTATGGCCCAGATAAGGGGCAAAGAGACCGAGAACATCCCCTTTCACTTTGATGACCGCAATGATCATTAGGATGATCCAGGCAAACAGCATTGCGGCTGCAACGATATCGAGTTGTCTTTGAACTTTGGGTTGAAGCAGGCGCTCGGTTTCCATAAAGACCAGAGCGTGGCTATTATTATTAGCGAGGTGACTATTGAATTTTTCGCTGATGGGTTTGGCCAATAGACCAAAAACAACGACAAACAGGAGCACCTGCCACCAAGCAGAGGTGAGGCTGGCAGAGTCGATCACAAG
>Ga0160423_10002985_pt1 | contig 14078 bp, 14 predicted proteins | sample CRUFie14St8metaG_FD_108191 | JGI IMG/M metagenome (GOLD analysis project Ga0160423, IMG submission 108191) | Marine microbial communities from the Costa Rica Dome - CRUD Field 142mm St8 metaG | ecosystem: Environmental > Aquatic > Marine > Oceanic > Photic zone | place: Costa Rica: the Eastern...
CATTACTACAACTAGAAAGTGAATAACCTGAAAGATCAACATCTGAGTCAGTACCATTGTATATTTCAATAAACTTGTTATTTGAACTTCCTTCACCGAATTTACTGATGAAAAGTTCAGTTACTTGAGAAAAAGAAAGATTTGAAATAAAAAGTAAAATAAAGAGAGTATAAAAGTGTTTCATTAGCTAAGTTTTTAATTTAAAACAAATATAGTTTTTTTTAATGGTTTTTATTTTAGAAAAACCCCAATTACTAACAAAAATTTAAGTCTCATGTTACTATAACGATTTCCAATTATTAATTTTTTTAAAAAAATTAATAATTAATATATTTATGAAATTTTAATCATTAAATATAATGAGTGAAAACAATTTTAAAATATTGTTAGTCGACGATGAGCCTGATATTTTAGAGATAATTAGTTATAATTTAAAGTCCAATGGATATGAAGTTTTCACTGCTTTAAACGGAGTAAAAGCATTAAAAAAAGCTAAAGCAATTCTTCCTGATTTAATCATTTTAGATGTTATGATGCCTGAAATGGATGGAATAGAAACTTGTGAAGAAATTAGGAAAATTCCTGAGCTTAATAATACTATTGTTACTTTTTTAACTGCAAGATATGAGGATTACTCACAGCTAGCAGGTTTTGATGCAGGTGCTGATGATTATATAAATAAGCCTATAAAACCTAAGCTTTTGGTTGGAAAAGTAAAATCTTTATTACGTCGTTTGAATAAAAATAAAGCTACAGAAAAGCATAGTTTAATCAATCTTGGTGATTTAATAATTGATAGGGAAGAATATAAAATCACACTTAACAAAAATGAAATACTTTTACCAAGAAAAGAATTTGAATTATTATATTTGTTAGCATCTAAACCAGGGAAAGTTTTTAAAAGAGAAGATATTCTTGAAAAAATATGGGGTTATGAAGTAGTTGTTGGTGGTAGAACAATTGATGTTCACATTAGAAAACTTAGAGAAAAACTAGGCGACTCTAGTATCAAAACAATAAAAGGTGTAGGATATAAGTTTTATAAAAAATGAGGCAAAAATCAAAAAATAACAACTTTTATTCATGGTTAGCTACACTTATTTTGACTATTATTTTCACACTCATTATGAGTGTTTTTTTTTACCTAAATGATATTTTTAATTTAAAGGTTATTTTAACATCCTCGTTATTGATTTTTGTTTCAAGCTACATGATAATAAACTTTTATATCGAAAAGAATATTTACAAAAGGGTAGAGAAAATTTATAAGGATATTATGGTTTTAGAATCTAAATCAACTCCGGTTCAAAATATGTCCATTTCAAACGATATGGATTTTTTAGAGAATGAGATTAATAGATATGCAAAATTAAAAAAACTTGAAGTACAATCTTTTAAAGAAAGAGAAGAGTTTAGAAAAGAGTTTGTAGGAAATGTAGCACATGAACTTAAAACACCATTATTCACAGTTCAAGGATATATATCTACACTTTTGGATGGAGCAATGGATAATCCAGTAATTCTAAAAAAATATCTACAGAGAGCTGATAAGGGAGTTGAAAGGCTTATATATATTGTACAAGATCTTGATTTGATAACAAAAATAGAATTTGGAGAAAATAAGTTATCAAAATCTAACTTTGATATAATAGTTTTAATTAAAAATATCTTTGAAGATCTTGAAATGAAAGCAAAAAAGAAAAACATTTCATTATTAATAGATAATTCAGTTAAAAATTCAATTATGGTTTATGCTGATATGGAACGTATTCAACAAGTTATTACAAATTTGATTGTTAACTCTATTAAATATGGAGATACAAATGGGACAACTGAAGTTAGTGTTGAGCCCTATGATGCGAAAAAGTTTATTGTTAAAATAACTGATAATGGAGAAGGAATTGAAGAAGAACATATTTCAAGATTGTTTGAGCGTTTTTACCGCGTTGACAAAAGCGGATCAAGAACTGAAGGAGGTTCTGGTCTAGGTCTTTCAATCGTTAAACATATTATTGATGCACACGAGGAAAGTATTTTTGTAGAGAGCAAATACGGAATAGGTAGTGAGTTTTCATTTACCATTTCAAAAGAAATATAGTAATATTCAAAAAATCACAAATTGGGTAGTAAAAATAAACTTAAACGATTTAAAGAAAATGAAAAGTTTTTAAATGTTTTTCAGCCTACTAGAGAAGTTTTAATAGATGATCTTTTTCCTTTGAAAGGAAAATGGAGTTCAGATTTTTTTAAAAATAAGAATCCTATAGTTGTTGAACTCGGATGTGGAAAAGGGGAATATTCTGTTGAGCTTGCTAAACGCAATCCATATAGAAATTATGTTGGAATTGATATAAAAGGAGCTAGATTCTGGCGGGGTGCAAAGACTGCAAATGAGAACAATTTACCTAATGTAGCATTTGTTAGAGCTCAAATTGAGCTTCTGTGTAATGTTTTTGGTGATAATGAGGTTGATGAAATATGGATTACTTTTCCAGATCCACAAATTCATTTTAAGCGAACTAAGCACAGATTGACTAACTTAATTTTTTTAAAACAATATAAACGTGTTTTAAAAAATGATGGTTTTGTACACTTAAAAACAGATAGCGAATTTATGCACGGATATACACTAGGTATATTAAACGGACTTGGTGAAAATATTGAATATTCAAATCATGATATTTATAATCGTGATGGGAGTCCTGAAGAAGTGACTTCGATTAAGACATTTTATGAAGATATTTTTTTAAAGGAAGATAAAGCTATAACATATGTTAGATTTAAATTAAATTCAAGTTGGATATAACATTTATATTTTTTGTAGGCCTTGTTATTTCTTTTGTGGGAGTTATTCCTCCTGGAATGTTGAACATGTCAGCCGCTAAAATTAGTTTAAAAGAAGGTCACAACCGAAGTTTTATGTTTTCCATTGGAGTCTGTATTATTGTTGCGTTGCAAACATATATTGCCGCAACATTCGCAAAATATTTGAGTGAGAATTCAGATGTTAGCAATATATTAAAACGTGTTGCTCTAGTGATTTTTATTTTAATATCAATATATTTTTTTGTTACAGCTAAATCAAATCCAAAACACATTGAGTTAAATTCTGACGTTAGAAGTAAGCAAAGTCGTTTTTTCCAGGGTTTATTTTTGTCATTACTAAATATTTTTCCAATTCCATTTCAGGTTTATGTTTTGACTACTCTTTTATCTATTGGATGGATTGTAATGGAAGGAGTAACTATTGGAGCTTACATAGCTGGTACATCAATGGGAACTTTTATTGCACTATATGTTTATATTCTATTTTTTGATAATTTAAAAAATAATAAATTTATGACCACAAAAAATATAAATTATTCTATATCATTAATAACAATGATTATTGCAATAACTACTATTATAAATCTATTAGGTTTTTAAAAAAAATCAGTGAAATTAAATTTTTTTGATCAATGCTATGATGTTGCCCGTAAAATTCCTTTCGGTCGTGTCACAACCTACGGAGCAATTGCAAAATATCTAGGGTTAGTTAAAAGTGCTCGCATTGTAGGATATGCAATGACATCCTCACATGGAAAAGACGTGCCTGCTCACAGAGTTGTAAATAGAAATGGTTTATTGACTGGTAAACATCACTTTGAAGGTGCTAATTTGATGCAACAACTTTTGGAAAATGAAGGCATTATTGTTGACGGCAATCAAATTCAAAATTTCAAAAATGTTTTTTGGGATCCAAATGAAGAACTTTAGTTTTTTTATTAAATCAGATGTATATTTGTACAAAAATTTAATTTATTAATAAATTTTTGAAATTTACTAAAAGAGAGATAACCAAAGCTTTAAGTACTATCAGTGTTCCTGGAGAAGGAAAAAATATGGTTGATAGTAAAGCGATTCAAAATATTATCGTTTTTGGCGATGAGGTAATTGTTGATATAACTATATCAAACCCAACACTTCAAGCTAAAAAGCGAACTGAAATTGCTATAATAAAAACAATTCATGACCAAGTATATAAAAATGCTAAAATCAAAGTTAATGTCAAGGTTGAAAAATCAGCGAAAAACTCTAATAACATAATTAAGGGTAAGCCCATAGCAGGAATTCAAAACATCATTGCTGTTGCTTCAGGAAAAGGAGGGGTCGGGAAATCTACTGTGTCCTCAAATATTGCTGTAACTTTATCAAAAATGGGTTTTAAAGTTGGTATTCTAGATGCAGATATTTATGGACCCTCAATTCCAATAATGTTTGATGTATCTAATGAAAAACCTCTAGCTGTTAACGTCAATGGAGTTTCAAAAATGAAACCTGTAGAAAATTATAATGTTAAAATTTTATCAATAGGATTTTTTACAAAACCCAGCCAAGCTGTTGTCTGGCGGGGGCCTATGGCAGCAAAAGCGCTTAATCAAATGATTTTTGATGCTACATGGGGAGAATTGGATTTTTTGATTATTGATTTACCTCCAGGTACGGGTGATATTCATTTAAGTATCATGCAATCTCTTCCAATTACCGGAGCTATTATTGTAAGTACACCACAGAATGTTGCTCTTGCAGATGCTAAAAAGGGTGTTGCGATGTTTCAGCAAGAGAATATAAATGTACCAGTTTTAGGCATAGTGGAAAATATGGCTTATTTTTCTCCAGAAGAGCTTCCTGAAAATAAATATTATATATTTGGGGAAGAAGGGGCAAAACATCTTTCGTATGATCTTAATTTACCATTTTTAGGTGAAATACCAATTGTTCAAAGTGTTAGAGAAGCAGGAGATTATGGCAGACCAGCTGCCTTACAAGAAAATACTCTTGTTGAGATAGCATTTAAAAATCTATCTCAGAAAATAGTAAAACAAATAATAAAAAGGAACAAAAATTTACCTCCTTCAGAGGCTATAAAAATAACAACAATGGCAGGTTGTAGTGCTGTTAAAAAATAAAATAATATGAGTTCAAATGACCTTCGTAAAAATGTAGAAAAAGCTCTTGACGAGATAAGACCATTTCTTCAAAATGATGGTGGTAATATTAATCTTGTTGATATAGAAAACGATAAAGTTGTTAAAGTTCAATTAATTGGAGCTTGTTCCTCTTGCTCTGTCAATCAAATGACATTGAAATCTGGAGTTGAGATGACAATAAAAAAATATGCTCCTCAAATTCAGTCTGTTATTAATATTGAAGTTTGACATGATAAAAACAGACATCATTATAATTGGTGCTGGTCCAACTGGCTTATTCGCTGTTTTTGAAGCAGGTCTTCTTAAATTAAAATGCCATTTAATTGATGCTTTAGCACAACCTGGAGGTCAGTGTAATGAAATATATCCTAAGAAACCAATTTATGATATTCCTGCTTATCCTGAGATTTTAGCTGGAGAATTGACAGAAAAATTATTAGAACAATCTAAACAATTTAAACCTGGATTTACTCTTGGTGAAAGAGCTGAAACGATAAAAAAGCAAAAAGATGGCACATTCATAGTCATAACTAATAAAGGTACAAAGCATAAAGCTCCTGTAGTTGCTATTGCTGGGGGTTTAGGTAGTTTTGAGCCACGAAAACCTAATATTCAAAATTTATATAATTTTGAAGATAAAGGAGTTGCTTATATTATAAAAGATCCTGAAATTTATCGCAATAAAAGAGTCGTAATAGCTGGGGGTGGAGATTCTGCTCTAGATTGGACTATTTTTTTAAGCGAGGTCGCTAGTGAAGTAACTTTAATTCATAGAAGAACTGAGTTTAGGGGTGCATTAGATTCAGTTGATAAGGTTCAAGATCTAAAAAATAATGGAATTATAAAACTAATTACACCTGCTGAAGTAACAGCTATAAATGGCAATGAATTTTTAAATTCAATTACATACACAACCAAAGATGGTATTAGTAAATCAATAGAAGCAGATGCATTTATTCCACTGTTTGGACTTTCTCCTAAGCTGGGTCCAATTGCTGATTGGGGTCTAGAGATTGAAAAAAATGCAATCAAGGTTAATAATGCTTTAGATTATCAAACTAATATTCCTGGAATTTTTGCTATTGGAGATGTGAATACTTACCCAGGTAAGTTAAAACTAATTTTGTGTGGTTTTCATGAAGCAACTCTAATGTGTCAAGCTGCCTACAAGATCATAAATCCAGGAAAAAGGTTAGTTTTAAAATATACAACAGTGAGTGGCATCGATGGTTTTGATGGTACTAGAAAACAAGCTCCCAAGAGCGTTGTTAAATCAATCAACTGATATATGTCTCAATCATCAGATATTTCAATAAAAATTATTGATCGAAATGGGAATAAGCATTTAGTAAAGTCGCCAATAGATATGGCTCTAAATCTTATGGAAGTTATTCGTATGTATGAACTTGCTCCTGAAGGTTCTATTGGAGTATGCGGAGGTATGGCAATGTGCGCTTCTTGTCAATGTTATATTGTTAGTTCTCATAAACTTCCTGAAAAAACAGATGAAGAAGATGCAATGTTGAGTGAAGCTTTTAATGTAAACGCAAACAGTCGACTCGGGTGTCAAATACACATTAATTCCAAAAACATTGATGGTCTTGAGGTAATAATCGCACCTGAAGAATAAATCATTGAATTTTTTCAATAGCGATAGGTAAGAGACGTTCTACAAACTTTGAGTAAGCCAACGATGAGGGATGTAAATTATCACTAGCTACCAATGCAGGATTTTCAATCCCTTCTCGAGTAATATCTGTTATATAAACATAAGAGATGTTATTTTCCAAACAATAATTTTCAGCATATTGGTTGTAATTATCCAGTTGATCCGAAATATATCCACTCGAAAGGTTTTGACCAAAAGGAGTGTAAGCATAGTCAGGTATTGAGACAACAATTAGCCTTGAAGGATCATCTCCAACTAAAGAGATGGCAATATTTACCAATTCGATAAATTCAGATTCGTAAACTGAAAACGGTTTTCCTTGATATTGATTGTTTACCCCAATAAGTAAAGTTACAAGACTGTGGTCAAGGGGTGGGTTATATGATTCTATTGCTGATATTAAATTAGTAGTTGTCCATCCGGTTTGTGCTATTATTTCTAATTCAAATGAGTCCTGCTCATCAAAATATAATATCAAACTGTCTTTCAATTGTTCAGGGAATCGACAACTCTCACACACACTTTGGCCTATAGTGTAGCTATCACCCAAAGAAATAATTTTAAAATTTTGTGGTAAATTTTCTTCTACAATATCTTGGGGAATATTTTCCTCGACAACTCCATTAGTTATAACTTCAGTCTTATTCTGACAGCTATAAAAAATAGTAATTAATGTAAATAGCCCAGTTAAAAAATATGAATTAAAGTTTTTTTTATTTAAATGCATTTAAACCAGTTATATCTAGTCCAGTTATTAGTAGGTGAATATCGTGAGTTCCTTCATACGTAATAACACTTTCCAAATTCATCATGTGCCTCATAATACTGTATTCCCCAGTGATCCCCATTCCTCCTAAAATTTGTCTTGATTCACGAGCAATTTTTAGCGCCATCTCAACATTGTTTCTTTTTGCCATAGATATTTGAGCTGAACTTGCTTTATTTTGATTTTTTAATTGCCCTAGTCTAAAGGCAAGTAATTGGGCTTTGGTTATTTCGGTAATCATTTCTGCAAGTTTTTTTTGTTGCAATTGAAACCCTGCAATTGGTTTACCAAATTGCACACGTTCTTTGGCATATCTTAGTGCAGTATCGTAACAATCCATAGCAGCACCAATAGCACCCCAAGCTATTCCGTAACGTGCTGAGTCTAAACAACCTAATGGGGCGCCAAGACCAGATTTATTTGGCAACAAATTGTCTTTTGGAACTTTAACATTTTGAAATATAAGTTCACCTGTAGCACTAGCTCTAAGAGACCATTTATTGTGTGTTTCCGGAGTAGAAAATCCCTCCATGTTTCGCTCAACAATCAAACCATGTATACGGCCTTCTTCATTTTTAGCCCAAACAACGGCTATATCACAAAATGGAGCGTTAGATATCCATAATTTAGCACCATTTAACACATAATGGTCTCCCATATCTTTAAAATTAGTTGTCATACCTCCAGGATTACTTCCATGGTCAGGCTCTGTTAGGCCAAAGGCTCCCATATAATCACCAGAGGCTAGCTTTGGAAGATATTTTTCTTGTTGTTTTTTATTTCCGTATTTCCATATAGGAAACATTACCAAAGATGACTGAACTGATGCTGTACTTCTGACTCCAGAGTCTCCACGCTCAATTTCTTGCATGATAAGGCCATATGAAATTTGGTCCAATCCGGCTCCTCCAAATTCTTCCGGTATATAAGGTCCGAAGGCACCTATTTGAGCGAGACCATTAATAATTTGTTTTGGAAATTCACCTTTTTGGGCATAAGACTCAATAATTGGTGAGATATCTCTTTTAACCCAATCTCTGGCTGCTTGTCTTACAAGCTTGTGTTCCTCATTTAATAAATCATCTAAATTATAATAATCAGGTGCTATAAATAAGTCAGGTTTCATAATAAAAAATTTATATTTCTACGAATAAACTGAAATTACAAATGTACTAACAATAACTAATACAAATTTAGTTATAAATTTAATGACTGCTAGATTTTTAAATAAAATTATTATGTTAAAATTTTATCTTGATCAGTACATATATTTATCAATATTTCATTATTGTTAAAGCAAGTGAATTAAAATTTCATCAAGGTCCATCAATTAATAAATAAATCAATAAGCCCAGGAGGTGTCAAAACTTTTATTGTTTTTGTCTCGCGATTTACATTTTTGATAAATTCATCATTTATTGGAATTAGAATTTGTTTGCCATTTTTCTCAATCTCAAATAAAGCTTGTGATGAATTGTCGTTGACACTTTTAATTTCGCCCACTGAGCCATAATTTAGATCAATGATTTCAAAACCCAAAATTTCGTGATAATAAAAAGAATTACCCTTTAGTTTAGGAAGTAAATTTAGTGGGAGATATATATTTTTTTTAATAAGTTTATCAGCTTCAGTATCACTATTTATATCTTCAAACTTTAGTCGGAGTAGATTTGATTTGTGTAATTTTGATTTTTCTATGAAATACGGGATTAATGAACTGTTAAATTCTAAAAAAATAACTTTTAAATCTTTATAAAGTTCAGGCTGGTCAGTATCAAGTTTTGCAAGAACTTCCCCCTTAAAGCTATACTTTTTAATAATTTTTGCAAGAAAAAAGCAATCTTTTTTTTTCATAATAATAAAAAAACCTGACTTAAGTCAGGTTTAAATATATGAAATAAATAAATTATTCTTCTTCTGCGGCTTCGGCAGTTTCAGCAGTTTCAGTAGCTTCAGCAGCTTCGGCAGTTTCAGCAGCTTCGGCAGTTTCAGCAGCTTCGGCAGTTTCAGCAGTTTCAGCAGCTTCAGCAATTTCAGCAGCTTCAGCAGCTTCAGCAGTTTCAACAGTTTCTTCAATTGCTTGAGTAGACTCCTGTTCAGCTTTAGCAATTCTAGCCTCATTGGCTGCTTTTTCAGCTTCTAATGCTTTAGCTTTTTGTGCATCTTTTTTCTTTTGAATAATAGATTTTTGAGTATCAATTTTGGATTTCTTTTCAGAGAGCCATTCTTGAAATTTCTTTTCTGCTTCTTCTTCGGTTAAAGCTCCTTTTTTTACTCCACCAGAAAGGTGTTTTTTCAACAAAACTCCCTCATTTGATAAAATTGCTCTGGCTGTATCAGTTGGCTGTGCTCCATTTTCTAGCCATTTAACAGCGCTATCAATATTTAATTCAATTTTTGCTGGGTTAAGATTTGGATTGTAAGTCCCAAGTTTTTCAAGGTATCTTCCATCTCTTTTAGCTCGAGTATCAGCTGCAACTATCCAATAAAAAGGTTTGCCTTTTTTTCCGTGTCTTTGTAATCTTAATTTTACAGGCATAAAAAATTAATTTGTGAGATTCACGATCTCGGTTATTAATGAGCGGCAAATATAGCACAATTTTTCTTTTAAAAAACATTCGTTTATTTTTTATATTTTTGATTTATATCTAAATCATTTTATTTTAATCTTTTTTTTAAAAATGAAAAACCTTTTTTTAGCTTTAACTTTTATTTTAATGGTTGGTTGTCAAGACGACATACAGACCAGCAGTCCAACTTTTCAAGGAGTTAGACATGGTGATTTTGTATGGAAATCAACTGCACGTTCAGCTACTATTAACATTGACCAGAGTATTAAAATAATCGGGAGTGACGGATTTGGTACTATGATAATAAATTTACCTAATTCGATAGTTGGCTCATATGATTTGGGCCAAGGAAAACCTTCTACAATAACTTACACTGAAGGAAGTACAATTTACTCAACACAAAATAATGGCAATGAATATCCTGTATATTTGGGTGATGGAAAAGTTTATATTGAAATGGTTGATGTTGAAAATAATACTCTTAGGGGTTCTTTTTACTTTAACTCTTATGATGATTCTGGTTCAAATTACATGAATTTTTCAGAGGGAGTTTTTTATAATTTATCCTACGTTGAAGAACAATAGTTAATTTTATTGATATTTTATTTTTTTATTTGAACAAAAATTTCAAAATTTTGTTCATAATTAGACTAAAATAATTAATACTCAAACACAAAATAATTCTATATTTATTATTCTATAATTATTACAATATAGCTTATAATGTATTTGGTATTTGATACAGAAACCACTGGACTTCCAAAAAAATGGAATGCTCCAATTACTGATCATGAAAATTGGCCTAGATGTGTTCAAATTGCATGGCAATTGCATGACGATATGGGGAATTGTATCGAACACAAAGATTTTCTAATCAAGCCAAATGGTTTTAATATTCCATATGACGCAGAAAGAATCCATGGGATTTCAACTGAACTTGCAGATTCAAGGGGATTAGCTTTAGATGATGTCCTTAACGAATTTAATATTACGTTATCAAAAGCTAAATTTGTAGTAGGTCAAAATGTTGGATTTGATATAAATGTTTTAGGTTGTGAGTTCGATAGAAACAAAGTTCAAACATCTTTAAACGATCTCCCAATTCTAGATACATGTACTGAGTCAACAGCTGAGTTATGTAAATTGCCAGGTGGTCGTGGAGGAAAATTTAAGTTACCAACTCTAACTGAATTACATCAACATTTATTTAACCAACCATTTGCAGAAGCTCACAATGCTACAGCAGATGTCGAAGCTACTTCACGGTGTTTTTTAGAATTATTAAGATTAGGAGTTTATTCACATGAACAATTGCAGGCATCTCCAGAATATTTACAAAAGTTTCAGTCTGAAAATTTAAAACCAATATCCCCTGTTGGATTAAAGCATGTTAACCTAAAAAAACAGGCTAAGTCAATTTCAAAAATATTTCAAAATGATTATGAAGAGATAAATGATAATCAATCTGAAAGAACATTAACTGATTTTAAAAATGCATCAGTTATTCAATTACATAATCATTCTCAGTTTTCTATTTTACAATCTACAATAAGTATCAAAAAATTGGTTGATGCTACTGCTAAGGACGGTATGGAAGCTGTAGCTTTAACAGATCATGCAAATTTGATGGGCGCTTTCCATTTTGTTAAAGAGATTAATAAATATAATCAGAGCATTATTTCCAAATCTGGAGATTCTGAGTTAGATGGAGAGATTTCTAACAGGAATCCAATAAAGCCAATTATTGGATGTGAATTTTTTGTTTGTGAGGATCATGAAAATAAATCTCATAAAGATAATGGATATCAAGTTGTGTTTTTGGCAAAGAACAAAAGAGGATATGAAAACTTAGTGAAAATGACTTCCCTAGCTTTTACAAATGGATTTTATTATGTCCCTCGTATTGATCGTGGTATAGTTGAAAGCTATAAGGATAATTTAATTGTATTATCAGGCAATTTAAATGGAGAAATTTCTTCAAAATTATTGAATGTTGGCGAGAATCAAGCTGAGGAAGCATTGTTATGGTGGAAAAATCAATTTGGTGAAGATTTTTATTTAGAATTGATGCGACATGGGCAAGAAGATGAAGATAGAATTAATCCAGTAATTATTAAATTCTCGAAAAAACATAATGTTTCTTTAATTGCAACTAATAACACATATTACCTAGACAAAGCTGAAGCTAATGCACATGATATTTTATTGTGTGTAAAAGACGGAGAGAAACAATCTACTCCAATTGGTCGAGGAAGAGGTTACCGTTATGGGTTACCAAATCAAGAATACTATTTTAAGAGTTCTTCTGAAATGAAGGAGCTTTTCAGAGATATTCCTGATGCAATTATTAATATGAAGAAAATTTCTGATAAAATTGAATCTTTTGATCTTGCAAGAGATGTTTTATTACCAAAATTTGACATTCCAAAGAAGTTCAAAAATCCTAAAGACGAAATTGAAGGAACTAAACACGGAGAAAATGCTTATTTACGTCACCTTACATATGAGGGGGCAAAAAAACGTTATAAAGAATTAACAAATGAGCTTAAGGAAAGAATAGATTTCGAATTACAAACTATTCAAAAGACAGGATATCCAGGATATTTTCTAATAGTTGAAGATTTCATCAGAGTGGCTCGTGATTTAGGTGTTTCTGTTGGGCCCGGACGAGGATCAGCAGCAGGATCAGTTGTAGCTTATTGTTTATGGATAACAAATATTGATCCTATTAAATATAATTTACTTTTTGAAAGGTTTTTAAATCCAGATCGTATTAGTATGCCTGATATCGACATAGATTTTGATGATGAGGGTAGAAGTAAAGTAATGGATTATGTAATAAAAAAATATGGTTCTAATCAGGTAGCTCAAATAATAACATATGGAACTATGGCTGCTAAGTCATCTATTCGTGACACTGCGAGAGTTTTAGATTTACCATTAGGAGATGCTGACAGATTGGCAAAATTAGTTCCTAATATGGCTAGGCTTAATAAAATTTTAGGGGTTGACGAAAAATTATTAAGACAAAGATTTAGAGCTGAAGATATGGAATTAATTAATCAACTTTTAAATATATCTTCAGGTGATGATTTAGAAGCAGAAACTCTAACTCAAGCTAAAGTTTTAGAAGGATCTTTAAGAAACACTGGAATACATGCATGTGGAGTTATAATAACTCCAGGGGATATAACAAATTATGTTCCAATAGCAACTGCTAAAGATTCAGATTTATATGTTACTCAGTTTGATAACGCTGTTGTTGAGGACGCAGGTCTTTTGAAAATGGATTTTTTAGGTTTAAAAACACTAACATTAATCAAAGATACTGTTAAGATTGTTAAGGCTAAGCACGGAATATTACTTGATCCCGAAAATTTTCCTTTAGATGATGATTTGACATATAAGCTATTTCAACAGGGGGAAACTGTTGGTATTTTCCAATATGAATCACCAGGAATGCAAAAACATATGCGTGATTTAAAGCCAACTGTATTTGCCGACTTAATTGCAATGAATGCATTATATCGACCTGGTCCTCTTGAGTATATTCCAAGTTTTATAAGGAGAAAACATGGTGATGAGCCTATCAGTTATGACCTTCCAGAAATGGAAGAATTCTTAAAAGAAACTTATGGAATTACTGTATATCAAGAGCAAGTAATGTTGTTATCACAAAAACTAGCCAATTTTACCAAAGGTGAAGCGGATGTACTAAGAAAGGCCATGGGTAAAAAGCAGAAGGATGTATTGGATAAAATGAAGCCCAAGTTTATCAATCAAGCTAGTTCAAATGGATTAAATCCTGAAAAGTTAGAAAAAATTTGGACTGATTGGGAAAAGTTTGCAAGCTACGCTTTCAATAAATCTCATTCTACTTGTTATGCTTGGATTGCATATCAAACGGCCTACTTAAAAGCTCATTACCCTGCCGAGTACATGGCAGCAGTATTATCAAATAATATGAATGATATAAAGCAGGTAACTTTTTTCATGGAGGAAGCCAAAAGAATGAAAATAAAAGTATTAGGTCCAGATATTAATGAAAGTTATTATAAATTTTCTGTAAACAAGGGCAATGCAATTCGCTTTGGAATGGGGGC
>Ga0160423_10002986_pt1 | contig 14076 bp, 12 predicted proteins | sample CRUFie14St8metaG_FD_108191 | JGI IMG/M metagenome (GOLD analysis project Ga0160423, IMG submission 108191) | Marine microbial communities from the Costa Rica Dome - CRUD Field 142mm St8 metaG | ecosystem: Environmental > Aquatic > Marine > Oceanic > Photic zone | place: Costa Rica: the Eastern...
AATTATCCATCAAAAAGGCGGAACAGGAAAGAAAAGTAATTTACAAAAGGTAGCACTTAGTGATATAGAAAACTATGTGGATTACGACACTTGGAAAAATTGGATACAAAAATAATGAAAGACGAATCAATATATAAAAAGTTAATGGAGATAAGTGAAGCTCCCCTAGACTCACCATCACAACTACCTTTCAGTTCTATTGAAGCAAAACAACTAGCTGAAAAAGATGTGATTAAGATTGGTAAGATTATCGGTAAGGCATCAGCACAAGCAATCAAGGTCATGATGGATGGTGTCAAGGCAGGTGGATATGATGCTTTAGATTTACAGAGAGCAATAATGAGTGGTTCAGCTAGAAGAGCTGGTACAGGTCAAATAGAATTAATGAGAACTCTCTGGAACAGAGTAAGAAATGGGTTCCGTAGATACATGAAACGTGGAAAACTTAGAAACTAAATATTTATAGTATATAAATGGAGATATATTATGGCTAAAAAAATAAAAATGAAAGACCTACTTAACGAGAAATTTTCTCGTTCTACTATGACTGGTATCGTATCAGGTGATGGTTTCAGCAATACAGATATGAGTTTATCTAAGATGGTTAAAGAAAAGTATGGTGATGTAGAAGAACAACAGATTGACGTAGAAGGTTTAACTACTGAGATAAACAACTTTAATCAGATAGGTGAAACTATTTTTGGTAAGTCTAACATTATGCAAGTTGCAGAAAAACTAAGCTGGATAGCAAGTCAAGCTAAGAATCACACTTTAAGTGAAACAGAAGAATGGTTTGATAAGATTACTGTTAATCGTAACATGAAAGAATTGACCGGTATGTCTAAACAGTTTTCAAAGATAGCTAATGAAGCCAAATCTCTACAAGAAAGAATGGGAGCTCTCTATGAGGATATGGGTAATATCTTGGGTAGATATTATGAAATAGGTGGAGAGAATAAAAAAGAAGCTTCTATAAAAGAAGGTGACTATGAAGCATTCTTTCAGTCAGCTATGAAAAAATTTGGAATAAGTTCTCCAGATGAATTAGATGATGACAAGAAAAAAGAGTTTTTTAATTACATAGATGCTAATTACAAAGCAAAGAAAGAAACAGATTAGAGGTAAAATTGAGAAAAAGAAACAAGGTTAATAACCTAGGTGGTAACCCGTTACACATAAAAATAAAACCAGGACAATCTGTAGAAAGAGCTATATCTCTTTTTAAACGAAGAGTTAAAGAATCCAAGTTGTTAATAGAGTTAAGAGAAAGAGAACATTATTTAAAACCCTCAGTCAAGAAAAGACAACAACGAAACAAAGCAAAACTCAGAAGAAAAAAAGCTCAAGAAAATTAATATTTTTTAACTACTTTTATATTTATATATAAATAAATACACTACGGACTTCCTGTCCCTCATGTAGTGTAACACTAGAATAATATTTCTATTATAGTTCCAAATAACTATATTTAAATCCCCTTATAAAGGAGAAAAGTAATGGATGATTTACTAAAAGAAGCCATTGCAGATGCTAAAGCAGTTCGTGAAACAGCTCTTGAAAATGCTAAAATCGCTTTAGAAGAAGCTTTCACACCACGTCTACAATCTATGTTATCTCAAAAAATCCAATCCGAAATGGAAGACGTAACTGAAGAAGAAATGGATGACGAAGAGGACATGGAAGAAGGTAGAGAAGACAAAGATGACGACATGGAAGAAGGCAGAAAAGATAAAGACGATGACATGGATGAAGGCGCACATGAAGATGACGAAGATATGGAAGAAGAAGGTAGAAAGTCAATGATGAACGCTGATGACGAAGACCCATCTGATGACCATTCAAAAGAAATGGATGAAGAAGGTGTAATCGAAATTGATGGTGTTAAATATGCCCCTGTCGTAGCTGAAGAAGAGGAAGAGGAAGATGACATGGAAGAAGGTAGAGAAGATAAAGATGATGACATGGACGAAGACCTTGACCTTGAAGCTGTTTTAAAAGAGCTTGAAGCTGATATCAATGAAGAAGATGAAGAAGACGAAATGGAAGAAGGTAGAAAAGATAAAGATGATGATATGGACGAGACAGTTGACGAAAATGACGTTTCTTCAGGAATTGGTAAGAGTGACAATGCCCACGATAAAAAGTCAGGTGATTCAACTGATATCGGAAAAGCTGGTAAAGCCAAATTTGAATCAGTAGAAGAAACTACAGAAGATGTTGAAGAAACAACTGAAGATGTAGAAGAAGATATTGATTTAGAAGAGATTATCAAGACTCTTTCTGAAGAAGAAGAAAACGAGAAAACAACTGATGAAGTTGCTAAACTCCAATCTGAACTTAGCGAGCATCGCGATGTCGTTAAATACTTACGTTCTAAATTAAATGAAGTTAATTTGTTGAATGCAAAGTTACTATTCACTAACAAACTTTTCCGTGCATATGGATTATCCAATGACCAGAAAATGAAAGTTGTTGAAAACTTTGATAGAGCAACAAATCTTCGTGAAGTTAAATTAGTTTACTCTACTTTGGCTGAATCTTTTGGAACTACTAAAAAAACTGAAATTAAAGAATCTAAGGGCTCTGCTTCTAAAGCTACTCCCTCAACTAAGTCAGAAAAGCAAGAAGAAATTCTTACTGAAGGTGACCAGATGAGAGCTAGGTTTAAGAAGTTAGCTGGGATTATTTAATTTAATTATTAAGGAATAATAAAAATGGCTAATAACAAAAATCTCGGTAATATCGAGCAGTTGATGGATGGATTTAATCCATACCGCCAACGTCAAGAAGAAACCCGTGGTTTAGTCAAGAAATGGGAAGCAACAGGACTATTAGAAGGTCTTAATGAAGAACAGAAGTCTAACGGAATGGCTGTTCTACTTGAGAACCAAGCTCGTCAGTTAATTGATGAAGCTTCTGCTACTTCAACTTCAGCTAATTCTGAAGAGTGGAGTGGTGTTGCACTTCCTTTAGTTAGAAAAATCTTTGGTGAGTTAGCAGCTCAGGAATTCGTTTCTGTTCAGCCAATGAACCTACCATCTGGTCTGATTTTCTATCTTGACTTTAAGTACGGTACAACACAAGCTGGTATGACAGCTGGTGAAGATGTATTCGGTATCACTTCTGGTTCTGGAGACCCAAATCAAGGTCTTTATGGTGCTGGTAAATTCGGATACTCTGTAAACGACCTAACTTCAACTTCAGGAGCTACAAAAGATATCTCAGGTTCAATAACTTGGGATGAAGTTGATTACGAACCATCACTTTCTGCTTCAGTAGCAGCAGGTAACTTGAAGTTTTTTGATGTACCTATGACTGCTATGTCTGGTTTGGATAAAGAAGGTATTCGTGGATTTGAACCAACTGGTTCAGCTGCTTTTACAGCTTACTATCCAGCTTACACAAAAGCACTTGATGGTGTAGATGGTAATGAAGTTGCACCTGGTGATGGAGCAGCAACACACGTCCGTTTTGTTATAGATGAAGGTTCAACAGCAGAAAATGTTTCTGTTCTTTATCATAAGCAACCAACTGACACATCACGTGGTGATTTTGAAGACACAGCAGCTTCTGAACCAACAGCAACTGACGTTGGTATACCACAAATTGATATCCAAATGCGTTCAATTCCTATTGTCGCTAAGACAAGAAAGTTGAAAGCTGTTTGGACTCCTGAGTTAGCTCAAGACCTTAACGCTTATCATTCAGTAGACGCTGAAGCTGAACTTACTTCACTATTAAGTGAGTACGTATCAATGGAAATCGATTTAGAAATCCTTGATATGCTTCGTTTAAATGCACAAGCTAAAACTGAGAGATGGTCAGCTAAAGTTGGATTTGAGTATAACGCAGCAACCAAATTGTTTGATGAAGTTTCAGCTAATTCAAACGCTTACGTGAAGGGTGATTGGTTCCAGACTCTTGGTAACAAGATACAGTCTGTTTCTAACGCAATTCATCAGAAGACCCTAAGAGGTGGAGCTAACTTTGTAGTTGTATCTCCTGAAGTCGCTACAATCCTAGAATCTATTCCAGGATATGCAGCTGATACAGATGGTGACGCTATGAAGGGTTCATACGCTATGGGTGTTCAAAAAGCTGGTCTGTTAAACAACAGATTCACAGTATATAAGAACCCATACCAGTTCGAGAATGTAATTCTTGTTGGTTTCAGAGGAAGTAACTTCCTAGAAACTGGTGCTGTGTATGCTCCTTATGTACCGTTAATTATGACACCTCTCGTTTACGACCCAGTTAACTTTACTCCAAGAAAAGGTGTAATGACAAGATACGCTAAGAAGATTGTCAGACCTGAGTTCTATGGTAAAGTTATCGTCGCAGACGTTGACAAAGTTTAATTAATTTAAACTTACATAGTCATAAGAGGTGTTAAAACCTCAAACTTGAAAAAGGGATAGTAGAAATACTATCCCTTTTTTTATGTTCATATATTTATATATGAGTAATAATATTAGTTTTATGGGAGAAAATAATGTCTCAAGAAGCAATCTGGCCAGGTAGTGGTTCAGCAGTAACTACTGGAAGTAATTCTACACCATTTGCATTATACGATGCAGATTCAAGTTTTCAAACAGATGCACCTAAATTTGCAACTTGGTGTGCTAGAAGACTTGGATATCCAATTATGGCAGTTGAATTACAAGATTTACAATTTTATGCTTGTTTTGAAGAAAGTATTAGTGAATACTCAGCACAAGTAAATCAATTTAATATAAAAGACAATTTATTAACAATGCAAGGTCAACCTACAGGTTCCAATATAACTCATAAAAAAGTTACACCTACGTTAGGTAGAACAATAACTCTTGCAAAACAATATGGTACGGAAGCAGGTGTAGGTGGTGATGTAGACATAAAAAAAGGTTCAATATCTATAACAAAAGGTACACAAGAATACGATTTAAATAATTTATTTGCTGATGTTAGTGAAAGTGGTGCTGCTATAGAAGTAAAACGAGTTTATTACGAAGGTTCACCTGCAATGCAGAGATTTTTTGACCCTTATGCTACAACTGGTTATGGTACGATAAATATGGTTCAAGGATTTGGTTTCGGAGGTTATTCTCCAGCAGTATCTTTTACTTTAATGCCAATGTTTGAAGATTTGTTAAGAGTTCAAGCCATAGAAATGAATGATTCGATTAGGAAATCAGCTTATAGTTTTACTTTAACAAATAATAAATTAAGAATATTTCCAGACCCAACTCAAAATTCTACTTTATATTTTGATTATGTAAAAACTTCAGACAGAGATAACCCATTAAAAGCAGAACATAGTGGTTCAGTTGATGTAGTTTCTGATTTCTCTAACGTACCATATAATAATATGCAATATCAGTTTATAAATGATGTTGGAAAACAATGGATAAGGAAATATGGATTAGCTTTATCCAAGGAACTTTTAGGTATGATTCGTAGTAAATATGGTTCTATACCTATTCCTAATTCAGATACAACCTTAGATGGTGATACTTTACGGAATGAAGCTGCAGCAGAAAAAGAAGCTTTAATTACACAATTAAGAGAAATGCTAGAACAGACTAGTAGAAAAACTCTTTTAGAAGCAGACAAAGATGAAGCAGAGTTTTTACAAGAAAAATTAACTAAAGTACCCACTTTAATATACATAGGATAAAAAATGGCTGGACGTTATTATCCACAAAAAGATATAGACACTTTTGATAAATTTAATAAAGAACTAGTCGGTGATTTATATACAGGTAAAGATGGTATAATTAATCAAGAAGTAGTAATTTATAAAGTATCAGTAAATGATACTGAAGTGAATATGTATGGTGAAACATCTCAAGGTAAAGTATTTAAACCAGGTGTACAAGTTGTATGTATAATTGATGCTGAAGACCAAACAACAACTACAGATGAATTTGGTCCAGATTTACAACAAAACATTGTATTTTCATTTCTTAGACAATCTTTAAAAGATATTAGTTATGTGGTAGAAATAGGTGACGTTGTAGATTGGAATGATGGATATTGGGAAATATCTTCAGTAAATGAAAATCAATTAGTAGGTGGTCAAAGTTCGTATAATCATTCTGTAACTTGTAATGCATTTTTAGTAAGAATATCACACCTAAATATTGAAAGAGTGAGAAGTGTATAATGTCAATAAAACCATTACCAAGGAAAACAAGAGTTGAAAACAGAGGTTATCATTATTCTAAAACAAAGGATAAAACAAAAAATATAACTGTAACTCTACAAGACATAGATTCAGCAATTTTATATTATTTTGAAAAAGTAATTAATCCTTCAGTAGAAGATAATGGTGAAAATATAAAAGTACCTGTTTTATATGGCTCTGTAGAAAGATGGAAGTCTGTTTTAAAAGATGGATATTTACGAGATAAAAAAAATCAGATAATTACGCCAGTTATAATTTTTAAAAGAAATACCATAAATATTAATGAATCTATTCCTCAAGATAAATTAGATGCAAATAATCCAAATCTTTTTTATCCATTTCAACAAAAATATTCACAAGAAAATAGATACGATAGATTAAGTACTCAAATAAACACGGTATCTCAGAGAGAATATTATAATGCTACTTTTCCTGATTTTATTGATGTATCGTATAGTTTTATTATTTGGACAAGTTACATAGAACAGATGAATAAGATTGTCGAAAAAGTTAATTACTCAGATGGAGCATATTGGGGTGAACCTAATAAGATGAAATTTAAAAGTAAAATTACTACATTTGAAGATACTACTGAAATAACTGAAACTGAAAGATTAGTAAGAACTGATTTTGAATTAGAGATAAGTGGTTATGTTTTGTTAGAACAAGGTTTTGATAATTCTCAAACAACAGAAAAATATATTACACCTAAAAAGATAAATTTTATATCAGAAGTGGTAGTTAACGATGTCTAAACCATTACCAAGAAAACAAAGAATATTAAATCGTGGATACTTGTATTCTCGTTCTATGGATGATGCTGGTGAATTATCAGTAAGTTTAGTTGATATAGACTCAGCAATTTTATACTACTTTGATAATATAATACAACCATCAGTAGAAGATAATGGTGAAAATGTAAAAGTCCCTATAATGTATGCTTCACCTGAAAGATGGAAATCTATTCAAAATAATGGTTTTTTACGAGATAAAAAAAGACAAATAATTACACCAGTAATTGTATATAAGAGAACTTCTTTTGAAAAAGATGATGCAGTACCTCAAGACAAGTTAGATGCAAATAATCCAAATTTATTTTATAGTTTTGAGAAAAAATATTCTAGAGAAAATAGATATGATAATTTTGCAATACAAATAGGTGATATACCCCAAAAAGAATATCACAATGTTACTTTTCCAGACCATGTAATTTTAACTTATGATTTTATTATTTGGACAAGTTACATAGAACAAATGAATAAGATTGTTGAAAAGGTAATTTATTCAGATGGTGCTTACTGGGGAGACCCAGCTAAATTAAGATTTAGAAGTAAAGTTGAAAGTTTTACTGATGCTACAGAGATATCTGATGTAGAGAGATTAGTAAGAACTAATTTTTCAGTTACACTTAGAGGATATTTATTACCTAAAGGTAATTATGACCATCGTTCTACTACTAGAAAATTTTTAACACCTAAAAAAGTATCCTTTGGTTCTGAGACTGATGTTGCAGTACAAAACAAAGTAGGACGTTCTGGACAATTTACTGAAGAATTAGATGACGATATAAAGTTAGCTAACAAGGCTTTAGAAGCTGATGGATTCGGTACAAACCTAACACATCCATTAATATTTTCAGCTGGAACTGGAGTAACTATTTCTAACAATAATGTACCATTCGATGGTACTAGTGCATTAACACAAACTATATCTATAGGTCAAAATGTAGCACCAGGTTCAAATGTAACATTTAACCAAGTTTCTGCTAGTTCTCTTGTTTTAGGTAGTACTACTTTTAATGCAGGAAGTATAGCAGGTAACTTAAATATATTAGGTTCAGTAACTACAACTGGTAACATGGAAATAGGTCAAAATGCAGTGATAAATGGTACCGTAACTGCTCAAAGATTTAACACAGAATTTATATCTGCTTCAATTCTTTTTGAAAGCGGTTCAACTAAATTTGGTGATAGTACAGATGATAATCATAACTTTACTGGGAGTGTTAATATAACAGGTTCTTTTGGACTAAATGGACATAATATAACTACAATATCTAATGATGGTACAATGAGTGGTTCTAGTGCACAAGCAATAGTAACTGAAAATGCAGTAAAAACTTTATTGACAGAATCAGCACAAGAATTATATCTAAGAAAACAATTTTTTAAATCTAGTGTATCTATAACTGCTCCAAGTACAGCTAGTTTTAATGCAGTTACTGCTTCAGCTCCATCAGGACTTTCAGCAACATCAAAGAATGATTTTATATTTTTTATAGATGGACAATACATGGAACATGATGCAGTTACGATTCAACAATCTGGTGCTACTTTTTTAGTAAAAGTTGATACTAGTAATATAGGTTATGATTTAGAATCTGATGATGAAATTATATCAATAGGAAAGTTCGTATCATAAAATGTCACTAACTATTAGACTGAAAAACCCATTTACTGTATTAGATGGTACAGGTATAGATGCTACACCCAATAGTCCTAATTTTGGATTACAACAACAAATAACCGTAATTAGTGCTCTTCAAGCAGTAGAATCTTCTTCAAATGTTAAATTTGGAAGTGTAACTTCACCTAATCCATTTTTGATTGATAATAGTGGTATGATACTTAGTGATGGTAGTTTAACTGGTTCGTTTTCTCAAAGTGGTTTATTTGAAATTCAAAATAACTTAACACATAATGGAGATTTAGTAGTAAAAGGTACTCTTACAGCAGAAAGTTTAAGGACTGAACATGGCAGTTCTATTATAATTTTTAAAAGTGGTAGTACTCGTTTTGGTGATGATATAAACGATAAACAAACTTTTACAGGAAGTTTAAATATTTCAGGTTCTATTTTTAATGGTATAACTGATATATCTAACGACTCTACATTTAGTGGTTCTAGTACAACAGCATTACCTACTGAAGATAGCATTTTAAAATATTATGGTGAAAAAAACTTATATCTTAGAAAGATATCAGCTAACATAGCAGCAGTAGACACTACATCTACTGCAAGTTTTAATGCAGTTACTGCTTCAGCTCCATCAGGTTTAAGTAATACTACTAAAAATGATTTTATGTTTTTTTGTAACGGTATGATTATGGAACAGGATGCTTTATCTATAGAACAAAGTGGTTCTAAACTACTTTTAAAAGTAGATACTAATAATATTGGTTATGAATTACAATCTATTGCATTAGGAGCACCTACAACAGACGAAATAGTTGGTTGGGGAAAATTTAATTAAATAAAACTTAACTTTACACATTGGTTTTATTGTGTTTCGATATTTATATATGATATGAGAAAACGTAGTTGGCCAAATAGAAAAAATAGAAAATGTCCTACTTGTAGAAAAATGTTAACTTATTCACGTAAAGATGCATTTGATAGAGCAGTAGGAAATAATTCGGTATGCAAATCTTGTGCTCATATGGATAGAAAATTTACTTTAGAAACTTTAGAAAAAATGAAAAAACCAAAGACACAAGAACATAGACAAAAAATATCTTTAGCCCACTATAAAAATTCATATAATATTTTTATGCAAAAGTCTAATCAAAATTACGATTTTGATGAATATGTTAGACTTAAAAAATTAGGTAGATTATAGCAATGGCTTTAATTCATAGTAAACAACTAAACAAAAGATTTACTGGTTCATTTTCACTAAGTGGTAGCTTCATAGGTGATGCAAAATCAACTGCTTCATTTGGTTCTTTAGTTGTAAATGATTTAGACTTTACGACAGCAGTTTCTAGTTCAGCTGCTTCCACAGGTTTTGCTGCTTCAGCTGGTGTTGCAGATTCAGTTAATTTTGATGGTAACAGGAGAGTTTTACAAAAGAAATTTCCTCAAATGATATCTTCTAGTTTTAATGCAAGAACTAGTGGCTCTATAACTGATTTTTTAAATGCTGTTTTCTTTCCAAATACTGCTCCAACATTATCACAAGATGTTGCTATTGATGTACATGAATTTGTAACAGCTAGTCATACTATAGGTTCTGTAACTGCTACTGATGCAGAACATTTTAGTTATGAATTATTCTTTGCAACACAAAGTTCATATACAGATGGATTTTTTAGCATACATAGTGGAAGTGGAATTATAAAAACAAATGCTTCTACCACAGCAAGTATGAATAGTGTAAATAGACCTAGTGATAGTGCATTGTCTCATGTTTTTCCGATTCAAGCCACAGATGGTATAGCTACAACTACTGCTAATGTTTTTATTAGAGTTACACCTAACTTACCTCCAAAATTCAGAACAACTTCTGTAGCAGGAAGTGTAATTACTACAAAAGTTGGAAACTTTAATGAGAACACTACTCTAGGAACTCAAGTTGCTGAAATGTTTGTAACAGATGAAGAAAACGATGAAATAACAATAAGTCCTTTAAGTCAAAGTGCAGCTAACAGATTTACATCTTCAGTTAGTGACGTATCAGGTGGTAAAAGAGTAGTCATAACAACAGCTACAGCAAGTTTAGATTTTGAAACAATTACTACACATAGCATGTTTATAAGTGCATCAGACGAACACCATTTAGTAGATGGACCTGAACCTTCATTAACAACATTACCTATTGAAATAAGAGTTATAGATAACTTAGCTCCTACAATGGATAATCAAACGTTTACTACTAATGAATCTTCAGGTAGTCATGGTGACAATGGCTTAGGTTCTTCTACAAATAGTACGGTAAATATAGGTAGTATAGCTGTTTCTGATTCAGAAGGAGATACCGTTACATTTGTATCTTTAAATTTAACAAGTGGTAGTGCAGGAGGTAATACTTCACAAAACGACCCTAGTAATAATCCTTTTCAAGTTACGAGTGGTGGTACTTTACAATTAAAAGCAGGTCAATTCTTAAATAGTGATATATTTAGTCAGTATAAGTACTCTTGTACTTTTAAGGATAATTTTAACGATAGTGTTACTAGTGGTGTTATTACGATAAATATTTTAGCTGACCCAACACCTTCTATACAAGGTAGTTCTACTCCTAATTCATTTCCTACATTTTCTTTGATAGAAAGTGCAGATTCTGGTAGCCTTGTAAGAGATGGTTCTACTGATGGTAGAACTGGTGGTGTAGCAACATTTAGCTCAAATGAAACGGTAACATTTACTGCTAATCCCAGTAGTAGATTTTTTGTAGATAGCTCTGGTAAACTTAGTGTAAACTTTAACGTAAGTGGTTCAGAATTTAATCATTTTAATTATCAATTTAATAATCCACCTATAGGTACAGTTGTTGCTTTATCTGGTAGTATTACTGCAAGTAATGCTTTTGGTACGAGTAATTCTACTACTTTTTTTATACAGACAAAACAAAACTCAGCTCCAACATTAGCATTTTCAGATAATTCAGATAATTTAAACTCTAATGAAGCAAGACCTACTGAACCTGGAAATGGTTTGTTATCTACTTTAACATTAACAGATACAGAAAGTGATAATATAATTCATAGTAGTTTTATATTTACAGACCCAAGTGGTCAGCTCACTGCGTCAAGAGATGGAAGTAATGATACATATTTTATACAACCTTTAAATAATTTAAGTGGCTCAACTGTTTACAGAATGACAGCTTCTATAACTGACATTCATAGTTTTCGTACAGGTTCAATAGGGAATACATTTACTATAGCTGCAGCTGATATAGGTACTTTAGGTGGCGATTTAACTTCTTCAATTATCGAATCAGAAACTAGTGGTTCTACAATAAAAGAAAGTGGTGATGGAAGAACAGGTAGTCAAGCACAATTAACAGTATCATATGAAAATTCAGAATTTGGTTCACCTGCAGTAACTTCTTTTACATCATCAAATTCAGCTTTTGTTATTGATAATAATGGTAATATATCCTTAAATTTTGCTTTAAGTGGTTCAACTACACAAAGTGGAGCGGAAATTAGTTCTAGTATAACATTTAGAGACCAATATGACAACATAGGTAGTGGTAGTATAATAGTTAATGTTACTACTAATAATGCTCCAGTACCTGCTTTTACTGATAACACAGTTAATTTAAACTCTAACTTAGCAAGAGGAACCAATACGTTATCTACGATAACATTTAGTGATACTGAAGGTGATACCTTAAATCACAATACTTTTGAATTTATAGACCCAAGTGGTCAGCTCACTGCGTCAAGGGATGGTAGCAACGACAGATACTTCGTACAACCTTTAAATAATTTAAGTGGTTCAACTGTTTATCAAATGACAGCTTCAATTAAAGATACACATGGATTCAGAACCGGAACAACTAAAAATACATTTACTATTACACAAGCTCCTATAGGTACAATGGCAACAAATGGTACATTTCATTTAATTGAAAGTGCACAAACTAGTGCAAATATAGTGTTAAATTCAAATGGTAGAACTGGTACACAAGGTGATTTAAATGTATCATATTCACCCAACTTTGGTAGTGCAGCTGTACAATCATTTACTATTTTTGAAAATGACAAATCAACTCCTCATCAATTTATAACATCATCAGCAGCAGGAGCTTTAACTATAAAATCTAATCTTAGTGGTTCAGCATTTAAATTTGGTTCCACACTAACTGCTTCAGTTTTATATCAAGACCAATATGATAATATAGGTAGTGGTAGTATTAGTGTTAGTGTTACTAAAAACAATCCTCCAGTGATTACTCTATCGAATCAAACATTAACAGATTTTCCAGCAGAAAAATCAGTTAGTGGTTCATTTATAACTTCAGCAAGTTTTAGTGATGCTGAAAGCGATACAATTAATTTTGATACATTTACGATTAGTGGAACTAATGCTAATGTACTTTCAGCATCAAGGTCTGGTAATGCAATGATAATAACTGCTAATACAGATTTATCTGCTAGTCTAACTAGTTATCAATATAGTGTAACTGTAAAAGATGAACATGGATTTCATACTTCAGATTCAGTAGCAGGTTCAGTAGGTGTTACTCCAATGTTTTATATGTATAAGTTTCAAGCAACTAATTTGGGAGGTTATGCAGGTGACCCTATAACTATAGGATTCGGTGATTCTGGTGGAGATGATATAGCTGTAACTTCTGCTTCGTTGTTAGCACATTTTAAAAGTGGGTCTATAGGAGAACCAGTAGTCAACACTGGTTTAATAGGACCTAATAGTGGTTCAGCTGTTTTAATAGGTTCACAAAGTTTACATCATTTAGCTAGTTCAGGTAGTGGTCATAGTACCTGGAGAAATTTCGGTAGTATAAATTATCAAAATAATGCTGGAATTTTTGTTTGTCTATTTCCTTCTTCATCTGCAACACTACAAATGCCAAAAACTTTAGAACAAAGTGCTATAGGAAGTATCGGTGATAATACAAGTGTAGACCAGGAATATGCAGTTTTTATGGATAATGAATCAGATTTTGACAATGTTATAGGTTCAAGTGTTCATTATTTTTCAACATATGATGGCGTAGAAATAAGAGGTAATACTCGTTTTGGAATGATATTCCCAACTGGTACAGCTGCATTAACTAATTTATACCACTACATGATTTCTAGTGGTTCAAACCCAGGAGACTTATTGTAAGGTAATAAGATGGCTTTAAATTTATCAGCAGATTTAACTATAGGAGGTGGTAAGAAACTTACCGATGTAGAATTAATTGCAGGTGCTATTCGCACCATACCTTCAGGTTCTGTAACTGCAAGTATTACTGTTGAAAGAGTTGAAGATGGACAAATAATATATGTAGAAAGTGAAGATAAACTATATAAAGCTAATAAAGCAGTTGATGAATTTTTTACAACAACCGTAACTTGGCAACCATTTGAATGGCCAACTTCGTTAAGTGCTGGTGGTGATATAAGTGGTTCTGGTACATCAACAGCATCTTTTGGTACTTTAGAAGCTGA
>Ga0160423_10002988_pt1 | contig 14071 bp, 12 predicted proteins | sample CRUFie14St8metaG_FD_108191 | JGI IMG/M metagenome (GOLD analysis project Ga0160423, IMG submission 108191) | Marine microbial communities from the Costa Rica Dome - CRUD Field 142mm St8 metaG | ecosystem: Environmental > Aquatic > Marine > Oceanic > Photic zone | place: Costa Rica: the Eastern...
TCCGGGAATCGCTGATGACGAGGCCACCCGTCTGCAGCAGATTTCCGCCGTATTACAGTGGGCCGAAATGAAGCGTGATCGTCTGGCCCTGCCGATATGGGTCGAACAGATCTGGTTGCGTCTGGGTGGCGCGCTGGCAACGCCCAGTCAGGGTTTACGGTGCGTCGAGGCGTTTCTGACCGCTCTGCGTAAGGCCGAACAGCTTGGTTTGGGCCTCGACCTAGACTGGCTTGAACGAGAGATTGCGACAACAGGATTGGAGTCCCCAGACATGGGTCATGCCGTCACGATCATGACGTTGCACAAGGCTAAAGGGCTCGAGTTTGATTACGTGTTCATGCCACGTCTGCAAAAGCGCGCGCGGGCACTCCAGAGAGAACTGATTCGCTGGCATTGGCATCAGGACGAGAGAGATAGGCGACTGCTGATCTCCGCTAATGACGACGACAAAGAGTCAAGAACAATTTATAACTACCTGAATTGGCTGCAGAAAAATAAAGATCGGGAAGAGCTCAAGAGATTGCTTTACGTCGGTGTAACCAGAGCCAAGGTTGCGACCTATTTAACCGCCTCAGTAGATTCGGATGAGGGAGAAGGCGCCACAGAGGGAGTCTCTGGCTCGCTCCTGCGATTACTCATGTCATCCCAGGCCGCATCCATCGGCGTAACGACTCAGTCAGTGACAGAACCCATGCCCCATGATGATGGCAGTGCATATGGGAAAGAACGGCATCCTTCCCGCTACCGGCTGACCTTGGATGTGCAAAAAGCCATGCAAGCGGGTGGCCGTGAGGGTGCTGACCAGCCGAACTTCGCCGCTATCAATCCAAGCACCACGGCAGTCATGTCACTGGGGACCGACAATCGTGTAGAGCGCGTTATTGGCGTGGTGGCACACCGCGTGCTGGAGTTGGTCGCGTCTGAGGCGTCACTGGTCAGCGCGAAAGATCCGAGGGTGCAATTATGGATCGATCACAATCTCTCCCACTACGCCCTCACGCCGCAAAGCGCTGAACGGGCAAAAACCAGAGTCCGTGAACTCGCGGAGCGAGCACTGAGCTGTGAAACGGGCCGTTGGATTCTGGGTGCTCAAACCGACGCTCGGTCGGAGCTGGCGATCAGCCGGGTCGAGGCAGGAGAGGTGAGGAATTATGTGATTGACCGCACTTTTTTGGACGACCGTGAAGGCGTGAGATGGGTTATTGACTATAAGACCAGCGAGCCGATGGTCGGCGAGACCTTGGCCGATTTTCAGGCGCGGGAATGTGATTCGTATCGGGGTCAACTCAAAAATTATGTTGAGCTAATAAGCGAGATGCAATGGGAAGTCGACGCGCCGATAAAAGCAGCACTCTACTTTCCTGCAATACAGCACCTCAGCATATGCGAATAAAAAAACCCGGCTTGCGCCGGGTTCTGAGACACAAATCAGACGCTAGGGCGCCACTCAGACCTCTTTTAGAGACAGCACCAAGGCTTCGGTGAGGACGACAACGACGGTATCGCCAAGGCGGACGTTATCGAGCTTCGACATCTCTGCGCCGCCCTCGTGATTGCCTGCCTGCGCCGTGAAAGGCAGAAAGGCAAAAGCCGTGACGACGCAGAAAATCGTTTTAATCAACATCTTCATTTTTAAGTTCGATTTTCAGCGTAAACGCGCTCAAGCCAAGCCATCGCGCAAAGCGAGGCGGCAAGATATTGCAATACGACGAGAGCGGAAAGTTCTCAAAGTGACGCCAATCAGAGGTTCAGGCAGTGTTTTTCCACTCTCGCACCGCAGTAAAAACGCCGTCAGCCGTGTCCTCCGTTAGTTTCCCCGCAGTTTTGAGTGTTTCCCTGATTTCGGCGCTATCCCATCGGAGAAAGGGGTTGCAGGCCAGCTCGTCACTGATGCGAGAGGGTACTGTCGGCTCATCATTCGCGCGCTTGGCCTCACAGGCGCTCAAAAACGTGCTTAAGACGCTGTTATTGGGCTCAACGAGACGGGCAAAACGCAGGTTCGTCAAGGTGTATTCGTGTGCGCAGAAGATCAACGTTTCCGGAGGTAAAGCACGGAGTTTTTCCAGGGACCCGCGCATTTGCGGCAGCGTGCCCTCGAATACGCGCCCGCAGCCGCCCACAAATAGCGTATCGCCGCAAAAAAGGGCCTGCTCAGCCGGGCTGTAATAGGCAATGTGGTCAAGCGTGTGGCCGGGCACGTTGAGTACCGAGAAATCGATCCCTAATACCGGGACGGTCTCGCCTTCTGACACCGTTTGGTCATAAGGACCGGCGGGGCTATCCGGTGGCCCCCAGACCTCGCAGCCCGTCTCTGCCTTGAGTGCAGCAACGGCACCTGTATGGTCGAAGTGGTGGTGTGTGACCAAAATACCTGAGAGCTGCACATCTCCCATTTCCAAAGCCGCCAGCACGGGTGCCGGTTCTCCCGGATCCACCACAAAGGCTTGGTTGTTGCGCACGATAAACCAGATGTAGTTGTCGCTGAAGGCCCGAATCGGCGATATAGTGAGGGTATTCATTAAATTATCGGCTCCCTTGGTGCCCAGAGGCTACCCTGTGCCAACGAGTGTGACCAGCCCCATGTCAGACGAAGCAAACCGCTATAACGATTTGTCCCGCTGGTATAAAGACAAAGCGATGGGTCAGCGGCTGACTGTCCAGTTGACCGAGGCGCTGAATGAATCGCTTGAACAGGTATTCGGCTACCACATGCTGGTGACTGGCGCCGATATGGGGCTCGAATTGAGCCGTATCGGCAAGACACAGCGGCTATTCAGGCTGGTAACCCGAACGAACGTCGATCAGCCGCTGCAAGCTGTGTTGGGGGCCAGTAACGAGCTGCCGTTTGCGTCGGACTCATTAGACGCGCTGGTGCTGTGCCATACACTGAACACGTCCTCGGTCCCGCACCAAACACTGAGAGAGTGTCAGCGTGTATTAGTGCCGAACGGCCACTTATTCGTGATCTCTTTTAATCCTTTTAGCATTCGAGGTGTGATCAGCGGGCTACGTCGGCGGCTGAGTCGCGGGCGCAAGCACACGAGGAGCGTTAGCGGGCGACGCCTAGGTGATTGGCTGTCGCTTCTGGGTTTCTCCCACGCCGAGCCGCATTATTTCGCGAGTTTTGCGCCTCTCGGCGAAGGGCGCTTCGGTCGCTTAATGGATCGATTCGACCGCTGGTTGGTGAGGATCAATGCGCCAACAGGGACTGCTTATTTGCTGCATGCGCGCAAACGGGTGGCGGCGCACCTTGACTCGGGCATCAAAGTTGAAAAGCCCCGGCTCATCTCGATCCCACTCGGAAAAACACAGGAGGGTGTGCCTGTGCCCCGACACGTCAGTCGGTCTCAACAGGAAGGCGCTGAAACCACTTGATGAAGCAAGTTCGGGCTTTCACAGACGGCGCTTGCAGCGGCAACCCGGGACCAGGGGGTTGGGGCGCGGTGCTGCAATTCGGCGATCATGAGCGAGAGCTACATGGAGGCGCTAGAGACACCACCAACAATAGGATGGAGCTAACAGCGGCGATAGAGGCGCTGAAGGCTCTGAGTGAACCCTGCCAGGTCAGCCTGACAACTGATTCTACCTACGTCAAAGACGGTATCACCCAGTGGCTTACAAATTGGAAGCGCAATGGCTGGAAGACTGCTGCCAAAAAGCCGGTCAAGAATCAGGATCTATGGCAGGCATTGGAGCATGAGTCGACGCGGCATGAGATCGACTGGTGTTGGGTCAAGGGGCACAGTGGACACCCCGAAAATGAACGAGCCGACAGACTGGCTAACCTCGGTATGGACACGGTGAGAGGCTCCGATGGATAGACGTCAGATCGTACTCGATACGGAAACCACGGGGCTCGAAGTTAACCAGGGTCATCGGATTATCGAGATTGGCTGCGTTGAGCTGGTCAACCGGCGCATCACGGGCCGCCACTATCATCAGTACATCCAGCCCGAGCGCGATATCGATGCCGGCGCGCTGGAAGTGCACGGCATCACTCAGGAATTTTTGGCCGGCAAACCGACCTTTAATGAGATCGCGGAGGAGTTTGTTGAATTTGTGCGTGGTGCAGAGCTGGTGATTCATAACGCGCCCTTTGATGTGGGCTTTATCGACGCCGAACTGGATCGACTTGAGCCCCGAGTCGGCGCGCTCGACAGTGTTTGTAGTGTGATAGATACGCTGCAGATGGCACGGCACAAGCACCCGGGGCAGCGGAATAATCTTGACGCCCTGTGTCAACGATACGAGATCGATAACACCAGTCGAACGCTCCATGGTGCTTTGCTGGATGCCGAAATATTGGCAGAGGTCTACCTCGCTATGACCGGCGGTCAGGCCTCGCTTGGTCTAGACGCTGAGAGCAGTGATACGTCCACTAATGGTTCAGGTCCTGACACTGGCATCCGCCGCTTACCGGCAGGCAGGGCACCGCTTACTGTGCTGAAGGCAAGCACCGAGGAGACGGAGCGGCACGAAGCCAAGCTTCGGGAGCTCGACCTCAGTGCGGGCGAGGCGGTATGGCGGAGATCACCCCGCCACTGAATCAGAGATTGACGAACACCGCCGCCAAGCCCACAGACGTCAGCACGATTGTGTAGGGCAGGGCCATCAGCACCATCTTGCCGTAGGACAACCGAATCAATGGCGCTAGCGCCGAGGTCAGCAGGAACAGAAAGGCCGCTTGGCCATTCGGTGTCGCGACGGAAGGCAGGTTGGTGCCGGTGTTAATCGCAATCGCCAGTCGGTCAAACTCGGCGCGATCAATCTCTCCAGCTTTCAACGCGGCATCAATCTCGGAGATATACACTGTTGCCACGAAGACGTTATCCGAGATCATAGACAGAATGCCGTTGGCCAAGAAGAACATGGCAGGTCGGACCTCACTGGACATTGCCAGGACCGACTCGATAACCGGGGTGAACAGATGCTGTTCATGGATCACGGCAACGATCGCGAAGAACACGACAAGAAGTGCGGTAAAGGGCAGCGCCTCCTGAAAAGCGTGCCCAATCTCGTGCTCATCCGTAATCCCGTTGAATGCGGTTAGCAGCACAATCACGAGCAAACCAATCAGGCCCACCGCCGCGAGGTGAAAGGCGAGTGCAAACACCAAAATGACTGCCGTGATCGCCTGAATCTGCAGCTTGGCTTTCGAGCGCGAAGTGGCGGCAGCCTGTTGACCCTCATCGAAGCGAGTCAGTACCTGCCGGACGTTTTCGGGCATCAGCGCGCCATAGCCGAACCAACCAGTAATCTCTAGCAAGACACAAGTAATCAGACCACAGGCTAATACCGGCATCGTGATCGGTGCCATGTACAGGAAGAAGGTCTGAAAATCCCATCCCGCAACGGTCGCAATTAAAAGGTTCTGGGGCTCTCCCACCAAGGTGCAGACGCCACCCAACGCGGTACCTACCGCTCCGTGCATCAGCAAGCTACGCAGGAATGCCCGGAATGCCTCGAGGTCTGCTTGCGAATCCGCTCGCACAGCGCTGTCTTGGGTGTGGTCATGGCCCTTGTCTGTAACGTCCATGCCACAAGCGACACGGTGAAATACCGCGAAGAAGCCCACGCCCACGCTGATCAATACCGCGGTGACGGTCAACGCATCAAGGAAAGCCGACAAAACGGCAGAAACAATCGAGAACAAAAACGCCAGCACCTTTTTGGATCGAACATTGAGCAAGATCTTGGTGAAGACAAAAAGGAGCAAATCCTTCATGAAGTAGATACCCGCCACCATGAACATCAGCAGTAAAATCACTTCAAAGTTGGCTTCTGCCTCATGGAACACACTGTGGGGATCGGCCAACCCGAGCAGTATCCCCTCGATCGCTAGCAACCCGCCCGGCTGCAATGGGTAACAGCGCAAAGCCAACGCCAGTGTGAAGATAAATTCCCCAATGAGTGCCCAGCCTGTGACAACAGGGCCTGCGACCATCAGCAGTAGAGGGTTAATGACAATAAACCCGATGATGGTTTGCTTGTACCAGTTCGGAGATTTCCCGAGGAAGTTACTCCAAAAGGCGTTTAGAGAAGAGTCACTCATAGTTGATAGTCCATGTCGTTGTTATCACTCATCGCCATAGCAGCAGACTTGCGCCTGCGAGTTGGCTGACTGCTGTTGGTAGCCGGAATCATCTGAAGATCGCCCGGTCGCACTTTACACCGGATTGTTAGCTGGAGGGTATACGGTTGCCGCCATGACTTGGTTCTTGCACTGCTTTTACAGTCCGAAGTCGAAATGAACACCCACATCGCCTCTCAGACAGGTTCTTGTGCTGAAGCGGGGGGATTCCTAGACTGTGCGCCTCTCAACAAAGGATGCGGCGCCGTGCTCGACATTTCCGTGCTACCAACAGAGCCTCAGGCAGAAGATTGGGGATTCGTCTTCGCTGGCCGTAATACCGTAACCTCGCTCCGTGGACAGCCCGGTATGCCATGGCGACTTAGCGAGGTTAGCGAGCAGTGGGGCGTCGACTTCGCTGATGCAGTACCCGTTGGCCGATGGCAGGAACGAGGGGCCTGGGCATTCTCTGTACCAGAGAGCAGCATCAATCAGATGGAGCAACTCACAGGCAATCTGTACGGCCTGCTAGGTAGAGTCGAAGATGCACTGTTTCATGCACATGGGCGGGCGTATCAGCTCTTATATTGGCTAGACACCCATAGACATTGCGGGCGATGCGGTACTCTGACCCGGGCCATCGAAGATGGTAGGGCGGTGCTGTGTGACAGCTGCTCCCTCAGGGTCTATCCGCGGGTCTCGCCCTGTGTCATTGTATTGGTAAGTAAGGGCGAGAAGTTGCTGCTGGCTGCCGCCGCAGGATTTCAGAAGCGGTTCTACAGCACGCTCGCGGGCTTTATGGAGCCGGGCGAGACCTGCGAGGAAGCAGTGGTTCGAGAGGTGCGTGAAGAGGTCGGTATTGAGGTGGGCAACGTGCGCTACTTCTCCTCACAGCCCTGGCCCTTCCCCAGTCAGGTGATGCTTGGGTTCTTTGCCGAATGGCAGTCCGGCGATCTCACATTGGATCCTGATGAAATCGAAGATGCAGACTGGTTTGATGCCAGCGCAATGCCGCCCACACCGCCAAATGCTTCTATCTCGGGACAACTCATCTCCCACTTCATTGAGAGCCTGTAAAACGCTATGGATTTCATTCTCAATATCGCTGAGTTTTTACTTCAAGCCATTATTTTGCTTGCGGTATTTCTGGTGGCTTTTGCCGGAGTTATGGCGCTCAGCCAGCGCAAGCGCGGTGCAGGCGAGGACGGCACTGTCGAGGCCCGATCACTCAACGAGCGTTTTGAAATGCATGAGGGGGCGGTGCGCGCGGTGATCGAGGATCCGCTGGAAAGCAAAGCTCGCGGCAAGGATCAGAGGAGAGAAAAGAAAGCGAAGCGCAAGGCGATCAAGCAAGCTTTGAAGGCCGAGGATGGTGGCGAGCCCCGTCGTCCTCGTGTGTTCGTGCTCGATTTTGACGGCGACATGCAAGCCAGCCAAGTCGATCAGTTGCGCGAGGAAGTCTCCGCCATTCTGCCGGTGGTTGGAGAGTCAGATAAGGTCCTGCTGCGCCTCGAGAGTGGCGGCGGCGTGGTTCATGGCTACGGCCTGGCCGCCAGCCAGCTCATGCGCCTCAGAGATTCAGGGATTACGCTGACGATTTCGGTGGACAAAGTCGCCGCCAGCGGCGGTTACATGATGGCTTGTGTGGGTGACGAGATCATTGCTGCGCCCTTTGCCATCCTCGGCTCGATTGGCGTCGTTGCGCAGCTACCTAACTTCCACAGACTACTCAAAAAGAATGACATAGATTTTGAGATGCATACCGCTGGAGAGTACAAGCGGACGCTTACAGTATTTGGTGAAAACACTGACAAAGCCAGAGAAAAGTTTCAGGCTGACATTGATGATATCCACGTGCTCTTCAAGGAATTTGTTTCAAGCAACCGACCCGTTGTCGCCATTGACGAGGTTGGCACCGGAGAGTTCTGGTTCGGGCAGCGGGCGCTTGAGAAAAATTTGGTGGATCGCTTGTGCACGTCCGACAGCTTCCTAGTCGAGCATCTTGAGGGGTACGACCTGATTGAGGTCCGTTACCGCGCCAAGCGAGGCTGGCAGGAGAAATTGAGTTTGGCAGCTGAGATGGCGGTGGAGCGCGGTTTTCGCCGTCTGCTCAAGTCAGAGCGGGATCAGCAGTTTCTCTAGTGCGCAGCGCCATGACCGCGTGGTGGTGGGACAGGAAAATCTTGCCACTCAGGTGGTTGAGAAAGTCGCTGCGCTCCAATGCGTCCATGACTGGGCCTTTCACCTCGCTGAGATGTAACGCAACATCGCTCTCTTTCAGGCGAGTATTGATTTCCTCCAGCGACTCCAGAGCGCTGAGGTCAATCGCGTTCACAGCCGGACACATCAAAATGACGTGGGCGAGATCCTCTCGCAGCGCCGCCTGCGCAAACACCGTGTCCTCGAGATAGGCCGCGTTAGCAAAATACAGCGACTCATCAATGCGCATCGATAGGATATGCGGGTCGGTCACAACGTTGTGCCGATCGACACTTCGGTAATGCTCAGAACCTGGCAACTGACCGACCACCGCAAAGTGGGGTCTGCTGGTGTGGAAGAGATGCAGACCCACCGAGGCCCCCACGCCGGCCAACACACCCAGTTCTACGCCGGCCAATAAGGTCACAGTAATCGTGATCACGATGGCCCAGAAATCGGCGGCGCGGTAGCGAAGGGCGAGGGTGATGGTCTTAAAATCGATCAAGCTCATAACAGCGACAACAATCGTGGCCGCCAATACAGCCTTGGGCAGAAAATAAAGCAGTGGGGTGAGAAATACCGCAGCCAGAGCAATGCCGAGTGCAGCCAACACTGAAGCCATCTGGGTTTCAGCGCCAGCATCAAAATTGACGACTGATCGCGAGAAACCGCCCGTGACTGGGAACCCGCCCGATATGGCAGCCGCCGTATTAGCCGCCCCCAATCCAATCAGCTCCTGATCAGGATCGATGCGCTGACGCCGCTTCGCCCCCAAGGTCTTGCCCACCGAAACCGACTCAATGAACCCAATGAGCGCTATGAGAAACGCAGGTAACGCCAATTCCCTAATTAAAGGCCAGCTGATGTGGGGGGCGCTGAAAGCTGGGAGGCCGCTCGGAATATGCCCGACCAAGGAGACTCCTGCAGCCTCAAAACTCATCGCCGCAGAAAGTGGGATCAAAACTGCCATGACCAAGACCGGCGCAGAGCGAATGATCAACTCGGCGGGGCGTCCCTGCAGGCCAACAACCGAGAGCCAGTCGCTCAGCCGATACCGCGCGAGCATTAGGAAACCCACTGTTCCCGCCCCTATGGCAAGGGTCAGCGCGTGCACATTCGTTAATTGTGTGAAGAGATGGTAGCCAAGCGAGGGGAGGGTGGCCCCTTCGAGCGCGACACCCAGAAGGGGACCCAGCTGCCCCAGCGCGATGATGGTTGCAGAGGCAGTAATGAATCCAGACACCACTGGGTGAGAGAGAAAATGGGACAAGAAACCAAATTTCAGCAATCCCATTGCGCTTAGCATCAAACCCCCAAGCAGGGCGAGGAGGGTTGCCGCACTCGCATAGTCCACTACCCCCTGCGATGCGACTGCGCCTACCGCAGACGCTGTCATCAGCGATGCAACCGCAACCGGGCCGACGGAAAGGGTTCGGCTGCTGCCAAACAGGGAGTAGGCAATCAGCGGCAGGATCGACGCATACAACCCCATTTCGGCAGGCAGACCCGCCAATAACGCGTAGGCCAGCGACTGGGGGATCAACATGATGGTCACGATGATAGCTGCTAAGCCGTCGTTGATCAGATTCTCCCGGTCGTAGCCTCGCAGCCACTCGAGTGCCGGTAAAGCGTGATCAGCCTTCATGAGCATTCCGCCCAGCAGAGACCCTTGCTCGATCCGTGCAGCGGACGCATCTTGAGGGTGGTAGATCGCAGTCGTGGGTTTTTCATTCTTCGCTGGCGAAGCGATCTAGTTCGGTACCGTCAAAGGCATTGATCGGGACTTTAAGAAATAGTCTGCCTGAGGCATCGATCGGCGGCAGATTACCGGCACGCATATTGACCTGCAGAGAGGGCAGTATCAGTGTTGGCATCTCGAGATCCGCGTCCCGAGACTCTCGCATGGCCACAAACTCATCCGCCGAAATGTCGGCGCCCACGTGAATGTTATGGGCCCGCTGCTCGGCGACTGTCGATTCGAATGCGAGATCTCGGCCTCCCGGCTGATAGTCGTGACAGACGAGGACCCGGGTGTCATCAGGCAATGCCAGCAAACGCTGACACGATTCATATAGTGACTTAGCGTTGCCACCAGGGAAGTCACACCGTGCGGTACCTGCGTCGGGCATAAACAAGGTGTCACCGACAAACAGTGCGTCACCAATCAGGTAAGCCATACAAGCGGGTGTGTGGCCGGGCACATGGAATGCACGCACTTTGAGGCCGCCAAGCGCGAGGGCATCGCCGTCGGACAGCATGAGGTCGAACTGGCTACCGTCCCTGCGAAACCCAGCACGCTCCGCAAAGATAGTGGCGAAGGTCTCTTGTACCGTGGTGATCTGCGAGCCAATGACAATCTCACCTCCTAGCTGCTCGCGAATGTAAGGTGCGCTGGAGAGATGGTCGGTGTGAATGTGGGTTTCGAGGATGTAACGGAGATTGAGATTGTGGTCTTTGATGTACTCAACCACTTCGTCTGCAGATCGTGTGCCGAGTGTGCCGGATGCATAATCAAGGTCGAGCACAGGGTCGATGATGGCCGCTACATCGGTTTCAGCGTCACTGACCACGTAAGTGAAGGTCGAGGTAACCTGATCGTAGAAGTGCTGTACGCGTGTCATGGTCTTACTTTGGGCTCCATGCCTTGCACTTTGCCGGTAACGGCTCTCCTGAATAGATCTAAATAGAATATCATTATAACTTAATTTTTTCACATCAGGTGCTAAGGCGCCAAAACCCCTCAACCCCTATACTGCGAAACAGGAAACCGGAGGCATATCCATGTCAAAGCGCGAGACGATGCGTGCCATGTCTCTCACAGCGCACGGCGGCCCCGAGGCGCTGGTTTACCTGACTGATGTGCCCGTTCCAGTGCCCGGGAGATCCGAAGTCTTGATTAAAGTTGGTGCGGCGGGCATCAATAACACTGATATCAATACCCGGATAGGCTGGTATTCCAAAGGCGACGGCGACGCAGAGGACGCCAGTTGGGGAGGGCAGGCACTCAGCTTCCCTCGCATTCAGGGCGCCGATATTTGCGGGGAAGTGATCGAGGTCGGAGCGGCGGCTGATAGCGCGTTGATTGGGAAGAGGGTATTGGTAGAACCTTGCCTGCGAGAAGCCAATGGCGAGACCCTCGCGTCTCCCTGGTATATCGGGTCCGAGTGTGACGGTGGGTTTGCAGACTATGTGACCGTGGCGGCGCGGCACGCATATCCCATTGAAACAGCGCTATCTGACGCGGAATTGGCGTCTTTTCCTTGCTCTTACTCCACCGCAGAAAACATGCTGACCCGCGCTCAGGTCACCGCAAGTGACAGGTTGCTCATCACCGGTGCTTCAGGCGGCGTGGGTTCAGCAGCCATTCAATTAGCGAGAGCCCGCGACGCACACGTTATCGCCGTAGCTGGCGATAAAAAGCAGCAATCGGTGCTGGATGCAGGTGCTAACCAGGCCATAGTAAGGGGGGACAGCCTTGAGGCCGCATTGGGCGAAGATGCCGTAGATGTCGTGATAGACCTGGTCGGCGGTGAGGATTGGCCTGAATTACTAAACATTTTGCGGCCTTTTGGTCGTTACGCGGTCTCTGGCGCCATCGCAGGCCCGATGGTTAAGCTCGATCTGAGAACGCTCTATCTGAAGGACCAGCGGTTCATGGGCTGCACGGTGCTGGATGACGGTGTCTTTTCTCGGCTAGTGATGCTAATCGAGCAGGGTCATATAAAGCCCCTGCTAGCTCGCTCGTTTGCCTTGGAGTCGTTATCTGAGGCGCAGGCGTTCTTCCTTGGTAAGCAGTTCACGGGCAAATTGGTGATTGATATGGCGATCTGATGTGATGGCGGATTACGATCTAATCTGCCCAATTTGAGCAGGGGTTGTTCCCTAACTTCCTTAAATGTATATTTACGTCAGTTAAAGCAACCTTTATGGGGTGCGGGCTGCCATGGAAACCAAGAAAAAGACCGCCAATCAGGAAATCAGCAGCTGGCTGGCCACGGTGGGCTCGGATACCCCCTTGCAGCACAGTAATCCGGCTTCGCTTTATCTAGCATCCCTACAGGGCTCAGAAGCGAGCAGAACCACCGCCCGCTCTGTGATGAAACAGATCGCGGTGCTGTGTGATCAAACACCCGATACCTTCCCGTGGCACCGGTTAGACCGAGCCACCGTGCTGGCGCTGATGGAAAAACTCAAACAAAAAGGTTTGTCAGATAACACGCGCAACCTGTATCTCTCGATCATCAAAGGTATTTCACGTGAAGCCATGCTGCACCAGCAGATGAGCGATCACCAGTTCAGCCTGATTGAACAAATCCGGGCCATAAAACTGCAAAGGCTGGCCGTAGGACGCGCGCTGCACGTAGACGAGATTGCCAAGCTCATCGACCACTGTTTGCATGACGAGGGCGCCGCAGGCGTCAGAGATGCCGCATTGCTGGGTATTTTGTTCGGCTGCGGGCCGCGACGCGCAGAAGTCGTCACGATCGACATCAACAAAATCAATTTCAGCGACCGATCCATAAAAGTCATTGGTAAAGGCAATAAGGAGCGAGAGCTCGAAATGCCGCCCAGAACCATCGATTTGGTAAAAACCTGGCTGGAGGAGTCAGGGTTGCAGTTTGGGCCGCTATTTAGACCTGTAAACCGCTGGAATCAGGTTGCCGAGGACCGGCGGCTGACCGCGCGAGGCGTTTATGACATTGTCACCAGGCGTGTGAAACAAGCAGGGCTCGATAAGGCGTCTCCCCATGACCTCCGGCGGAGCTTCCTGACCTATCTACTTGATAATGGTGAAGATTTAGCGACCGCAGCGGACATGGCTGGTCACGCTAGTGCCGATACCACGCGCCGATATTTACGCCATCAGACGCGTCGCAACCGCGCAGCAGCTGACAATATCGACTTTTGAGGTAGGCGGAGCCAAGGAACCGTCTATCGGCCGTGATTGACGGCTCGCCCGTCGTGAAGCTCGCGAACCCTGCCCAAGCCTAGGTCAAAATGACTTAGGCAAACCCAGCACGTGCGTCGCCACGTGACTCAAAATCAGATTTGTACTGATAGGCGCGACTTGGTACAGACGCGTCTCGCGAAACTTGCGCTCAATGTCGTATTCCTCAGCGAACCCAAACCCGCCGTGGGTTTGCAAACAAACGTCTGCGGCCTTCCAGCTAGCCTCTGACGCCAGCAACTTCGCCATGTTGGCCTCAGACCCGCAGGATTTGCCTTCATCGAATAGCGCCGCGGCCTTGTCAACCATGCCGGCTGCTGCCTCGAGCTCAATGTAGGACCGCGCAATCGGGAACTGTATACCTTGATTCAGCCCGATAGGACGATCAAACACAGATCGCTCTCCGGCATAGGCGGCCGCTCGGTCAATAAAAAAGCGTCCGTCGCCAATGCACTCGCTCGCAATGAGCACGCGCTCTGCATTCATGCCGTCAAGAATGTATTTAAAACCCTCCCCCTCTTCTCCAATAAGGCTGCCTGCCGGCACGCTCATCTCGTCAAAAAACAGCTCTGTGGTGCCGTGATTGAGCATGGTGCGAATGGGACGAATAGTGAGTCCGTTACCAAGCACATCACGCATATCGACCAACAACACGCTGAGGCCCTTCGACGGACGCGCCGCTTCATCGCGCTTCTGAGTTCGTACCAAAAGCAGCAACAGGTCGCTGTGCTGGGCTCGACTCGTCCAGATTTTTTGCCCTGACACCACATAGTGATCGCCCTCGCGCCGCGCGAAGGTAGTGATTCGCGTCGTGTCGGTTCCACTGGTTGGCTCGGTCACGCCGAAGGCCTGCA
>Ga0160423_10002989_pt1 | contig 14071 bp, 11 predicted proteins | sample CRUFie14St8metaG_FD_108191 | JGI IMG/M metagenome (GOLD analysis project Ga0160423, IMG submission 108191) | Marine microbial communities from the Costa Rica Dome - CRUD Field 142mm St8 metaG | ecosystem: Environmental > Aquatic > Marine > Oceanic > Photic zone | place: Costa Rica: the Eastern...
GAACGCCTACCAAGAATTCCGAATGATTGGTTCCCGACCAGTGCGGCCAGACGGGCTGGACAAGGTGACAGGCCGAGCGCGCTATGGCGCGGACCTCAATATGCAGGGCCAGCTCCATGGCCACGTGGTCAGAAGCCCTCATGCGCATGCGGTGATTAAATCGATCGACTGCAGCAAGGCATTGGCCATGGACGGCGTACTCGCGGTGATGACCGGACAGGATCTCGTCGAACCCGGTAATCAAATGCTGGGCAGTGGCGAGGGCGCTATGGCGCTAAAAGATGTCGTCCCGATGGTGATGTCGCAAGGTAAGGTCCTATTTCATTCGCAGGCGGTGGCTGCCGTGGCTGCAACATCGCCCGAGCTCGCCGTCGAGGCCGCGCAGGCGGTGGAGGTGCTGTACGACGTGCTCCCCGTTGTAACTGACGTGCAGAAGGCGCTGGCGACTGATGCACCAATTCTGCATGAGGATCGGTTCCCGGACGGCTACCCGGAGGAGCCTACTAATCTCGCTACCCACATCAGCCTCACCGTAGGCGACCCCGATGCGGCATTTGATGAAGCCGATGTAATCATTGAGCAAACCTATTCTGTGCCCATGTGTCACCAGGGCTACATTGAGCCCCATGCCTGTGTGGCACGCGCCGATGCAGCTGGCAGAGTGGAGCTCTGGTGTTGCACGCAGGGCCACTTTACGGTGCGCAATTACACGTCGGCGGTCACGGGGATCGATTTGGGAAAGATTAAGGTCACCGCCTCGGAAATCGGTGGCGGCTTTGGCGGCAAGACCACCGTTTATCTCGAGCCGCTGGCGGTAATATTGGCCCAAAAATCAGGCCGCCCTGTGAAGATGGTGATGGATCGGGGTGACGTGTTCCGTGCAACTGGCCCCGCGCCCGGTGCGGAAACCAAGGTCAAGCTCGGCGCGACTCGGCACGGCAAGTTGGTGGCGGCAGATGTCCAGTGCTTGATGGATTCAGGGGCCTATAACGGCAACCCGGCGGGTATCCCCGCCTTCATGGCGACGGCTTGCTACAAGCTTACCGACGCAAGATCGACGGGCCGTTCCGTCTACACGAACAAACCTAAAATCCACGCCTATCGCGCGCCGAGTATCCCGCAGGTCACGCTGGGATTTGAGCTCGCGATCACCGAGTTGGCGGCCAAATTAGGCATCGATCCCATTGAGTTTCGCCTCATGAATGCGGTGGAGGAGGGTGACGCTAACATGATGGGTGCGCCCTATAACCGTATTGGTTTAAGGGAGTGCCTCGAGGTGGCGCGCAACCACGCACATTACAAGTCGGCAGTTGCCAAGGGTGCTGGGCGCGGCGTGGCGATGGGCTACTGGATAAATGCTGGTATGCAGTCGAGCGCTACGCTCAACGTTATAGCTGATGGTCATGTTGCGATCCTGACGGGGAGTCCTGACATTGGCGGATCTCGCGCCTCTATGGCACTGATGGCGTCGGAAGTGTTAGGTATCCCGTTTGAGCACATTCACCCGCAGGTAGCGGCCACCGACGCCGTGGGGCACACGGACTTAACGGGCGGTAGCCGGACTACTTTGGCGACGGGGCAGGCGGTGATTCAGGCAGCTGAGCAGTGTGTGGCAGAGATGTGCCGACGCGCGGCTGTAGAGTGGGACGTCGAAGCCGGTGTGGTGACCTGGTCTCAGGGAGCGGCGCATTATGGTGATCAGAGCCTGACCTTTGAACAACTGGCCAGTCGCGCAGGAACAATGGGTGGGCCACTCACCTTCTCAAGTTCACTCACCTCGACTAGCACCGCGCCTGGATTCGGAGTCCACATCTGCGATGCAGAGGTCGATAAAGAAACGGGGCGCACCACCATAACTCGTTATACCGCGATTCAGGACGCGGGTAAGGCTATTCACCCCGACTATGTCGAGGGTCAGATGCAGGGTGGTGCAGTGCAGGGTATTGGTTGGGCGCTTAATGAAGAATACGTCTACAACGTAGACGGCGCGTTAGAAAATCCCGGTTTTCTCGATTATCGCATTCCAGTGGCGTCCGACTTGCCGTTTATTGATGCCGTAATCGTGGAGGTGCCAAACCCGCTGCATCCCTTCGGAGTGAAGGGGGTCGGTGAGGTGCCAATTGTGCCGCCAATGCCTGCGATCGCTGAAGCTGTTTATCAGTCCACCGGAGTTCGCTTCAGGGATCTACCGCTGAATCCACCCAAGATTGTGGCGGCGCTGTTAGGCAGTCGCTAGCTGCTAGTTGGTCGGAAGCCTCAGAGGGTGGCCGCTTCGGTGACCCCTGACCCCAGATTGTTCAAAAAGCTCGTTTTTCCCGATGACTCAAGTATGGTGAGATCAAGGAAGCTGAACGTGGGGCAGGGATCGCCACAGATTAAGTGTCTTAACAACAAATTTAGAGGCGGAAGATGATAAAGAATTTGGTTTTAGTGGGTTTGATGTTAACTGCACCGCTTGCGCTAGGCGACGGCCATGGCGATCTCGGACTACAGAAGCGGCAGCCCGATACGGCAATGAATGTGACATCGGTAAATTTGGGCCAAGACCTGACTTCCGTGAGTGCTGAGGGCGATATGGAAGGCTACGGAAAAGTTTACGTAACCTATGAGCTCAGTTATAACGCCACGCGAGACGGTGGGACTGTGGACGGGCAGGGCCGCGGATTTACCCCAGAGGGGCGCGCATCCGGCCGGTTTCAGGGATTTTGGGAGTTGGTTGACGATGTGGTCGTGATGCGCAATGTGGTTAATATCAACAATGGCCAAATGAATCTCGATGTCATTAACTTTAATCCGCTGACGAGAGAGCTGGTGGTGCAGGCTTATATCCTCAAGTAAATCCAGACTTCATCATAAAAAAACCCCGCTGAGGCGGGGTTTTTTTATGCAAGCAAGATCGAGTTGTCCGAGCAATCAGCTCTTGATTTGAGCCTTGATATTCCTCTCAGTGGTTTTTCCATAGGGCGGCAGAATGCCGCCTAGCTTGGCCACGTTAAATTTGAGCGTCTGGCTGTAAACTGATTTCGCATGACTGAAGGTCTTGAAGCCCTCGATACCATGATAGGAGCCCATCCCTGACGGGCCTACACCACCAAAAGGCATGTCTTCTTGCATGATGTGGAAAATCACATCGTTGATGCAGACACCGCCAGATGTGGTGCGATGCAGGAAGGCTTCCTCTTCACTCTTGTTGGTGCCGAAGTAGTAGGCCGCGAGTGGTCGCGGGTTGGCATTGATGTAGTCGATGGTTTCATCGAAGTCTTTGTAGGTGAGGATAGGCAGCAGCGGGCCAAAGATTTCTTCTTCCATGCACAGGGCATCGGTGTCTGGTGACACAATCAGCGTCGGCGGAATTTTGCCAGTGCCATTACTGAAGTCCTCATTCGCCGGGTTCAGCGGGATAACGCGGCAGCCGCGTTGCTCGGCGTCTTCAAGGTAGCTGCTCAAGCGCTTGTGATGGCGCTCGTTGATGACGGCTGTGTACTGATCGTTGTCGCGCAGATTAGGGTACATGTCGCTGACCGTCTTGGTTGCCAGGGAGATGACTTCCTCGAGTTGCTCTTCGGGTACCAGCAGGTAGTCGGGTGCGAGACAGATCTGCCCAGCATTCAGCGTTTTGCCCACCATGACGCGTTGAATGGCCTGCTCTATATCGGCTGACCGGGAGATCACTACTGGCGACTTGCCACCCAGTTCCAATGTGACGGGCACCAGGTTGCGTGCCGCTGAAGTCAGGATGTGCCGCGCGATATTGGTCGCGCCGGTGAAGATCATGTGATCAAAGGGCAGGGCAGAGAAGGCCTGACCAACTTCCGGACCGCCAGAAAAGGTGGTGACTTCAGTCGGATCAAAAGCCTCGGAGACAATCTCCTCGATCACCTTCGATGTTTCTGGAGTGAATTCAGAGGGCTTGATCATGGCCCGGTTACCTGCAGCCAGGATCCCCGCTAGCGGCTGGAACACCATTGCTACCGGGAAGTTCCACGGTGCCACGATGCCCACCACACCTTTAGGTTGATATTGGATATGTGAGCGTCCGCCCAGCAGGCCCAGTGGAAACGTGGAAGGTCGTTTCTCGTCCTTCATCCACTTTTTGAGGTGCTTACGGCAGTGCTTCATCGAGTTAATGGAAGCGGCCACGTCAGTCATCAGGTTGATCTGATCAGGCCGGCATATGAAGTCTTTGTTGATAGCTTCGCTGATGCGATCTGCGTGACGGACCAGTACGTCGATAGCGCGATTCAGTCGATCGATGCGGGTTTCCGCCGACACGTAACCTTCCTGAAGGTAGCTCTCTCGCTGCGCTCTCAAGGCGTCCTGCATTTTGATTTCAATATCTGGGCTGACTGCAACTTGTTGCGGGGCATTCATTGCTCTTCTCCACGCTAAGGGGGCTGAGCCGCGGAGTATACACAAGAGGCCGTTACAACGTGATCGCGCCGCAATTGCTCTTTTTAGATTGACTACCAGGGTGCCTTAAGACATTGATTTAGTGAGGGTCGAGTTGGTCGCAAAGCCATCCCATCGCACGAGCGGGTAGCGATTCACCGTAACGATTCAGTAACCATTCTTCAGCGTCAAACGCCAGCATCGTGGCCTTGAGGCCGAGCTGCGGAAAGGGTTCGGGTTCCCAGCGGCGCAATTCTGCCAGGGCACGCTGTTGTACCCAGGGCATCTTGCTGAGTTCAGAGGATTCCCCGGTCAGCAAAGCGGCCAGCGTTTCACCGAAAAGAAAACTCGCGCCGACACCTTCACCGATATATCCCCCTGCTGTCCCAATTCTGGAAAAAGGATCGTAAATGACGTGGGGATGCCAGCTCCTGGGAACCCCGACACTACCGCCCCAGTTGTGTGTGAAGCGCACCCCCCGTAGCTGTGGAAAGAGATCCAGCGCGATCCGTTGGCGGTATTGGGCAATCAATGTCGTGTCAGCCAGTGCGTGTTGCGGTCGCCCGCCGGGCAGATAATTACCGCGTGCGCCGATGACAAGGCGCTGATCCGCTGTCCGTTGCAAATAGGTCGCGGCGCGCGTGAAATCTGCGAACGTCTCATTGTCGTGAAAGCCAATGTCCGACCACTGCTCATCGGTCAGTGGTTCAGTCACGACCATGCCAGTCTGAACTGGAATGATTCGACGATGCAGTGGGTTACCCACCTCGGAGTAGCCCTCCGTCGCAATAACGATCTGGTTTGCGCTGATACTGCCGCGATCGCAGTCAATGTGCCCGGGACTAATGTTGTTCGCCCGAGTGTGCTCAAAGACCCGGACACCCAGAGCCTTCACTACGCGCGCAAGCCCTGTCACGAGTTTGGCAGGCTGGACTCGGCCGACGTGAGGTGTAAACACCGCGCCGCCAGGATTTGCCACCTGCACGCGAGCAGTTAATGCCTTAGGTGTGAGCCAGCGGTAGTCGTCCTCGCTGAACCCCAGGCGTTGGAAATGTGCGAGCGTCTCGTGAGCACGAGCGATCTGCGATGCATTTCTCGCAGCTGCCATCACACAGCCACCGTGGTGAAAGTCGCAATGAATACCCTCTTTAGCCAGCACTTGGCCGGCTCTGCTAACAAGGGTATTGAGCTGAACGCGCGCAGTAGCGGGGAGCGTTCCCTTGTTGTCAGCAAAGGCGGCCAGGCCTTCTAATGTCCCCATCAGCCAGCCGCCGTTCCGGCCCGATGCGCCGTAGCCGATATATTGCGCCTCGATCAGCACGACGTCGGCATTGGGCTGTTTTCGTTTCAGAAAATAGGCGGTCCACAAGCCGGTATATCCGCCGCCGACAATGGCGTAATCCGCGGTGATAGCCGTCTCAAGCGGTGGCGCTGGGTCAGGTCGAAGGAGCCCGTCCCACCACAACGATGGGCTGGCAGCACGCTGCGTTTCAGTCAGGGTGTCGATTGATGTGTCCAGGCCCGGCAGTAGGCAACCGAGTCAAACAGAGTGCCTCTCGCTCAATCATTGAGCCGCCGCTCTAGCTCCACATGAAAGTGGCGTAGCCGTTGCTCTTGCTCGCCCCAGATTTGCCCTTTGAAGGCCTTGCTGCGCATGCCTTCCTGTACCGATGGCAGGAACGCGGCGTCCTGGCTGAGAACCAGTCCCAGGCCGGGGTCTTCGTCGATCAGAAAGTTTTCAGTGGCGGGGCGCACGCTGCCGGTCACGTCCGTGCCATCCGGTAAGCCCATCCAGGCTGGGGGGCAGTAGTTGGGGTCGTCCACCGGGAACATCATCGTCATGGTGTCGTACCAGAATCGCTCGGGGTCGGTGTCATGTGGGATGAAGCGCATCAGAAATATGGCTTCCGGGTGGCAGCCAATTTGTACGTTGGGAAAGATACCGGTGGCCCAGCTATCGGACAGTTGGCCGTCGGTAAAGCGCTCGTAGCCCAGTTCTAACCGGTCGGAGCGGGCTCGCTTTGCCTGCTGGATGGCCGCGCGCACATCAGCAGCGGTCCCCTCGAAGCCTGCGGGGTCAACGCCTGCCTCTTGTAGCATGTACTGCAGGCCTTCGTTAACCGTGGTTTGGTCGGCCTGACGGGGGCTGGGCTGTCCCAACGGGACAATCATGCGGCTGGCGCCATTAGGGTAGCAGTCGTACTGCACATTGAGATCGCCCATCACGCCGCGGGTCTCAGGGTGAACTGCGTGCAGATGGTAACTCTCGTAGAAGGCCTCTACGCCCACCTTCCAGTTCGAGCCCCACTCGCTCCGCACGTGTCGTACCACGCGCATCTGATCGATCTGATAATTCTCAAGATAACCCTCGGGCAAGCCGATCGCGTTTTTGAGCGCCGGCGGGTTGTCGGCCATGCTGATGAAAATGATGCCCGCGTGCTCCTCGCAAGCCACCGGTGTAAGGCCCGGTCGATGACAAATGACGGCGTCCTGAAAAGTCTCTTCGTCGGTGATGGTACGCAGTTCGCCATTATTGCGGAAGCTCCAGCTGTGAAAACGGCATACGAACACTTTTTTGTTGCCACGTTCCTCGGTGAGGAGACGCGCGCCACGATGGGGGCACACGTTGTAGAAGGCTTTGACGCCGTCTGCTGTCTTAGTGACGATGATGGATTCGCTCCGCAGTCGGAACAAAAAATAGTCGCCCAGTTCCTGTAGATCAGCGCTGACGCCCGCAATCAGCCAGCTTTGCATCCAAACCTTGTCCCATTCCTGCGCCATTTGTTCGGCGCTGAAGTACCCGTCTTTACCGTAGATCTCGGCGCCGTTGTCGACGTCCGGCTGTTTTGCCTCCAGACTCTCCGGAGGGGCATCAGGGTTAATCACGGCAACAGGGATCATCTTGCTGTTCATTGATGGTGTCTCCAATAGATCGCCATGCTCAGGCGTCAGCATCTAGGGCAGGGTGCAATCGAAATACGGGTAGTGTGATGTCTTCTGACCAGGCAGCAAAGTCAACGCTCACCGACAAACCCACCGCTAGGGCTTCCGGCTCCGCCTCGATGATTTGACTCATCATCCGCGGACCCTCTCTCAGGTCGATCAGTGCAATCATGTAGGGTGCCTCGAAGTCCGCAGACACGCTGCGGCGCACAACGGTATAGCTGGCTATGCTGCCCTGACCACTGGCCTCTCTCCATACCAACTGCTCACTATGGCATTGGACGCAGTGGGTGCGCGGATAGAAGAGCACATGCCCACAGTCCTGACATTGTTGCAGTATCAGCTGATGCCGCGCGCAGGCGTCATAAAACGGCTGTTCAGTTGGCGTTGGGCGCGGAGTAGGTTTCGACATGCTTAATCCTCCACACCGAGGATGACAGTAGCGTGGCTGGACATGATGCCTCCCTGAGCATGGCATAGCGCTGTACTCATTCCTGTTAGTTGGCGTTGCCCTGCGTCGCCACGCAGTTGCGACATGGCCTCGGTTAAACCGAACATGGCGCCCGGGTTACCGGGGTGGCAGTAGGACAGCATGCCGCCATGGGTGTTCAGTGGTTTGGTGCCTCCGGGACGGCTGATGCCGCTGGCCAGCCAGTCGCCACCTTCACCTTTGGCGCAGAAGCCGAGATCCTCGATTTGAATCAACAGGGCGGGGGTGAAGCAGTCATAGAGTTGAAGGAGGCTGACGTCGTCCGGATTGAGCCCTGCTTCGGCGTAGGCGCCCTGGCCTGATTGCACGGCCGCAGAGGTCGTTAGGTCTTTGGCTTGGCTGATGTGCTCATAGGCGTGGCCTTCACCGTAGCCCAGCAAAGTGATGGGTTTGTGTGGGCAGTCCTTTGCTCTGTCTTTGCGGGTGATAACGACCGCTGCGCCACCGTCCGAGACCAGCGAGCAGTCCAAAACTTTGAGGGGATCAGCAATGGCTCGCGAGTTCAGAACATCTTCGACGCTGATCACATCGCGCATCTGCGCCTTGGGATGCTGACTCGCCCAAGCGCGGCAGGACACGGCCGCTTCGGCGAACTGTGCCTCTGTGGTGCCGTACTGATCCATATGGGCTCTGGCAATCAGGCCATAGTAGGCGGGCACGGTGGGTCCGTAGGGTTGCTCGTAATGCGGATGCCCAGAGCCCGATTGCACCACCATCGCTTGCTCGCGCGTCATGAAGCTGCGCAGACTGTCGGCCATCGCCACGACGATGGTATCGGCCATTCCGGCCTCGATCGCGGCCGCCGCCATATTGAGCGCCATAAAGGTCGTGCCGCCACCGGTGTTGACCGTCACGCAGTGCCGGGGTTCCCAGCCGAGATATTCGGCAACCGCCTCGGCGTGGTACATGATGGGCTCGGCAAAGGCGTTGCAGGTGATGAGTCCGTCTACCTCATTGAGCCTCAGACCAGCGTCGCGCACAGCATCGAGCGTCACCTGAACGCAAAGTTCGCGGGGACTTTTGTCGGGGACAATACCGACATCACTTTCGGCCATGCCGATCAGCGCGAATTTGCCTCCCAGCCCGGTGCCTGCCATCTGTTCTAGCGCTCCCGCTCGAGTTTTGCGGTGATGACGCCGGGGGTCAGCACCTCGTCGCGGTCATTTTTCACGAAGACCTCAAGCGTGACTTCGCCAGTCGCCTCGTCGTAAGCCGTGACGGTACCGCCAGCGGTGACGGTCTCACCGACGAAGGCCGCAACGCGGTTGGAATATTCAATACCAGTGATCATCCCCGCGTCTCCCAACCACTCATCGACGACTTGATGCAGCCAGTCGCCCATCAGCGGGCCTGCTACGACCAGACCGGGGTAGCCCTCGACCTCGGTCGCGTAGGGCATATCGAAGTGAATGCGGTGCCCGTTCCAGAGCGACGCGTTATAGAGCATCTGCTGTACTTCATCGCAGTAGTGCTCGCGCTGAGGAATCGTCATGCCGACGGTTGGCGCCAGAGTCATCGCAGAATCCTCGTGGTTTTTTCGATGACGACCAATTCGCCACCGTCGTCGCGCACTTCCATCAGCACTTCATAAAAAATGAGCGGGCCGCTGCGGCCGGCTTTTTCGTAGACGTTAGTCAGTGTTCGAGTAGCGGTTAACCAATCTCCCGGCCGAATCGGCTTGCAGTAGCGGATGTCGAGACCGCCGGCCATCGCTTTTTCCAGTGGGAACTTGGGCAGTAGTGAGTCGATGGATACGCCATCGGGGGAAAGCTCGTTCAGGGGTACGACATCCCAGAACAAGTGCAGATGGAATAGTGGCGGTGCTACATCGCCATCGAGATACTTGGATTGTCGGTTGTCGGTGGCAATCGCGTACTTGCGGATATCGCGTCGTGTGACGATTTCACGCCGTGGCGCACCTTCCCTGCCAATGTGTGACAGGACCTCGTCGGACAGTAAACCACTCATAACTGACGCGTCTCATCCTGCCAGTAAGGGTCGCGCAAATCCCGCTTGAGGATCTTGCCGGTGGGTGCCTTGGGCAGCGCCTCGACAAAGTCGACCGATTTGGGTTTTTGGTAGGAGGCGAGATGTTTGCTTGCCTCGGCAATAATCTCCGCTTCGGTCGCAGTCTGCCCCGGTTTAAGTACCACTACCGCTTTCACTGCCTCGCCCCAAGTATCGTCGGGAATGCCGAATACGGCGGATTCCAGCACCGCAGGATGTTGATGGATGGCCGCCTCGACCTGTGTGCTGTAGATGTTCTCGCCCCCTGAAATAATCATGTCTTTGGCGCGATCCACGATAAAGACGTAACCCTCGGCATCCCAGGTCGCGATATCGCCTGTCCACATCCAGCCATCGCGCAGCGTTTTTTTGGTGAGGTCGGGGCGACGCCAGTAACCCAGCATATTGGCCTCCGAGCGCACAATAATTTCGCCCGCCGCACTTCCGTCCCTGGTTACCGGATTGCCATTGGTATCGACCACCAAAATCTCAGAGACGAATCCCTCGCGGCCACATGAGCCGAGTCGCTCCGGGTGATCACCGGCGATTGCATGTTGGTGATCCTCTTGCGACAGGAAAGTCATCGTCATGCCTTCGGTTTGGCCGTAGCCCTGAATCATGGTGCAGGGGAAGGCATCAAGGGCAGCCTCCACAACGGAGCGGGGCATCGGTCCACCGCCGTATTGGAAATTGCGCAGGCTGCTGAGGTCGTAATGTTCAAAGCCCTCGACCGCCATCATCCAGTTGATCATCGTTGTGATACCGAGGAATGCCGAGACGCGCTCCTGTTGGATGACTTCCAGTGCCAGCTTGGCATCAAAGTTAATGAGCACAACTGGACAGCCATGAGCCATATAGTTCATGGCGAGTGCCACGGGAATATGGAACATCTGCCCGGTCAGCATATACACGTCGGTGGGCACGATGCGCTCTGCGATCGACTGATTCAGCATGCCCATGTAGAGCGAGTGGTGAGAGTGCAGTGCCCCCTTGGACTCACCCGTAGTGCCACCAGTGTAGAGAATCAATACGGGGTCATCGCCTGTGACATCCGCCGAGGAAGCAGGCTCGGCGTCGCTCGCCGCGGCGATCAACTGCTCATAATCGCAAGTGGTCGAGGCGGTAAATGTCAGCATCTTGGAGATGCTCGTCGAGCTCGCCAGAGATTGGGTTAGCTCGGCGTATTCCTCGGACCCAATCAGTACACTCGGTTCACCATCTTCCAGAATCCGCGCCATCTCGGGTTCACTCAGCCGCCAGTTCAGCGGCTGCGCAATGAGACCGCAACGGGCGCAGGCGTAAAAAATCTCCATATACTGAATGCAGTTCTTCGAGAGAATGGCGACTCGATCACCCTTGCAAAGGTTCAACTCATCGCGAAAGCCGTTTGCCAGCCGTCGAACCCGTTCATCGAGGGCGCCGAACTTCATCCTCCTGTCGTTGGGAATATCAATCAGCGCCTCGCGCTCGGGGTCGAGCAACGCTGTTTTGGCGGGGATGCGGCCAAGATTCATGGTGATGCCCTAGTAGGCGCTGTCGAGATCGATGTGGCGACAGATGATTTTCCACTCGCTGCCGACTTGGACGACCTTATCTCGGTAGACGCCGGTCGTGAGCAGTTTGGTCTCGCCATTCTCCGTCGCGAGCAAGGTTAAGTAGGAGGTGACCGCAAGAGCGTCGTCGGACGCGTCGAATATCACATTGGTAATGCTATGGCGGCGGACATCCGTCTGACTCGATTTGGCACCTCGATACAGTTCCATGATGTTATCGCGTCCCTCAAACGGTCCCACCATATCGCCGCCTGAGATTTGCATGCTCATGATGGCATCGCCAGCGAAGCAAGCGCTGAGCTCATCAAGGTGTCCCTCATCGTAGTAGTAGGCCATTCGGTTCAATACTTCCAATATAGCGAGCCGGTCTTCTGCTGATGGCATGGCGTAGGTCCTCTGCTGACAGATTTTTCTGTTTATTCTCACGGCGCGATGCGATGACTTGTTCTGAACAAGTCATCGCACTTTAGGCTATCGGGGCGGGAGGGATCAACTCACGCGGCTATTTCGAGTTTCTTTCGAAGTTCTTTCGATGTTCGTTTGAAGCTCGTTCGGAGCTCGTTTCTGAAAGTCGGTTGGATTTGAGGCTCTCTCAACGCGGAGAACCGTTGGGCAGGCCATATTAAGACTCAGGGTCAGGGGTGCCCCGACCTTTGGGAATAGGGGCGCTTGCAGAGAAGCGCCCATTCCATTCTGTCACGGCTCAGTCTTTGTGGAGAGCACCTCAACATCGATCGATTTAGCGTCTCCCGCTATCGCGGAGACTGCTGCCTCGATCTCTTCTTTTGTTGGTTCCCTGCCCTCAGCTCGAGCGGTATCGATGACAGCACCGATGGTGGCTGCGAGGTCCCCGGCGGGTTCATCATCAGCGTCGACCCTCACTGAGATCATCAGTTGCTGCGCCTCATCTATGGTATGAGCGTCCTCAGCGGACAGTTCTATGCGGACCTCTTTGTGAATCTCTGTTTCGACATCGTCCTCTCCTTTGACAATCCACACGTTGTAGTCGCCTTCCCGTGCGAGGGCTTCGATAGCACCGACGTTTTCACCGTGGTGGAACATGGCAACGCGAGTGGGATGGCTTTTTCGCTCAGGCGTGATGACGTCGTCCAGCAAGATAGCGCCGCCAATCAGTGCGCCAAGTAGCAGGGCTGGGCCATAGTTGCTCTGCATGACGAGATTCCCGTGTTGTTGAGGGCGGCGAAGGTGCCATATTCGTCAGCACTGCACAATCCGGCTTATGCGTTGACGGTTTCGCCGCACCAAGGTGTTACATTTGAGACTGAGCGATTATTTGAGGCAAAAGGATGCGCATCAAAAACTGGACCCTTCTCGTTAGCACCCTGTGCATATTCGCAGCCTGCAGCGGTGGCGGTGGAAACAGCAATCCGCCACCACCGCCTGTAGCTGATGGCGGTGGCTCTGGCGGCGACTCCTCAGGCGATTCAGGAGATGACGGTGCCTGCGGCGTGTCGGCACAAATCGATTTTGTGGGGGGCGTCGTTGACTCCTGGTATCTCTGGTATGACGAGACGGCTAGTGTTACCAAAGCTGACTACAACAGCGCACAGGCCTACCTCGAGGCACGTCTTCAGCCCTTGATCGACGATGGTCGAGACCGAGGGTTTTCTTACATGACCACCATCACCGAGGACGAGACCAGCATCAGCTCAGGTGCTTACATCGGCTTTGGCTTTCGATCGACCAGCACCGCAGAGCAGCTTTTTATTATCGATGTATTCGAGAGTGGCCCTGCCTATGCGGCGGGTATGCGGCGCGGGATGGAGCTCATCGCCGTAGATACCGGTTCTGGATTCGAGACGCTGGACGAGTTGAGCGCTAGAGGCGCCACAAGTGAAGACATTTTCGGCCCGAGCGATGTGGGTGTGGAGAGAACGTTCCGCTTGCGCCAGAACGGAGAGAACGCAGACATTTTGGTTGCGAAGGAAGAGCTGGCGCCACCGGCACTCGCAACGGCGCCGGCTTTAATCGACCGCGAGGGACTCCCGCCCGTCGGGTATTTGCACATGCGGCAATTCATTGACGCTGCACTGGAACCTGATGAGGGTTTCTCATCCCTGACGGATTTGGCCAGCATTTTCTCGGAAAACGGTGTGACCGATCTGGTCATTGACCTCCGATATAACGGCGGGGGATTGTTAAGTGTTGCCGACACCATGATGGATTTGCTCGCAGGTATCACGGCGCAGGGGCAGGCATCATTCAAGATTCAGGTCAACGACCAGCACCCGGATTACAATGACGATCGCGATAACTGGGGACTCTTCGACGAGTTGCCGGATACCTTTTCACCGATTCGTATTGCGTTCATTACTTCTGACTCTACCGCATCTGCGAGCGAACTCGTCATAAACGGTCTTGACCCGCACCTTGAGGTGATCATGGTAGGGAGTGACACGTTTGGTAAGCAGGTGGGTCAGGGGCGTTGGGATATGCATGCCTCAGTGGAAGGCCTTGAGCGTGAAGACTGCGATGTGGCCCTCCGACTGACCGCCTTCGAGATCGTCAATGGAGAGAATCAGGGCGGCTATCATCAGGTCGGGCTCAACGGTACCGGGCGTTTCACGCTGTGCGCAGCAGATGACGATATCCTGACGGCGTTCGGTGATCCTACTGAGGCATCGCTCGCCACGGCGCTGGATTGGTTTGCCACAGGTGCCTGTCCGGC
>Ga0160423_10002990_pt1 | contig 14070 bp, 14 predicted proteins | sample CRUFie14St8metaG_FD_108191 | JGI IMG/M metagenome (GOLD analysis project Ga0160423, IMG submission 108191) | Marine microbial communities from the Costa Rica Dome - CRUD Field 142mm St8 metaG | ecosystem: Environmental > Aquatic > Marine > Oceanic > Photic zone | place: Costa Rica: the Eastern...
CATCAGGATCAGGAAAAACTACTCTGTTGAATTGTCTTTCTGCTCTTGACAGTCCTACTGATGGATCATACATTTTTCAAGGGAACGAGGTACCTAGAAATAGCTCCGAGAAAATGACTTCCTTCAGAAGAGAAAACATTGGATATGTGTTTCAATTTTTTAATTTATTACAAGATCTAACTGTCTTAGAAAATATTCAACTAATTCAAGAACTATCTGGTAAAAAAAATCCAACGCGAGCAAAAGAACTCCTATCGCTAGTAGGTCTGGAAGAAGAGATGGAAAGATTTCCTGGAGAGATCAGTGGAGGTCAACAACAAAGGGTGGCTATAGCAAGAAGTATAGCAAAAAAACCAACTCTACTGTTGGGGGATGAATTGACAGGAAATCTCGATACTGAGACTTCACAGAAGGTAATGCAAGCTCTAGTCGAAGCATGTGCGAAGGAAAAAATCACTGCTATTTTTGTTACTCATGACGAATCTCTGGTAGAATATGCTACGAGAGTAATTCGAATTGACAGTGGAAAAATCATGTCTGATGAGACAGTTGCTCAAATTGAGGTTTGACTTATGTCTGCACTTCTAAACAAGAGGCTCGCTAGGAGTCTCTGGCGAATGAAACTCCGCTTATTTGCTGTAATCAGTATGGTTTTCGTAGGCGTATTTGCTGGAGTTACTTTTGGAGGATATGCCGCAAATTTGGAAACAATGTACGATACTATTTACGAAGATTCCGAAACAGGAACCAATCTTGCTGACTTATGGATAGATAATCAATCCGCTGTTTGGTCATCTGAACAGGTCAGTGGATTTTGTGACTCTTTGCGACAATCATGGCCACCCACATCTGCATCTCTAGATTCCTGCGAAGGCAGAATGATTCTCAAGGGTGCATTATTCCATTCAAATGAAACTGGGGAACACATCATAAGTTCAGTGTGGCATGGAATTCCAGAAAATGCTGATATTGACAGAACATGGTTCCCAGAAGGAAACTCTACAGTCGGGGGAAGAGTCGCTCAATCTTCAAATGAAATTGTGATAGATGCACACGTTACTTCTGCCCTATCAATTGAAATTGGAGATGAGGTAAGAATTGGAGCAGGTAATGGAAGTCAAAACTTTACAGTTGTTGGTATCGCTTACCATCCAACTAATATTTACTTGGCACCCGAAGGATCTATCTTCCCTCCAGAACCTGGACAATATGTGATAGGATATCTATCTAATGAAGGAATAGAAAGCCTAAGCGGATTGGAAAGTGGTTCAAGTAATACAATAATGTTGGACATTGAAGGGACTCCGGGCTTCGATCTTTCTACTACAATTGAATACGAAGGCCAAGAGATTGATGATATTAAGCCGATTGTTAATTCTTCTATGTCAGAAAATGAAATGGATGGAAGAGTAAGGGATAGAGGACAAAATGAGGCTGTAGAATTTATGAGACTTGATTTAGAAGGGACCAAAAAAAGTGTCACTCCGATTACTATAATGATTGGTTCAATTGCTGCAATTACGATTGTACTAAGTCTTCAACGTTTGATTCAAAGCCAATCACGTGAAATCGCTATTCTCAGGACACTAGGAGTTCCTAGAACTTCTTTAATGACTGGATATTTGATTGCACCGTTAGTAATTGGAGCAGTCGGGTGTGGACTAGGTGCTCTTGCTGCTCCATCTGGAGTAAATAGTATGTTAGACTTGTATCAGGGGATTATAGGTATTCCAATCATTGAAAGAACTATTCCTTTGAATTTGTATATGTCTCAGATTGGAGTAGTCATGTTACTTGTTTTTATTTCAGGAGCGTTTCCTGCTTGGAAAGCAACTAGAATTGAACCGTTAACGATTTTAGGTGGACAATCTGAAATTCGAGTAGGATCTAGTTTACTAAAACGTCTAACAGGATGGATGCCAACTATGCTTGGACTTTCAATTAGATCAAGTGTACGTAAACCAATTAGATTAGGACTAACATTCCTTGCGGTTGGAATATCCTTGATGTTAGCTGGATCTATACAAATGATGACTGTTGGACTAACTGATTCAATCGTAGGAGGATTGGAAGAGGATCAAACTTGGGATATTCAGGTATATGTTCAGCCTGGAGGAGAAGATGATGTAATACAATGGGCAATTGACAATAATGCTGATTGGGAAGAAATTATTGAGATGCCAATTGGGATATTAGAAGATACTACGGGTATGCAACGTACATTTACTCTCGTTGCTCTACAAGGATATGGAGAGGAGGAATCCATGAAAAGTGTTGAAATTATTGAAGGAAATTCTCCAGAGGATGTTGAAGGTGAAATCCAAGTAATGATGGATGAGGGATCTCTAATTATGAACGGCTGGTCAGTAGGTGAAAGTCATCAGATTCAGATTGCAGGAACAGAAATTGATGTGAAAATTACTGGTTCAATTCGTGGAGAAGTTGCTCGAACAATGTTCTTCCTTCAACCCGAACTATCATCAATTGTAGGAATGAATGCTACATCGGTATATCTAGACTTACCAGAAGGAGTTACTGTTGACGATTCCCTAGGTATGATGTCTAGTGGAATCGTAGATCGTCAAAGTCTACTTAATGGAATTGAATCTCTTCTGGAACAGCAAACTCAGATACTAACCGCAGTAATGGGCCTAGGAGTTTTATTCACTCTAGCTGTAATGTTCAATACCATGGTAATGAATATCGCTGAGCGTGACTTTGAACTAGCCACTCTTAGAGTTCTTGGGGCTTCTACTATTGGGATAGGAACCATGTTAACCTTTGAGAGTCTTCTAATTGGTTTCATAGGAGGACTAGTGGGTGTTGCATTTGCCTTTGGGGGAGCAGTTGGTATGGCTTCATCATTCTCTACTTGGGCATTCTACTTTCCAGTAATTTTGGTTCCTAGTGTGGCTTTCGAATTAATGTCAATTGTAATTGTCATTGCACTGGCAATGGTTCCAATTGGAATTTGGAGGATTCGAAGAATGAACCTCGTGGAGAAAGTTAAGGATCTATCGCAGTAAATCAGTCTTCAGACTTCAATTTCATTTGTTCTTGAGCACTCTTAGCACTTGCAATCCTAGTCTTCAGTAGTTCTCTTTGTCGATGTTGCTTGTTGGCTCTAACGTGAAGCATTGCCATCACCACAACTAACCCAATAATTACAGGAAGTAATGCTTCTGCGTGATATCGTTCCATAACTTCAATGATCCCTCGGGCAGTATATGCCCAAGTTACTGAAGCAGCAGTACCACCAATCAGACATGCTGAAAGAACTGTTTGAAATCGCATTCTGCCAACTAGACCTAACATTGCACCTACTAAGACACCACTAGCCATGAATGGAATCCAAACAAAAACAATGAGACCAAAGAAACCATACCGATCTATTCTTTTTCTATTTTGATGAGCAATAAATTCTACAGAAGATAGGATATCTGCAACGAATTCGTTTTGTAGAAGAGTTCCAGTAATTCCCTCTTGTTTCGCAACAAATGCTTCAGTTGCAACAGTCTCGTCACCTTCTTTGACACTTAATTTTTCGGCACGACCTGCTGCAACACGATCCGCCCTAGTATCTACATCACTAACTGCACTGACTATTACCCTTCTATCCCCCAACATTCCACCTAACTTATCTCGAATTGTTTTCCGGAGTTCTCGTTGAACATCCTCATAAGAAAATGAGTTTCTAAAGAAGGATAAAATCTGGTTCCCTGGACGGTAATTAACACGAAGATAGACTGCAAAATCATCAGATGTCACATTGTCTTTGATGTGATGGAGAGGTTGTTCTGCAAACCATCCTCGAACAACTTCACGAATACTGTCATCGATTCTAGCAAAATTATTCAAATCAGTGAAAAATGAGGTATAATCCTCAACAGGTCCTTCAATTGATTCCAAGCCTTCTCTAATACTTTGATGAACACCACGACGGTCTTGTAATGTCTGCACATCTAATTCAGTACTCCTCATTTCCCCAAATACTGCAAATTCGCTAAGAATATCCTTCAATAATCTAGCACGTACTGATTCTCGATCTGAAAAAGAACGATCAGTATTTTCATAACTAACATGGATACTAATGATCAACGGCTTAACATCAATCTCAGTACTTTCTGAATTATATCTAAGATGAAGACCATCACATGTGGATTGTAACGTTCTATCAATCAATCTAGATGTCTGTTCATCAGACAACAAATCGTCATCATCTCGATGATAGAGTCGATACATTAGAGGATACTGGATGAATAAGAAAACAACTGACATGAACAAAGATACGAATGCCATCCACCAAGGCGGTACCCCCGCAGATCCACCTGCTAACATTGCTGTCTCTCTACCTCCTGCCCATTCAGCCCCCATCAACGCAATTGACCAAGTACCTAATGCTTGGACCGTCCAACAAGCTCGTGCCTCTTCATCAATCAGTTCAATACCCTTTGAAACTGAAGCTTCTGAAATTCCTATCAAAGAAAGAAAACCGCCGGTCTCAATGTCCTTTACACGCACCTGACGTTGTGCCTCGAGTACAGATTTCTCTCCAATCAAAGCGGTCTGATTTTCATTTGTAAGATTCAAACCTGTCGTGTTGTATACCTTAACAACCAAAGTATATTCTGAATCAAGCACTTCATCAGTGTCTAATCGAATCTCGGTTTGATTCAAAGAGCCATTTAGGACCAAAGGATCTTCTTGAACTATATCCCTAGCAACATATTCTACTACTGGCTCGACTAATCTAGCATGAATTACGATATTCTCAGGACCCATGTTATACAATCTCACCCTCATATCGTGATCTTCATCGACCCAAATATTGAGCCAAGCAACTCCAGTTCTATCCTCGCATTCCTCTCCAGGGTCTAATAAGGTCCCAGAAAGAGATTGGTCGATAGCAATTGAATCAGCCATTACTACCCCTGTAGAAGAAAGGACAATGATTGCTCCAAAAATTACTGCTGTAACTAAACCAAAAGCCAACGTCTTGCCTTCTGGACCACTGAAAAATGGTCTTTTAACCCCTTCTCTACGCTCACGAATACGATCTAATTCTTCATCAATTTGCGAGAAATCAATTAATGGTTCATTGAGTTCTTCCTCTGATGAAATTTGAGGGGCTTCGGATGCATGAATATCGCCATCGACGGCATCATCCTCTCCGCTCATGAGTGATGCTATAACTTACCCCTCATATCGGTTTTGCAGATTATCTAAAATTCATAAACCTGAAAATCAGAAATTTACATGTATTTGACAAGTACAAAACAGGTATTCAAAACCTAATCTACGATGTACTATCATGACTTTGATAGATTTCCTACTGGCACCCAGGGAAGATGCTCGTGGTTGGCAGACACCGAACGAGGCCTCTAGGATTCTTTTGATAATTGTATTAATTTCAGTTTCCTTGTGGGCATGGCCTATTTCCGAAGGTAGGATTGTAATTTGGATTGGAATTGTTCTATTTTTTTCAACTCCGCTATTAACAGTTGGATGGTACATACTCTCTATTTTAGCCAAAAATAGAGTACCGAGAAAATTAATTTCATCCGTTAACTTGGCGGATGATTGAATTCATAAGTGTCGAAACCTACCCTATTTTGTGTATACATTCCGTGAATGTGAGTTGGCCGATGTTTCTACAATGTGGAAAATCAATGAACAAGGACTTCCAGGTACTGGGAAAGTCACACAAAAAGAAATATGTTACTTAATGGAAATTTCAGAAATTTGTATTGGAGCATTCAAGGATGATTCTCTTGTTGGTTTTGTCATTTGCCTTCTCCCTAAGAGAAATTATGGTAGCTTAAACTATTCTTGGTTCAATGAAAGATATGAGAAATTCATCTATGTCGATCGTATAGCAGTAGATACACAATTTCGTGGTCGAGGAATTGGGTCTAAATTATACCAAAGGGTAATTCAATATTCTATTGAAAATAATATCCCAATTACTGCAGAGGTTAGCCTGGATCCACCAAATCCAGGATCAGACCGATTCCATATCCGTCATTCATTTAATTCAGTTGGTGAATTTCATCAGGAGAATAAATCAGTCACAATGTACATCAGAGATTACCAATTGAACAAGAATGGTAAAAACAAGTAATACACAATAGGAATAGAAACTATGGAAGATAGAATCGCCAGAGCAATATTCCACTCTTTTCCTTTCTCTGACTTAGTGGAATCCTCACCTCGTGACTGTTCCCATATAATCTTCTTATCATAATGAATTGCATCAAAAATACAAGATATACAAAAAAATACGACGAAGGAACTGCAACCAAAGATGAAGAGGAAGGAATAACGCAAACTCAGGATAATTGAAAGAGACAAACCAGTTATACCAATTGCAATTGAGAGACGATGTAATCGATGATATATTTCACCATCGTTAACTTTAGTGTCCATGATTTCCTCAACAGTCGATGGCTAAAATAGTCTTCAGAGGAGAATTAATATAATCTCTCACTGGAAAATATTCATGGAATTCTTCCTTGATACCGCTGATGTCGATGAGATTCGAGAGATTGCTGGGTGGGGGATACTCGATGGTGTGACTACAAATCCCTCACTCATCAAAAAATCTGGACGAGATTTCAAAGAAACCGTTCGTGAAATAGCGAGCATCTGTTCAGGACCAATTTCTGCTGAAGTCACAGCGTTGGACACTTCTGGTATGGTTGAACAAGGTCGAGAACTCAAGGCGGAGCTCCCTGAGAATGTTATTATCAAAATTCCCTGTACTCCGGAAGGACTTGCTGCAACTAAGATTCTAACAGAAGACGACATTGACACCAACGTGACTCTAATCTTTTCTGCCTCTCAGGCCCTAATGGCAGCCAAGGCCGGTGCAACATATGTCTCTCCGTTTATTGGGCGCATCGACGATACTGGACACGATGGAATGGAGCTTATCGCTGAAATCATGAGTACTTGGGCCAACTACAATCTAGAATCAAAAGTTCTCGCCGCATCTATTCGTCACCCGACGCATGTGCTTCAATGCATGCAACTCGGCGCGCACACAGCCACTATGCCTGCCAAAATCTTCCGTCAATTGATGAGGCACCCGTTGACTGATCAGGGTCTTGATAGCTTTATGCAAGATTGGGCCGAAGTCAAAAAGGCTGGAAATGCTTGAGATTTGACCACGAGACGAATCGAGTAGCGTTTCGTAACTGATAGATGGTGCAGGGGACAGGATTTGAACCTGCGAAGCACTACGCACTGGGACCTAAACCCAGCCCCTTTGACCACTCGGGTACCCCTGCTTGATTTAGGCGCTGGAGTCAATACGCTTGAATGCAACGCTCAATTTTACTCTTTTTCTAATTCGTCCAACAGAACTTCAGCGAGATACTCGTATTGTTCTAGACAGTTATGTAGATGAGAAGAAATTCGAATATAACGACCTTCAGGAGAAGGCCATGACCAAACAGGAATTTGTATTCCTAATTCCAATAATCTAGAATGTAACGGATCAGGTTCATGCAATGGGATTCCAGCAAATCCTGAATTAGGAAGAATAAGAGTAGCGATGGTTGAAATCATACTGTCTGGACAAGGCGGTTGAATATCTAATTTTTCACATAATAATGCTCTAGCATCTAAAGCAAGAGAGCGATTTCGTTTCATAATTGCTTGCCATCCACCTTCGAATATTGAAGAGAAATGTTCAATCACAAAAGGTAGTGTACACCATGCAGATGGATCTCGAGTTCCCGTCCAATCAAATTCATGTCTAAAGCGAGTTGTATCCCCTAAAGGAAATGTCATACCATGGCTGATTGTTAGTGGATGTACCTTATCCTGTCTATCTTTTCGAACATACAAGAAGGCCGAACCTTTCGGGGCACAGAGCCATTTGTGAGCATTGCTAGTAACATATGAGGCGCCCAGTTCCTCTAGAGAAAGTGGCATCATCCCTATTCCATGTGCTGCATCAAGCAGTACTGCAACCCCTTTTTGTTCTAGTATATTTGTGAGTTCTTCAAAGGGCATCCTAAGTCCTGTGGGACTCGTAACTGTATCAATCATGGCCAATACAGTATTTTCTGTAATAGAATTTAGGATCAATTCAATGACAACTTCTGGACCTTCTAACGGGAATGGAATATTTACTGTAACCACATTTACCTCATTTCTTGACGCAACGAAATCGATAGCATTTCTACATGCCTGATAAGCATGATCTGGCACTAATATCTCGTCTCCTGGTTTGAAATCAAATGAACGTAGAATCGTATTTACTCCACTAGTTGCATTGTCAATTAACGCTAAATCATCAGAATCGCAAGACAACATAGTAGCAAGAGCCTCTCGAGATTCAACCAAAGCAGGAGGCAGAAGTTCTTCAAAAAATCTAACTGGTTCTAATTCCATCCAATCTTGCCATCTTCTTTGTTCATGTAAAATGGCTAAAGGTGTCGCACCGAATGAACCATGATTCAGAAAAACAGTTTCAGGATCAAGACCCCAATGAAAGGCAAATTCACTTGGTTCTGGACGCATGATTTTGACACATACCGATTACTTACAATTCTGCCGGAAAGGCATTACTCGAGTTCAACCATCCCCAACGGTCAAAACCTGATGGTACTGCAAGGAGAATAATGGCGAGCATTGGTATCATCGGGCTCGGTAATTGGGGAACTGCTTTAGCAAAAGTTTGGGGCTCCACTGGTCACAATATTGTTGGATGGACTATCGAAGAAGAAGTATATGCATCAATCACTGAAACTGGAATCAATGAAAAGTATCTTCCAGGCGAAGAATTAGAAAATATTCAAGCTACTATGGATCTAGAATCTCTTTGCAAAGAATCTGAAATTCTGATTCTGTCTCTTCCTTCAGGAGTAGTATTGAATGTAGTTGATGATCTTCTTCCTTTCCTTCGTCCATCTCATGCTCTCCTAGATTTAGCCAAAGGATTAGCACCAGAAAGTGAACAAGAGGCCTTTATCAGCGCTGCAATAGAAAGAAGATTAAGAGATTCAGGAAAAGCAAATCCTGTCTTTGTAATGACTGGACCCACAATTGCTCCAGAAGTTGCACGAGGAGTGCTAACAACAGCATTGATTGCAGCTCACGATCATAAAATGGCAAAAAGAATGGCTGATCGATTATCTACCAAGACCCTCAGTTTGCAACCCGCAGATGATCCTCTAGGCGCAGAACTTTGGGGCGCCTTCAAGAATCCTGTAGCATTAGCTTGTGGAATTGTAGATGGTTTAGGGCCAAGAGGAGGCGATAATCTCAAGGCTGCACTAGTTACTGCAGGATTCCGAGAAGGACAACGGCTTCTCCCTACAATGGGTGCATCTCCTGAAACTGCATTCACTGCTGCAGGTCTTGGAGACATGTATGTGACATCTACAAGTCCAAGTAGCAGGAATAGAACTCTAGGAGAAATGCTAGGATCCGGACTTACTCTGGAGGATGCACTAGGGAAAATGCACATGGTCGCTGAGGGCGTTAGAGCGGCCAGAATGTTTCTTTCAAGAGCCGCAATACAAGGAACCTCTACTCCATTCTTACATGCATTGTGTGATTTCTTAGATGGAGGAATCTCGGTAGATGAGGCACTTTCTAGGATGATAGGAAGTGAAGTTTAGCCGCGAGGTTCATGCATAAGTTCCCCCTCCGGTAACCATGGCAATGGCGGATTTGACTAAATTAGAAGCCCGGCTTTTCAAATGGTTGTGCCTTGAAGAGAACGATTTTGAGAAGAATGCTTGGTCCACAGAAAAGGCTGCAAAGGCGTTCAAGGTCGATACCGATGAGATGTATGAAGCATTGGCATCTCTAACAGAAAAAATCCCACATAATATCTACATTCACTACAAAGAAGGCGCTGTGAGAATCATCGCCTCAGAGTGATTTCATGGTGAATTGGATTTCAGCGATAATTTCACCCATTTTCGGTGTAGATGATGTTATTGATGAGGTCTTGGAAGAAGAATGAGATGATTCATCTTATTTTGGCTTCAAAATATCTATCATAGAAGCAGGGAGAAAGACCCCCCACCATGATGGTCTAGTAACATCTCCTTCTTCCGTAAAGAAAGATCTAGCAAGAATAGAAAGGTAATCTATCAAAAGTACGACAATGAAAATAATGACAAGGTAGGCAATTACTTTGTCGTATTGAAGAAATTTCAGATATAGATTGATGTAATATCCAATTCCACCTGCTCCCACAATTCCAATTACAGTTCCATGTCTAAAATTATATTCGAACATAAAAATTGCTTGAGAGATCAATCCATTTGCTGACTCGGGGATAATCACGCCAAATGAACGTTCTAACCAACCATGCCCCATTGCATTTGAAGCATCCAAAGGAGGTCTTGGTACTCCCTCAATTGCTTCATATTGTAACTTCCCAAGATAACCAATAGTGTAGACAGTCATTGCAAGTATTCCGGCTAATGGACCTAGTCCGACTAAAATTACAAAGAAAATAGCCCAGATTATACTAGGCAAACTTCTCGAAGCCGCAAAAATAAATCTACAAGGATATGAAATCCACCAAGGGTTTAGATTACGAGCAGCAAATAGAGATAATGGGAGGGATATTATCATCCCAAATATCGTCGATACAAAGGCTATTTTCAACGTCTCTACAACACCAATCCAAGCAGTTGAACAAGTAAAATCAAGCCGCTCTGGCTCAGTACATACTGGATATGCTTGAGGTTCGATAACACTCCAATCAGGAGGCAAGAGCGATTCGTCAATGAAAATCATGAGATTTTCACCACCATTTGCTAATCTTCCCCAACTATCAACCATCCCATTGGTAACAATTACTGAAAGCCAAATTAGTAATGCAATTAACAAGAACCATCTGGAAGTAAACCAAAACGAAAAGATGGGATTCTCTGAATTGTTCAACGATTTATCAGCGTCAGATAAATATCTACTCTTCACTTTGTCACCTCCATAGTAATTGGACTAGATACAAATGGATTAAGACGTCCGTCATCCATAATCAACAGACGATCTGCCATTTTTTTAGCTCTAGAAATATCATGTTCAACGACAATCAATGTTGAATTCGATTCACGAACATAATTCGTTACCTTTTCCAAAACCAAGTTCATTGTTTCTTCATCAAGTTCACCTAGAAATTCATCTGCTAAAATCAATGAAGGGCGTTGTGCTAACGTACGAGCAGTCGCAACTCTCCTCTGTTGTCCTCCTGAAAGACGACGAATAGGAGTACGGATTTTATGATCTAGTCCTACTGAAGATATCGCTTCAAGAGTAAGTTGTTTAGCTTTCGTAGAAAATGGAAACCAAGGCGAAGTATGTCCAGCTAATGCTCCTAAAAGCACATTATGATATACGCTAGCATGTCTAACTAACCCCAATCTTTGAGGGATATATCCCAATTCTCCCCTCAATGCGCCTTTTTTCCCATTGATAGAGAAAGAACCTTGCAACGGTGGAACAAGTCCTGCAATAGTTCGTAAAAGCGTAGTTTTCCCTATGCCTGATGGACCTGCTATCGCTACAATTTCGCCTTTGGAAAATTGTAAATTTATTGAAGAAAGTAATGGTTCTTTCATAGAATAACCTATGGAAGCATCTTGGATTTCGACAACAAATTGTGAACCCAACACAATCCCTCTTTTTATTCTAAGAAGTGAATGTATATTTCATTCCATAGCCCTTGCTTTCTTAACCAAAGCAACAATTTCTATTCTTGCTTCATCAGGAGTAGTAGCTTCATTTTCAAAACCTAATCTAATTGGTCGGGGACCATCACTAGTTAATGCGGACATTTCAAAACCATAACGATCAATTCCCGTCATGACAGCTTCAGTTGTATCAACAGCCTTACTCATTTTCTGACACATTACAATCATTGCATCGTCATGATCTTCATTCATATGTTCAATTATTCCTTCTGCATGCTCTTGTAAGGGGTCTGGAATTGCTAAAGACCAAGACTCTTCGTCAACCCATGACATCCTTCCAAAACCACCAATGTATCGAACTGAATCTACCATTAATCTGAAGAAAGAAAAGTCACCAAAATCAACATAGAATTTAGCACTCTCATGTTTAGACAAGAATATTTCTTTCATCTCATTGCGTTCAGATTCTGGAACTTTTGTACAATTTCCAATCAATGTAATTCTACCTAAAGCAAGAGGATTGCCGTCTCCTCCTTCTGCTATCAATAATGAGGCTTTAGAATCTGAATTCAAATTTTTAGTATGCTCTGCTAGAGCACTGATTAAGAATATTGGATTCCCATCATGTAATGCATAAGTAACAAATGACCCATATGGATGTCCTGAATAATCTGCTGACATGGTACAAAGTGTTGCAGTGCCCATTTTTTCTGCCATTGTTCTTGCTTGCTCAGCATGAGACGAGGTAGGTACATTAGGATCATACAATAATTCCTGTCGTTGCGAACTAGTTCCCTTGGGAGGAGCATGCCTAGGAGGTTGTTGATTTTCTACTTTCTTTTCTGCCATTTTTACACCTATTCAAAGTGATTGGAACTTTGCTAGAGCTTCTTGAATCCACTCATCCGCAAAATCCTCATAATCTGTATCACAATCTATTCTTTCATGAATCCTTGTGCCACCTTTCTCTTCCAAAATCCTATCCCACTCTTTCCCAGATTCACAGAATAAGTCGAATGCGGTATCTCCTAAAGCAAGTACAGCAAAACTAACCCCATTCATGGAATCATCTGCTGAATCGCATACATCATCATACAAATCTTGAGCATTATCAGGTTGGTCACCCTCGCCCCAGGTACTACATACAATCATCACTCTAGATGCAGAAGATAAGTCGTCTACGCTCAAATCTTCCATATCACATACTCTTCCTTCTAAATTAAAATCTGAAGCAGCATTGGCAGCATCTTCTGCCAACATTTCTGCATTTCCAGTCTCCGTTCCAAACGCTATTATTATTTCATTTTCTGTCATATTTATTCCTCTTGTTTTATTATACTTGCAGCATTGAATTTTATTTCATCTCCTACAAGGACTCTCATTGGTGATTCATCAGTAGCACTGAGAATCGTGGATGTAACTCCGAAAACTTCTGCTATGTTTTGTTCATTAAGAACGGATTCGGGAGTGTCGAACGCTTTTACTTTACCTTCATGAAGAAGTAGAATTCTGTCTGCAAACCTGCATGCTAAATTAATATCATGAACGGCTACCAATGCAGATTTTCTCTCATTCTTATTGTCAACTAAATGACGAATTCTCTTCATTACCTCAATCTGGTTTTTTAGATCTAGATCACTAGTTGGCTCATCAAAAAGAAATAATGATGGGTTTTGTGCTACGGCTTTAGCAACTATTACCCGTTGTCTTTCACCTCCTGAAAGACGATCAAATCTTCTAAATGCAAAATCTTCTAGATCGAAAAGTTGTAATGTTTTACTTACTTTATCTCTATCTTCATCACTAATTCTCCATGAAATATGTGGCCTACGACCCAATAACACAACATCAAATACATCCATTGAAAAATTTGTCATTACTGATTGAGGGACATAAGAAATTGACTTGGATAATTCAAGAATTGAGAAATCATCAATATTTTTAGATTCAATTTCAATATTTCCAGTTTGAGGCTGTAGAATCTTATTCATACATTTTAGAAGCGTAGATTTCCCAGCTCCATTTACTCCTAAGATGGCTATTAATTCGCCCCATTTACAGGAGAATTCAATATTTTCCAATACTGGAATCTCACCCCAACTAAAGCAGAGATTATCTACCCTGAGTACATTGGACATATTCCTTGATTGATATTTACCTATCAATGGACATGCCCCCTATTTTGTAAGAGTAAATACATGAAAAATGGACCACCAATTATCGAAAGCATAATTCCTACAGGAATTACTATTGGAGCGAATAAGGTTCTCCCCATAGTATCTGCAAATACAACTAGAAATGCTCCAAATACAGCAGAACAGGGTATCAATTTTCGATAATCATTACCAATTAATAATCTACTCATATGAGGTGCTGCTAAACCTACGAAACCGATTAATCCGGTAAA
>Ga0160423_10002991_pt1 | contig 14067 bp, 11 predicted proteins | sample CRUFie14St8metaG_FD_108191 | JGI IMG/M metagenome (GOLD analysis project Ga0160423, IMG submission 108191) | Marine microbial communities from the Costa Rica Dome - CRUD Field 142mm St8 metaG | ecosystem: Environmental > Aquatic > Marine > Oceanic > Photic zone | place: Costa Rica: the Eastern...
AGTTCCTCACACCTTACCATCCCCTTGATGAAATCGAATGCGTCACCGAATGGGAGATCCACTAGGAAATCAAACTCATTGAATCGTCCCTCAGCGAGATTCTGGAAGTAGGTGCAAGGTATCGTCCGTGCCAAGGCAAGCGTCTGGTCATCGTCCGGATCGAAGCTCCGACCGATAGCGATAATCGTCTGAGTGTGCTGCTTCATTTTCTTGAGCGAACGTCAAAGTCATCCTACGCCTAACCGGGGGCGCACTCCGACTTCTGGGTTGATGTTTGAATTCTCATAGCGGCTTGAACTCGCGGCGGGCAGGCAGTTGATCATCCGCGGCTTGTTAGCCATCGTTTCTTGCGGGTCGGTGATCACGGCGTGATGCGCGAAGGCACTCGCGGAACGTGATTAGAATCAGCAGAAGCCCGAATGCGAGAACGAGCAGGCCAATGTTCTGCAAGAGTTGCTCCTGCGCAGCATATGAGGTTTCTGACCGAGGCGGGGGATAAGTTTTTACCCCACTAAAGGCGATTGACTGCGCCAGAACCGCAAACACTATCCCCACGATCACCGCAGTAGAACCGACTATAAATGTAAATTTGGTTTTCATCGTATTTTATCTCTCGCTTATCTTTTCCGAACTCCTGCGTCTTCGAGATAGAAGGTATATGCTTCGCTGAGGGTCTTCTAGTAATATCCGATAAACCAATACCAATCTCCGATCACGAGGTAGCAGTCCGCAGGGTTCTTCGTGATTCCCTGAGGCCATCCATATGGCTGGGTGCCAGCCTTGAGGCTCAATCTTCCGATGTTGAATTCTGGCTTCAGGAGCGGGAGGACCAGAAGGAGCGCAAGGGCGGAGATTCCGAGTAAATATCCGGCTCCAATTGTTTGTTCCCATTTTCTGTTTTCAGCCATCTGATCTTTTCTAGAAGTCTGATCCCCTTTTAACCGAACGTCTGAGACCTGGTAGCCCGATCCGAGAGCGCGGTCTCGATGGTAGGTTAGGAAATCGAACCAGGGAAGTCAATCGACTCGCGACGGGATCTGTGTTGAGTGCGCCGATTTGTTAGGAGCTTGGTGGATTTTGCTTTTCGCGGTGGAGCCGGGAAAGGAGTGTCTGAATCCCAGTCATAATGGTATCGGTGCCAAACTCCGCCATCATTAGAGAAAGCCCGGCGCCGTGTTTTGGGAGGAAGGACCGGCATCCTACTTTGAATATGGGTTCGCTGTGGTGCTGACGCAAAAGGCGCAGTTGCAGGTGCCCGGCTGCCCGGTTGCCCGATAGGGCGGAACCGGCGCCAGCATCCGCACGGAATTAAGGGGGTTTCTGCATTGAAATTTGTTGTTCCTCCCCCAGAATTCAGCCTTTGCGAACTGCTGTTTTACTATGGACGAAAAAGAAACCAAGAAGTTGTTCTGGGCCTGTTTTGTCGCTCTCGTTGCGACCTCATTTGTGTTCGGTCTCCGCGCCAATATCATCGGCGACTGGCAGACCGACTTCGGACTTTCTGAAGCTGACAAGGGAACCATCCTCGGTGTGGGACTTTGGCCCTTCGCGATCAGTATCATTGTCTTCAGCCTGATCATCGATTACATCGGCTACAAAACAGCAGCCTACTTTGCGATGGGTTGCCATATTGCTTCTCTGCTTCTCACGCTTTTTGCAAACGGGCCGACAGCACTTTACTGGAGTGTGTTCCTCATCGCCATCGCCAACGGCACCGTTGAAGCTTTTATCAACCCGGTCGTGGCCACGATTTATAAGAAGGAGAAATCGAAATGGCTCAACATTCTCCATGCCGGTTGGCCGGCGGGTCTGGCACTCGGTGCGCTGACCGCAATTCTGCTGGGAGATGCCAGCTGGAAGATCAAATATGTGATGTGTTTCGTGCCGGTGGTGATCTATGCCGTGATGATCATCCCGCGGAAGTTCCCGGTGAACGAGCGCGTCGAAGCCAATGTTTCCTATCGTGAGATGCTGGGCCAGGTCGGTGGTATCGGTTTCTTCCTCCTGACGTGGTTGCTAGTTCTCGGCGTTTCCCAGATCCTGGCGAGCCTCAATCCTAACCTTGCGGTTAACGGGATCGTGGCGGTCATTATTGCCGCGGTTGTAGCGATCGGCGCGGGTATTTACACGAAGAGTTTCGGGCACTGGATGTTCCTTTTGGTCCTGCTGACGATGGGCCCCTTGGCGACGACGGAGCTGGGAACCGACAGCTGGATGCCGGATCTTCTCGGCGCTGACTTCACCCCAGCCCAGGCGGGGTGGATCTTTATTTACGTGTCCACGATTATGACGATCCTCCGTTTCTACGCCGGTCCGATTGTGCACAAGTTCTCCCCGATCGGTTTGCTGGTCATCAGTGCCATCATTGCGATTATCGGCCTGCTCTTCCTTTCGAAGTCCGCTGGTTTCGTCATCCTGATTGCGGCCACGGTCTACGCGCTAGGCAAGACCTTTCTCTGGTCCACCACGCTGGGACTGGTATCCGAGCAATTCCCGAAAGGGGGAGCGCTCACCCTGAATGGTGTCTCTGCCGTAGGCGTGCTCGGCATGGGTATCCTCGGCGCTCCCATCATGGGTGGTCTGCAGGACAAAGGAATTGATCGTGACCTTATGGCTGAGCATCCCGCGATTCATGAGCAGGTGGCGACGGCGCCGCGAGCGTTGCCTTTCCTTGGCGAAGTCAGGGGAGTCGACGAGGACAAGGTGAAGAAACTTTCTGAAGAAGATCAGGAGATTGTTCGGCAGGTTCGCTATCCCAACAAGAAAGCTGCTTTTGTTCAAGTTTCGGTGCTGCCGACCTTCATGTTGATCTGTTACCTTATCCTGTTCTTCTATTTCAGGGCCAAAGGCGGATACAAACCACAAGACCTTTCAGACGGGGGTCACTGAGCCCCCCCTTCAAGATTTATTTCAAGAGAACTGAGGGGAGTATTCTGAACAAGAAACGAAGCACCCCTGCATGAAACAAGCAACCCGGTCGACAAGCGCAGGAAAAACCCCCGTAAAACCTGCAAAAAATGTAGTCAACCGGGTTGCCGTCTGGTTTCAACCCGTATGTCATCTGGTCTGGATACCGTCTGACGAAGCTTTAAAGAGCACTAGGTGTGCCAAGTCCGAATTAAATCAGAAGTCTTATGATCGAAAATATTCAGGCATCTCTTGAGATTCGTGAAGCAAGTCCGAGAGACATTCCCGGCATCCTCAAAATGGTGGCGGAGTTAGCCGAGTTTGAACAGCTTAGCGATCAATTAGTTGCGACAGAAGTAGACTATCAGGAAAGCCTTTTTGGGGACCATCCTGCTGCCGAAGCGCTGGTGGCGACGGTATCAGGAGAGCTCGTTGGTTACGCAATTTTCTTTTCAACATTTTCAACTTTCGTTGGTCGCGCGGGCCTTTGGTTAGAAGATTTGTATGTCAGACCTGCTTTTCGAAAGGCAGGAATCGGCAAAAAGCTGCTCAAATCAGTGGGAGCTATTGCTGAAAAACGGGCTGCGGGACGCTATGAATGGTGTGTGCTCGACTGGAATCAGAATGCGATCGATCTCTACACTCAGGTCGGAGGCGAAATCCTTGATGAGTGGCGTATAGTTCGGCTCGATCGGGCTGCGATCGAAGCCCTTCCGGAAAAATGAGTATTGCAGAAAATCTGAGGTTTGTTGAAGCTGAGGTCGCTGATGCAGCCGCCAGAGTTGGGCGCCTCGCGGACGAAATTACTCTGATTGCTGTTAGCAAGACCTGGCCTGTCGATGTGATCCAGGAAGCGGTCGGCGCCGGTCATCGCATTTTTGGAGAAAACAAGGTGCAGGAGATTGTTGAGAAGGTTCCAGCAATGTCGTCTGAGTTGAGGTGGCACCTCATCGGTCATCTACAGAAAAACAAGACGCGCAAGGTTCTGCCGTATTGTGCAATGATTCACAGTGTCGATTCGCTTGGCCTAGCCTTGCAGATTGATCGCATCGCAGGAGAGCTTGGATTAAAGCCTGAAATCCTGCTGCAAGTAAACGTGGCTAGGGATGAGGCCAAGTTCGGTCTTGCGGCCGAAGAACTTGAACACATCGTGGTGGAGGTCGCCCAACTTGAACGAGTCCAACTCAAGGGATTAATGACTGTGCCAGCGTTTGATCCGGATCCTGAAAAGGTACGACCGCATTTTGCTGCTTTGAGAAAACTTAGGGATCAGCTGATCGCTTCGACAGGCGTGGAGCTTTCTGAGTTATCTATGGGGATGAGCCATGACTTTCGCGCCGCGATCGAAGAAGGAGCGACTCAGATCCGGGTGGGTTCTTCAATCTTCGGGCAGCGAGACTACTCTCATAGCTGACCCCCCAGGTGTTCCTCGAAGGAACAGCGTCAATGCGTGGATAAAGGCGGTATTTCGGCGTTGATCCGTCTTTCGTTTTTCGACAATATCCTACCTTATTCCCTAACAAATCGCGACTATGGCTAATAACTCCAATCGATCTGCGGTGCCTTTGCTGAGCATCATGATGTTTCTTCAGTTTTTCACCTGGGGGGCGTGGTTTGCCACCGTAGGTCAGGCTCTGGGGGCTAATGATATGGCAGCCAGTACTGGGGCTGCCTATGACTCGGCTCCATTGGGTGCCATCTTCGCCCCTCTTTTTCTGGGGATTATCGCTGACCGCTTCTTCCCGTCTCAGATCGTGATGGGAGTCCTGTTTCTCATTGGGGGAGCGCTCCTTTGGATGGCAGAAGGGGCTGCGTCGGCTGGAAATGCAGTGCTTCTCAAGTACCTTTTCCTTGGTCACATGCTTTGTTATATGCCGACTCTTGGCCTGGGTAATACGATCGCATTTTCCAATCTCAGCCGGATCGAGTTTCCCAAGATTCGCGTTTGGGGAACGATTGGCTGGATCGTCGCCGGACTGGCCGTGGGTTTTATGGGATGGACTTCCTCACTTGCGATCTTCAAGCTGGCGGCAGGTTCTTCTATTCTGCTGGGAATACTCTCATTTGCTTTGCCTCACACGCCACCCCCGGCAAAAGGTCAGAAGCTCGACCTGCGAGCCATATTGATGGCTGATGCTTGGAAGCTGCTAGCCAAGCCGGGCTTTCTAGTTTTTATCCTTTGCTCGGGACTGATCTGCATCCCGCTTGCCTATTACTACGGCGTAACGGCCCAATACCTTGCTACGACTGGATTCGAGCAGGCGGCTTCCTTTATGACTATCGGTCAGATGTCCGAGATTATCTTTATGCTTCTAATCCCATTCTTCTTCCGTCGCCTCGGGGTAAAGTGGATGATTCTCGTGGGGATGCTCTCTTGGGTGCTGCGTTACCTGCTCTTTGCTTACGGCGCCCCAGATCAAGCGTTCTGGATGATCATGCTGGGCGTGGCTCTGCATGGAATATGTTATGATTTTTTCTTCGTGACCGGTTTCATGTATACCGATGCAGTGGCTCCGAAAGAAGTGCGAAGCCAAGCCCAGAGCATGTTGGTGTTCATTACTCAGGGATTGGGAATGTTTATTGGTTACGGCATTGTTTTCGGACGCTGGGGAATTTCCGGGCAGTTTGAAAAGGTGAGTAACTATGGAGAGCTCAACGACGCGGTTGGAGGCGCTCGTGAGACAGCTGACTGGTCGGTGCTTGAGAAGTTTGCCAACATGTTTGCCAAGAGTATGCCGGACGGTGTCGACGCTGGTTTACTCACAGAAACGATGGATCAGTGGAAAGATTTCTGGATTCTTCCGGCGATTATGGCGGCGGTTATTACGGCTGTGTTCTTTGCCGCTTTCCACGACAAGACCAAGGTAACCGACGGGGATGGGTGACTACGGAAAGCTGTCTCTATTCGGGATCGCCAGTGATTGGAAAAAGTGAGACGTTTACCAAGAAGATAGTTAACAGGGCACGCTAAGGTATCTTAGCTTGTTGAAGGAAGGCATGAAGTGGCGCATCGCGGGCATCAACTTCGACCATTTCCACATGGGCGATCTGCTCCGAATGGTTTATGACCATCCGAATGCCGAGATTGTTGGGATAGCGGACGAACAGTCGCAGCGAATGCTTTCGGCGCGTCAGAATTTTGAACTCAAAGAGAAAGAGGTCTTTACTGACTACCGACAATGCCTTGAGCGGACTAGGCCTGATATCGTTATCCTCTGTCCTGCAGCAGCGAGGCATGCCGAGTGGACCGCAAAGGTTGCTCCATTCGGAGCTCATATTCTCATGGAGAAACCGTTTGCCTCTAATCTCTCGGAGGCAGAGCGCATGATAGCCACCATGGCTGATTCTGGAAAAAAACTCGCGATTAATTGGCCCTTAGCTTGGCATCGGTCTCATCAAAAAACGTGGACCTTGATTCAGGACGGGCTCATCGGCGAGGTTCAGGAAGTTCATTTCTACGACGGTAATCGCGGTCCGCTATGGCATGGCGCCGATAAGATTGAGCGAGAACCTACCGAAGAAGAAAAGAAGGCAAGCTGGTTTTATCGAGCATCCGAGGGTGGTGGAAGCCTTCAAGATTACCTTGGCTATGGAACCACACTTGGGACATGGTTTAATGGAGGCAAGAAGCCAATCGAAGTCATGGCGATGTGGGATCTCGAAAACAGCGCACTCGAGGTCGATGAACATTGCATTGCCGTGGCGCGATATGAATCGGGACTCTCGAAGTTTGAAACGAGGTGGGGGACTTTTACTGACCCTTGGTCGCATCAGCCGCAGCCAAAATGCGGTTTTATAATTAAGGGAACTAGGGGAACGATCTCAAGTGGAGACTACGACGATTATGTGACGGTGCAGTTGAAAGAATGTCCGGAAGGGCGTTGTGTCGATGCTCCCAACTTGCCGTCGCCGAGGTCTAATCCAGTCGAGTATTTGATCGATTGCCTCGAAAACGAGAGGGAGATCGAAGGGCCCCTAAGCGTGGCCATGTCGCTTGTCGGTCAGCAGATAGTAGATACTGCCTTCGCGAGCGCTGAGCAGAAGCGAGCGATTCCTTTATTGGGACAATAACTATTTTCCCGGCAACTTCCACACTGGGGAAAAATCGGCACCTTCTTCCAGCATGGCGTCGACAATCCGGCGCATCAGTTGCAAGCTTGGGCCATCGTTGGGAACGGTGAGAAGCACGTCGCCAAGGATGGCAGATGCTTGGCGAAAATTTCCGGATTCGAACTGGTTCAGGGCGGCTTCGTATTGAGTGACTAAATGTTGCCAGTTATCTGGTGTTCCGGGAAGTTCGAGTTCGTGGAGGTCAACCGAGGTGTGGATGTTCTGGACACGAACCTGACAGAGGCGGCGGGTTTTCGCATCATCCGGAAGTTGTTCTGCGGTGTTTCCGGAGATAAGCAGGGAAGACTTAAGGAACTTGGTGGCCCCCTGTACGCGGCTGGCTAGATTCACAACGGTTCCAAGCGGACCATACTTGAATTTACGATGGGTGCCCACGTTCCCGACAAGCGCTTCCCCGGTATTGATACCAATACCAACTGCGGTTTCGGCTCCAACGATGGGCTGCCATTTCTCATTTAGCTCATCTAATGAATTCATGATCCCAATAGCGGCCTGGCAAGCAAGGTCCGCGTGATTAGGTTGTTCGTTGGGAGCGCCCCACATGGCCATGAGTTCGTCTCCGGTGTAGTCAACCAGAACACCTCCATGTTCGATGACGATGGTGGAAAACTCACCCATGACTCCGCTAAGCCAATCGATTGTCTGAGCGGGACCGAGTCGTTCACTCAAGGTGGAGAATCCGCGAATGTCGCAGAAGAGGACAGTCACTTCTGCCTGACGCGCCTGCATCTTCATTGGATCGGGGTTGCGGGCAAGTTCTCGAGCGAGATCGGGAGTGAAGTGCTGCTCAAATACTTTCTCCCGAAGATGTTTCTTTTCGAGACTGGCGTTGAGTCTCGCGAAGAGCAGTTCAGTACGTATTGGGCGGGAGAGAAAATCCTCGGCTCCAATCTCGATGCACCGTACGGCGTCTTGTTCCTCTTGGAGTCCGGTGACCACAATCACGGGAGTGTGGCGCAGATGGCCGGTTTCGCGGAGCTTGGCCAGTACTTCGAAGCCGTCCATTTCGGGCATCTGGATGTCAAGCAGGACAGCATCGTAGGCTTTTTCAGAGATGCGTTGAATCGCTTCCACGCCATTGACTGCAAACTCGACTTTGAATCCGTGAGTGATCAGGAGACGTTCAAGGATGGTGCGGTTTTCTTCATCATCATCGGCGACAAGAAGAGTGCCCTGCAACGATCTCGCCGACGAATCGGTCGCCGAGTCTGCAGTATTAAAAGAGCTTGAACTGAACGCTGGTTCAACGATCTGAGCTGTTCCCGATATCAGGGCCAGACAATTTTCGAGAGCTGCGATGATTGCCGGAGACTTTTTGCCAATTTCACCGGATGGAGCCGCCATTTGAATCAGTTGGATGATTCCAAAAAGGTGATTCAGTCCGTTGCGGGCATCGTGTCGGGCGTGGCTAAGGTTCTTTTCGAAGTCTCCAGTGCCCAAAACGGCTTCATCGCTGAACCAATCTGCTACTCCATTTTTAAAAGTATCGGCTTGGTCTTTCAGCTTCTCGAGATCGGCGACTAATTGAGCATCTTCTCCAGTGAGGCACGCTCCAGTCGAGGCGAAGTCATGGATAAGACAGCATAAGTGATCAGCGGCGGGGATGAGATCCTCGCGCAGTCGTTTGATGCGGTCCTGACCAGTCACATTCGTCATGGGGATAGTGTCGCCGGATCGCGGTGGACTGGCCAAGGTAAAAATTAGCCACTTATAGGCCTAAAAACGAGAGGAAAGGAAGCCTCTCAAGTCAGATACCTGATCATAACGTAATCGTCCATCACAAACCCTCCTCCGATATCGAGGACATCTTCGGCTTCTTTACTGAAACCGAGTGATTGGTAGAATCTGATCGCGCGTGAGTTTTTACGATTCACCCGCAGCCTTAGGAGCGGTGTTCCTTCTTTACAAAGTTGTGCAAAAAGAAGCCGTAGCGCCGCTTTTCCAGAGCCTCTTCCTTGAGCCTCGTTCAAAACATAGCATTTATGGAGAACGCAGGGTTCACCGGGGATGATTGGCCCGGCAGCGATAAAACCTACCCGCTCGTCCTCGCAGAGAATCCATTGGTAGATCACGCCCTCGGCGAGATCTTGTTCCATGGCCTGAGGGCTATACATTAATTCCAGCATATAACTGGTCTGTTCGGGGGAATTGATTTCCCGATAGGCGTCAGGCCAGATCTTGGCGGCCATTCCACTGATGAGTGGCAGTTCTTCAGGTGTTACCGGAGTGAGTTCTACGGACTCGAAGAGGGACGACATTCTTAATCATACACGATTTCTTCTGTTTCGCGTATCCCCTGGTTTGGCAATCACGTAAACCAACATGGATAGCGGTATTTCGCGCCTTTGGCGCAAGCAGCAATCAATTGACTTCTATCAAAAATCAGCTTTTTTCCACGCGTCCATGAGCGACCAAAACAACGAAATAACACATCCGATCCTCACTCTACTCGGGAAAGCTTTCATCTTTGCCATTCCTGCCTCTCTCGTTGTGATGCTGGGCGCCGTCGGATTCGCTTTTCTCAGCGGATCAGGGGTAAAGGTGGCCGAGGAAAGAGAGGCTGTACAAGTAGCATCCGCTGCTGTGACAACGGCAGAACCTGCCGCCACAGCTATTGGCGAACCAGCGGTAGCAGCAACTGCCACTGCTGGGGGGGAAGTTCTTGAAATGCCTCAAATGGAGCTTGGAAAAGCTGCCTATGCGACCTGTGCCGCTTGTCATGGTCCTGACGGGGCTGGGCTCAAAGCAGGGCCTATGCTAATGGCACCTAGTTTACATGGATCTGAACTTCTCCTTGGCGATGCTGATACCGCCCTCCTGATTATTTTGAAAGGCATTGCCAAAGAGAACATGGATTACATGGGTATGATGGCTTCACTAGGTGCTGGCCTTGATGATGAAAAAATGGCGGCCGTGTTGACCTACACTCGGAACACTTGGGGTAACAGTGCTTCACCTGTAACAGTCGAGCAAGCAGCGGCTGCACGAGCTAAATTCGCCAGTGTGGATTCTCCTGCTGGGGTTAAGCGCGCTGATATTCAAGCGATTGTTGACGCTCACAAGTGAGTTCGCTTGTTGAAATCCTCTAGCGAGAAGCGGTGGGGCGAAATTGATTGAGGTCAGCCACGTAGTGGTAGCCAGCCTCTCTTAGTTTTTGAAGGAGGCGTTCCTGATCGAGGTCGTGGAAACGGATCAAATCCTCTAGATCGTCGAAGTCATTCCTTAAGGCGGTATTCACCAGACCAAAGAGTAGATGAGAGTCTATCGTCTCGAAGGAATTTAGCTTCATCAAGCTTTGCGGAGGAGAATCGCTTCGGTATCGAAATCTTGGTTGAGAACGTCGCTGAGGATAACGACCGAGTCGCCAGGTTCAATCTGACCTTTCTCTCTCAAAAGGTCAATGGCGTGGCGAATGCTCTTTTCCGGATCCTTGTTGAATTGCATCGGATAAGAGAACACGGCTCGGTTTAGATTGAGGGCGCGAACCACCACTTCATCGGGGGAAAAGGCGTAAATATTGGCCCGAGTTGGTCGCTGGTGAGCGGCGTAATTAGCAAGAACACCCCGAGCCGTAAAGATAATGAGATGGGCATCTTCGAGGGAGTTGGCGAGGCCGACTGCTGATTTCACGGTGTGCTGCTTTTCGGTTCGGAGTTCAATATCCTCTGAAAAGCCAGCACCGGGCTCGCGCTCCATGCGGCGGGCAATTCGATCTAGGACTTCGATACATTTTATTGGATACTGCCCAACGGAAGTTTCGCCACTTAACATAACAGCATCAGCCTGTTCAAAGATAGCGTTGGCCACATCAGTGACTTCTGCGCGTGTGGGAACGGGATTTTCAGTCATGGACTCAAGCATGTGAGTGGCGACGATTACCTTGCGACCGATGCGAGCCGATTCTTTCACGATAGCGCGCTGGATTACGGGAAGTTCCTCGATGTGAACCTCGATACCAAGATCTCCGCGGGCGACCATGACGGCGTCTGATTCCTTGATGATTTCTGAGAGATGTTTGACGGCTTCTTGGTCTTCAATTTTCGAGACGATGCGAGCACTCGAATCCAGTTCGTCGAGCTTTTCGCGAAGAAGACAAACGTGTTCGGCGTCACGGACGAAACTGATCGCCACATAGTCGACCTGCAGCTCTGCGGCCACCTCAATGTCCATGAGATCCTTCTTGGTCAGTGCCGGAAGATTAACCCGGATGCCAGGAAGGTTGATGTGGCGCCTTGAACCCATTTGCCCGTCGGTGAGAACTTCGCAGGTGAGTCGGCCCTCATCGATGTGATGCACGCGAAAGTGGATTTCGCCGTTATCGACCAGCATCACGTCACCGACCGAGACATCTTCGTGGAGTCCGTCATAATTCGTGGTGACCGAGATAGGGCTTTTTGGTTCGAGTGAGGCGTTGCGAAACTCAACGGTGTCTCCTTTCTTGAGGTTCATCTTGCCATCAATATCCCCGGTTCTTATCGAAGGGCCCTGGAGATCGATCAAGGAGGCCACGCTGACGCCTGTGGCGTAGGACTGCTCTTTGATTTGCCCGATGACCTCACGGCACCAATCGTGAGAGGCATGGCTCATGTTCAACCGGAAGACGTTGGCACCGGCGGTAATGAGCTGGTGAATCATCTCGGGACTTTGGGTAGCAGGTCCCAGTGTAGAAATAATTTTGGTCTTGCGTCTGGCCATGAAACGAAAGCGACGATGAAGAGGTTACGCATTCAATGTGGAATGCGAAAAGTCGGTTTCAACAGGAAGAATTGCCAGTCTGATGAGTAAATCCAACTTTTTTCCGAAGCAAAATCGAAACGTAATGGTCTCGCAGCTCAAGATTGAACCGTCGTGGAGTTGGAAAGATTGTAGCGAGTAGTGACCTACTTTCCTTTAACGAGATAGCCGAAAGCTACGGCACCTGCGATCATGAAGATAACCGCGATAAATATTCCAAAAAAAATTGCCATGCAGGGAGCTTAGACAGACTTAATCGAAATTCCAGTACGAATATTAATCAGGCCGGATTCGTCTGGGGATCAGTTTTTTTCGACTTACGCTCGGCCTTCTTAGCCGATTTCTTCGCTCGATCATCGATGTAAAGCCAAATACCCATTAGCAGGAAGATTCCCATGATACCCCAGCTTTTGTAGAGAGAGCTCCACACCCCTTCGGTGAAGCCGTAAGAATGAAGCCCAACGCCAAGGTTGTTTACACCCCACCAACTAAAGGTGACGATGATTCCAAGAATGATGCCATTCATGTGGACGCCAAGATCTCGAATCCACCCGGCCATGCGTCCGTGGAGAATGACAAGGGTCCAAATGCAGATCATGAGTGCCCCATTTTCTTTGGGATCCCATCCCCAGAATCGGCCCCAACTGTAGTTTGCCCAGATGCCACCTAAAACTGTGCCGACAAGTGAGAAAAAGAGGCAAAAACAAACCACACCGTAGTTCATCCGTGTTAGCAGCTTTACGAAGTCTTTTGCTTCCTTTCCGACGAGGTTGAGAATGAAACGCGCCGCTAGATAGAGCATTCCAATAATAGCAGAGACCAAACCGGCAGCGTAACCGATGTTGATGATGGTGACGTGGGTGGCGAGCCAGAAATTTGTGTCGAGGACTGCAACAAGTTGGGTGATTGTGTCGGTAGCCTCTTTCGCTTCGTATTTGATCGAAAGAAACATACCCAACATGCCACTCACAATGGCGATCAGGGCTCCGACTCCAATTCTCGTGAAATACTCGATAATCAAACCGAGAAGAACGGCTGTTGCGGTTATGAAGATCACAGTGTCATACAGATTGGTGATCGGAGGTCGATCCCGGATAATGCTTCGCAGGGTGATGCCGTAAATGTCGAGAAGGAGCCCTGCAAGAGCGAGAAGACTGGCGATCAGAACCGTAATCTGACCAAATTTGCTCGCAGGAGAGAACCAACTGGTTGCTAAAATAATAAAGCCAAAGACAAAAAGGTAGAGAGCGTAGCTGAAGTATTTTCCCCGGTAGAGTTGAACTTCGAGGGCAGAATGTTCTCCTTCTCCACGAGATTCTGCTTTGGCACGCTGGGAATCTGAGAACGTTGCAAGCGCAGCACTGAAAGTTTCAGTTCCCTGAGTGCTGGCCTCAATCACGGTCTGAAGCTCCTTCAGTTGTTCGATAGCCCAGGGCCTTGCTTCTTTCGACTCGAGGCCCTCCAGCATAGCATCGCTGGCGGACAACCAGATTTCGTTGTCATTCTCCTGTGGGGGAAAGAGATTAATACCTCGCGCCGAGTTGGCGTAGAAGAAAAAGAGTCTCAAGGCGCTTGTAAACATGCGAGCATCTTCGTCGCCGGTATCGGGCTGCTGGATCGCTTGGCCGAGTTGTTGGATAGTCATCTCCGGCATTTTGTCGATCATCGCGACGGGATCTAGCGTAGCGGCGAGCGCTACCATTTCCTGTGGAAGAATGTTTTCGTTGACGAGGAGTTGTCCTTTACGTGCAAAACTAAATTGTCCAACAAGGAATTCGAAGGCGCTGATGTTGCGGCCAAGAGTCAGGATCATGCCCTCAATTCGATCGAGCTCATATTGAGGATCCTTTTCACTTTCCGTATGCTTACGCTGTTTCTCGCCGTATTGCGCACTGAGTTGAGCAAGCTTGGCGCGGCCTGAGACGATCTCGTCGTAAGAGTATCGATCACGCTTCTCCTTGGGCGAAACCCCAATCTGAACGATAGCGGCGGAGTCATCGACCACAAAAACGGGGAGTGCCTTTGCCACATTCCCGCGAAAGAGGACGTCGAGCATCCACTCGCTGTAGTGGAGTTTGTGGGTTTCACCGTCTTTGGTTCCAAAGCTGAGCGAGGTCTTGCCGCTGAATTGAAGCAGGGTAAAGCGCGAATAACTGTAGATCGGTTTCACTCGACCTGCTTCCTGCATGAGAAGATGTTCAAAAGTTTCGACCACCTGCGAATCCCATGGATCATAGCTCTCAAGGTCGACTTGAGGAACTTCGCGGGCAGACGCCAGACTGTTAATGCCGACGA
>Ga0160423_10002993_pt1 | contig 14065 bp, 20 predicted proteins | sample CRUFie14St8metaG_FD_108191 | JGI IMG/M metagenome (GOLD analysis project Ga0160423, IMG submission 108191) | Marine microbial communities from the Costa Rica Dome - CRUD Field 142mm St8 metaG | ecosystem: Environmental > Aquatic > Marine > Oceanic > Photic zone | place: Costa Rica: the Eastern...
ATAGATCCTGTACTTGTAACTAAAACAGCTTTAAAAAATGCGGTTAGCGTTGCTACAACAATATTTTCAGCAGATTGTGTAATTAATAATATTCGAGTAAATGAAAGCAATTAATTACTACGTCATAGTTGAAAAAATAAAAGAGCCGCCAAAAAAAGTTGGTGGGTTAGAGCTTACAGAAAATCAAAATGAAGATGTAAGATATTTGAAGGGCAAAGTAGTATCAGCTGGGCCACTAGCTGATGTCCTTGAAAAAGATGATATAGTCCATTATGATAAAGTTGCCGGTCACGGTATTGAACTTAATGATAAACTATATTACGTATTAAAACTTGGAGACATAGTACTAGTAGAATGAAACTAAGTGCTAGTGACATAAAAGATTTAAATTTATTAAAATACTACAGGCTCATTCGTAAATGGGCCTGTAAAAGTTATAGCCTAAGCGATGCTGATTTAGAACTTTTAATATATTTAGATTGCAAAAAAAGATTTACACGTAATGATTTTATAGATGGGACTTATACTTATTCATGGGATAAGGATAGATGGGAAAGATTAAGAAGAGATGGATGGATTGAAGTGTGGAGACATCGGAACAGGACTACAATTAAATATAGTATATACAAAACTTCTTTTAAATGTTCACAGTTAATATCAAGAATATATAGAATAATGTTAGCTGAAGAAGATTTACCTACAAGTGAAAGAAGTAAATTTTATAAAAACAAATCGTATACAGACAAAGTTTATAATAAAGCTATTGACGATATGATTAAAGATAAAGATCGTTAAACAATTAAAAATTAAAGTTATGCCATACGGAAAACCCATGCAATATAAAAAGAAAGCAAAAGCGTCTAAGCCGAAAGCTAAAAAGAAAAAAGGGAAAAGATAATGGAAAAACAACTCTCAAAAAAACAACAATACATAGCTAAGCAAGCTGCACCGTTTGATAAAATTACTGGTGATGACTTTAAAAAGCTAAAGCTTATTAAAAAAAGAAAGGTATGAATTTTAAAAAAGGTAACTTTGTAAATCCAAACAATGGATTTAAACAAGGAGAATTTAAAGATTTTGGAACAATCAATGAAGCACCTAGTAAAGTAACTAGCTTTATGAGGCAATTTAGAAATAATCCAAAATATTCTTTTGCAAGAAATTTATTAACAGGATTAACATTTGCGCCTATAGTTGGCACAGCTGGCAAAATCGGCGCTGGTGCTTTAAAGATTTTTAAATCTAAAACAGGCGTTAGTACTGCTAAAACTATTGGTAGTAAACTTCCATCAAAATCAAGTACAGAAATTATAAACAATAGAGTTAATCAAAATATAAAAGAACTAACAAAAGACGTACCGGTTATTGGTACTAATAGAACAATGAAAGTTCCACTTAGTTCTGATACTAAAGGTATATCATTTGTTAACCCTAGAATTAGTTTGACTGCGGCAGAAAGAAGAGCGGCAGGATATTAATTATGGCAAGTAAAAACGCACCATCAAGAAAAAAGTCTAAAGGCTACTACGCTAAAGTTAAAAAGGGTAAGGGAAGAGGAAGTAAAGCCGGTGGTGGTATGACTAAAAAAGGCGTTGCTAAATATAGAAGAGATAATCCAGGAAGTAAACTAAAAACAGCAGTTACTACACCTCCATCTAAATTAAAAAGAGGAAGTAAAGCCTGGAAAAGACGTAAATCATTTTGCGCTAGATCTCGTAGCTGGACAAGCGAAAGAGGTAAAGCAGCAAGAAGAAAATGGAATTGTTAATATTATGAAATCAAGAGGACTTGGCGATGACATCGCAAAATTTACAAAAGCAACAGGAATTAAAAAAGTAGTTGATTATACTTCCGCTAAACTAAATATACCATGTGGATGCGAAGGAAGACAAAAAGCTATGAATATGATGTTCCCTTATAGAAACAAAGAAAATTAAAAATTATGGCATTCTCATTCACAAAAACAGGATTTGGTGGATTTAGTGATCCGAAGACTACAGAAGATAAATTAGTTAATGTTTCATCATCATCAACAGTAGAAAAATTAAAACCTAAACCAGGATATCTTACAGGTGGTAGAAAAATTACATATACTATAAATAAAACTTTTTCTAATTCTGCTAACAATACTTATTCAGGTAGCGATTCATTTAAAACTGCATTTAGGAAGGCTAGGTCATCAGGCTTATCTACTTTTAATTTTGGCGGTAAAAGTTATACAACAGAACTTAAAGTTCCAAAAACAAGAACTGAAACAAGTAGCATTACATCAGTAATGGAAGGAATAAAAGCTAATCCAATAAATATTACAGCACCAACACTTATGAAAAGTCCTAGTACTACTACTACAAATAAGATTATTCCACCACCTCCACCACCGAAACCCCCAAAAAGAAGAAAAAGAAAGAAATTTAAATATACCAAAGTTGGTAAATTTATTCAGAGTATAGGTGATATTCGATTAAGACCGCCTAATTTAAGATTGCGTTTAGGTAGCAATAAAAAAGTATGTGGCTGTAAATAATTAAAAACAATAAAATAATACAAAATTATGGCATTTTCATTTACAAAAACAGGTTTTAATGGTTTCAATGACCCTGGTACAGCTAAAAAAATACGGATGAATATTTTATCTATTAATCCTCTTTTTAGAAAAGTAGGAGGTGCCGATAATCAAGGTTATCCTTTTTTAAATAGTAGATTTTTTACTAATGAGACTGGAATGAAAAATCCAATGGCTGGTGGCTACACAGGGCCTAGAACAAGGAGTAAAGATGAAAAATTTACAATAGAACAAAATATTAAAAGTTACTATGGCGGTAATGCTAGAATGAGACAATTAGCAGAAAAGCAAGCAAAAAGTTCTTTTAAAACTTATGAAATGCTAAATAAAAATTTGTATAAAGCTAGTAATATATTTGAAAAAAATCCTTTAAAAGCTAATACATTATTCAAAGAGTCAATTGACAAGGCTTTTGAAATGCACCGTGAAAATAGTTATGATTTTAATATTTCGGTTAATAATGCTAAAATGATAAAAAAATTCGCTTCTGGATTTTTAGCACCACAAGTTGCACCATTATTTAGAAGTTACAGATAATATGAGTAAACCAAAGAAAAAATTTGCTGAAACTACTGTAGGTAAACTTTTGTTTGGTGCGGCCTCTATGGCTAATCCAGCATTAGGTAATATACTTAAAGGTGTAACGTCACCTCAAGAAGCTATAGCTGCTATCGGCAAATCAGACGTAAGCGCTGATGAAAAAATAAAATTACAACAATTAATATACGAGCAACAGAATAAAGAAATGGAGTCTATCACTTCAAGGTGGCAAGCGGACTCCGCATCAGATTCGTGGCTTTCAAAAAATGTACGTCCATTAGTTTTAGTATGGTGTATTGTTATATTCTCACTAGCGGGATTACTTGATAGTGTAGATTCAATACCGTTTCATATAGGAGAAACATGGAATGACACTTTTGAAAAGGTCATGATGGCCGTCGTTCTAGCCTATTTCGGTGGACGTAGTGGAGAAAAGGTTACAAGTATATTTAAAAAATAATAGCAATGCCTAGAATAAAAAATATAGATATAGACGGTACTATAACCAGTGGAGATAAATTACTAGGTACTGATATTGATGGAACAACGAAAAATTTTACCGTTGGAGCTTTGGCAACATTTTTCCAAAGTACACAATATGTGCATAATCAACCATCAGCTTCGGCTACATGGACAATAGCACATAACTTAAATAAATTCCCGAGTATCGTTATAAAATTTTCCACAGGGGATTACGTAAATGTTGGTGCAATAGGAGGAGTAACCTACACCGACGCAAATAACTTAACAATAAATCTCGCGGCTGCGGAAAGTGGCATCGCATACTTAAACTAAAAAAAAATGGCAATACCAATTTTAAATCACTTAGACTTAAGAAGTGTATCGGAGCTGCAGAATGCAATACTCCATAAAACAACTACCGGCTCTGCAACGGATGTAGAAGGTAAACTTATATATGACACTAGTTCAAACTCTCTTAAATTTTACAATGGAAGTAACTGGCTAGAATTAGGAACATCAGGTGGTTCTGTAACTTCAGTTGGAATAACTGATGGTTATTTAATAGACTCAGCGGGTGGCCCGATAACAAGTTCAGGGAATATTACGATAGATGTTGATTTATCTGAATTAACAGACATGACAGGTGCAATAACAACATCTGATGAGGTTGTTGTTAACGATGTATCTGAAACTGGAAAAGCTCAAGGTAAAAGAAAAGCATGGTCAGAAATTATATCTGACTTATCTATTCAAACAGGTACTATAGTTGTAGACGATATTGGAACTGGTGCGATAACAACTGCTAAATTGGCTGCTGATGCAGTAACAGCCGCTAAATTAGCTGATGATGCTGTTGTTACAGCTAATATAGTTGACGCTAACGTTACTACAGCAAAAATTGCTGCAGATGCTGTTACGGCAGCAAAACTAGCAGACGACGCAGTGGTAACCGCAAATATTACAGACGCAAATGTTACAGCCGCTAAGCTAGCAACTAACGCTGTTACAACTGTTAAAATTACCGATGGAAACGTTACAACTGCTAAAATAGCCGCGGATGCTATTACTTCAGCTAAAATTGCAGATGATGTAGTTGATTCAGAACATATTGCGGCTGGCGCTATTGATACCGAACACATTGCAGCAGATCAAGTAACATACGCTAAAATACAAAACGTTGCAACAGCAAATAGAGTATTAGGTTCTACATCAGCAGATGGTATAGTTGCTGAAGTTCAAGTTGCAACAGCTATGATTGCTGACGACGCGGTAACTACTGCAAAAATTACTGATGCAAATGTAACTACAGCAAAAATTGCAGCTGATGCAATAACTGGGGCTAAAGTCGCTGATGACGCAATTGATTCAGAACATCTTGCTGCAGGATCTATTGACACTGAGCATATTGCTGCTGGTCAAGTAACAACTGCCAAAATAGCTGATGATGCAGTAACAGGCGATAAACTAGCAAATGATATTACAATTGCAAACGATTTAACTGTTACAGGTGATTTAACTGTTTCAGGTGATACAATAACAGCTAGCGTTGGAACATTAGATGTAGAAGATAAAAACATAACATTAAATAAATCAGCAAGCGATTCTAGCTCAACAGCAGATGGAGCAGGTATTACTATTCAAGATGCGGTAGATGCTTCTAATGATGCTAGTATGACTTGGAACGCTTCGGGTGATAAATTTGTATTTTCACATCCAGTTGATGTAACAGGTATACTTACAGCTACAGGTACTTCAGTATTTACTAATCTTGATATATCAGGTGATGTTGATGTTGATGGTACTTTAGAAACAGATGCTTTAACAATTGGTGGTACTGCAATAGCAGAAGTAATAAATGATAGAATTGGTGCTGTAGTTGACGCAGGTGAAGGTATTGATGTTACTAACGATGACGCTGCTAATACAGTTACTATTTCTGCTGAAGACTCAACGGCTTCTAACAAAGGTATTGTAATAGTTGACGCAGGTGAGGGTATAGATGTTAGTTACTCTTCCGGTACTGCAACTGTTTCGGCTGAGGATTCAACTGCTTCTAATAAAGGTGTAGTAATAATTGCTGAAGGTGATGGTATTGATGTTGCTTATTCTTCTGGTACCGCAACTATTACTGCTGAACAAGCTACTGATGATAATGTAGGTACTGTTGAATTAGCAACAAAAGCAGAGGTTCAAACAGGTACTGATACGGGTAGAGTTGTAACATGTGATACTTTAGCCGCTAAATCTGTACATGCTACGATAGATGTTTCTAACGGTACATTTACTTCTAATTTATATGCTGAAATAGACCATAACTTAGGTACTGAAGATGTAATTGTTCAATTATTTGATTCTAGTACAAAAGAAACAATTTTTGCTGATGTAGCAAGAACAAATAAATCAGATAGTGCATCAACAAGATATGTTAAAATTAGTTTTTCAGCTGCTCCTTCAAATGATGTGGAAGTTTTAATTACTTCAATTAACGGATCAACCGCTGGTTCAGTAGCTTATTCATAACAATTAAAATACAGCGGCACTTCGGTGCCGTTAGTGTTTATTTAAATATATTTAGATGGCAAAAAATAGCATAAATTTTTATAATGAAATAAAAACGCATGGGCACAAAGATAATATTGTAAATGTTAGTGCCAGCAGTGGCAATAAGCTTTTGATTAATCTTGATAGAGGTGCTAATGTATATGATTGTGCTGTTCCTAACGTAGCTAACGTACAAATTGAATTTGATTATGATGGATCGCACGACCCACTTGAAACTAGAAGTATAGGTATGAGTGGTACTATAATTTTACAAAACCCTGCTGATGCAAGTAGTTTAAGTTTTCATAGTACAACACCTATTGTAGGTTCTATAATGACACCAGGTGGTGGTAACCCTTCTTTCAATACAGATAACGGTCATATTGCTGTAATAACTTTTACTATATTCAGTAGAAATGTAGATAGTAACCCTTATGCGTTGATAAATTATGTAGGTGGATTTGAAGCTTAAAAATTAGTAGAATGAGAAACTTTCTTGGATTTAAAATAGACACTTGGGGTACAAGCACGACAAGAAGCACAACTACTACAAAGAGTACAAGTAAAACTACAACATTTAGCACTAGTAAAAATACTACAAGAACTACTATAACTGAATATGTTCCAGGTACTATTACAATATATAATACTTCTACAACTACAACCGAAAGCAGGAATACACAAGAACAAAGAATAACTACTATTAGTACAAGTAAGTCTACATCAACAGTATTTAACACAAGTACAATAACTACTAAAAGTACTAATACTACGTTTGCAACAACAAGGAGTACTACTACCACATTTGCAACTAGTAAAAATACTACAGAAAACAGAAACACTACAGAAAGCAGGTCAACAACTACCACGTTTGCAACTAGTAGATCAACAACTACTAGTTTTGGAACAACAGTGCCAACAAGTATATCTACAAATACAACATTTTCAACAACGAGAGATACTACTACGACTTTTGCTACTTCTAAGTCGACTACAACTGCATATAATACGAGTACAACTACTTCAACGAGCAGAACTACCACTATATCAACATCTAAGAATACTACAACTACATTTTCTACAAATAAAAATACTACTGAATCGAGAAGTACTACTACAACTTACACCACAAGTACTACATTTAATACTAGCACAGCTACAACAACTGAATATACAACAACATTTAGTACATCAAGAAGCACAACCACTACTTTTGGCACAAGCAGAAGTACGACTACCACATTTTCTACAAGTAGATCAACGACTACTGCTTATACGACTACATTCTCTACAAGTAAAAATACTACTACGACATTTTCTACAAATAGGAACACAACAGAGTCTAGAAGTACAACAACTACATATACTACAAGTACAACTTATAATACAAGTAAATCAACAACGACAGTATATACAACGACATTTGCTACGTCAAGAAGTACAACTACAACGTTTAGTACAAACAAAAATACAACTGAGTCTAGATCAACAACTACGACTTATACAACAAGTACAGTATTTAATACATCTAAATCTACAACAACAACATTTAATACTTCTACAACAACAACAACAACTTATACAACAACATTTGCTACAAGTAGAAGTACCAGCACTAGTAAGTCTACCTCAACAACTTATACAACAACATTTCAAACAAGTATTATTACATCTAGGTCAACTACTTTTGCAACTAGTAGGAATACAACTACAACTTTTAATACTGTAACTGCTTATAATACTACTACGACATATAATACATCTAGAAATACATCTGAAAGTAGATCTACTGGAACTTCAAAAACCACTAGTACAGCGTTTAATACAACTACAACTTATAACACAACTACCACTTATAATACTAGTAAGAGTACAGGTGAGAGCAGAAGTACAACAACATCATACGCAACTACAACAACATATAATACAAGTAAGAATACAACAACTGTATATTCTACAGCAGCATCATTAACGGGCTTTAGTTCTACACAAGCTAGTAGTTTTAGTTTTGTATGTTTTGAAATGTTAACAGATACTTATTATACAACTAATCCACAAAACGGTGGTCCTCAAGTAGGTTCAAATGTGTATGCTCTTAATAATACAAGTTTCCCGCTGGGTGCTGGGCATAGAGGTTTCCAAACAGCAAGTGGATTTGGACCAGATACAATATATACTATTACTGGATCAGCAGGTTCTGTATCATCATTAAGTAGTTGTGGTGGAGGTTTTTCAGATAGATCATTAAAGAAAGATATTAAATTAATAGGTGTATCGCCAAATGGATTAAATATATATTCATTTAGATTTAAAGATGAGAAATATGGTAAAGGATTAATGCAAGGAGTTATGGCTGATGAAGTTGAACATATTGAAAAAGCAGTGGTAGATTGGAAAGGACTTAAATATGTAAATTATAATTGGTGTGATGAAATAGATGTAGAATTTAAACAAATAGCTGAATAATATGGGAGTTTATTTTAACGAAGACAATATAGTCGCACATACCGGTACAAATTTTGTAATAGAAAAGCTTACTAGAAAGAACGAAGATATGGAAGACTATACTATTTCTAAATTTAAATATATAGATGATGTTTTACATTGTAAGTTTAATCATGAAATACCAGCAAAACTTTTTGCAGGAGACGGAGCTGAATGCTGTGGTTGGGATGTAACAGCGGCTCAGTATAATGGATTAGCGTGGTCAGATATATTGTATTTAGGTTTATATTTAGGTAAAACACCTGATTATATTTATAAAAATAAATCTGTAGATTCCTTAGACTTAATAGAAGCAGATCAAGAAATAATAAATCATGTTAATTGGATAGATAGTAATATCAATGTTATACAGCATGATGAATGGACATATAATACATCAAAACAATATAATATTATAATATGTGATTTATGGGCTATGCCGAGCGATATAACGCAAGATCACAAAACAAAATTATTAAATAATTATAGTAATAATTTAAAAAACGGAGGTAAAATAATAATTCCTATATCAGGAGAAACATTAAATTAAAATGCCAAATACTAGTAGAAGTACAACAACAACATTCGCTACCAGTGATTTAACTGCTGAAAGTAGAAGCACGACAACGGCGTATAATACTACTACTACGTATAATACTAGTAAAAGTACTTCTGAAAGTAGAGCTACAGGTACGTCAAGAAATACTACTACAGCTTATAATACTACTACTACTTATACTACCTCAACAACTTATAATACATCAAGAGGCACTGGTGAAAGCAGAAATACAGCCACATCAAAATCAACAAGTACAGTATTTAATACAAGTAGAACAACTACGTACACAAGTTATTTTAATACAAGTAGGCTTACTAGTAAAAATACTACTACAACATTTAATACTACTACAACGTTTAATACAAGTAGAAGCACTAGTAGATCAACAACAACAACTTTTGCTACAACTAGATCTACTACAACAACATTTGCTACAAGCCGAAATACTACCGAATCTAGGAGCACAACAACTGTGTATACAACTAATACAGTATTTAATACGAGTACAGCGACCACAACAATCTTTAATACATCTACAATAACAAGTAAAAGTACCACGACCACTTTTAATACTAGTCGAAATACAATTGAACAAAGGTCTACAACAACAATATACACGACTAATACGGTATTTAATATTAGTACCGCAACTACAACTGTATTTAATACTTCAACTATAACAAGTAAAAGTACTACTACGACTTTTAATACTAGTAAAAGTACTACAACTGTATTTAATACATCAACCACTACTACCACTACTTTTAATACTAGTAGGTTAACAACTAAAAGTACTACAACAACTTTTGCAACTAGCAGAAACACTACGGAAAGTAGAAGCACCACAACTACATATACAACTAATACTGTTTATAATACAAGTACATCTACTACTACGGTATTTAATACTAGTACTGTAACTGTATTTAATACAACTACTGCTTACAGCACAAGCAGATCAACTACTACTACATTTAATACCACTAGATCAACTACTACCACGTTTAATACTAGTACAGCTACTGTAACTGTATTTAATACTTCTACGGCAACTAGTAAATCAACTACTACAACATTTAATACCAGCACAACAACAACTACTGCGTATACAACTAATACTGTATATACAACATCAACAACATTTAATACAAGTACTACAACAACAACAACATTTAACACAAGTACTGCAACTAACACTGTATATACAACAACTTTTTCAACTAATAGAAATACAACAACAACGTATAATACTAGTACAACTACGGTTTATACTACAACTACAGTATATACAACAACAACGACATTTCAAGAGTCTAGAAGTACATCTATTGGAGAAGAACAATTGCCTACCATGCAAGAAACAAGTACAACTTTTTCAACAACATTTAATACAAGTACTACAACTGTATTTAATACAAGTACTACAACAGTTACAGTTTTTTCAACAACTACTAGTTTTTGGGGTGGTGGTGCTTTTGGACAATTGGGTGGTCATTCATTTGGCGACGGTAGATAATTATATTAGTATTGTATAAAAGCATGTAATTAATATAATATGCAAATTTAAATTTAATTTTATGGAAATGTTTAATAAAACGGAACTAGATAAAAGGATAGGTCCGTTGAAAAAATCAAAAGGATTATATGATCTTGAAGCAGTTGAAGGTTATGTAATTAGAAAGTGCGGAGAACACGGTCTTGAGCATAGTTATGATGTTTTAGCTGAAGAAATGCCGTATTTTAAAACAATGGCATACACTGAATATGCTGGATGCTTTTATTTGCAACCTTTAAATTTTAAAATAAGAAATGAACAAATGATAGATGCAGCTGCGCCTAGTAGCTCTGAAATCGTTGATTATTCTTCATGGCTTATAAGTAGAATTGTAGATAATAACGCAAATAAGTATCAGGATAGAAAAGAAGAATACGATAAATATCCTTCAAAAGATTATATAGTTGTTTTGCCTGGATCTAATAAGGTACGTGAAAACGTGTGCTTGAATAGATTAAAATATATATCAAGAAAGCATGGTGATAATGTTTATTTTAAACCTCATCCTATCACAACGCACCAAATTATTGGTGAATTAAAAGATTTTTTTGGTGAAGAAAACATATTACCTAGAGATATAAATATGTACTACTATTTGCAAAAAGCAAATGGAGTATATACAACACATATAAGTGAAAGTTGTATATATGGTATAGTAGCGGGTAAAAAAACAGAACCTATTGATGTTTGGAATAATATACAAAGAGGTTCATTCTATTGTATAAATAATCATTTATTAGCAAACCAATGGAATGCTAAAGAATACATTAATAAAACTTTTTCAAACTATAAATCAGGTATTATTAATCCTGAAATAGATATAAATTGGAAAGAAAAAGTTGATTTGTATTTTAATTACATATGTAAAAAAAGAGAAACTTACAAAGACTGGTTTCTAGCAGATAAAAAATAATTTAATTTAATATTATGGCGAAAAAAGTTACTAAAAACGAATTAGAGCAAATACAAGATTTTGCTAAAAAAATAAATAATGCAACTTCCAGAATAGGCCAGCTTGAAATGGAAAAGCATGCTGTTATGCACGCTTTACACGATGTTCAAGGTGATTTTTCTGTATTTCAAAACGAATTGAAAGAAAAATATGGCGATGTAAAAATAAATATGCAAACTGGAAAATTTGAATCAAAGTTAGAAGTGTAATGGCATCCTTAGTAAGAAAAATTAGTATAGGTAGAGACTATAAAAACGACGCTATGCACTATTCGGTAGGTCAAGATGTATATGGCGGGCACACAATAGATTCAATAGTTGAAGAAAGTGATAAATTTTCTATTTATATTAAAAAAGGTAAAGAAGTTTTACCTTGGAAAGATTTTAATAAAAATATGGCTATAGCTGTTGAATATAATTTAGAATATTAATGCAAAGTTTATATAACTTTATAGTTAAGCCAAAAAAAGAAAGATACGACAATAAAAAATATATTGGTGATTTAGAATTGCTTTTAAATACAGAAATTTCAGATCATCGATATATAAGTCGTACCGGAATAGTGACGGCAGTGCCTAAGCAAAATAATACAAATATAAAAGTTAATGATGAAGTTATTGTTCATCATAATGTTTTTAGAAGATGGTATAATCAAAAGGGCAAAGAAGTAAATACAAAAAGTTTTTATAAAGAAGATAAATATTTTGTATATCCAGATCAAATATTTTTATATAAAAGAAATAATAAATGGCATGCCCCTAAAGAATATTGTTTTGTTAAACCAATTGTATCTAATAATATATTATCAAATGACAAAGAAGTTCCTTACAGAGGAATTGTAAAGCATATAAGTAAAAACCTTGATGGTATTAAAATAGAAGATTTAGTTGGATTCAAGCCTGGCAGCGAATATGAATTTATTGTTGATGGCGAAAGATTATACAGAATATTAAGTAAATTTATAACAATTAAGTATGAACGTCAAGGAAACGAAAAAGAATATAATCCAAGCTGGGCAAAAGGCAGTTGATGAATTAATTAAAGTTGCAAAAGAGCCTATTGTAGATTCTGAAGAAGATGTTGCAGCAGATAGATTAAAAAATGCAGCAGCTACAAAAAAGCTGGCTATATTTGATGCTTTTGAAATACTTAATCGTATTGAGCAAGAAAAAGCACTAATAGAAGGCACAACAATACAAGAAAAAGAAAATACTTTTAAAGGTTTTGCTGAAAGAAGATCTAAGTAATGTATACTCAATCATTGTATAATATTATAGAGCCTGTAAAAATTAATACTATTAAAAGGCTTAATAAATCAAAAAAATGGAACTATGGCTACAATAAAGAAAATGATATTATCGTTATATCAAAAACTGGTCAAATTGGTGAAATATATCAAATTCAAAATTTACGGATAGCATTACCACCTGCGCCTAAAAATATTAAGAAAAAAAATAATAAATGGGAGGTGCACGAATATCCAAAAGAATTATCAAAATTAAAAACAATATTTGATTGGAAAGACTTACCAACAGACTTTAAAAATAAGTGGCATGGTTATATTGATAAAGAATTTACTAAGCGCGATGAAGGCTATTGGTTTTACAATAAAGGTAATCCCACTTATATTACTGGGGCTCATTATATGTACTTGCAGTGGACCAAGATTGATGTTGGGAAGCCAGAGTTTAGAGAAGCAAACAGATTATTCTTTATATTTTGGGAAGCTTGCAAAGCAGACAACAGATGTTATGGAATGTGCTACCTCAAAAATAGACGGAGTGGCTTTTCATTCATGGCATCATCAGAGACTGTTAACCAAGCTACCATCTCTTCAGACTCTAGATATGGTATACTTTCAAAATCAGGTGCTGATGCCAAAAAAATGTTTACAGATAAAGTCGTACCAATATCTGTTAACTACCCATTCTTTTTTAAACCAATACAAGACGGAATGGATAGACCTAAAACCGAGCTTGCATATAGAGTACCCGCAAGTAAATTTACTAGACGTAAAATAATTGTAAATGAAAAAACCGAAGAACTGGCTGGGCTCGATACTACGATTGATTGGAAAAATACTGGTGATAATAGTTACGATGGTGAAAAGCTTGCGTTACTTGTACATGATGAGGCCGGTAAATGGGAAAGACCAGAAAACATCTTAAATAACTGGCGTGTAACTAAAACTACATTAAGGTTAGGATCCCGAGTTATAGGTAAATGTATGATGGGTTCAACAAGTAACTCACTTGATAAAGGTGGTGAAAACTTTAAAAAACTATATAATGATTCAGATGTTACAAAAAGAAACCGCAATGGACAGACTCGCTCAGGATTATATAGTTTGTTCATACCTATGGAATGGAACTTCGAAGGATTCATTGATTCTTATGGATTACCTGTATTC
>Ga0160423_10002994_pt1 | contig 14065 bp, 6 predicted proteins | sample CRUFie14St8metaG_FD_108191 | JGI IMG/M metagenome (GOLD analysis project Ga0160423, IMG submission 108191) | Marine microbial communities from the Costa Rica Dome - CRUD Field 142mm St8 metaG | ecosystem: Environmental > Aquatic > Marine > Oceanic > Photic zone | place: Costa Rica: the Eastern...
GCGGTGGTCTTAGCACTATCGAGGGTGTATTGGTTCCTGCAGGTACTTCTTCTGTATACGATGAAACTTTGGGACAGAACATTTCTCGTCCATTCTTGCACGTGCGTTACCGCGCTAACGAGAACGAAGATCGTCGTATGAAGTCTTGGGTTACTGGTTCAGTTGGTGGTAACTACACCAGCGAAGCTGACGTAATGAACGTTCACTTCTTGTCAGAGCGTACATTGTGTGTTCAAGCTGCTAACAACTTCGTGTTGTTTAAGTAAGCTTAAAATAATATGTCTCCGGCTACGGCCGGGGGCATTATTTTCTTTTATTTAATTATATTATATCATGGCAGAAGCTAAAAAAACGCCGGCTAAGAAGGCCCCGGCTAAAAAACAAACGCCTCCAACTATTACAGCGGATGCGGTTAAAGAAACAGTTCCACCGTTACCCGTTGCCCCAAAATGGGAATACAAAGATCGTCTTTACGAAATTACTACCAAGCGCAAGCCGCTAGTTTATTCAGTTCCATCGCGTCATTCTGTAAAGGTGCCGCTACTTTGGTTTGATGAAGAAAAAGGCTATCAACGTGAATTGCGATATGCTACAAATCAAAGATCCTGTTTTGTAGATGAGCAAGAAGGTCCTGTAACATTAGGGCGTATTATTTTTAGAGATGGTGTATTACAGGTGCCTAAAGAACAAGTTGCATTGCAGCAGTTACTTTCGCTATATCACCCTTATACAGCAAACGGCACAATTGTTGAGTACAACCCAACAGCAATTGCTGAAGCACAAGTAGATAACATTGAGTTTCAACTTGAAGCAATGAACGCCGCCGTAGAAATGGATATTGATCAAGCGGAGGCAATTTTACGTGTAGAAATTGGATCTGCGGTGTCTAACATGTCTTCTAAGGAGCTTAAACGCGATTTATTAGTACTTGCAAGACAATCTCCGGGATTGTTCTTACAATTAGCCAATGACGATAATGTGCATTTACGCAATATTGGCATACGGGCTACAGAAGCGGGTTTAATCTCACTGTCGCCAGATAACCGAACATTTACTTACGCGTCTACAGGGCGCAAGCTTATGACGGTGCCATTTGACGAACACCCTTATTCAGCGCTTGCAGCATACTTCAAAACAGATGAAGGAATGGAAGTACTGAATACTATTGAAAAACGACTATAAGTCAATTAGTAGTTAGGCTCCTTTTATAGGGGCCTAATTACTATATAATAACTACAAACATGGCTGTAAACGTAAATACTGTTTATCAAAGAGTATTAGCAATACTTAACAAAGAACAACGCGGGTATATTACACCGCAGGAATTCAACTTATTTGCAAATCAGGCGCAAATGGACATCTTCGAGCAGTATTTTTACGACTTGAACCAGTTCTTGCGCGTGCCAGGCAACGATACTGGTCATGCAGATATGACAAATATATTAGAAGAAAAAATATCTTTATTTAAAACAAATACTCCGGGTACTGGTTTAAGTATAAGTAATGGTAAAATAACATTAAATACGAATAATTTATATAGGTTAACGGCTATTTATTTATTTTATGGCGAGGAGGCAAGCTCTAAAAAAATAGAGTGTGATAGAGTCACTAAGCGCGAAGCAAGAGATATTCTTTTGTCTCCTTTATCTGTGCCAACAGCACATCGTCCAATATTTTATGAAGAAGGCGGAGGTTTTTATATTTATAATAGCGCTTCTCTTTTAACAACTCTGCCCGAAGAAATAGATATTGACTATATTAAAAAACCGGCTGATATTAATTGGGCTTATAATACAACAAGTGGCGCAGCGGTGTATAATGCGTCAAATACTACACATTCAGAATTACATGAATCTGAGGAAACAGAGCTTGTTATTAAAATATTGCAGCTTGCGGGATTAGCCATTAAAGATCCTTCTGTGTACCAGGTTGGCACACAAATGGAAGTACAAGGAATACAACAAGAAAAAGCTTAATAAATGGGATTACTAGGAAGTACTACAGCACAAAGCTATTACGCTAGCAACAATTCAGATAATTATGGTAATTACCAGTTTATTACTATTAAAGATATTATAAATAACTTTATGGTAGCATATGTTGGCGAGGGCAAGCTTATACCTAAGGTTAAAAGAACAGATGTTGCGTTTCACGCGCAACGCGCTATCCAAGAGTTAAGCTTTGATACATTGCCTTCAACAAAGGCTATTGAAATTGATATGGGGCCATCATTAGCTATGACGTTGCCTCAAGACTTCGTAAACTACGTAAAGCTTTCTTGGCACGATGACGCGGGAGTTGAGCGTATTCTTTATCCAACGCGGCAAACATCAAACCCAGACGCTATTACTCAAGATGGTAGTTTTAACTATCTTTTTGATGGATCTGGTAATCTTGATTTAGCCGCTAAATCGGAAACATTAAAAAAATTTGAAGCAGCTTCATTTAATATAAATAATGACGAGCTGCAAGATTTGACGGACTCCGATATATTTAATCTTTATCGCTATGGCAATCGTTATGGCATTAGCCCTGAAAACGCGCAGGGTAATGGCGTGTTTTACATTGACCAATTAAACGGCGTTATAAGATTTAGTTCAAATCTTTCCGGAAGAACCGTTACATTAAAATATATTAGCGACGGATTAGCAACAGATGGTGAAATGCAGGTTCACAAGTTTGCTGAAGAAGCTATCTATAAATATCTCGTGCATGCAATTCTTAATGTGCGCGCTAATATTCCAGAATATCAAATTAATCGCTATAAAAAAGAGTTGCGCGCTGCTAAGCGTAATGCTAAGCTACGCTTGTCAAATATTAAAATTGCCGAGCTAGCGCAGATAATGAGAAATCAGTCTAAGTGGATTAAACACTAATACATGCCAAAATTACAACATAACTTCGTCCAAGGCAAAATGAATAAAGATCTCGATGAGAGACTTTTGCCCAATGGCCAGTATCGTGATGCTCTTAATATTCAGGTAAGTAATTCTGAAGATTCAGACGTTGGCGCTATTGAGAATGTTTTAGGTAATACTAAACAAAACAAAAAAACGTCATCTTTAAATTGGGACGCTAATTTTGGCCTAACATCACCGCAATGCATTGGCGTTACTAGAGACACGCTTAATGATAAGATATATTGGTTTATTACAGCGACTGATGGCGACGCTATTTTAGAATACGACCAGTCTACTGGTTTTATCGTGCCTATTATTGTTGATACGCGGTCAACTTCTATATTAAACTTTAGTACATCGTATAAAATTACTGGTATTAATATACTAGACGATATGCTTTTTTGGACCGATAATAATAATGAGCCAAGAAAGCTAAACATATCCGATTATAAAACAGCCTCGGCAACGTCTGTTGGGTCTAGCGCAACAAGTTTGGCCGGTGCCTCAAAAACCACGGAAATATATAGTAGAAATTTTCAAGCTTCTGACATTACGGTTATTAAGCCAGCGCCAAAACAAGCTGTAACAATAACGGCTATTGCGACTGCCACAGACACGCAGGGATATAACGAAACCGCTGAAGGTTTAATACCGTTTTTGGGTACTGGCATATTGCCTATACAGGTTAATGCAGATTTTACAGACGCTAATAATTTTGTTTTAAAAACAGGAAGTACCATTAATATAAACTGGTCAGAAGACCAAGCTGTTGGCCCTATCAGCGAGTTTAATAACAAAAACGTTATATTAACTCATGAAGCGTTCCGCACGGACGGTACAAAAATAAAATATGAAGTAGTTGGCACATTAAGTAATCTACAGGGAATTACAGGGCCGGGAAGCCAAGCATACGCTATACAGGCTACATTAACAATAATTAGTGCTACTCCGGATATTCCTTCTACAACTTTACAATGGGATTTGGTTCTTTTAGAAGGCGAGCCTATATTTAAAAACAATTTTCCTAGATTTTCTTATAGATGGAAATATGTTGACGGTGAGTATTCTAGTTATGCTCCTTTTAGCAAGGCTGCATTTGTAACCGATGAGTTTTCTTACGAGCCGGAAAATGGTTTTAATTTAGGAATGGATAATAATATCCGCAAAATTACGCTTACATTCCCATCGGATGCTTATGCAGTGCCACCTAAAGATGTTACGGAAATTGAAATATTATATAAGGGCATTGATTCTAATAATATATATGTATTAGACAAGCATAAAACTGCGAGCGGCACTTTAAGTACTTTTGTAATAACAGAAGATCTTTTAGGGCCTGTTGTTGAAAGTTTGCAATTACTAAGATTATATGATGATGTGCCTAGAAAAGCTCAGGCGCAAGAAATTATAGGCAATAGGGTTGTATATGGAAACTATGTTCATAATTATCCTTTTGACGATACAGGTTTAACAATTACGGGCTCCTTTTCGTCAACAGCATTGTCTTCGGACGAAGAATATTATGGCCATGAAAGCGTAAAAACAGATAGAACATATCAAATTGGTGTTTCTTTTTTAGATGAATTTTGTAGAGAATCACCTGTATTTACTACTAAAGACGCAGCAGTTAAAATTGACATAGAAAATGCAGCAAAAAAGAATTCATTGCGAGCATCGGTGGCGGTAACTAATGCACCAACATGGGCATCGTATTATAAATTCTATGTTAAAGATCCTTCTTCTGAATATTATAATATTGTATTAGATAGATATTATATTGCTGAAGATGGAAACGCTTGGCTTAGCTTTCCTTCCGCTGAAAGAAATAAAGTTAGAGACGGTGATTATATAATATTAAAAAAGCGTCACGGCGTTGACGAAAATGTTTCTGTAAATAATAGATACAAAATACTTGATATTAAAAACGAGGCGCCTGATTTTATTAGAAAAACAAACCAATCTACAGCAATTAGCGAGGTTGAGGTTGCGGAGGCGTTTACCGGAAAAAACTTGAAGTTTACAGGTCCAACGCCTAAAGACTCGAGTTATTTTGTTGATGCTATTAAAGGCGGCAATACATTCCAGCTTAGGTCAACAGACGGCGTTAAAACATCGGAAATATATAAAATTTCTAACGGCGGGCCAATGGGCGACGCTGTATCTACCGGCAATAATGGTGGGCAGGCAACTAATTTATATAAAATTGAACTAGCAAACGGAGAAGGCTTAACTGATAACGATTCGTGGGCCCAAAACTTATCTATTGGCGATGAACTGGAAATATTAATATACGATCAAAGCTCTGAATTACTACCCGAGTTTCAGGGTAAGTTTTTTATTAAGGTGCCAGTAAATTCTTCGTTTAATAATGATATTGTACAAGGCCAGCGCGATGAAGAAATTGTTAAAATTTTAAGAACAGCAACCGGTATTACTGCTAATCACAGCGTAAACACAAACGATAGTGTTATGAAATTAGCATACGGTGGTATTAGCGGGGATTCAAGTAACCCAAATAATGGACCGGACGACAGTTCCAACAGCTTTAATTTACATCTGTATCGAAGTTTTATTGATTTTGACGACTCAACTAATAGTAAAATATTCCCAGATTTAGAGTTAGCTAATGCATTTAATGCGGTCCAACAGGGCGTAAGAGTTAGATTTAAAAATTCTGATGGAGATTTAGGCCAAACTTACATAGTTACAAGCGTAACCGCCCCTACCGCATATAACTACGCCGACGCTAATAGTAATATTTTTAGCCTTACAAAGAAAACAGTTACTGTAGATAGAAATTTTAATGATAATTTAGGAGCGGACCCTACGGAAATGCAAATTGTTGATGTTTCTTTTGGTTCCGTTAATGCTGTAAAAAATCCAGGCATATTTGAAACGGAACAATTAGAGCTTGCGGATTTAGATATTTACTATGAATCTACTAATGCTTTAGAAATCGGGTCCAATGCTGGCAATTTGGGCAATACCGTAACACTTGACTTTAAAAATTGTTATACATTTGGCAATGGCGTTGAGTCAACTAGAATTAGAGATGACTTTAATGCGCCGCAAAAAGGTAAGGGAGTGCGGGTTAGCACCACGCTGCAGACGCCATACTATGAAGAGCATTTGCCAGCGAGTCTTATATATAGCGGTATTGTTAACTCGCGTGCGGGTATTAATAATTCTAATCAATTTACAACGGCTATAGATATTACTAAAGATTTGCCAAACACATACGGTAGTATTCAAAAGCTGCATGCTAGAGACACAGACCTTATTGCTTTATGTGAAGATAAATGTTTTAGAATATTAGCTAATAAAGACGCATTATTTAACGCGGATGGAAATACAAATGTTACGTCGTCGAATAACGTTCTTGGGCAAACAATGCCATATGCAGGCGAATTTGGAATCTCGAAGAATCCCGAGACGTTTGCATCGTACGGTTTCAGAACTTATTTCACAGACAAAGCAAGAGGAACAGTATTAAGGCTATCGGCCGACGGTTTAACTGAAATTTCAAACGCCGGTATGACCGACTATTTTGAAGATAAGTTTAAATCACATTCTGGGGCTATTATAGGCTCATATGACGAGGCTTCAGGTACATATAATGTATCATTCAGCGGCGATGAATCTGTGGCGTTTAAAGAGTCTGTAACTGGCTGGCCTACACTTTTATCGTTTACGCCTGAATTTGCAGTATCACTTAACAATGAGTACTACACAATTAAAAATGGCGAGCTATGGGAACACAGCAATAGCACTCGCTCTAATTTTTATGGCACACAAGAAGATACTACGGTAACTTTACTAATCAATGATGGGCCTTCGAGCATTAAAAACTTTAAAACGCTCGCATACGAAGGCGACGAAGGTTGGACGGCGACTATAGACACTGATCAGCAAGATGGAACAGTATCATCATGGCAAAAGCGTGAAGGTTTTTATTATAACTTTATTAGCGGCAAAGCAACTACTGTTTCAAATATGGACACAAGTGAGCTTGCGGTTCAAGGATTAGGCGAACTTAGTGGCGCCTCTGCATACAGCAGCCCTGGATATTCTTTAGTAATAGACGGCGAGCTAAACGTTTCTTTACAAATTGGAGATACAATATATAGAGACGTAAGTGGTACTATTACATCATTAGGCGCTGTTTCAGCTATAAACAGAACCACTAATACTGTAACGACTACATCGTCAGATTTAGGAACAATTGCAGATAATACTTTCATATTCTTTGTTAAGGACACAGAAAAAAATACCTCTGGGCTAATTGGCTATTATGGAGAAACTAAAATGTCAACGTCCAGCGGTAGCAAAAAAGAGCTATTTGCTGTTAACTCTGAAGTATTTATCAGCAGCGAATAATACGTAATTATAACTTATAAACTAATTTAATATGCCACTAGGAGATATTTTTGAAGGCGGTGCGAAAGTCATAGGCTCGTACGTTGGCCAAAAAGACCGCAAAGCTAGGCGTGATGCAGCTCAAGCAGCATACGATAAGTCGCTAGACGCATACTTTTCCCAGGACATTACTAATCCTTTTGCTAATATACAAAATACTGCAGAAGATCTTACCGTTAATACACAAGCAGCGGATTTTGCGGCAGCGCAGCAAGCGCAGGGATTATCGAATGTTTTAAGTCAAACACGGCAAGCAGCGGGAGGTTCTGGAATTGCGGCTTTAGCACAATCATTAGCCAACCAGCAATCTCAAAACGCTCTCGCCGCAAGCGCGAGCATTGGGCAGCAAGAGGCTGCTAATCAAAGAATGGCGGCACAACAAGCCGGAATGAATCAAATGCAAATGCTTCAGGGAGAAGCGGGTGCACAGGCTCGTAGAGCTCAATTGTTAGGCGAAAGATTCCAAATTGATGCCGGAGAGCTTGCAACAAGAGAAGCGGCAGTACAAGCTGCAATTGATGCACGGACAGAAGGTTTTGGGCAAATCGCAGGCGGCGTAGGTGATGCAATTACCGCTTCCATGACAGGAGGTACGAGCGAGATAATCCCAGATAACGATTAATAAGATGAGTCAAGCAGTAGTTCAAGCAGCACGTGAAGTGCAGCAAGTACAAAACAGGTTTCGAAACCTAGGCGGTAAATTTGTCGAAGGCTTACAAATAGTTGAGGCTAAAAACCAAAAAAGAAGAGAGGAGAAAGAAAAACGTGTTCAAGATGCGTTAAATCGCGCAAGAAAGAATGCTAGAGAGCTTGACAATAATATTAATACACTGGGCTATTCAGAAGCAGAAAGCCAGATTATTAAAGACATGTCGCTCGAAAAAACGGAAAAGTTTTATGAATTACAGGGACAATTAAGTTTATTTGATAATCCAAGATCACCTGAAGCGCAAGAGCTTGTTAACGAAATGAACGGTATAAGAAATTGGTTTACCAACGTTGAAAAACAACAAAAACAACGTCTTATTCAACGCACGCAATATAATTCTGATTTAGGCGACGAAGATTCTTCAGGTATTTCCGTAGCATCGCAAAATCAAACTTTTGCTGCCAATGCCGAAACAATTAACCTTGGAAGTTTTTCTGCTATTGACCCTGTAACTGGTGAATTTTTATGGGGTGAAGAGGGTAATTATATGCGCTTAGCGGCTGGGAGTGAATATATTATGAATCCCGGTAAATTGTTTGCGCTTATTGACAAGCACGAAGCAATGGCAACATCTAAAACCCAACCGCTTACTTCGGGCCAAGTAAATCTTGCTGTTAAAAGATTTAAAAAATTAATTGATAATAAAAATGCACTTGCTAGCTTATTAGCTTCTGATAACCCTATTGCGGAAGCATATGGCCCGGATTTGCAAAGTAGATTTGATAAAGCGTACGAGGCTGATGATCAAGATGCTTTAGACGCGATAATTGAAGAAATTGCCGCGGGTTATGAAACGCGTTTAAGAGAAATTAACAACGATCATATTGCGGAAATTAAAGCTAATCAAAATCCTAATCCCCCTAATACAGGCGCTACAATTCGCCCTGAACTACAGGGGGCTTATAAACAAATGGAAGATTTGCAAAATGAAATTATGTCTAGGCCTATTGCCCCGGGCGTTGAAGAACCGGCTGAGCTTACAACTGGTGCAAAAACATGGAGTGTTGGGCCAAAAGATAACCCTAGCAAAATCAGAGTTAAGCTAGACCCGCAGCTAAGAAAGTGGGTATATTTTGACGCAAGCAATAATATTCGCGCTGAATATGACAGTATTGAAGAGCTTACCAAAGCTTACCCATCGTTATTTTTTAAATAATAAAATTAAATATTAATGTACATTGTAGGCGACCAAAAAATTTCATTGGATGAAGCGAAAGCTTTAGCTAATGAGTTTGACACAACCGTGGAAGAACTTGCTGCAGCTGGCGGCTGGTCTGAAGAGGGAAAGACAACGGTTCCGGAGGAAACGACTCCACCAACGGAACCAGAAAAAACAGAAACGTCCGCTGGGGAATCCAGTTCGGGCGATACTTTATTGGAGTCACAAGATCCTGCTAAAGAAATTTTGAATGCTCGAGCAGAGGTAAAGGCGGAAAACATAAAAGTATTAATTGCAAAACAGTTTTTTAATCTAAAAGAAACCCCTGATGGTTTTATATTAGAACCTAAGGTTGTGCGCACATACAATCCAAGCGTATTAGGCTCTTCTATGGGCGGTTATATTACAGAAGACCAGCCTTACGATGAAGAGGGGATGCTAGAACAGCTTGGGCAAACTAAATACGATTTATTTATGCAGCTTAGCGGTGGGTCTCTTGCCATGTCTGCCGAGCAAATTGAAAAATTAAATTTAGATAATATTCCTGCGTCTGTTGTAAATGAAGTCGTGTCAAACGAGCGCCAAAAAGCAGGTGAAAGAGTTGCTAAGCAATACGACCAAAAAACTCTTGACGCTCTTAAAGCTGAAATACCTACTGAAGAGCAAATAACAAAAAGATTTGAGCAAGCGCAGCAGGAGCAAGAGATATTAGCAATAAATAAACCTTATTTAGACCGCGAGCTTGAAGCATTTGAAAATAAAAGAAAAAATATAGAAAATAAGGCCACGGACTTAAAAAAGTTTGTGGAAAGAAAAATTGAAATCTTAGAAAGTATTGCAGTCGTGCCAGGGGGTGATGCGTCGGCATATAAAGAAGCGTATGCGTCTTACGAAGATGCGTTGGCCCAAAACAATACGTTTATAGCCTCAGAAGAAGTTGATGCATTATCTGAAATGGCTAAGCGGTTAAATCAAGCCACTGAAGTTCATAATGCGCGAATAGAAGCTAATGCTAAGTTTCTTAATGAAACAATTGAAAACAGCGTATTGCAGGCAACATTAGCTAAGGATTATAGCATAATGGGTAGAGTTGGGTTTGCGCTGGAAGACGGTATTTTAGGCACTATGGCTTCGGTTATGGGATTAGGTGCGGACGCTATAAACTATCTATCTAGCAATGAAGAAATATCAGAAGCTTTAGATAATTTTAAGGCACGCACTACACAATATACTATTAATTTAGAAGAAAAGCGCATTAAAGAAATGCCTGTACCGGAAACTTACGGTGATTTAACTAGCGGTAAAATAGGCGTTTTTGATTATGCTGGAGATGTTCTTCTTAATAACTCTGCTACAATTTTAACAGTTGTTTTGCCAACGGGAGTTGCTGCGCAAGGTGCTAAGATTGCGGCAAGAGGCGCAACAGCAGCTGTTAGAAACAAAATAAAAGCCGAGGCTCTTAAAACAGCAGCAAGATTATCTGGTAGTTTGTTTTTTGTAATGGAAACAGGTGGATCATTGCAAGATATAGACGCGTCTAAGCGTCAGGCCATGCTTGTTGATCCTATTACTGGTTTGACGGAGATGGAAACGCTGCAGGATAAATTAGATAACAATGACTACGAGGGGCAGATGGAAAAGTCTGCTATCGAGGAAAGAATTAATACTCTTAATGCCGCTTTAAATGTAACGGAAGTAGAAAGAGCTTTTACATCCATTGTAAAAGGTGGTATTGCAACTACAGCTGAAATGCTTGGTTCTATCCGTAGTGTGCAGAATGCCGGTAAATGGATGAAAGGCGCTAAAAGATCGTTTATTATAAAAAACCTAAACCCATCTATATCTAAATGGGCGCAAAAAACAGCGGGTATATTAGCGGGCGCGGGGAGAATAACTGGTACGGAATTAACTGAAGAAACATTAACTCTTTTAGGGCATAATCTTTCGGATATTAAGTTTCTTGACATGGACAAGCCCGTTACAGAAGGTCTTGACGCGGATTTTATAGCAAATGTTGTTTTGCCTACGCTCGCTATTTCTGGACCCGGTGCCGCGGGCAATGTGGGGCATTCCTTGTCAGCTATGTACCGCACTAAGCAAGCGACCAAAAGAAATGCAGATCGTATTTCAAAAATAATGGACATTCAAGAAAGGCTTGAAACGGCAAACATGTCTGAATACAATCGCCAAAAGCTTGAACAAGAAAAAATTGATTTGCTAAATGAAATGTCTATTGAAGAAGCCAATGTATTGCTTAATGCTTCTCAATTAGACAAACAAGATTTAGAAGATATTGCGAGCCTACACGTAGAGCTAAATAAGCTTATTAAAAAAGCATATGAACTTGGACAAGGTGAAATTACAACAGAAACGCAATCTGAGCTTAAGGAGATTCAAAAAGAAATTGATGAGATTGTAAACAAAAAAGAGCAATTACTTCAAAAGACAGAAGAAGAAGTTAAAGAAAAGGCTAAAGATGCTAAAAATGTTGCTGAGGCCGAAATGCTTTATGCTGCATTTTTAAGAAACCAAGTATATGCTAAAGCCAGTAGAGGCGACAGGTTTATAGAAATAACTGAAGAGGCTAACCTTGAAAATGTGCCTGAAAGCATTAAAGAAGAAGTTACCAAGGCTAGGCAAGATGGAAAGTTTGGTATAAATATAGACGGCTACTCAATAACATTTAATGAAAATGTTGAAGACGCTATATTTAGGGTTGGCGGTGATATTGGGCGAATTGCTTCTGTTGTGGGAGTGCACGAAGTCGGTCACGATGCAATTGAAGAAGCTGGCGGTATTAGTGATGCAATGGCCGCTAAACTGGGCAACAATCTTGTAGAAGACATTGTAGATACAATCGAAGCTAAAGCTCAAACTAAAGAAATTACGCAAGAGCAGTTAGCCAGCTTTAAAGAAAGACTTGAGAGGTACAAAAATAATGTATCAAGTAAATCAGTGCTTGTTAACGAATTAATAGCAATCATTAACGAGATGAAGGCGTCAGGTGTATTGTCTAAGAACGACTTCCAGATGATTGGTTCGGCAAAAGCATTTTTGAACCGCGTATTAAATAAAATAATGCCCGGACAGAGAATGTTTATTCAAATGAAAAACTACGAAGATGTTTCTGCGTTTTTAAATAAATTCCAAAGCCGATTCTATTCTAGCTCTTTAATCCAGACTGGTACGCCAAAAGAAGAACTAGCTAGTTTAGGCTTGCTTGATGAGATTAATGCGCTTGTGCCTGATTCTGTGCAAACACAAGCAGATTTCTTTGATCGTAAAGTATTTAACCCTATATATAACGACGGTAATTTGCATCCGGCTATTGCTAATTATATCCGCTCTAGGTCTGTAAGTAAAGAAGAGGGCGATAAAATTATAGAAAGCGTTGCGGATCGTCTAATTAACTTTAACCCTGAGGCTACGCGCAAATCCGGAGATGCTAAAATTACTTTTGGTGAGTTTTTATTTGCCAACGTAAACTTTAGTAAATTAGATGCTAGAAAAGCATTGTTTGAAGAAGGACAAGAGCGCGCGCAGACAGAAAGCACGGACAGCGAGCAGGCCAGACAAATTGCAACCGTTGAAGAAAGCGCTGTACAAATTGAAAAGCCTAAGTATAAAAGCTTAATACAAAGAAAGGTTCTTAGCGAAGAAACTATGAATATTGTTTCTGGCAAAGTTCTTTCTATTGTTCGTGTATTAAAAAACCCTATTGACGCTAAAGTTAGTAAGAACGTTACGGTAACCCCGTTAATTGCTGAAATTAAAAAAGCACTAGGCAAACAGCTAGACATTGATTTTAAGAAAGAAATGGGTGGTTTAAAAGATGGTGAGCTAAGAAAGTATTTGCTAAAAAATAAAGCTGCCATTTTAGAAAATATGACTACTACATGGCTGATGACCGCAATGCCTAATGCAGTGCAGAAACAAGTTAATGGTGTTTTCATAAGCGATTGGAAAGGCAAAAAAATAGACAGAGAAAAAGTAACAACTGACAGCGCTGGGCGTACGTCAGGCGCCGAATTAGTTCGCAGGCTACCTAAAGCAGCTATACGATTATCTGATGCTGATTTTTTATCTAATTTCTTTACTGAAGATGGTAAATTAATAAGAGGCAGGAAAGAATCTTTAGCTAAGGCAATGGGGGAAGAAACAGGCATCGAAATAATTAAAAACGCTCTTAATGACCCTAATTCACAAATTGCACAAGCGCTTGTTAATAGTCAAGAGCGTGCTGGGGTTGAAGATCTTGATAATATAAAAGTTAAGTTTGATGTTGCGGCTGAGCGCGGCAATGTTAAATTTTCTCAGGGCTTAAATGGCATCATGAAAATTGGTAGAGATATTCGAACCAAGTTTGACATGGAGCTGCCTAGCCAAAGAGGCAAAATGATTAACAAGCTTCTAAAAATACATAAGTACGATAACATTAATGAGCTCAATACAGAAACAGACGTTGATTCTTGGTTTGAAAATGTAAAGCTTTATGTGTTGCCTTTGTTGCCAAAAGAGCTTTGGTTTACTAAAAACAAAAACGGAGAATACCCAGAAAGCAAGTCTAGTGCATTTAGAAATTCCGCTAGGTTTGTAGGCAATAGATCTGTAGACGATTACTTTATAAAAAAGATTAACGAGCTAAGAGCATTGCCGGAAACAGGCCCTAATTCTCCTTTCGGCAAACCAATTGAAGGCTTAGGGGTAAAAGTATCTTCTGATTATAACACCGCGCTGGGCTTGAGCGAAGAGCAAAAGCGCAAAAAAATGAATAACGGGGATGTTGAAAAGTTTAATAACTATCATACTGCTGTATTTAAAGAATTTTGGTTTAGAGTTAATGATGTTATAAAAAATTCAAATAATAACCCAGAGGCAGTA
>Ga0160423_10002995_pt1 | contig 14064 bp, 8 predicted proteins | sample CRUFie14St8metaG_FD_108191 | JGI IMG/M metagenome (GOLD analysis project Ga0160423, IMG submission 108191) | Marine microbial communities from the Costa Rica Dome - CRUD Field 142mm St8 metaG | ecosystem: Environmental > Aquatic > Marine > Oceanic > Photic zone | place: Costa Rica: the Eastern...
TATAAATTCAGAATTCTTTTCATTTACCGTAATTGTTTGGTTAACGTCAATTTCATAGAATACTTCTTTCTTTCCAGAGCTCCATTCAACTACTAAAGAGTCTATTTTAGATACTTTTCCTAGCCCAAAGTGTAATTCATCAGAAACCGATGACAAATAGCCTCTAACGCGCTTAAATTCCTTTACTCTTGAGTTATTGTCAAAATATAATGTACCCTTAGCGAAGTTTTCTGATAGGATTCCATTAGCTCTAACTTTTAGATAATTTCCAAGTTTATTTTCAATAGATAAATTTTTATAGATGAATACCTCTTCATCAATATTATTAACTATAATTTCTAAATCTCCGTCATTGTCTAGATCGGCATATGCTGCACCGTTAGAAAAACTAGGATCATTGAGTGCTGAGTTATTTCCAACTTCTTTAAATGTTAAATTACCTTCATTTTTATAGAGTAAATTTGGTAATTTTTCAGAGGGTAACTCATCGTAGAGCTTTTTTTTCATTTCTTCTGGGACCTTGTTATTATATTGTTTCTTAGTCTCGTTAATCCTAATTCTTGAATCATTATCAGACCCATATTTTCTATACCCATTTGTCACAAAAATATCTTCGTTACCATCTAAGTTATAATCAAATATCAACCCTGCCCAACTCCAGTCTGTTTTTGCAATATTAAGTTGATGTGAAATATTATGAAATTTATCATTACCTAGATTTAATTGTAAAGAATTGAACATGTATTGATAATGTTGATCTAATTTGTTTGTTATCAGCTCAAAATTTGATGTATTCATCGAAGCCATAAGTGTTTTTGATCTTACATGGTCACTTGAAGCCATATCTAAAACAAAAATATCACTCAAATTATCGTTATTTATATCTTCTATATCCACCCCCATTCCATAAAATGATATTTGTTTAGTAGATTCTTTAATCTGATTAGTAAATGTTCCGTCTTTATTGTTTATATACATTGCATCTTTTACGTAATAATCATTAGCAATATATATATCTGGCCAATTATCATTATTTATGTCACTTACACACAGGCCCAACCCAAATGTTGGACTTAACAAACCAGACTTTTCAGTAATATTTATAAACTCTCCATCTTTTTGTTCATATAAGTGCGATGAATTTTCCATTAACACTGATTTATTCTCAAATTTTTTGAAAAAGGATAAGGGATCATATCCGTAGAATTCATTTTCATTCATTACCACACAGTCTAAATCGCCGTCTTTGTCAAAATCAAAAAATGCTGATTGCGTACTAATACCCTTATCATCTAGTCCATATTTCTCTGCTTTTTCTGAAAAGGTAAGATTTTGGTTGTTAATTAGTAGTAAATTCTTTCTATATTTTGAGTTGTATGGTCCACCTTGAGATATATATATATCAAGCCATCCGTCATTATTTACATCAGCAAAAGTGACTCCACTTGACCATTTTTTATTTATAGTGTTGATGTTACTTAATTCGGTAATATCCTCAAATCTTAAGTTACCTTTATTTAAAAATAACCTATTATCCTTTTGATTAGCTGTAAAGAAGATATCTTTTAAACCATCATTATTAATATCAGCAATTCCCACACCAGATCCATTATAAAAGTAATCGTAATCAAAAAGATTTTCTGAAGTTTTGATATTAGGAGTTATATTGTTAGAAAAACTTATTCCAGTAAAGTCAGATGAAAGTTTTTCATATGGAACTTGTTCTTTAGTTTTTATATCATTACAACTATATGTTAAAGTAAACAATATTATATAAAACAATATCTTTTTATCCATAATACAAATGTAATCAATTGAAAAAAAAAAGAGCCTTGCATTAGCAAAGCTCTTTTTTAATTTATATATACTCTTTTATTGAGCACACAGAGTTACTGGAAGTAAACCAGGCTCCATTATTGTTGTTTCCAATGGAGGTACTTCATTAACACATCCTAACTGAAGGCCAGCCCAACAATACATGTCATCTGGATCTTGTCCAGTTCCAACAAATAGAATAGAACCATCAGGAGCATAAATTTGTACATGAACTTCATTTGGATATGAATCTCCAGGCCAATTCCAAGTTAATTGCTGTGAACCTTCAGGAACTGAAATAATTTTTTCAGCATATTGATCTTCAACAACATCATGATCTCCACCTACAGTAGCTATTTCACATACGCCGTCTATACATACTTCAATACCAGTACTTTGCCAGCCATCACCATAACCATCTTGCATAACAATTCTGTAATCACCAGGTTCTGGAGAACAAGAAAGTAATGCATTATATTGGAAAGGAGATGAAAAGAATCCACCGGTTATTATACCAGCAGCTGATTCAACCCCATAAGTTCTTCCATCTTTTAATACTACTTCTAGCATTACAACAAATGCATCCCCAGGAATCATTGTTTCATCATTAACTTCTAACCCAGTAGCTGCTAAAGCATCACCCATTGACATACTTATCTGACCTCTTGGTAATCCGTGAGGCGTATCAGTTGTAAATACTGAAGCATCTATAACTGAAGCTAAACCTTCGTCACCAACAGTTTCTCCATTCTCTTGAGTTAAATCCTTGAATTTAGTATATACTCTGACTTCTTGAAGCATTTCACCGTCTTGTTCATCTTGAGCTTCAACAGTGACAACAAACGTGCTTTCTAAATCACTAGTATTAAGCACTCCGTTATCAATTTGAATTGTTCTTAGTATTGCTCCAGTCTCATAATCTAATACTTGGTCAATTACGTTATCACTTTCTTGACAAGAAAAATTAAAAATGAATAAAGAAGCAAAAAATAATTTTAATATATTTTTCATAGTTTCTATTTTTTTATTAGTTAGCCGGGTTAACTACACCTTGATCCCAAAAGACTAGAGTCGAATTATCTTGTCTTTGTAAGATACTTGGGTTAGCACTGATTTCTCCAGATGGATACGTTCCAGTTCTAGGGAATAAACCAGATTCATCATTATCCATAAGGCCTCTTGAAAGAGTTCGTGGGTGTCCTGTTCTTCTAATGAAGTTCCATGCATCATTAGCTCCACCATACATAGCTACAAAATATTGCTCCCCTAATACATCTAGTTGGTCTTTTGCCAACGGATATCCAAGTGCATCTAGTCCAGTTGTTTCTGGGGCATTTTCAAACTCTGCTATTTTCATATCAATGAATGCAGTTATTTCTGCCTGAGTAGCAAAGTACGTTGGATCAGCATCAGGATCAACAGAGCTCATAGAGGTAACTTTAGCCATAGAGTGCTCCATTGCTGTTCTCATACTTTGAGCAGCAAGAGCTGTTTGACCTGCAGCTAATTGTGTTTCAGCAACCATAAAATGCACGTAAGAAGATAAGTAGATTGGCCATATACCGGCACCACCACCACCATAACCTTGCCATACACCACCCGTAGGGAAATCCCCTAAACTTGTCTCCACATGAACACCATAATCTGGAATGTCAGGCTGGTTGTCAAAACTACCTCCCGCAGGATAAACACCAGAAGCTGTTCTGGTAAAGTTATCCGGAGGAGTACCTTCGTCATTTCCATGGTGTCTACCCCAATAACCTAGGAAGTTTGCACACCATCTACCATATTCAGTACCAAAAGAACCATGATCGATGTTCCCGTCAGGAGTAAATTCTAAATGGATCGGTTGAAGTTGGAGCGAACAAGATAATGTTTCACCATCTGTGTATGTTCCTGCTCCGTCAAATTCAATTGGCCAAGCATAAGAGTATCCAGCTCCAGTAGTTGGACTAGTGTAGAAGAACATTGCAGATGATCCTGGGGTTACCCATGATTGTCTGTAAAAATAATATCTTCTTCTAGGATCATCTGAAGTAATATTAACTTTCATATCTGATGTATAACCAGCGTTATTACCGTCAACATTCCAATAACTTAACCATTCGCTTTGGTCACCATCCATTAAATCCATTAACCAAGATGATTGATAAATATTAGCACCCGATGTAGTGTAATCTGATTGATAAAACGGATGACGCGTGTCAGGCTGTAATTCTTGATCACCATAGTTAAATTGTAAATCTGCATCTGCAGTACTGATTATTGGATTACTAGAAATGAAATCTAAAATAGTAGCTGGTTCAGTACCAACTGTTACATGATATCTAAATCTAAGTGTATTAATATACTTTATCCAATTATCAGTATCAGCATTATAGTATAGATCATTTCCTGTGAATGTTGGTGCATTTAAAGAAGCTTCAATGTGAGCCTGAGCTTCATCAAGCATTAACATTGCTGCATCATAAACATCTTTATCATCATCAACAGCAGGAGAAGGATATGTATCCGGGTCTCCAGCTTCTGACCATGGAACATCACCGACAGAATCAACAATGCCCATAAGAACATGAGCTGCTAATGCCTTTGAAATTCCAAGATGTAAGGTTAATGCATTATCTTCTCCATTAAGAGCCTCCATTCTTGCAATGTCAGGGAGCATGCCAGAGTATAAATTACTCCAAGCACTACTTACAGTACCAGAACTAAAGTTTTGATAATAGTCTCTACCACTCATGTAACTTATTCTACCTAGTGCAGCACCATTGTATTGCATATCTTGCATTGCTCCTAAGAAATTTACTTGAACAGCATTAAATAATAGATCAGCATTTGCTTGATCTGGTGTCAGCGCATTTGGGTTTACTAAGTCTTCTAACTCTGTTGTTTCACATGAGTAGAACATAGTTCCAGCAGCTAAAACTGTCACAATTAAGTATTTAAAAATTCTTTTCATAATTAATTAATTTAAACGTTATTAAAATGATGCTTTCACACTAATACCATATCTTTTAGAACTTGGTCCGTTAAGGAAATCAAATCCTCTTGCATTTCCAACTCCAGTTCCAGCAACATTTGGATCAAAATTAGCAGCATCAGGCGTGTTGTACGCATCATACCACAAATTAAACCCTGTAGCAGTTAAAGACAACGCTCCAAATGGAGTTTTATCTAAGAACTTTTGTGGGAAAGAATAAGATAAAGATAATTCTTGTAATCTTACTACTGAACCATCATATACTGATAATTCACCAGGTCCAAACAATACATTACTAAAATAGTAAGTAGAGTTGTTAACCTGTAAAGTATTAGGGCTTCCATCGCTTGAAACACCAGGAAGAACAAATGTATTCTTTCTGTCTTCAACGATACCACCACGACCTAGTAGAGTAGCAATAGTTTTAGATAAAACATCACCACCAGCAGTATGGCTTAATTGGAAACCTAGAGTAAAGTCTTTATATCTGATTGTATTGATGAAATTCATTACATAGTCAGGTTCTGGGTTACCAATTATTGGTGTAATTGATCTAGAACCTTCGGTTCCAATTGGAACTTCATTACCATTAGCGTCAATTGCCATAGTTTGCTCTATACCATAATTTCCAGCTGCATTAACAACAAAATTTCCGTTGTCATCTCTTTCGATTCTAGAACCAACAAGAACACCTAAAGGCTCTCCTTGGATAGCAGCGTTTCCACCAAGATATCCACCACCGGCACCACCAAATATTATCTGATCATCTTCTTGCTCAGTAACTATATTTTCACTTTTCGTAAAGTTAATTCTTGCATTCCAACTAAGACCATCAACATTAACCGGAAGAATTTCAAACATTTCTAAGTCAAGATCAATTTCTATTCCATCACCTTCAATCTTACCAATGTTATCCTGAGTGTTTGTTGTTCCTGTAGAACTTGGAAGAGGTTTAAATACAATTAAATCTTTACTAGTTCTTTCATAGTAAGAAGCATTTATACCAATTCTATTATTCCAAACTCTTGCATCAACACCTAATTCAAATTCACCTAATAATTCAGGTTTTAAATCAGGGTTTGCTAAGAAGTTACTAACCGAGTTAGTGATAATTCCACCATTTAATCCACCATTTACATTGGTGCTTTGACCAACGGTATTAAGAGTTGGATATCCACCAGGGAATCCTGCAGAAGTACCGTATCCAGCTCTTACCTTTAAGTAAGAAAGATTTTCAGATTTGATACTTTCGTCCATTGATGTTGGTAAAAATGCGACACTTGCACTTGGATAAAACATGTTATTATTTTCTGATGGAAGATTAGAGACCCAATCATTTCTTGCCTGTAGTGTTACAAATAAGAAATCTTTATAATCTAAATCAGCACTACCAAATACACCTAGTGTATTTTTAGCAGAGTGGAATGAAATAGGTAACTGATTCTCATAGTTGAAGTGTTGGACAACACCATAAACAATTTGACCGCTACTAGAAACACCTTCTCTATCATAAGTTCTTCTGTTTGAAGTTGCACCAACATTAAATGTAAGTCCAAGGTCATCAGTTAAATCATAATTACCATTTAAACTAAAGTAGTGATTATGAATCTGAACATTATTGTCCCATGTACGTAAATATCCAAAAATAGCTTCACTAAAGTTTACACCATTTCTGTTTGAGTAATCCTTGTTTCTCTCATTGTACCAATCTAATCCATATCTATATGTTAATGAAAGATTGTCATTAAATTCATAAGTTAAGCTGGTAGTAGAGTTAATTCTATTAACTGTTTGACCACCTTGTGAATTTGCAACAGACCAATTTGGATTTATAATATCGTTACCATCTCTGTAGTAAATACTACCACCGTTTTCAGGAATAGTATAAGGCAGACCCATTAAATCTACATTTCTTGGAGTAAAGAATACATTACCAAATGTTGACCAACCTAATGAACCATTACCGGCAGAAGCCGCAACAGGAGGTGATACAAATGAGGTATTACTATAGTTCATCGAACCTTGAACAGTAAACTTGTTTGATAATTGTGCTCTACCACCAACTGAAATATTATTTCTTCTTAATCCATTTCCTGGTGTAAAACCTTCTTCATCTAAATTTCCATAGTTTACGTTATATGAAACTTTACCATCATCAGAAGCTCCTCTAATATTTACAGATGTGTTTGAAACACTTCCAGATCTAAAGAAGTTTTCAACACTTCTGTAAGGCTTCCAATCATATCTTTGGCCTGTATATTGGGCATTTAATTCGTTATTTCCACCTAAAAAAGCATTAAGAAATCTACTAGATCCGTATGGGTGTTCTACTGTTCCATCAGGCTGAATGATTGCAGCAGGGTCATTTAAATAACCATCAACTCCATCAGGAGCGAAAGCAGGACCCCAGTTACTGAAGTACCAACCAAATGACTGGTCAAAACCACCACCATAAGTATCTTGATAGTCAGGCATTGATGCCATCTCATTAACAAAATAAGACTGGTTTACAGTAATTTCTGTCTTTTTAGGTCCTTTAGCTTTTAGAGAACCAGATTTTGTAGTAATTACAATAACACCATTCTTACCAGCTGTACCATATAAAGTGGCAGCTGCTAATCCTTTAAGCACGTTCACGCTTTCAATGTTGTTTGGGTCAAGATCTAAAAATCTACTTGAACCAAGGTTTCCGCCTAGGAAATTACCTTGAGCGTTAGTTTCTGTACTGTACGGAACACCATCAACAACAAAAAGGGCTTGGTTGTTACCGTTAATAGACGTATAACCTCTAATAACTACATTTGTTGCAGATCCTGAAGTACCAGATTGACTAGTAATATTAACACCAGATGCCTTTCCGGAAAGTACTCTAGCAACATCACCTTCAGTTCTTTGTTCCATTTCTTCTCCGGCAACCTCACTAACAGCATAACCAAGAGCTTTTCTTTCTCTTGTAATACCTTGAGCGGTTACCACTACTTCTTCTAATTGTGCTACATCTTCGCTCATAGTAACATTAATTGTGTCGGAGGATCCAACCGATCTTGATTCAGTTGAGTATCCAACATAACTAAATGTCAAAACTGCTCCCTCGTCTACCATGATGCTATAATTACCATCAAAATCAGACTGAGTTCCAGAAGATGTGCCTTGCACAATAATATTTACTCCAGCTACAGGCATTCCTGAATCGTCAGAAACCGTACCTGAAACTGATTTGTCTTGTGCAAATGTTACTGCACAACAAAACGCTAAAAATAGCGTCAAAATTCCACTTAACTTTGTTTTCATTTTAATTATATTTGAATTAGTCCAAAGACAAAAATCATAAATTAATGTTAATAAAACAAAAATAAATTGTAAAAATTTAAGATTTATTTAAGATTTATTCTGTTTTAATCTAGAAAAAACTCACAAAATTGATACCTATTTTAGCATCTTTTAGGCTAAATTTTCTACCCCAACGATTTCCTTTTGAATAATTTATCGATATAAAACCGTTTTCTGTTACATATGAAAAACCCATTCCTCCTGAGTAAATATTTTCTTTAAAATTCGATACTTTATTAGAATAATTTGCCATGTCAAAAATAGTATATATATATATGGTGTCATTTAAGTAGTAATTAAGACTTGTGTTTAGTAACCTGAGATTATCAGCAAAAATACTATTCTCTTCAAAACCACGAATCGTATTTGCTCCTCCAAATCTCAATAACTCATTTATAACCAAATTTTTAGACTTTATCTGATGCAAAGTTATTTTTGATTTTAATTTAAATCTATTACTCAAATTAAACAACCTTCTCAATTGAATATAATATTGACTTAAATTACTTTTTTCACTTAACTGAATTTTTTTTCCAAGTCCGTAACTAACATTTACACCAAACTTTTCAGAGAAAAATATGTCATTATTGTTAAAGCTTAAGTATTCTGTAAAAAAATTAAATATGTTTGATTCAAAACTTTGAATATTTTCAAATTCATTTTCGGAATTTGATTTAATTTTTTGAAAACCAAGGCCAGTTTTAATCCCCCCCAAATTTAAATCCAGATCATATTTGATAGTATTTGAAGTAAAAGTTGAATCTCTTTTAACTAGATCCAGGTAAAATCTCAAATTTAGAGATGTACCAAATATATGAGGAATATAAAAATTTGAAATTAATGATTTATCATCATTTGTTTGGGATTTGTAATTAAAATTTATTTCTTCTCCTCCATTGAAATTATTAACCAGGCTGATGTTAGCATATCCATTAAAATTAATTTTTCCTGAATTTTCATTTGAATTAAAATTTATTAGGCCATCAAAGGAATTTCTTTTAAGCTTTTCGATATAAAGATAAACTGATGTTGAATCGTTTGTAAATAAAATCTCAGGATCTCTTATGTTTCTAGCAAATTTTGTGTTATCAATTTTTCTATGGTTAATTATAATTCTCTCGAGATCAAATGATCTGTTTTTGTCTAACTTAAATATATTTTTTAAAAATTTTTTAGGGAAGTTATAATACCCCTTAACTATAATTTCATTTAAGAACCTTTTTGAGCCATAATCAATTTTTAATTTTAATTTAATTGTTAATGAGTCTGTAATTTTTAAATCAGTGTAACTGATTGAAGCAAATGGGTATCCATTTTTTGACAAAAATTCTGAAATATTTTTAGTAATGGGTGTTAGATTTTTATATTCAACTAAATCATCATCTACATAATAATTATTTAAAATTTTAACAATATTTTTACCTAACTTATCCTTATTTGAAATTTGAATATATTTTACTCTTAGATTTTTATCAATAGAAATCTCGTAATTAAATGAGTCTTTTTTAATAAACCGATTAACTTTTGCCTGAATAAATCCTTGTTTCTTTATTGATAGTATTGAGTCTTCTACTCCTAAAATCAAGTCCTTGTAACTATTATATTTTTTTGTCTTTTTTTCTGAATCGGTGGTATTTTTAAATTCTAAAATATATTGCTGCGAATAAACAAAATTGAATGCTAATAGCATTTGAATTAAAAATAGACCTGATTTTATGTAAGTTTTTCTAAAATTCATCTGATAAAATGAACGTTAATTAATTGATTTTAATATAATTAATAATTTTTTTTTGAAAAAGTTCGAAAATTTAAGATGTAACATTTGAATAATTGATTTAAATTTCTAACTTTGCGCGCCTCTTAAAATGAGAGATAAAAAAAAATATATTTTACAGTATGCCAACTATATCGCAATTAGTAAGAAAAGGAAGAGTCAAAATTACAAAGAAAAGTAAATCGGCAGCTCTTAGTTCTTGTCCTCAAAGGAGAGGTGTTTGTACACGTGTTTATACCACGACTCCAAAGAAGCCAAACTCTGCTATGAGAAAAGTTGCAAGGGTTAGATTAACCAATGGAAATGAAGTTAATGCTTACATTCCTGGTGAAGGTCACAACTTACAAGAGCACTCCATTGTACTGGTTAGAGGCGGAAGGGTTAAAGACCTACCAGGCGTTAGATATCACATTATCCGAGGAGCTCTCGATACTGCTGGTGTTGAAGGAAGAACTCAAAGGAGATCTAAATACGGAGCAAAAAAACCTAAGAAATAGTTGCACAATCTAGACATTTAAAACATGAGAAAAAAGCAGGCAAAAAAACGACCATTACTCCCAGATCCTAAGTTCAATGACAAACTTGTAACAAGATTTGTTAATATGATGATGTGGAATGGTAAAAAATCTACTGCTTTTAGAATATTCTACGATGCTATTGATGTAGTGGAGTCAAAAAAGACTGACGAAGAAAAATCTGCACTTGATGTTTGGAAAGACGCATTATCTAATGTTATGCCTCATGTTGAGGTTAGAAGTAGAAGAGTTGGTGGAGCTACTTTCCAAATTCCAAGTCCTATAAGATCTGATAGAAAAATTTCAATTGCTATGAAGTGGTTGATAAATTATTCGAGAAAAAGAAATGAAAAATCAATGGCTCAAAAGCTTGCAGCTGAGGTTTTAGCTGCTGCAAAGGAAGAAGGAGCCGCTGTCAAGAAAAAAGTTGATACTCATAAAATGGCAGAAGCAAATAAAGCATTTTCACACTTTAGATTCTAATTCAAAATGGCAAGAGATTTAAAATACACAAGAAATATTGGTATTGCCGCGCACATTGATGCTGGTAAGACCACAACTACTGAAAGAATTCTCTACTATACCGGTGTCTCTCACAAAATTGGTGAAGTTCATGATGGTGCCGCAACAATGGATTGGATGGAGCAAGAGCAGGAGAGAGGTATAACAATTACATCTGCTGCCACAACTTGTACTTGGGATTTTCCTACTGATAACGGAAAAAAGAATGATCAATCAAAAGGATATCATTTTAATATAATTGATACACCTGGTCACGTTGATTTTACCGTAGAAGTAAATAGATCTCTGCGTGTATTAGATGGACTTGTATTTTTATTTAGTGCAGTTGATGGAGTAGAACCTCAATCTGAGACAAACTGGAGACTTGCTGATAATTACAAAGTACCAAGAATTGGTTTTGTAAATAAAATGGATAGACAAGGTTCAAACTTCTCAATGGTTTGTAAGCAGGTCAAAGAAATGTTAGGTTCAAATGCAGTTCAGATAGTTTTACCAATTGGTGAAGAAGCTGATTTTAAAGGTATTGTAGATCTGATTAAAAACAGAGCGATTATTTGGCATGAAGAATCAATGGGTTCAACCTTTGATGTTGTTGAAATACCAGATAATCTGAAAGAAGAAGCAAAAAAATATAGAGGTTTACTTATTGAAGAAGTAGCATCCTATGATGATGATCTTCTTGAAAAGTATATGGAAGATGAAGACTCAATAACTGAACAAGAAATTCATAATGCATTGCGCGCTGCAGTGATGGATATGGCAATAATTCCTATGATTTGTGGATCGGCGTTCAAAAACAAAGGTGTCCAATTTTTATTAGACGCGGTTTGTAGATATTTACCTTCTCCAATTGATAAGGATGCAATTATCGGAACTAATCCAGATAATCAAGAAGAAATTTCTAGAAAGCCATCAGTTGAAGAGCCTTTTGCAGCTCTTGCATTTAAGATTGCAACTGATCCATTCGTTGGAAGACTTGCTTTCTTTAGAGTATACTCTGGTAAACTTCCTGCAGGATCATATGTTTTAAATAACAGATCAGGTAAAAAAGAAAGAATTTCTAGAATCTACCAGATGCACTCTAACAAACAAAATGCAATTGATATTATTGAAGCTGGTGATATTGGCGCAGCTGTAGGTTTTAAAGATATTAAAACAGGTGATAGTTTGACAGCTGAAAAAGCACCAATTGTGCTTGAAAGTATGGATTTTCCGGATCCGGTTATTGGTATAGCAGTTGAGGCTAAAACAAAAGCTGATGTTGATAAGTTAGGAATGGCTCTTGCTAAGCTTTCTGAAGAAGATCCAACGTTTACTGTTAGGACTGACGAGGCTTCAGGCCAGACTATAATTTCTGGTATGGGAGAATTACATTTAGATATTATTGTTGATAGACTTAAAAGAGAATTTAAGGTGGAGGTTAATGAGGGAGAGCCAATGGTAGAGTACAAAGAGGCAATTACCCTAAAGGCTGATCACCGTGAAGTTTATAAAAAGCAATCAGGAGGTAGAGGTAAATTCGCAGACATTGCATTTACTGTTGAGCCTGCTGAAGAAGGAAAACAAGGTTTAGAATTTATCTCAAATATTAAAGGTGGAAATGTTCCAAAAGAATTTATTCCTTCAGTTGAAAAAGGATTTAAAATGGCTATGCAGAATGGACCATTAGCAGGATATGAAGTTGATTCAATGAAAGTTACACTTAATGACGGTTCCTACCATGATGTAGATTCTGATCAGTTATCCTTTGAATTAGCTGCTAAGATTGGTTTTAAAAATGCAGCAAGGCTAGCAAAATTTGTTATAATGGAGCCTATTATGAAGCTTGAGGTTTTAACCCCTGAAGAAAATATGGGTGACATTGTTGGTGATCTTAATAGAAGAAGAGGTCAGGTAAATGACATGGGTGATCGTGCTGGATCAAAAGTTGTAAAGGCTGATGTGCCTCTTTCAGAAATGTTTGGATATGTTACTTCATTAAGAACATTATCCTCTGGTAGAGCAACATCTACTATGGAATTTTCACATTATGCGGCAACCCCTTCGAATGTTTCAGAAGAGGTAATTAAAAAGGCAAATGGATCTATTGATTCTTAATTAAAAAAATATGAGTCAAAAAATTAGAATAAAATTAAAATCTTATGATCATAGTTTAGTGGATAATTCTGCTGAAAAGATCGTTAAAACAGTTAAAAGTACTGGAGCTGTGGTAACTGGACCAATTCCTTTACCAACGCACAAGAAACTTTTTACAGTTTTAAGATCGCCTCATGTAAATAAGAAGTCTAGAGAGCAATTTCAATTGAGTTCATACAAAAGATTATTGGATATACACAGTACATCTTCGAAAACAATTGACGCTCTGATGAAGTTAGAATTGCCGAGTGGAGTTGAAGTTGAAATTAAGGTATAAAATTACCTGCCAGTTAATTCTGGTTTAACATGTCCGGAGCGTTTCGCGAAGGAAAAATGGAGAAAAATAATTTAGGGTTAAATTATTTTGACCCTAAATTTTTAGAATAAAAAAGATAAAATAAAATTATGTCTGGGTTAATAGGAAAAAAAATAGGAATGACCAGTATTTTCGATGAGAGCGGAAAAAATATTCCGTGTACTGTCATTGAGGCTGGTCCTTGTATTGTTACCCAAGTCAGAACTGAAGAAGTTGACGGCTACAAAGCTGTTCAATTAGGTTTCGATGACAAGACAGAGAAAAGTACTACTAAAGCAGCAAAGGGACATGCTAAAAAAGCGGGAACTGGTGCAAAAATTAAAGTAGTAGAATTTCAAGGTTTTGATCAAGATCTGAATTTGGGAGATACTGTAGGTGTAGATCATTTTGAAGAAGGAGAATTTGTTGATGTTTCAGGGATTTCTAAAGGAAAAGGATTTCAGGGAGTTGTCAAAAGGCATGGCTTTGCTGGAGTTGGTCAGGCAACACATGGACAGCACAACAGATTAAGAGCGCCTGGTTCGATTGGTGCAGCTTCTTATCCTGCAAGAGTATTTAAGGGAATGAAAATGGCAGGAAGAATGGGTGGAGAGAAAGTTAAAGTTATGAATTTAAGAGTATTAAAGGTTATGCCTGAAAAAAATCTTTTATTGGTTAAAGGATGTGTTCCAGGTCA
>Ga0160423_10002996_pt1 | contig 14064 bp, 8 predicted proteins | sample CRUFie14St8metaG_FD_108191 | JGI IMG/M metagenome (GOLD analysis project Ga0160423, IMG submission 108191) | Marine microbial communities from the Costa Rica Dome - CRUD Field 142mm St8 metaG | ecosystem: Environmental > Aquatic > Marine > Oceanic > Photic zone | place: Costa Rica: the Eastern...
AGCGCTTACGCATGTCGCTTCGCAAATTCAGCGTGGAAGTGGGGAATGGTCTCGATGCCTTTGTAGTAGTTGAAGAGGCCATAGTGCTCATTGGGGCTGTGGATGGCGTCTGAGTCCAAGCCAAAGCCCATCAGCACCGTCTTCAAACCCAAAATCTGTTCGAAGCTCGCCACAATTGGAATGCTTCCGCCACTTCGCACGGGCACTGGAACCTTGCCGTAGGTCTTTTCCATGGCCGCAGAAGCCGCTTGGTAGGCCGCGCTGTCGGTGGGCGTCACGGCAGGCTGGCCGCCGTGCATGGCCGTCACGTTGAGCTTGACGCTCTCGGGTGCGATGCGCTTGAAGTGGGCCTCGAACTTGGCCGTGATGTCGTCCGGATCCTGGTGAGGCACCAGACGCATGGAGATTTTGGCGTAGGCCTTGGAAGCGATGACCGTCTTGGCCCCTTCCCCGGTGTATCCACCCCAAATGCCATTCACATCCAACGTCGGACGGATGCTCATCCGCTCCGGGGCACTGTACCCCGCTTCGCCTTCCACGGCGCCAATGTCGATGCTCTTCTTGTACGCGTCTTCACTAAACGGCGCTTCCGCCATGGCCTTGCGTTCGTCGTCGCTCAAGACCTCCACATCGTCGTAGAAACCCTCCACGGTGATTTGCTGGTGCTCGTCTTTGAGCGAGGCTATCATCTCGCACAGGATGTTGATGGGGTTGGGTGCCGCCCCGCCGTAAAGGCCGCTGTGCAAGTCGCGGTTGGGACCTGTGACTTCCACCTCCACATAGCTCAAGCCGCGCAGTCCCGTCGTGATGGACGGCACGTCGTTGGCGATTACCCCCGTGTCACTGACGAGCACCACATCCGCCGCCAAACGGATCTTGTGGGCTTCGAGGAAATCTTCGAGGTGAACCGAGCCAACCTCTTCTTCGCCCTCGATCATGAACTTGATGTTGCACGGCACTTGGTCGGTGGCGACCATGGCTTCGAAGGCCTTGACGTGCATGAAGAATTGACCCTTGTCGTCGCACGCGCCACGGGCAAAAATCGCGCCGTCGGGGTGGAGCTCGGTCTTTTTGATCACAGGCTCAAACGCCGGACTGTCCCACAAATCAATGGGATCGGCGGGCTGCACATCGTAGTGACCGTAGACCAATACAGTCGGCAACGCTGGGTCAATCAACTTCTCTCCGTACACCACGGGATATCCTTTGGTGGGCACCACCTCCACGTTGTCCGCCCCTGCTTTCCGCAGGTGGTCGGCCACCACTTCCGCGCACTTGTTCGTGTCGTCGGCATAGGCCGGATCTGCCGAGATGCTGGGGATGCGCAACAACTCCAAAAGCTCGTCGAGCATCCGCTCCCGGTGCTCGTTCATGTATTCCTTCACGTCCATGCTCCGAAGGTACAACCTCGGTCTGCCTGGACCTATCTTCGAGGCCCGGTACGTTCACCTGTGACAATGAGCTCCTCGAACCTCCCTCAATTCAACGACACGGCGCAGGCCTTTCAGCACCTGACCGACGCCGAATTGCGTCGGGCTGTGGCCTTGTTCTCGTTGATCGGCAAGCCTTGGCTTGTGAATGCCGGAAGTGCCCTCGCCCACCTCGCACTCGCGCTCCGCGTCCCGTTGGCTTGGGCTGTGAAGCCCACGGTGTACGCCCACTTTTGTGGGGGCGAATCCATCGAAGATTCGGAGGAGACCATGGCGAAGTTGGCGGCCCACAACGTCCGCACCATCCTTGACTACAGTGCCGAAGGCCAAACCGCCGAGTCCGACCTCGACGCCACGTGCAGTGAGGTCCTGGCCACCATTCAAGCTGCGGACGGCGACGCCCGCCACGCCTTTGCGGTGTTCAAGGTGAGCGGACTGTCCTCAAACGCCCTGCTCGAAAAGGTCGGGAAGGCGATGGCGGGCGGCGCGGCCTTGGACCGAGAGGACGAAGAGGCGTGGGAGCGCGTCCAGCGGCGCGTCCGTACGTTGTGCGAAGCCACGGCCGCTGCCGAGGGACGCGTGATGATCGACGCCGAGGAGTCCTGGATCCAGGATGCCATCGACGCACTGGCCGAAGACATGATGTCCGACTACAACCGCGACCGCGTCGTCGTCTTCAACACGGTGCAGATGTACCGACACGACCGTTTGACCTACCTCGAAGCCATGGCTGCACGGGCTGAAGAAGGCGGATACCTGTGTGGGGTGAAGTTGGTACGGGGAGCATACATGGAAAAAGAACGCGAGCGTGCCTCGCAGCAGGGCTACCCCTCCCCGATTCAACCCGACAAAGCCGCGTCAGACAGGGATTTTGATGGAGCGGTGAAATGGGTCTTGGAGCGCATCGCACAGATTCATCTCGTGGCTGGAAGCCACAACGAAGAGAGCAATTTGAAGTTGTGCCAATGGATGGCCGAGATGGGGCTTGAGCCCGGGGATGCGCGGGTGTCGTTTGCTCAGCTTTTGGGCATGAGTGACCCCATCACCTTCAACCTAGCGGCGCACGGCTACAACGTGGCCAAATACGTGCCCTACGGCCCCATTCGCGAAGCCATCCCCTACCTGATTCGTCGTGCGCAGGAAAACACTTCGGTGGCGGGTCAGACGTCACGCGAACTGTCCTTGCTCCGCGAAGAGCAACAGCGTCGGAAACGGAATTGATTCTCGTCAGCGGGGGCTGTAGGCCACTGTCAATCGCGCGTTGATGCCATCAGATGGCAAAATCCCTGGCCCTGGGTAAGCCAAGGCCCTGCGGGTGAAGTAGGACGCATTTGTGGCGTTATTCACCTTGATGCCCAAAGCCCATTTTCCACCTGCCCATCGGCGCTGGACACCCACATCCAAAACGCGGTAATTGGGAATCTGCCCGTGCAATGCCGTGGGCGTGTAGGTTGAGTTTGTCGCTTCGGTGAATTGGTCTCCCACGTGCTGTGCCAGGATCTGGAAATCCCAAGACTCCGTTTGATGACGCACGGACAGCCTCACCACAGCTCGAGGCACCAATTCAACTTCGTTGCCTTCAATCGCCGCGAGTCCCCCTTTTCCATAACGGCTGTACATCCAAGAAGCTGAGCCCAAAATGGTGGTGACGTGACCATTTGGCAAAACAATCCGACGACTTGCAGAACATTCCAAACCGGTCGTTTGGGCATTGGACAAATTGGTCCGCAACAGCACTGGTTTTTCGACCACAATTGGATCGGGAATGGTGGTGGCCAACAAGCCGATTCGGCCTTCGTACCAAAGGACAAATGCACTGGCATCAAGGGTCCATTCTTCCTCAGACATCCGAAAACCCAAGTCCACATTGGCACCTCGTTCATCTGTAATGTCCGGGTCGACAACCACCCCAAGGTTGTTGATTTGAATGTCGCTGAAGTTGACCGCCCGAAAGTTGCGCACGGCATTGGCGTACCATTCACCGGCGGGGCGCTTCCATGACACTCCTATGCCCGGGAGGAATACGTGTCGATTTTTGCTGCTTTCGCTGCTGAACAAAGAATCTTCGACAACATTGCCAGCTCCGTCGAAAACGACTTCCCGATACGTCCCCGTCGCGTCCGTCTGGATTTGTTCCCAACGCACCCCTGGGGTCAGAGACCAACGAGGTGCAAACGACCAGATTCCTTGCGCAAACGCCGTCCATTGGCTGTTCGGAAACACAAAGTCACTCTCCTCTCTCACTGCATTTGAGGTGTCGAACGCAAAGTCAGGCCCCGTACCTGGTGCGCCAAGGCCTTGTCTCATTTGATTGTGACCCAAATATCCCTGCGTACCCAACACCAAGGCCGACAGGCGCTCGTCCTGCTCACGAATCCACCGCTTTGTGACGCGGGCATCCCATCCCAATGACGCAAAATCACCCCAAATTAAGTCACGCTCCTCCCCAAAATCCACCCGATTGGGTGTGCCCAAAAACCCGAGCGATTTCCTCGACGCTTTCAGCGCATGCATGGCGATGTTGACGTCCACATCACCCCTTGCTGGGGTCCACGCCACATCTGAAGACGCAATGTTCCAAGACACCTCAAACCAATTTCGCGACCGATCGCTTCGACGCGGGTCAGTTTCAAACTGGATGTCTGTCAAACCTCCAGATTGCTGCTCCGTCCTTCGCAACAGCGTCACACGCTGATCGAAAGTCAACACACCTTTCTTCCCTTCTCTGCGCTCTGAAAAGGCCAAAGTGGCTGTAGTGCTCTCAAAGTCTGCATTGTCCCGCCATCCACTGCCTGCTTTGTGATCCACCGCGACCAAGAACCCAGCGCTTGGTCCTCCTCCGGATGCCTCAGCAAACACATGACCATGTCCCCTCATCTTCCCCAGGCGCGGCGTATATCCCGTCAAAGAGGTTGTCCACCGGGCGCTGGTTGTTTTTCCCAAAGGCGCGGGCCGCATCACGAAGTTGAGCATGCCGCCAAGTTGACTGCCATACTGCAACGCTGAGGCTCCTGATACCCACTGCACCTCCTCAATCATGGACATCGGGGGGGTGTAATAAGATTCCGGATAACCCAAGGGATCGGCAGCGATGGGATGACCATTTTGCCGCATGCTCAAATGCGCAGAACGATTGGGGCTCATTCCTCGTACGCCCACTCCCAGTTGCAATCCTGCAGCATCGCTTTCCCAAATGTTGGCCCCTGGAAGCCCCGCAAACATATTCCGAGGCTGAACCTCCCCGGCAACAGCCAGCTGAGCCGATGGCGACATCACCGCGCTTTTGATGCCTCGATACATTCCCCCAGCTTCGAGAGAATTCATGAATGACATTGGCTCGTCTGATTGCTCCACCACTTCAGCAGATTGCAGCCCCACGCTCAGAGGCTCAAGTGGCAGACTCAATTCAGCCATTGTGTCGCTGGGACGCTCCAAGACAAGGGTGTCTGTCACATATCCAAATGCAGAGACAACAGTCCTGACTTTAAGGCACTCTGGCGTGGGCCACAAAAAACCTTGTTCATCCAAAGTAAACGTTTGGGTTTCTCCTCCTTCAAGACAAGTCCACTGAAGAAGAACTCCCGAAAGGCCTCGGTCATTGGGGTCCACCACAATCACCCTTTGCCCAAATACTTGAACATGCGCCATCACCAACGTCATGAACAACCCCAATCGCCCTAACAGAAAAGCGTTACCATCCACGTGCATCGCGCAAGGAATCTTTGAGGGCTTCATATTGTCTCGGGTGGATCACTGAGTCGAGCGGGAGCACAAAGGTGCGTTGACCCCAATCATTTTGGAGTGCCGTCAGATCCACGAACGGATCGATCATGAGTTGAGACCTTCGGCCATTGAGGCTCGCCCACACTTCCGCACGCACCCGAACGTTCTCGCCTTTGGCATCGTTCCAAATCTCTTGGATATGCTTCGCTGTAGCCAACATCAAGTCAGGTTGGGTGGACATCATTTTTTCTTGATTGGGCGTGAGAAAATCCCCTATTGGGAACTCTCGTTCTTCCCCTTGGTCATTTTGAATGTAGTAGGTGGCCCATCCCGCCTTTTCCATCAACATGACCCTCCAGCCAAATCGATAGCCACTCTCGTGCCAATACATCGAACCTTCGTATGCCAAGGTTCGCCAAGGGAAGACCAATTGCACCCCCAAAAACGTGCACACCAACACCTTCTGAAAAGTGGACCAAGTCAACCCGTCATCTTCACTTTTCACGTCAGGAACATGCCAAGAGGACCATGGCATAAGACGCCAAGTTTGAACATGCCATTCGTCTCGGAAAAACACCGTTGTGGAAGCAATCATGACCCATGGGAACACGCCAATGGGAAACAAGATCCACGTCAATACATGGAATGTCACAAGCACAGGGTAGAAATACGGTCGAATCCGATCGCTGAAGAGGGCAAAGGGTGCAAACAAGTCGAAAGCAGCGCCAGCCCAACTGAACAGAAAGGCCACTTCCCTCGTGGCAAACAACGGTCCAAGCACCGGAAAAGAACTGTGTTGTGGGAGCCACATGGCCAACGGCTGGGCGTTCAACAACCAATCGGGATTGAGTTTGGCCAATCCTGCATAGAAATACACCACGGCCAGCAAAAGGCGAATTGAGGTCACTGCAAGGCGAGGAACGCGAGGCGTTTTTGCCGTTGTGGGTAGCCAACACAACATGAAAGCCACGAGGGACACAAAATAGTAGTGATTGAGGTAGTTGCTCTTGTCCAACAACTCAACGTAGGTGAAGCACACGAAAAACAACGCAGCTCCAACTTTGGCCGTTCTGCCAGCCAACAGCATCAGCCCCCCTGCAATCATCCCAACGAAAAGAACCCACGCTCCAGCAGTGCTGGGGCGTGGGAGCCATTCAAATCCATCAAACGGAAAGGTCCAGATGGGGTCCAAGACTTGGGTATCCACCCAACCATTCCACACAAAACGTGTCGTACTAAAAAGCACAAGAACCGCGAACATCCTTCGCAGCGTCAACAAGGGCGCCACTGAGGCCATGGATTCAATCCCCGTCGTTGTCTTGATACGTAATCAAAACGCCAAGAGAAGACATCATGTCCACCTTCCAAAGTACCACAAGAGCTTGCAACTCAGCATACACCTCGAATGAAGCAGCTTGCTGTTCCACCACGAAGGAGGCCAGGGGGTCTTCCAACGAGGCGATGGCCGTGGCCGCCGAGATCAACTGGGCCGCAATGTCATCGTGCAGACCTTCACCATAAGTTACGTCACCTAATGACTTGAGGTAATCGTCAAGGCCAATGGCATCTGTTGTGCCGTTGTTGTCGTCACCGTAATACACATGTGTGCATGCCTTCAAGCTTTCTGCCAAAAAGTCCACGCTCCACTCCGCGGCGAAGGGTGCTTCTACCAAATCTGGTTGAGGTGTTTGACTGAATGTCATGATACCATTGGGCAAGCCCAATTTTCCTTTGCGTATGATGCCCTCGTACACACGGTTGAAGGCATTCAACAACTCTCCAGTGCTGCTTCCCGCTTCCGTACCGGTGGAAGACACGAACGTATCACGATATTCAGATGTCCAGCCTGTGAGCACAGCATTGGCCTCTTCCGTCAGGAAGGTTGCCAATCGTTGCGCATGGTTTAGCCGTCCATTCGCTTGGTTATTCCACTCTGTTGCTGTGGTCGCTGCATCCCCATTGAACAGAAGCCACTCGAGCGCAGGCAAACCTGAGCTGTCCAAATTGCCTGGAAGTCCCCCAGTCCATGATGGAGCCAGCGATGCCTCAGAAATTTCTGCAGTGTCCGTAGGGAACGTGTTGGTTGTCACCAAAAGGGCACGGTTGATTGCAGGTCCAAAATCAAACAGCTGTGCGCGCTGCCAAGCCATGTAGGCTTCACGCAATGCCTCGCGCGCGGCGTCGATGTCCTCGGTGTTGATTGTCCCGGCAGTAAGGTCATTCAAGGTGCCACTCAAGGTTTGACTTCTTTGAAGAAACTCCGTGTACGCTGGAACGATGATGTTGTCCGCTGTGTGCGCGAGGTAGGCTCCGCGATCAAAGTCCTGCACATCGTCGTCATCCACTGGATCACAACCTGCGAGCAACAAGGCCAACAACGGCAAAACAGGCCCCCAGAATCGGAGGCCTGCCTTGTCATTGATTTGAGTCAGTAACGTCATCGAGGATAATCAGAGTTGGTCCGCAACATCAGTCAGGCCTGCAAGCGCAGCCAATTCGTCACGCACTTCCGTGATGGACGCAGTAGTCACGTTGTAGTAGTCTTCACCCAAGTCCTCGAGAAGGTGCTCAACCTCAGCTGTGGTGACAGAGGTTCCAGCAACGAACTGTGCAGCCTGGAGGAAAGCCTTGAATTCGGAGAGCTCGTGGTTGCGAAGGGCATCGTCTCCAAAATCAGTGATGGCGTCGTTCAAGTAGTGAATCGCCGTACCCGCAGCCAAACGCTCCAGCTCTCTGTTGATCACTTCGATCTGGGCATCGCGAACAACCATGTTGTCCTGGGAGATGGCTGCGCGACCAAGTCTGAATGCTTCGGAAATCTTGCTGGCTGAGCCCAAAACAACCTCACGGCTGTTGGCATATTTGCCCCAGAAGCGGTTGGTTCCGTTGTCGGGGTAATCCACGGCGTCAGTGAAGTAACCGTACGCTTCATCCCAGTGGTGCTCCATGGCGGTGTAGTACTTCCCTGCGGCGGGGTCCACAGGAGTGGAATTGTCTACATCCATCTTGCCAGAAGCCAAGTATACTGAGCTAATGTTGTACATGAAGCACGCTCCCATCAATCCTTTTTCGATGAGTTGTGTCCACTCTTGGCCTTGGCCATCTTGCAAGTATTGCTTTGCTGGGTTCGTGGTCGACAACACCACACCAGTTTGACCGGCACTGCCGTCTGTCACTCCTGCCACCGTTGTAGCACTGGCCTCAGCGATGCCATTCATGTAACCCTCGAACATGTCCGTGTAGAAGACATCCCCTCCCACTGTTTTGTTCTTGAGTTGCTTGGAAGAACCAGTCATGTCGAGTCCTTCTGTATCCTCCCATGTGTAACCGTCGTTGGCGTACATGGCAAGCAATGTAGCTGCATCAAGTGCTGTTCCTGGAGTGTTGGCAGACTTGAGGTAAGACGTCATTTCTGACAACATGTTCAAGCGCTGGCGTTGGCCAGTGTAAGACACTGTGTTGTTGCCATTGGCATCCGTAAATTCATAAGTAGCGGGCGCATCGATGGCGTACTCGCAAGTACCATCATCGGTGTTCGCGTTTTCCTCGTAGTTTGTGGCCGCAGGATCTGTGCATCCCTCACGGTTGCACGAAGTCATAACGATGGCACAAGCAAAAACGGCCATCAAGGTTTTGGTGAATGAAAGATTCATGTTCAGAAACTTATTTTGATTCGTTCTAAATAGAGGGGCAAATCTAGAACGAATCCGAACATCAGTTCCTCCCCTACATGGGGGAGTTTTGTCACGAAATTGTCTGTGATGACCGCTGGCCAAACTCCCTCTCTGTTAAAGACACTCCATGCTTGTTTTGAAGCCTTTCGTACAACCAATCTCCTCTTCGACACATTTTTCGGCACATTTAGAATCATTATAAATTGCTGATTTACAGCCATCTGATTCGAACCGGGTGGGCAACAGATTGTATTTTATGGTCATGACACATATCACGAATCTCTCTACGTGCATCAATTGCACAAACCTCACGGCCAACTTTCAATGCACCAAGCATGCCACTGAAGTCGAAATTTCGTCTTCGTGCAGCGACCACACATTCCAGCCCGCACTGCACAAACACTCTTCCTGTGACAACTGTGGGAAGCGTCAAACTGAAGCATGTCCCAACCAGGCAAGCGCCGCAAGCGGCATGCTCTGCTTCGCATGGGCAAGTTGAGGGCAATCAATAGCAATCTTCAATCCAAGACCCGGAGGTGATCATCTCACTCCGGGTCTTGCCTGTTTTGAGAGTCAGGGTTGACGCCAATCCCTCGGACATGTTCTTGCTGCCGCATACCATCCAAACTCCGTTGGCCTCAACGAAACTTTCGAGTTCGCTCCACGACGCGACGGCGTCCTGAACATACCTCGAAGGTGTGGCCTCACGTGAACATGTTCTCTTCACTGTTCTCAACGCACCTCTCTCTATGGCATCGTCCAATTCTGAAGCGAAAATCTCCCCTTGCTTCTCAGTCTGTACGCCCCAAAACAAGACGGCTCCAGCATCGTCCTCAAGTTGCTGAATCATACCCATAAAGGGCCCCATCCCAGATCCATTTGCCACAAAAGCAAGAGGTCTGGCGTCTGGAAGTCGAAAATTGAGGTTGGCGTGAATGCGTGCTTGGACCATGTCTCCCCTCGAGAGACCATGAAGATGAGTCGAACAAAGCCCTTGCTCGTGTTTTTTGACCAAGATGCCAATGTGACCTGATTTTAACTTGGAAAGTGAATACCAGCGAATGACTTCGGCCTGAGACGGCAAAATCCCCAACAAACTCCCGGAGTGAACTTTGTGTACCTCGTGCTCAGGTGCTGCCAATTCAATCCAGGCCAGGTTGTCGGCTCTACTCGCACTCATGACACGCCACGCACGCTCAACGCTCGTTGACTCCTCCACAACAGCATCCGGCAAAGGAAGATCCCATTGGGCACACACGGAGGCGATGGCTTGGCCAAACTCCCCATCTTTCTGCCGATTTACGAAGCCCGCGAGCTTCACGCTTGCCGGGGAACGTAGCCCTCTCAATGCCAGAAAAAAATCTTTCCCGAAAGCGGCAAATTGGAGGTAGGATTGATCCCCAAATGCGACTACGGCGAGGTGCGCAGTCAACTTCCCTTCATAATCCTGCACCCACTTCTGCCACGCGAGATGGTGACTTGGCGCGTCCCCTTGGCCGTACGTGGCCAGCAAAAAAAGGCATCGATCGACGTTGGGATCCGGAGTGAATTTCGCCAAATCAACAACACAAGACATTACCCCTTTTTCTTTCCATCGTTCTGCCAATTGCGCAGCGCGACGTGCCGTGGTACCAGACTCAGAAGACACAACGATGTGGATGTCGGCATGATTGTCATGCGCAAGCCCAACCAGTCGACGACTCCATGACAGTCGTCGCCACCATTTTTGCCAACCTGTGAAGGTCAGCCACAACATCATACCAGAAGCGACCACCCACAGCCATGCCAACCAACCATCCTCGTAGGCCGTGTGCACCCGATGGGTCCATGCCATTGCCGTCCATTCCCACGTGGGAATGCTTTTGGCCACAATTTGACCATCTGTAGCTCTCAAATCGAATCGGTCTCCGTTTCTCAAGGACAGCTCAAACACTTCCTCTTCATCCACCAAAAACGGGTAACGCAATACGTCCACCTCGTCCAAGTTGATGCCTCGAAAGACATCCCAAGCATGGGGTGGAATCACCGCTTCGGAAAAGCCTCCTTCCAACAAGGTCAATTCCTGAGATGGCAAGTCCCAAACATCAAAGCGCGCCGCACTGAGCAGCACCCCCGTTCCAGTCAACAGCAACAGGGGCAGAAGGCCAAAGAGCCCTAAGTCCGAATGAATGTCTCCAACAACTTTGGGCCTCTGCCCGTGCAATGTCACCCACAACGCCCCTCCTGCCAGCAGCAGACAAAACGCAAGCACCGCACAAATCCCCGCAAGAATTCTACCTGCCCGATCCAAAAACAACGAGCGATGAAGCGTCAACATGAACCGAGAAAGTGACGAACGACGCTCGGTTTGCCCCAGGACTCTTCCTGTCTTGGCATCAACCTGCCAAACACCAAAGTGACGATGAAGAGGTGTCCCCGTCAACACAATCTCCCCGCAAGGAGAGACCTCCATTTCTTCCACAGACTCAAACTCTTGATTCAACTTGCCCAGAAAGACCCCCAAGCTCAGCATTTCTGTTCCTGGACGCTCTATGGCCTGCCGGACGTGACATTGTCCCGACTCCCACGCCAAAAAAACGCCCGACAACAATACGGGCAACAGCACGGCACTTACCGCACTCGCAAGGATCAGGTGAAGCCGGTAAGCCCAACGGGACACGGCGTCAGTTTTTCGCCAATCTGATGTACCGAATGAAACCCGTGCCTGGGATTTTTCCGGGTTGCAAGTCGGAGGTGAGGGGAATCACCACTTCTTGCGGGTAATACCCTTCATTTTCAACACCACTTTCAAAACGCAGACCGTAACCTCGGTCGAGCCAATCCTCCTGAATATTGAGCTGAACAATCGTTCTCTCCCCTCCTCCCAGAGTAGGGCCTGTGATGCCGTCAATCGAGTCTTTGGAGCGCCCAAAAAATCGCCACCATTCCTCCAATTCATAGTACCACTCGTCGTCATCTCCCAACACATACAAGGTATCGAGATACTGTCCTGCCTCGTCCACCAATCCCACCACCACATACGCACCTTCTCCATCGTAGTTCACCAATTGAATCATGCAACGAAAAGACAATTCGTTTGACACGATACCGATTGGCAGACACATGGTCGCCATCCATAGAACAAGCCCTCCGAGTTTCATCACTTCATCAAAGATTCAGGAATTCCGTTTGCAAACGCTTCGTTTTCACTTGCCAAATCTGCTGGAGTTTCCCCGAAATGAGTCGTGGCGTGAATGTCTGCACCCACGGCCACAAGCCACTGGATAAGGTCGCCGTCCGTTGCCGTCAAACAAGCTTCATGCAAAGGCGTCATTCCAGATTCATCAGGTTGATTTACATCCAAACCAAGTACCAGGCCAAACTTCAACAAATCGAGGGATTGAGACCGGGCCCCCACATGCAGCCAGTGCTCCCCACCAGTCAAAACTTGCGAAAGAGGGACTTTGTGAGCTTTCAACAAGGACGCTAAAATTTCAAAGCTCTCGTGATCATCCCGATCATAGCCTGAAGCGAGGGCTTGAAGAAGGGTGCTTCCACGATAACCGGCATCCCTCATGGCCCATCCATGCTCATGCAAAATCTCGCAGGCTTTGACGTTCATGTGGGCCAGGGCATGGTGCATAACGGATTGTCGCTCGGCATCGAGGAGATGGAGATCAGGTGCTGTTTCAAGCAAATATGACATGGCATCTGCGTCAAATCGCCCGTGCACCATCTGCATGACTGGAGTTACGCCATCAAGATTTGCGGCGTGAAGGTCTACCCCCTGCTGCTCAAGGAATTTGAACACATTCATTCCATTGCGCATTCCCCGTGTACCCCGAACCGCAAAATGGGCAGCATTTTCCCCGACAGTGTTGACGTAATTGGCATCCATGCCTTTCTCCAACAACGATTTCAACATTTCTATTCGTCCACCCTTGCAAGCGTACAGCCATCCATTGCTGCCTTTGTCATCTGCATCTGTCAACGAAAGTCCGTGGGGCTCGAAGTAAGCAATCATCTCTTCATCGGTGAGGAAAGGTGCCACCAAATGCAAGGCGTGTGCGCCGTCGTGATTGCGCTCAACAGAGGGGTCTCCTCCTTGTGAGAGGATGTAGTCGTACAAGGCCACATTGGTCTGACCCGTGACCGCGGCAAAGTTGAGTAAGGAATAACCGTGCTCATCAATCAGGTCAAAACGGGCACCTCGACGAGCGAGCTCCATCATGAAATCAAGATTGTCCCTGTAAGCCGCCCAAAACACATAGGTACGTTCATCATGGGTCAGCTTGTTCACCTCATTTCCATCGAATTCAAGAAGAAACTCAAGTACGTTCGCCTCCGCATTCTCAATCAAGGCCCAACTCAGCGGGTCGAAATCAAATTGATTCAGTGCTGTCGGGTCATTGCCCGCTTCCACCATTTCTCTCACATGATCCAGTGTGGGACCCGTCTTCCAGAAATCCCGATTCAACAGTTCATTCTCCGTTTGCGCGCTGCTCACGAATGACGCACAAGCCCAAATACCAACCCATATTCTATACATTCCTTCAATTTTTTTTCAAAATGACAGTTGGGTGAGTCTCATAGACCCACCCAACTGAGTTGTTTCGTTTGCCTGAGGCTTTCGACAATGAAGACGCTGCAGTTGCGTTCAACCGAAGCGAGGGTACTCCATGCCGTCAAAAGCAAGCTTCGCCAAACGAAGAGAGGAAAATCAACAGATCGTTCGTGGCCACAGCTCCATCCCCATCAAAGTCTGCTGGACAAGCCTCTGCGTCGTAGATGCAGGTGCCGTCATCTGAGGTCGCATTTGGATTGTAGTTTGTCGCGTCCTCATAGGTGCATCCTTGCAATTCACAAGAGTCCCATTCGCAGCTTCCGTTGTCTGTGTTTGCTGCGGCCGCGTAGTTGCATGCGTGTTCATATGTGCAGCCTAGTATCTCGCATGAGCTGTTCCAATAGGGGTTCATGGCGGGGTTACTCAACATCGAGCTGCCCACCCAGATGTCACTGCAGTCCAGTTCGCCGACGTACGACACTTCGTGGGTAATCGGATTGTAGCAGTAGGGTGCTTGGCACTCTCCACAATCGTCGGACACGCCACATGTGCCATCGTCTTCGGTGGCCAGATAGTTGAAGTTGCACGCCGTCACATCGGTGCAACCAGGCACAGAAGTGCAAGCCGCGTTCCAATAGGGGTTGCCGGGATTGTCTGGCAACACCAACGTTTCGTTGGCACCAACCACAGCATC